>Ga0307509_10004834_pt1 | contig 19144 bp, 15 predicted proteins | sample 10_EM_MG_FD_202245 | JGI IMG/M metagenome (GOLD analysis project Ga0307509, IMG submission 202245) | Populus trichocarpa ectomycorrhiza microbial communities from riparian zone in the Pacific Northwest, United States - 10_EM | ecosystem: Host-associated > Plants > Roots > Unclassified | place...
TCTCATGGGCTGCCGAGAATGGCCACCAGGGAATAGTGAAGCTACTGCTAGGGCGGAAAGAGGTCAACCCCGACACCCCAGACACGACGTATGGCCGATCACCGCTCTCATGGGCTGCCGAGAATGGCCACCAGGGAATAGTGAAGCTACTGCTAGGGCGGAAAGAGGTCAACCCCGACACCCCAGACACGACGTATGGCCGATCACCGCTCTCATGGGCTGCCGAGAATGGCCACCAGGGAATAGTGAAGCTACTGCTAGGGCGGAAAGAGGTCAACCCCGACACCCCAGACACGACGTATGGCCGATCACCGCTCTCATGGGCTGCCGAGAATGGTCGTGAGGGAACGGTGAAACTGCTGTTAGGGCGTGAAGATGTCAACCCCAATAGCTCAAATAAATCTGGCCGAACACCGCTCTCGTGGGCTGCCGAGAATAGTCATGAAAGAATAGTGAAGCTACTGTTAGAGCGTGAAGATGTCAACCCCAATAGCTCAAATGAATCCGGCCGAACACCGCTCTCGTGGGCTGCCGAGAATGGCCATGAGGGAATAGTGAAACTACTATTAGGGCGTGAAGATGTCAACCCCAATAGCTCAAATGAATCCGGCCGAACACCGCTCTCGTGGGCTGCCGAGAATGGTCATGAGAGAATAGCCGCGCTACTATTAGAGAGGGAAGATGTCAACCTTGATAGCTCAAGCCAATCCGGTCGGACACCGCTATCATATGCTGCCTCGGCGGGGCACGAAGGCCTGGTGGTGTTGCTCCTGGGACGCCGGGGGGTCAATCCTGATTCATTAGATAGTCAAGGTCGAACACCCCTATCATACGGTGCCTCAGGGGGGTGCCAAGCAGTAGTGAAGCTGCTTCTGGGGCGCGGGGGTGTCAGTCCCAATTCATTGGATAGCAATGGGCGATCCCCGCTCTCATATGCTGCCACGGGGGGGTATGAAGGTGTAGTGAAGTTACTTGTGGAAAGCCCAGATATCGATCCCAATTCATCGGATGGCGATGGCCTAACACCCCTATTGTATGCCGCCAAGTGGGGGCGGGAGGATCTGGTTCAGCTGTTTTTAGTACGCAGGGGCGCCAACCCTAATTCGCCGGATCGCAATGGGCGACCCCCGCTATCATATGCTGCCGCGGGGGGGTATGAAGGTGTAGTTAAGCTACTTGTGGAAAGCCGGGGTATCGATCCCAATTCATCGGATGGCGATGGCCTAACACCCCTATCGTATGCTGCCAGGTGGGGGCGGGAGGATCTAGTGGAGCGGTTTTTAGAACATAGCGATGTCAATCCCGACTTAGCGGATAACAATAACCAAACACCCCTATCACATGCTGCCTCGACAGGCCATGAAGGTGTAGTGGAGCTGATTCTGAGACACGGGGGTGTTAATCCCAATTCATTGGATCGCCATGGCCAGCCCCCACTATCATATGCTGCCGGAGGAGGACACGGAGGTGTAGTGAAGCTACTCGTGGAAAGCCCAAATATTGATCCTAATTCGGCGGATAGCGCTGGCCTAACACCCTTGTCATATGCCGCCAAGTGGGGGCGGGAGGATCTAGTGAAGCTGTTTTTAGGGTATGAGGGTATCAACCCCGATCGCTCGGATAGCAATGGCCGAACACCGCTATCATATGCTGCCTCGAGAGGAAATGAAGGTGTGGCGAAGCTGCTTCTTGAATGCGGGGATGTCAATCCCAATTCATTGGATAGCAATGGTCGACCTCCGTTATTATATGCTGCTGCGGGAGGACATAGAGGTGTGGTGGAGCTACTCGTAGAAAGCCCGGATATCAACCCTAATTCATCGGACGGCGACGGCCTAACACCCTTATCGTATGCCGCCAAGTGGGGGCGGGAAGATCTCGTGAAGCTGTTTTTAGGGTATGAGGGTGTCGATCCCGATCGCTCGGATAGCAATGGCCGAACACCGCTATCATATGCTGCCTCGAGAGGACATGAAGGTGTGGCGGAGCTGCTTCTAGGACGCGAGGATGTCAATCCCAATTCCTTGGATAGCAATGGCCGACCCCCGCTATCATATGCTGCTGCCGGGGGGCATGGAGGTGTAGTGAAGTTACTTGTGGAAGGCCAGGATATCGACCCTAATTCATCGGACAGCGATGGCCTAACACCCCTATCGTATGCCGCCAAGTGGGGACGGGAGGACCTCGTGCGGCGGTTTTTAGAACATGAGGGTGTCAACCCTGATTTACCAGATAATAACGGCCGAACGCCTCTGTCATTTGCTGCCTTATGGGGACATGAAGGTGTAGTGAGGCTGCTCCTGGGACGCCGGGATGTTAATCCCAACTCATTGGATAGCAATGACCTGACACCGCTCTCCTATGCTGCCATTTCCGGGGTTCCGAGTATTGTGAAGTTACTTCGCGAAATCCACGATGACAGCCCCAATTCGCCAGACAGCAGCGGCCGAATACCGATATCATTTACTGCCTTGAGAGGACATGAAGATGTAGTGAAGCTGCGCCTAGGGCGGGGGGGTGTCGGTTCCGATTCACCAGGGAGTCATGGTCTGACACCGCTATTACATGCTGCCTTCGCGCGAGATGGGGGCGTAGTACGGTTGCTTTGTGGGCGAGGGGGCATCAATCCTGATTCACCGGATACCGACGGCCAAGCGCTCCTGTCATCTATCGCCATTCCGGCTGCCCGGGGTGCAGAGCTACTTCTGGAACACTCGGATCTTAATTTATGGGGTAATTATGGCCGGACACTTCTCTTACTCGCTGCCTGGGTAGGGGATCAAGGTCTAGTGGGACTGCTTCTGGAACGCGGGGATGTCAATCCTGATTTCGCCGATGGTAATGGCCGGACACCCTTATCGCTTGCTGCCTCAAGAGGACATGAAGGTATAGTGAAGTTACTTCTGCAGCGCGAGGGTGTCAATCCCGATTCATCGGATAACTGTGGCGGAACACCCCTATCATTTGCTGCCTCGGGAGGACATGAATGTGTAATGAAGTTACTTTTGCAACGCGAGGATGTCAATCCCGACTCATGGGATTACAATAACCAAACACCCCTATCGCTTGCTGCCTTAGGAGGACATAAAGGTGCGGCGCGGATACTTCTGGAACGCAAAGTCAATCCCGATTCACCGGATCGCAGCGGCCGAACACCCCTTTCGCTGGCTGCCTCGAGAGGATATGAAGGTGTAGTCGAGTTACTTCTGGAACGCAATGACGTCAATCCCAACCGGTGGGATTACAATGACCAAACACCCTTATCACTTGCGGCCTCGGGAGGATATGCCGATGTAGTGAAGTTATTCCTGCGACGCAAAAATGTCAATCCCGATTCACCGGATCGCAGCAGCCGAACACCCCTATCGCTTGCTGCCTCAGGAGGACATGAAGGTGTAGTGAAGTTACTTCTGCAACGCGAGGATGTCAAACCCGATTCATCAGATAACCATGGCCAAACACCCCTATCATTCGCTGCTTCGGGAGGGCATGAAGGAGTAGTGAGGCTGCTTCTGGAACGCGGGGATGTAAATCCCAATTCGTCGGATGGCAATGACCTGACACCACTATCATATGCTGCCATTTCCGGGGCCCCGGACGTGGTGAAGCTACTCCTAAAATCCCCCGGTGTCAACTCCAATTCACCGGATAGCAGTGGCCGAACACCCCTTTCATTTGCTGCCTCGGGAGGTCATGAAGGTGTAGTGGAGGTGCTTCTGGGGCACGGGGATGCCAATCCCAATTCGCCCGATGACAATGGCCTGACACCACTATCATATGCTGCCATTTTCGGGGCTCTGGGTGTGGTGAGGCTACTTTTAGAATCCTGCGGTGTCAATCCTAATTCACCAGATAGTAGTGGCCGAACTCCCCTGTCATTTGCTGCCTTCAGGGGGCATGAAGGTGTAGTGAAAGTGCTTTTGGGGCGTGAGAATGTCAATCCCAACTCCCAGGATTCCAATGGCCAGACACCCCTGTCATATGCTACTATGATGCGACGAGAGGGTGTAGTGAAGCTACTATCGGACGCTACGAACTCTAATTCTAAATCGTTGGAAACCCCCGATCAATCGTACTTGCACGTAGCTCTACTAGTTATTATCTCTGCTTGGTTATTATCTCTAATTTTGGGGCTAGTTCAGGGGTTCCTTTCCTCCTTCTGACTTTATTTCTGTTTGTTTTTTCTATTTTCTATTTTTTATTTCCCCGCCCTCGCCTTTGTAGAGTACCTGTTGGGTATACGATATGTGTGGAGATACGGCTGCCCACTTAGGTCATGTCTTTGAGTTAGACTAGGGTCTGTCTATGTCTGGGATTAGGTCAATTGGCATGTGTGTTTCTCCTTAGATACTATAGTTTTCTCTCTTGTACGGCTAGGCATTACATAATATCTCACTTTACACACTACACAAAACAGTACCGTAGGCATAGAGATTCTCGTGAATTGATTTCATGCCATCCACGGTCCTTTGCGGCAATCGGTACCCCAGTTTTCGTTAGGTTCGGGGTGTTTTATCACCTTGTCTGCACCGCGAAGCGCAAGTCCGAACCCCCTCCCAACATGAAGCTAGAGGTCGAGAACACACTTCTTTTTTTTGGCGGGTAGTCTGACGTTCTCCCATGTCCCGCTGCACTTGGAGCCTATTGTGATCACACTTTCGTTCTTTCATTCCTTCGTGCTTTTCTTGGACTCTGGTTCCAACGGTTAGTACGACCCTTATGATTCTTTTTCCACCTCCATGCTTTTCGCGCATCATTTTGTCACCAGCCACACGCCCAGAGTGCCCGGAGTTCACTGCATGGCCGATACACTCCCCAACACCCACCCCTCCTCCATTTTATCTCCCACAGTACTCCTTCAGCGCAAAAGAGCTGGCCTACACCCACTGGTACAAATGGGGAAATCAAATCTGGCTGGAGAAGCACGAGTGTTAGTAGTAAAAGAATGTCTATATGGATCTCTTCGATGACGTGAGAAATTATTCCAACACATACAGTAACTATAACGCCGCTTAAACGAGAAAGAAATGGTAAATTTAGGAAAGAAAATGTAAAAAAGAATATTTGAAAATCCAACTCTTAAGGAACGAAATTTCGATAGCTTGCCGCTCATGCTCTCTAATTGGTCATTCCGGCTTGCTCCCCACGGTCACTATTGTTCCCGGCAGATAGAGACTCCCAGCCGGTGGAAGCCAGTATCCGTAGTACGGTACAAGTACACCCCTGTCCGTCCAATATTACTGCGACATGGTGTATCACTTTGTCGGCCAGTCCTCTTTGTTGAAATCAAAAGTCAACCTTACTCGAGCACGATACTAGTTATTACAGTAGCGGTTGTAATTGTAATCACTATTGCGGTTCTCATGATGGTTGGATTCTGCCGAATAGTCGCTGCGCCTGTTGTCTCAGCGCTTACACATATTCTCGCCGCGAGTAAATACATTATTATTGGTTTGTCTTCTCACTCTCGCCTTATCCTACCATCCAAACATTAACCACAGTAGACTGTGCTCGAGTATATACAAAATTCTAGGTCTAGTGCAGCCATATGAAATCATCCATCCCACCACCATTCCTTGTTCAGCCTACATTCCACCACAAGAGCCACCATTCCTGCAATACCTATCACTTCACATTCCAAACAACCGATGCGACGCATTCCAGACAACACTTGTCGAACACTGCAGTCGCTGCAGTCCTCAATAATCCCATCTCGCGTCGGCTGTCAACTGTGGCCCCGTTAAGCCGGTTTTTATTGGCACTCTCGCGCGCCGATTCATTGTCTCTAATATACCGCGGTTGTTATCTGCTCACCGCCCCAAGGAGCAAAGATCTCAAGTAGCTCTCACCATCGCCTCACCTTTTGCGCTCCTCTCGGAGTGCGGTACATCGATGAAATTGGCTTTCGGTATTATCGTAGGAACCCATGTCTAGAAGGTATAGTGCCACGCGGACACCAAGTTCTTCGGCAGTGGGATCTGTCGAATTTTTAATCGCGGCGAGTGCATGTGGAATATATGCAGGGCTAATATATCGCCGCTCATTCCGAGATCGAGGGAAGAGCCGAGAAATGACCTCTAGTGCAGCCCTCCTCCCTTGATTGAGCTCATTAGTTGGTAAATACTCTTGTAAGGACAACTGGACTAAACGATTAAGATCGTAAAATTTCTTTTCCTTGCACCCACATCTAACCATCGTAACCAGGGAGAACCCTAGTAGTTTTCCAATGGCAGAGCGGAAATTAGCCGAATGATCCATCCCTTCCGGACCATACTGTGTGAATAGGTCTTCAGGTATGTTCTGATGATTGAAGAATGCCATTAGCTGTAGAAGCTCCGCCGCTAGGGGCATCTGTTGCCTGATTTGGTCAAAGGTGGCACAGTACGTGCTCAGGACACTTTCGTGGGGGGCTTCTCGTTGGATGTCATAAAATGGCCGCGAAAGTAGGTACTTCATTCGCTCCTCACTCTCCTGGAAAATATTCCAGTAGATGGATGGCGGTGTAGTATTCCTGGTCATGTAAGCTGCTGAACCTACGACAGCCAATGGTAGGTGATGCACTGAGCTCAGGATGGCTACGACATCTTCTTTTTCTTTTTCTTCCAAACTGTCCCAGTCGCCATGGCGTTTTGAAAACAACTCCCGTGCTTCGTCCTCCCCCATTTTTCCAACCTCGATTCTTGTCGGACACTGCGGCTCTGCAACCTGTAGGGATCTGGTTGTGAATATGAGAGTTCCATCAATTGGTTGTGGTATAAACTTGGCGATTGGGCTGTCATTGGTAGCAAAATCGGCTTCGTTATCGGCATTGTCAATAACCAGAATCCAGGCACCACTATTCGGGCCTTCAAACCACCGCTTTACTTCCAGCAGTCTTGCTTCATCTGCCTCGGCGTTGTGTAGAGGAATTTGAACATGCTGCGCAATAGCCCTGAAGCCCTCGCTAAATTTTGATACCCCACTTCCTTGCACCCAGAAAATACTACAATTGCCCGCGCTAGCGCGCTGATGAACGTATTCGAGGGCAATTTGAGTTTTTCTAAGGGATGTTAGTGCACCCTTCATACGCTAGATATAAAACAAATACCGACACTAGTACTTACCCGGAACCGCCCAGTCCATAGAGCGCGACACGGTTGTGACCCTTACACTCAGAATATCTCCTGAGCAACTCGAGGAGATTTTTGCGGCCGATGAACCTACTATTCCTGCAATATGGAATTAACCGATAACGCGTGGGTGCTTATTTGAGTTGAGATAGCACGTTAGTTCCTTATCAGATATCTCTCGAGGATCCTAATAATACCTGCCCCTCCCGCCCCAATTACATTCTGGGCACACTGATTTCGAGCTCCGGTGTCGGTCCCACTATGCACCTCAATCGAAATATTGTTACTACCAATAGCATTGTCATTGCCCTGGTTTCCACTGTAGCTTCCGAGTGTGTTGTAGTAGGCTCGGGTGGCATGGTGAGCCATCGGGTTTAACATTAGGATATATAGCTCGATCCAGAGCTGCTTTCGAAGATTAGACACGGTAAGAACTGGAACAATGAACCTCACGCCCGGACGTTGGAGTTGACTTTGCTGGTAAGGTCTGGCTCTTTTTTCTTTTTTGTTGCCGTCTTAAGCTTGGTGTGAGGGTCAGTCTTCGCTGTGCGCTCGCCCCTATCCAAGAGAGGGAATTTTGGAAGTCTTAGCGCGAGGTTCAATTATTCCAGCTCTTAGGGCATGGTAGCAAGGAGATGTTGCAAGCTTTCATGAGGGGATATCCTTTGCGCACCTTAAAATAATCGGATGGGGGAGATATGCTCGGCTGAGAGCCTGACCTTAGACACCGAGGTGAATAATTCCCAGCATCTGGATCAGTTGGGGGACAGAATCCTAGCGAGCGCTGCCCAAGTCTGGTGAGGGCTAAAGTTTTCGTGCAGCGTGTGTATTAGAGTGTAGAACAGATAGGAGAATTGGGAAAACAAGAAACAGAAGCTCCAGAGGCCTGGGGGAGGAAAGAGCAGGGGAAGTTGGGGGGGACCCTGTGTCCCAGAATAGACAGCCCTGTGCACATTTAAGCGAAATAATTGGCTGGGCTTCACTTGGGCAAGTCCACGGGAGGCACTAGGGTGGACGTCGGCTATTGGACGCCACAAAATAGGTGAGACCACGATACTCGTAAGAGCATCTGGACTAACCTTGGCACGGTTACGATGCAGATTCCTACAATACAACCCACAATAGCCGCCCAAGATGCTCTGAATTATTTCCACCAAGGTGAATCGGTTATTAGGGAAACCATTTTCATAAGTTGGCATGCACTCACATCCGTATGAAAGGATTAGTGGTATCTCCTTCCTAGCCGATAAGATCTCTCGAACAGCAAAACCGATAGGCTAGACAAATAAGCGGAGTGGTTCTTAAAAATTCAGGCGTGATCCTGGACAACAGCCGGGTAGTGGGAATGCCACAGATAGCAAAACCGTGAACTGAATAAGTGCAATACCGTACCGGTATGAACCAGTCTTGATTTGGGTTTCTTGGAGGTGTGGCGTGGGAGAACGCAGGTTTTTGCTCCAGTGGCTAGACTCAGTCTCTCTCCCTGCTTAGAAGCTCATTACGCCGGCTGTGTGCGTAACAGGCCAGGGGGTCGCTCCTGGGATAGGGAGATCACTCGCTTCATGACCCGTCAGAAAGGGGGGCTGGCACTGCCGAGAGAAAAGTGGGGTTCTTGGTAATTTACCGTACTCGAGTACCGGTACTGTACTGCGCGGTATCGGGGGGTTTTCAGCCACTTTCACAGTCGACGCAGTCGATTTTTCCTTGCGGTTCTTAAACCGTGAATTCTGTTTGAGCTGTGTTGAGCCGCATCAGTGGGACTCTCCCCGAATGTGTGACACCAACGTGGTAAGAGGTTTCCACCCCGCGCTTGCGACTCCCACGATTTCCCCTCTCTGTTGCTTCAGCGCCCACATTTTGCTTACCGTAGCTTAAACAGCAGACTTAAACGCAATATTCTGGCAATAAATTTTCAACAAGTAAAACCGATACGCTAGACAAAATGGGCCAAGAAGTGCATAATTCGGTCATTAACTACGGCAACAGCAACAGCAACTGTGGGAATAGCACTAATATTGAATTAACCGGGTGCAATGTATCCATACCGGATGAGAAAGACCAAGTCCTAAAGTGGCTATCTCCGCTAACGTCTCGGGAAAGGCACCAGGCTGTCCGTGATTCACGGGTGGAGAGAGTGGGGGACTGGCTACTTGACGACTGGAGCTTTTCCACATGGAGGGCCGCAGAAGACAGGATGGCGATGCCCGTCCTATTCTGTGATGGACATCCGGGGGCTGGCAAGACGTATATAAGGTATGGGCCACCGTACCCCCCCCAATCCAGACTAGTGCTAAAATAGCGGCACAGTTCTCTTGTGATAGATACACTCCTGGATGGGGACGATGGGGACGATGTGGCCGTTGCTTATGTGTATTGCGATTTTAGCGCAAGGGATATGCAATCTGCAAGTGCAATATTGGGGTCACTGCTGAGGCAGGTTGTCGGAGCACTGGAAGAAATCCCCGATGAGGTGCAAAAGGCGTTTGAGCGTTCGAGAAGCCGGGCTGACGGCCGTGGGCTCCGGCTTCCTGAGATTGTCGGTATGCTTACCAAGTTTCTTCCAAGTTTGAGGCGAGAATTTTTGTGTATCGACGCCTTGGATGAGATCCCTACAAAGCACAGGGCTCAACTCTGGAACTCTCTACAACGCGTTGTCCGGGAATGCCCAGACATTCGACTATTCCTTACCGGAAGGCCTCAGATCAGAACAGAAGTGGAGGGCCATTTCCGCGGTGGTGCTTATGTCGTTACAATCGAACCGACTTCGGATGATATAGGAAGATATATTGAGGAGAGGTTGAAAGAGGACCTGGACACGAGTACGATGGACGAGTGGTTGCGAGAAGATATAAGGAGAGATATTCCAAAAAGCATCTCTGGAATGTATGTATTCACACGAGATGTTAAGTTCCACAAACTGGATTAACAGTGAGATAGATTCCTTCTGGCTCGCCTCAGTATGGACGCGATCCTTGCAGCGACGACTATTCACCAGAAGAGACAAGCCCTGCATAAAATGACCAATGGCCTTGGATTAGAGAGTGCATACAGCACGACATTAGACCGAATAAGACAGCAGGATGAAAGCAAATCAAGGCTTGGGATGGCAGTGCTGATGTGGGTTTCCCGCTCTGAGCAGCCATTGAGGTGGATAGAGCTGCGCCATGCACTAGGGGTAGACCTAGGGGAGGAAGAGTTTATTGTCGACAATGTACCTGCAAGAGAGACCGTACTAGGCTGCACTTTAGGACTTGTCACAATTAAGGGATATGCGTCACAGGTCCGTCTCCTGCATCTCACTCTTCAAGAGTATCTTGGCGCGACTCCTAGCATATTTGAAAATCCTCAATCGATGATGGCGGATATCTGCCTCACCTATTTAAACTCGGCTTCAGTCCAGAGGCCGCAGCCAAGCTTCCTTCCAGCCCTGTGTAAATTGCCGTTTCTTGAGTACGCTACACGTTTCTGGGGAACCCATGCAGGCAGGGAGGTGACAGAGCAGGTGAAATCTCGGGCGTTGCGACTGCTGGACAGATACGAGAGCCATGTTTCTGCCGCCGTTTTATGGCGAGTGAAGGATGGTTGGTGGTGGTGCTATAAGTGGGACGATCATGGAATTAGCGGACTACACTGCATCGCATTTTGGGGGATTGTAGAAATTGCGGTTGCCATGCTGAAGGCGAAAAAATGGGACGTGAATGGACGTGATTCTTGTGGTGACATGCCATTGATGTGGGCTGTAAGATATAGACATCATGGGATGGTGGACCTACTTCTAAAGCAGGAAGCTGTTAGACCCGACATGGTTATTCGGGGCGGTCGCACAGTATTCTCGTTTGCGGCGGAATTGGGAAACGAAGGTGCTGTCAAGTTACTTCTGGAGCGCCGGGGCGTCAGCCCCGATTCATCGGATACCAATGGTCGAACACCCCTGTCATTTGCTGCCTCGAGAGGACGCGAAGGTGTGGTGAGGCTCCTTCTAGGGCGCAGAGATGTAAATCCTGATACCTCGGATAACAGCAGCCGAACACCCCTGTCATTTGCTGCCTCGGAGGGACATGAAGGTGTTATGAAGTTACTTTTGGAACGCCAAGAGGTCGGTTCCGATACACCAGATAGCAACGGCCGAACACCGCTGTCGTTTGCTGCCTCGGGAAGGCATCACGCTGTAGTGAAGCTTCTCCTGAGCCGCAAGGATGTCAATCCCAATTCACCGGATATCAATGGTCAGACACCTCTATCATATGCTGCCATTTCTGAGGATGAGGATGTGGTGAAGCTCTTTCTCAAATGTAAGGATGTCGATCCTAGTTTATCGGATAGCAGCGGCCGAACACCCCTGTCATCCGCTGCCTGGCAGGGACACCAAGGTGTGATGAAGTTACTTCTGGAGCGCTATGAAGTTAATTCCGATTCACCGGACAGCAACGGCCGAACACCGCTGTCACTTGCTGCTTCAGGAGTACATAAATGTGTGGTTAAGCTGCTTCTGGGCCGCAGGGATGTCAATCCCAATTCATCAGATATGGATGGTCGGACACCTCTATCATATGCCGTCATTTCTGGGAGTTGGGGTGTAGTGAAGCTCTTTCTAGAACGCAAAGGTGTTGATCCCAACTTATCAGATAGCAGCGGCCGAACACCCCTGTCATTTGCTGCCTCAAGAGGACATGAAGGTATAGCGGAGCTGCTTCTGGGCCGCCGGGATGTCAATCCCAACTCATCGGATAGCGCTGGTCGACCCCCTCTATCATATGCTGCTGCGGGAGGACATGGAGGTGTGGTGGAGCAACTCGTGGAGCGCCCAAATATTGATCCCAATTCGTCGGATAGCGATGGCTTAACACCCTTAACGTATGCTGCCAAGTGGGGGCGAGAGGGTATAGTGGAGTGGCTTTTAAAACGCCGGGGTGTCAATCCTAATTCACGGGATAGCATTAATCGATCCGCGCTATCGTACGCCGCCACGGGGGGACATGGAGGTGTAGTGAAGATACTTCTAGGGCGGAAGGATGTCAAACCCGATTTACAAGGTAGCAGTGGCCGAACACCCCTGTCATTTGCTGCCTCGGGAGGACATGAAGATGTAGTGAAGGCGTTTCTAGGGCGCAGGGATGTCAATCCTAATTCATCGGATAGCAGGGACCAAACACCCCTATCTCATGCTGCCTCTAGAGGATATGAAGGTGAAGTGGAACTGCTTCTTGGATGCGAGGGTGTCAATCCCAATTCGTCGGATAGCAACGGCCGAACACCACTGTCACTCGCCGCCTCGAGGGGGCATGAAGGTATAGTCAAGCTGCTTCTGGGACGCGGGGATGTCTATCCCAACGTATCGGATAGTAGTGGTCGGTCACCTCTATCATATGCCATTATTTCGGGGGATGAGGGTGTAGTTAAGCTCTTTCTTGGACGCGGGGATGTCGATCCCAATTTAACGGATACCACGGAGCGAACACCCCTCTCCCATGCTGCCTCGAGAGGATATGAAGGTGGAGTGAAACTTCTTCTAGAATATGGGGATGTCAATCCCGATTCGCCGGATGTTGATGGCCGGACGCCCCTCTGGTATGCTGACTCGGGTGGATATGAGGGCATAGTGAAGCTGCTTCCCAACTACCGGGATGTCGATTCTAATTAATTGGATAGCTGTGGTCAGACACCTCAATCATGTGCTGCCGTTTTGGCAGATGGGGGTGTAGGGAAGCTCTTTCTAGAACAGCCCTAATTTATCTGGTGGGAATGGAGGAACTCCTCTCTCATTTGTTGCCTCGAGGGGAGATTGGGGTTCAATGAAGCTGTTTCTGGGCCCTAGCATACCGGTCCTAACTCGTCGGATAACGATGGCCAAATACCCACGTCATATGCCACTTCAGAGGGGGGCGGGGGTGTGGGGGGGGTAGTGAAGCTCTTGTCGGAGGCGAGAAACTCCAATTGCGAACCGTTAGGAGATAGCGATCAGATGCCAACTTCTGTTACTGGTGAGAGCGCTTCACCCCGAGAGGTAATATGTCCATTCACGGCCACAATCGATGTTCCCTTACACGCAGTAGCTAAACCACCGCTTGAAGCCGCTATCTGTCCTCCTAGGACCCCTCAGAAGCAACCTCCACTACTTAAACACCCTCCACCTAACCGATCGGCTGTGGTTTAGAATGTCCTTTCTTCTTTCTAGCCTTAATCCTACTGGTTTGTCTATATTTCGTGTTTCCAGTGTGTCATGGGGGTGGTGATTCTCACGAATTATTTCATGTCACTAGGGTAATTGCTGTTTTAGCTTTAGGTGGATCTAAGGTGTTTTGTAATCTAATCTCTGCAACGCTTATCCCATCCTCAGCCGTATTTGCTTAAAATTCTTCTTTGTATTGTCAATTAGTTTCTCATATTCTGAGGCGCTTCGTGCCTGGTTGTACTCGTATAGTATCAGAGATAAATATCTAAATTTGACAGTTAGTATAGTAATCTTTTTAACAGCACACCCGAGCCTTATAGAAAAGTTACTTACTCTGAGCTGTCACATCAGAGAAACCTGAAGCTTGAATGTATTAGTCTAAGCAACTGTGTCTACCGTACTCTGCCAAGGCAGGAAACTGCAAGCCAACTGTCACTGGCGAGAAAACCTGGCGGATAAAACAATTCACACATTTCGCAATTGATTCAACTCTCCCAAGCTAATTCGCAGCTTGACTGGAAGCAAACCCAGAGAAAAAATCTAAGCGAAAAAAGAAAGCTCAACCTTGTCTGACTATCTCTGCGTAGGAGATCCTTCTCTTATTGTCCGCTGTCCCGATTTTCTTTCCTTCGTTGACCGTCAGGAAGCGTTGCTCTTGATAGCTGAAATCCCATCTGATAGTTGTTAGGGTATGATACGAGTAGTAGACATGGCCTATACGGCTCATAGAAGACAAACACTGCATAAGTTATATTTTTCCAAGCAAAGATTAACCATCAACGAGCTTGGCTAAGCTACTTCCAACTAATTTAGCTATAATACCCTAGCTAAGCAAAGGGGAAATATATCCTCAACATACTTGCATGCTATACTGTAGTGTGCTCAAGTAGTATGATAAGGCATATGTGACTATGTAAGGTACATTGGCAGCACGATTTAGGGAATGTTTTATTAGACCCTGGGCTGGGCTTGGCATGGCTTGACACCAGACCTCTGGGCACATCAAACCAAACTGCTGAAAGACCTTTGCGAAGCCTCGCTCAGGGTGCTGCCTCTCTCAACGCGGTCTACCCACCCCCCCCCCCTTCAAAACTATCACCACCTCATCAGCCAAGCCGAAACGCTAGACCAAATGGGTACCGTATTCAATGAAGTCAGCCATTCTTTTAATACTTGTGTCCACCATAGCATAACAAATGCGAACCCTGTTCTGAACTGGCTCTCTCCACTCGAACCTCGCGAAAGACATCAGGCTATAGGCAACGATCGGGTGGCCGGCGTAGGAGACTGGCTTCTTCTCACTAACCAGTTTACTCAGTGGAGCGAGGGTCATAAGGGAGCTGCCAAGCCTGTCTTATTTTGCTATGGGGGTCCTGGTGTTGGCAAGACTTATCTCAGGTATGGATAGTCACTGCCCCTGAAGAGTGTGGGCAAGGCTAAATAGTAGCAATAACAGTTCTCTTGTCATAGATAAATTGTGTGATAAGACAGATTCGAACTTCGAGATTGTAGTATGTGTGTACTGCGACTTCTATGCTCAGGATGAGCAATCTACGGCCAGCTTGCTTGGGGCACTATTAAAGCAGGTTGTCAGCGCATCGCAACAGATCTCAGAAGAAGTGAATTCGGCCTTTGTGAAATCGAAGAGAAGGGCTGGTGGTTGCAGACTCTTGCTTCCTGATATCCTTGAGATACTCGTCCAATCTTTGGCACGTCTACATAAGGTATTTATCTGTGTATGATATATGCATTGGACGAGTTTCCGGTGAAGCACCGGCCAGAACTCTGGAAAACTCTGCTGCGAATCGTGGATGAGTGCCCAAACACTCGGCTATTTCTTACTGGGAGGCTTCATATACGCGACGAAGTACAGGAATACATTCCCGGAGCTGAGACGGTGCCAATAGGTCCTAGAGAACGTGATATTGAGTTATATCTTAGGATGAGGCTAAGTCGAGATCCGGAGCCCTATGCACAGGATGATGAATTCGAAACCGATATTATAAGAATTATTCCAGAGGTGACCTCGCGGATGTCTGTGTTATCCTGGTGTATTGATTCTGGAGGTAGAGCTAATTGTGCACACTAGCTTCCTCCTAGTTTCCCTCAGCATGGACGCAATCCTTGCAGGAACGACAGTCTACCAGAGGAGACAAGCTCTTGACAGGGTGACCAATGGTCTTGGTTTTCCGGATGCATACGACCAGACCCTGGATAGGATAAGACAGCAAGGTGGAAGCAAATCTAAGCTTGGGATGGCGGCCTTGATGTGGGTTTCCCGTAGTGAGCAGCCCTTGCGATTACAGGAGTTGCTTCATGCATTAGGGGTGGAAGTAGGGGCCGAAGATTTCAATATCAGCAACATACCTTCGATACGGGCCGTACTAGGGTCCACTTTAGGGCTTGTTATAATTGACAACAACGCATCAACAGTTCGTCTCCTGCATTTCACACTTAAAAAGTATCTTAGGCAACATCCAACCATATTCGTAACTGCTGACTCGATGATGGCCGAAATCTGCCTCACCTATTTGAACTATCCGTCAGTTCGGGTGCTGCCAAACCCTGATAACGCCCAGGAGAGACCACCCTTTCTCGAATATGCCACATGTTTTTGGGGAACTCATGCAGGCAGGGAGGTGACCGAGCCGGTGAAATCTTTGTCACTGCACCTCCTTGATGGATATGAGAACCATGTATCTGCCGCTATTCTCTGGCGAGAGAAGTTACGTGAGCGGCACTCTCATGAGGATGTTCTTGGGATTAGCGGACTACACTGCATTGCATTTTGGGGCATTGCAGAAATTGCGATTGCCATGCTGGAGGGGAAGAAATGGGACGTGAATGCGTATGATTCTAAGGACGACACACCATTGATGTGGGCTATAAGATATGGACATTATAAGGTGGTGGAGCTACTTCTAGAGCAGGGAGATATCAGACCCGATGTGATTATTCGGGACGGTCGCACAGTATTCTCGTTTGCTGCAGAGTCGGGAAACGAACACGCAATCAAGTTACCTTTGGAATCAGGGAATATCGATCCCGATTTGCCAGACAGCAATGGCCGAACACCCCTATCATTTGCTGCCTCGGGAGGGCACGAAGGTGTAGTAAAGCTGCTCCTCGAACGCGGGGATGTAAATCCCAACTCACTGGATAACAATGGCCAAACACCCTTGCTATATGCCACCATGATGGGACGAGAGGGTATAGTGAACCTATTATCGGAGGCCAGAACCCCCAATCGCAAATCATTGAGAAACTCTCATAAAACGCCAGCCTCAGTCACTGAGTCTGCCACATCTTGGCCTCACCAGAAACAGCCTCCACCATCCGAGCCTTCTTCACCAGATCGATTCAACTCACTCACGGCCACATCTGTCCCTATCCCTACCCCTAGTTCCAGTTTCCTATCTTATTTCCTCTTTGAGGTCTTAATCCAATCCACTGTCCTGCTTTTCCTGTTTCTAATATCCTACATTTGTGGGGATTCTTGTGGATTATTTCATGTCGGCTATAATGACTGGAAGTGACGGATATATAAGACGTGGTTAGACCTGGTTTGTTCTTTCAACTATGTTTAGACGGCCCTTATGTTTCTTTTCCTGCCTCCATTTTCCGTTGAGGTTCTCTTTATCATGTACATGATGGAGTAACCCCATCGTGGTATGTTAGGTTAGAGCACACTTGTAGGTGTGAGCAGGGCTATGACTAGACCACGCGGCGGTGACTGGTGTTGTGTGGTAGAGAGCCCACTGTGCGAGTTGCCACCACAACTGTATCTAGTCTGGCTGCGTTCCTTTCTCTGTACATCACTTCTAGACTGCACTCCTTTGCAAACACACTTGCCATATACATTGAATATCGAACACACCCCAGTTTTCCTATCACCCATTGATCCGGGTCTTTCTCGTGACGACAGTTCGGCTCATAACTGTGTCATTGCGGTGCTTGTACGACGGCATATTTCCCTGCGCACAACCAGACCTCCATTAGTACAACTATTCTAAGTACACTGCATAATTCATAATAAAAACACCAATCTTATTTCGTCCGCTGGCCTCGTATGCCCAAATTACATTTGAAGACCACCACCCCCCACCTTCCACCCCTCATCCATCTATTTTCGCCCAACAATTCTTTCTACACACTATCTGAGCGGCTCATAGCCAGACCCTCTTACCCTCTACAGTATCTTCCGATATTAAAAGTATGGCAGTGTGATGAGGGTTGGCCAGATCCTCCCCATTTTAGTGCTTATCAGTATGATATACCCACAGCTGACAGGAATATAATCTTTTTCACAATTCCTAACCCGCTACAGTTCGGTCCGGAATGTTCATAGCAAAAAATTATCCTATGAGTGTTCTCAAATATTCTGGAGGGCTGGTATTCCTGATATCCCATGCCACCCAGAAAGGGCTGATTTACCATTACTTTCCTTACCATACGATACTCCTGTTACCAGGGTTTTGAGGTTGGTAACAGGTGAAAGTGAAGGGTATAAGCTAGGTAAGATGAGGCAAACTCCGAAAGCTTATCAGTAAGCCACTATATACTATCCAATGCTTCGACATTCACTTTATTAAATCTTTTAAATTTTCTTATTTTATATTTTATTTGCCCTGATATTATCCTACGGAATCATTATTTTTATTATTTTTCCTATGAAGTTGTACTACTTTACATCGGTGTTGACGACTGATATGAAGATGTGATCGATGGGAAGCCCTGATGGTTCACAAGGAGCGGCGGTTCCTATCGGTATTTCAAGTAATATCTTATATATATACTTAATTTGTGCCCGTACACACTCGCCCCCCGCTATCCCGGACGGCTAAAGTCTGAGAAATTTGTCTGCAGCGAATGATCCGGGACAACAGGCCAGGCTTTGGTGTAAAGAACTTCGCAACTTGCGGAAATTCATACGAGATAGCAAGGTATCCGGATTGTCGAGATTATCAACCTCTCGGATATATTACTCACTTTTTGTGAACACTCTTGGCTAATTCTGGGAAGCACCTTAATGCATGATTCGGCCCTTACTTTCACCGAAAATTCTTGTTTTTAACTTTGAAGTTTGCCGGGGGCTCTGGCCGACATTGGTAGGGAATAAGGTAGTAGGCAAGCAGAATCATCGATTGCACGCAATTATGATATTTACCAGGAGCATTACAATGCATTATTTATAAATCTCTACATAGGGTTGCCTTGCGATTAGGCCCGCACCTTACAAATAATCTAAATACCTTTTTAGCTCCTGGTATTACAAATTACGTGATCAGTTCTCACAAGTAGTCTAGCTCGGAGGATAGCTAGAACATTACCGGCCATAGTTGGCCTCATGCCTGTTAATTAAGCCAGGCCGATACAGACTTGAAATTACTCTAGTTCCCACCCAAGGAAACATCTCTGCCCCCCCCGTAAATCTCAAGATCTTAATTGCGGAGGCCGGACTCGGGCAGCCGAATTGAAGCCAGACGCCTTGTCAGGGGATTTCTATCTTCGGTGTTATGCTTCAATACAGCCGCGCGTGTATTATTTTTTTTCGGCGACACAAGTTTGTAGGTGATATTGGAGGCCTGTTGAAGTCTTGGTTTGTGTTGCTCGGAACCATGGCGGAGTTGAATGCCAGCATTTTGCTTTAGTGGGTAGATGTGGTTTCTCGTGGCGGGCAAAGGGCGGGAAGTCACGTCAACTGTTTGTTCGTCTTGGGAATAGCAGGATCACTTAGTGTTGAAATATTCGCGAAGGTTCCATATCTCCAACACTACTACGACACTGGCTGTATGGAAGAAGGGAGTTCTGTTTTGGAAAGGGTTGCGGAAGTTAGAAGCTGAGACGATAGTTGTTTGGACGA
>Ga0307509_10004835_pt1 | contig 19142 bp, 19 predicted proteins | sample 10_EM_MG_FD_202245 | JGI IMG/M metagenome (GOLD analysis project Ga0307509, IMG submission 202245) | Populus trichocarpa ectomycorrhiza microbial communities from riparian zone in the Pacific Northwest, United States - 10_EM | ecosystem: Host-associated > Plants > Roots > Unclassified | place...
TCACTTGATAGGTGCAGAAGGCGAGCCTACAAGCGCAGATTTCTGTTATGATACGCGGACTGAGTCCACTGAGAACACTAGTCTTGTAGTCGTCGCTTGAGTTGAGAACTGCAATTACTGCGTCGTCCAGCTTGGAAAGCCATGTACCGCAGGCTGCACAGGTTCGCTGACCGTTCGGAGGGTGTTCGGGAGGCTGCAGAGCAGCAGCACATAGGAGGCAGTAAATATGACTGTAAGACGTGAGGAAAAGATAATCAACTTAAGACCCAGGGGGCCTGGACCCGGTCTCACGGTGGGGCAAATGGAAAGCAAGCGAATGGGAAGAAAAATGGGAGAGGGACGAAAGATTTGGTGGAATTTTGTTTTGAAAAAGCCCTATTGAACAATGAAAAACGAAAGAGATTGAAAAAAAAAACAGTCTAGCCAACCCGGATACAAAGGAAACCATAATAGAAATCGCCATCACAATTGGTGCCTCATGGACACCGTGAGATCTCTAGAATGGGGGGGTTGGGAGTTTGTATCTTTTTTAAAGCCCGTTCTCGAACGGGCCGTTGTTGGTGAGGGTGGCTTCCAAGATTTCTACACATTTTGTTTATTTTCGTTAGTTTTTTTCTTTCCTTCCTAGCCCACTGGATTGATAGATGGACGGGGGGGGGTGTGAAGACTTGCCAGAGGAAGGAGCACCGCCAGCTTCTCCCCACTGCTTAAGCTCGAAGCGCCTATCAGCCGCGTGGAAGATCTCCTTAAACTCCTCGAAAGTCCTCTCCTTGGCGTTCAGGAGAGTGGCCATGATCCAGCCCTGCAACAGGTTAGCATTTTCCGCACTGATGGTTCAAGAGAAGAGAAGGGGAGAAAAGGGTCATGTTATACCATGTTGATAACATATTTGTGAGTAGGATTCGGCAACGCTCCCGGAGGAGGGAAGATACTCTCAGCAACCAGAATGCGCGCTCCCGGCTTCATTGCGGGAACGATACACTGCAAGACCTTGACGCAATCCTCATCGTTCATGAAGTGCAAGACCATGCGCATGAAATAGACGTCAGCGACAATAGGTTGAGTCTCCAAAAAGTTGTGCACAAGGTAGGAGAATCTGGTCTTGAGGCTATCGGGACAAAGCTCCTTGGCCTCGGCGATTGCCTGGTCCTGGTCCTGAATCATGAATTTCAATTCCGGGGCCTCTTGAGCAATCTGATGAGAAATATGGCCATTTCCTGCATTTTTCAATGTTAATACTCGATGCGTTATCAGGGTGCAGTCCAAATATTTCTTCTTACCTCCACCAATGTCAATCAACAAGGCGTCACCAAGGGACCTCCAAGGGAAAACATTGCGAAGTCTAGCATGTGAATCTTCACTCATAGGTTTCATGCATTCATTGAACCGCTCACAAATATCAGGGTTATCATAAATCCATTCCCAAAATGTCTTGCCAGTGGAAAGGCCAAGGTTGAATGCGGTCTCGTTCGGGTTGGTAGAAGAGCCGTACTTTCTCATGCACTCGCTGTACTTTGCGGATGCGGGGTAAAGAACATCCATACTTTTTTTTTAAAAAAAAAAAAGTTAGTACATTTTCCTAGAAACCATTTACGGGTGAGCGTCTTACCAGTAAGTGACAAGACATTCCATAGCCCTCTCGGTCAAGCGAATGGAAGAAAAGTTATGAGCGACTACAGGAACTGTCAGATTTCTCCAGACCCAGGTGGTTGAATTCAAATTCAAGCGAGTTTAACCTACAAACTTTAGGCGCGACCTCGGCAAATATATAGGAATTTGCTAGTTGTCTCATGGCGGTCACTAAAACAGTTAGCTAAAAGGGAAATAAGAAAAAAAACGGTGTAATCATATCTAAAGTCACAGGTACCGGTACTCACAAAGCTTATGTTCATCTGCACCGGTTTTCTCCGCAAGCTCAGAAATAGGCATTGGTCCTGCGGCGCTTAAAACATGTGCGACTTTCCATTCGACAGCAACCCTGAGAGCTGAAGAATCGGTAAGCTAAAATCAAGTTAGATATTAAACATATGAAGGGTGGGACTATTCCTTCGAGTGTACTTACACCCAAGAGGACACCACGAATGTGAGCAAGTGGGTTAGTGGCAAGAACGGTCAGAGCCTTGGATGCCACCAAAAGAGACTCCCTAGCATCACGAATTTCCGAGTCCTCGGGGAGCCCAGGAAAGGTAGGACTAAAGTCAGGCTCGTCAAGACACTTTGAGCGAAGATGCTGGCTAATGGAAGAGGCAGCTGTTGAAACTTGTTCTGCAAGCTCCAACAAAGAAACAGCGGTAATCATGTAGGGTGAACGGGGCGCCAGTTCAGTAGTCATAATGGTGAAATGGTGGGTAGGTGTTGAGCAAAGGTGATGTATTTGTGTGAATCGAAGTGCCGAGCTTGAGGACGAGGATATACTCAAGGTCTGTGAGGAGGTTCAAATAGAGGAATTGACCTTAGATGAAGTTTGGGCCTAGGCTGTGGTTGGATGGTGCGGGAGAGGGTTGGTATGATAGGTGGGCAGGTGGAGTAGAACCCAGAGGGTGCATCACTGAACCTTTAGGGCAGAGATAGGAACACCGCAAAATAGTAAGTTATATAATAGACTACACCCCCTCGATGGAATTATCAAGCTAACTTAAAAAAACCCCCCTTTTCTTTTTCTATTTTGTGAGCAGGCCATAGGTATTACTATATACTACCGCGGCACCAGTGTGTATCTAGTTTTTTCTTTTCTTCGGCAACACAACAGATAGGACCCCATCCCAGAAACCTACAGGACGGCAGCCAAGCAGCTTTCCCACAAGCTGCCCAGACAAGACGATAACTAAGAAGTTGGGAAACCTCTAAGGATAGTATTATAGTGCTTGCATATGCAGCCCGTCCTCTGCATTAGGTATGATAACAACTAAATTTACTTGCGGAGTGACATGCCCTCATACCTACAGTATAACACCCCCAAGTTTGTCATGAACAGGAACATAGAGCTTACAGCTCCGCAATTTAGAATAATTGGCACAGCGCTCAGCACTACAGGGTACCAATACTTCTCTATTGCACTAGTAGGCCATCGTGGCGGGAAATAATAAATGTCAGTATCCCTTGAACGATACACTGTTGCTTGTAACCATATTTACTAAACCTGATGGAGCATCTCCTGAATTCTACAGCTTAGGTCCTAGCAGGACTGCCATCTCAATACCGGTTAGCCATACAATTGGGTATCCGACAATTAGGAGAGATACCACTACCATCCGACCCCTGCCCCACCAGCTAGGTTGATCCCTTAGAGTGGGGGAAAGTGCATTTTTCCCTGGCGTTGTATAGCTGAAGGATGAGAAAAAAGAAGGAAAAAAATCAATGGCCGGGCTACCACATGGCGTTAGTCTAGCGCCAATATCAATTACACCGGGGAAAACACCCCCCAACTCCACGATCTAACATAGTATAACGCTAGCGCTACCAGACGCCACTAACGATAGTCGTACCCTAATATATCATATTAATAGTCCAATAGCGTAAGTCGCTCCCCGTTTCTCGAGCTCTCCATTCATAGTTCCGTAAAGTTGATTGTTATAGATGCTTAAATCTACACAACTGTCCTACCAGAGCCGCTGCGTTGGTGGGACGCAGGGCCGGCTCAGGTTTCGGAGCATCGGTCTTTCCCGGCATCAGTTGGTTTCGCAGATATTTGCGCAAGAACATATCAAGAAGGGACATCCAGAGGGAGCGAGAAGCCGAAGGGTGGGAGATTGTGAAACGGAATGAGATGTCGTTGGGGTGCCTTATGCCCTACATTCATCGCATTATGGGTATGGAGCATTCGGGGTTTGCCAGAATCCACCTAGTATTTAGTCAGCTAAAAGTCGGCAGCGACCGAAGATCCTAGTTGATCTGGCTCACTTCTAGACATGTTTAAACAGAATATATCTTACCGGACCCCTGAGGATGAAACGCTACCACCTTGGATTTTAAATCCCCAAGGAAATACCCAAGGGCGAGTTGAAATACCAGGGAAACAAGCCAATCCTTTGATGGAAAAAGTAATATCTCTGTGTACACAGTACGGTTTTAGACCTCCGCGGGGGTTGTATGTCAAGGCTAAAGATGTCAACCCCACAAGTTCCTTATTTTGGAACAATCTTGACAATAACTTTATACCACCTCAGAAATTTATCAGTCCCAACTGAGCCCTGGAGATGTCAGTAAACGTTGGTAGTATTGGAGCATTGAGCCTAGTTTCGGGTATGCTCCCCCACGGTGTCTAACGGTCACAATTTGGCATGTTGTAGGGCCTAATTCAACTACGGTACTGGTGGCCGAAAGGATTAAACGCCTTCGTATAGCACATTCATTGTATGTGTCTTGGGAGTGGCCCCACTAACGCACATGAGTCGTAAAGAGATAGCCTATGATCAAGTGGGGCCCATAACCGACCCTACTCCAATTGATACCCCGCCATGCCAAGAAAAAGGGCAGAAGCGTGCCCAGCGCGCAACCGTCGATCCGATGGATCTGGGTAAACGCGCGCGTATAGTTCCCCAGAGGCGTGTCAGCGGGGAGATCAGCTACCTCTCCAGCATAGGGAGCAAAAACCAAGCGTGGCTATTTATGATCAAGTCAAGCTCTCATCTCACTTCTTGGCACCCCACATCGGCAAGTGGAACAGGAAAAACTAATGCTATAAAATTTAGTGGCGTATCATACTTGAAACAGGGCAACAGAGCTGGAGTTTACAGCATTTAGCAGTGCCCCGCTCTAGGTAGCAATACCTTCCACCAACCTTATGCAAGACCAGGTATAAACCGCGACCTCCAGGAAACTTTTATAAGGTATTCTTATCAGCTTCTGTTGACAGATATGCATCGCTTTATCCCAAGTATAGCCGTAGGGAATGTTGTCCGAAGAAGCACCCTGTCAGAGTGGCTAGACTAATTGTGCAACTCAACAACTTGCACCCCCAGGTGTTGATAACAGGGTTAAATGTGCAAAAAAAAAAAACTAACGTCACCCCTCTAGTTAGAGCTAACACAGGGAAAAGCAGCGTTGGGGGAAACCTAAAGTCTCTTGCTTCGCTCCCCATTCCGTGATCTAGAGAAATGATCAAGTGGACTGAAGGCTTTATCTAGGAGCAGAGAGAGTGCCTCAGCAAATAAACCCTTGAGGTCGAGTGATCCTGAGAGATTGGTATCATATCGAAACCCCCAAATATTGGTCCCTCTCTCCTCCGGCTACCCTGCCGGTCCCCACCCGCTAGCCAGCTTATTTCTTTAGCTCGAGGAGCCACGATAACCCAATTAGCAGCTGATCTTCGCCCGGTTATCATCCCCCCCCACGTCCTACAACGTGGGTTGCGCAGCACAGCGCCCGTCGCCGAAGGCTCAAAAATGTCTCCTATTAGCTGCCAGGCTGGAGCCCATACTATAGTTCTAGAACTCCCCGAGAAAGAGCCACCTAGAGAAACACTACAGGATAACAGGTAGAGTTTGTGGTATTATATCTACTCCAATCATAACATAACATCGAGTGATGATTGATGATTTGCCTGACATCTACTTCTCCGGGGTTGCCCATTACCGTAAGTCCCTCTCCAGTACTCACCGGAGAAGTGATTGGGCCAGAAAATGCGCTGCTACTGTATATCCGAAAAAATACCGGTGGACGACTCTGCGAAATTGATTCTCAACCGATCCCAATCGAGATAGGGCATTCCCCCAGGCACGCATTAAGCTTCCTTTTCCATTGGACTTCTCGGGTACTAGACTTAATGGCAGCTAAATTACCTCGGAGGAGGAAGCAAGAGGAGGAGAAAGGATTCAAAGTCAAGCACCAATGCCATGCAAAATATGAAGCTTCCACCTGTATTATACCACAGCCACCCCCTCCCCCACTAGATACCATGCGCTTATTAATCCTTGCGCAGGAATACGAGTAGGGAGACCACGGTCGGAAGATCGCGGTCAGGAGTCTCTCGTTCGAACGCTTGCCGGTTGGGGGGAAAGTAGGGGTTGAGGAAAAAAGGAAACGAGTTGGGGCCAAGAGTCAATAGTCTAGGACTGGAGGCTCAGGTGGTGTTGCCGCGTGACAAGCATGGTCATTGCAACTTGGTGAGAATTCCTGGAGTTTTGTTCTACGAAGGAACAAGAGATCCTATGGTGATCACTAGCCAAGTCAGGTCGGACTAAAAAGACTCGTCGGGAGCATAAGAGGACAAACCTCGGACTCCTATTGTCGTGATCCCTTTCTTGGGCTTCTCAGACATGGATTCTACACCCTCCCATAAACATTCGCAACCACTGCTACCGGCACATCACCCACCATCAATCTAGATCTTCTGCGCGTGAGGCGCGGGGATTACTTTCCATACAAGATAGTCTTCTCCGTATTTATCGGATCACGTCTCTTCATCTCTCATTTACTTCCCTCCTGTCTCCTCCTTGTCGCTGGTGGAAGTGATATAATATTAAGTGATATGACATTATTGCCCGGATAAACACCCCTTCCCCGATGTTAAGCTATGACTTTGTTAATCTGCCTCCCTCTGCGATGGGGAAGTCTGTCGCGATCACGGGAATCTCTGGGGGCTGAGATTTGGCTCAGCAGTTCATACGGCTTGCCCCTTGTATCGGAGTACCCGTATTTCTTTAAATACCTTCATTTCCTGAAGCTCTGCAGGCGAATGGTACCATGGGCTGCCAGGTTGCATTATTCCGTCTAATTCGAGGATGAGCAAAGCCACGTCCATTCAAGCATGATGCAGGTACAAATACGACACTGCACGAGTACAGCAGGCATTCGGTACCGAGAAGAAAAAATGCGCCACACCGTACGATATGATAAGTAATTCCTTATCAGCCCCCACTATTTGCATTGCCCCTGGAGAGGAAATGCCGACATTCTCAAGTGTCGCATCCGGTCGCCAGCGCCTTGTTATTATAATTTTAGCAATTATCGGTCTCGTCAACTGTTAACAGTCAACCCTTCAAACGAATCGGTAACTCTTGTTTTAAATTACAAGTGGAGAATTTGAACCGACATACCTAATCCGTAGTAAAAAGGAGGGGAATTCTCGAAATAAGCTTCACAATGCAGGTTGAGAGCAATCTATTGGGCCGTCGTGAATGATCTGACACAATTGATCAACTGCCTTGCCCAATACGGTAGCGCCGCGGCCCATCCTTGGCACAGGTCGGCTTCCTTGTCACAAGCACCAACCACCTGACGGAAGGGGACAATAGCAAGAATATAAGTATCTAGTCGAACCTCATGATTCGGTTCCAAAGTTAAGGACCGCCGCTCTCAATATTCATTACCTAAAAAATCCCAAGGCTCGAATTTATTGCACCATGCATATTGCGCGGACCCTATTGGCCGCGCTTCTCGCTGCGGTGACAACATTTGGAGCTCCAAACATCCCCCTGGAAGCAAGGAAACGCCAGGCCAACAATGTGCGCGCTGATGCTGTCAAGGAGGCCTTCTTACACTCTTGGAATGGGTATACCAAGTACGCATTTGGATTTGACGAGCTCTCGCCAGTCTCCAAGAAGGGCACAAATTCTCGGTATGCCACCAGTATATCCCGGCGCGCACAATATCCGGCACTGATGGATGATGTAGTAATGGATGGGGGGCCTCTATTGTCGATGCTATGAGCACAGCCATCCTGATGGAACTGGACGATGTTGTTTTGAAACAACTAGAGCATATCAAAACAGTAGATTTTACTAAGACCACCACCACCGTCAGTCTTTTCGAGACCACGGTATGTGCACACAAAAATTTCAAGACCCCCCCCGAGAAGCAATTGCTTACCAAGATCAGATTCGATATCTCGGAGGTCTCCTCTCCGGCCATGACCTACTTACGGGTCCTTATAAAGACCTCTTGCCCAAGGCATGATTTTCCCACATAAAACTTCACCCCCGCAAGCCGTTATATTAACGCGAGTATAGAACTCGACCAAGCTTATCGATGCTCTCGTCGACCAGGCGGTCATCCTAGCAGATACTCTCGCCTTTGGCTTTAATACAGCCTCCGGCGTACCCGCAAATAACCTCAACTTCGCGAGTAAGTCGTTCAGCGACACCACCAACGGTCTCGCGACAACTGGTACCCTCGTTCTTGAGTGGACACGCCTGGCAGATATCACCGGCAATCGAAAGTATGCCGAGCTTTCCCAGAAAGCCGAGTCCTACCTTCTGAAGCCGGCTCCATCTCGATGCGAACCATTCCCGGGGCTGCTCGGAGCGGACGTAGACATCAAAACCGGGCAATTCATCAACTCGCAAGGAGGATGGGGCGGTGGCGCCGACTCCTTTTACGAGTACCTCATTAAAATGTGGGTCTACGATGAAGGGAAATACGGATTATATAAGGAAAGGTATGCCAATATTAAGCCCTCCCCCCCCCCCCTCCCCTGCTAAACAACCCAATTTCCACCTCAATAATTATACAAAACTTTGAAACGGCCGTTACCTAACCACAAAACCACGCACCTGCCGCCGACACCACAGATGGATAGCAGCAGCAGACTCCACAATAAAATACCTAACCAGCCACCCACAGCCCCGCCCAGACATCACTTTCGTAGCAGAGTACGAGAACGCGCAAACCCTATCCCTAAACCAGGGCCACCTAACCTGCTTCATCGGCGGGAACTTCATCCTGGGCGGCCAGGTCCTGTCCCGGAAGGAGTACACGGACTACGGCCTCGCCCTAACCTCCGGCTGCCACCACACCTATAACAGCACCTCCTCCTCCATCGGTCCCGAGCGCTGGTCCTGGGACCCGCAGGGCGTGCCCACCGCGCAGTCCGACTTTTATGCCCGCAACGGCTTCTACACCACCGCGGGCTTCTACGACCTCCGCCCCGAGGTGATAGAGTCCTACTACCACGCCTTCGTCGCCACCGGCGACGAAAAGTACAGGGAATGGGCCTGGGACGCCTTCCGGGCCATCAATGCCACCGCGCGGACGGCATCCGGCTTCACCGCCGTATCAGACGTCGGCCGCGCGGACGGCGGGCCCAAGATGGATAACCAGGAGAGCTTCTGGTTCGCCGAGGTGCTCAAGTACCTCTACCTGATTTTCCAAGAGGGCGGGAAGGTCGCGTTCGTCAAGGGCGCGGAGCAGAAGTGGGTGTTCAACACGGAGGCGCATCCGTTCAAGGTACGCAGTTGAGATCCCATTGTGTAAATATCTCCGGGATGTGGGGGTGGGGTGTGGGGTGGAAAAGCGGGGACGGAAAAGGGGCCGGACATTTCGCGGGTTGCCTCCCTTTTCGGAACATTCCCCAGATTTCTGGAAGGAGTTTTCAATTGTTCCGCGCCGATTCTGCCTTTCTCTCTCTCTTTCTCCCGCCCCGGAATTCCTTTATACTATATTTCATTTCATTTCATTTAGTTTCACTTTATTTTTTCCCCCCCCCAAAAAAAGGAAATAGACTTTAGAAAGGAAGGAAAAGGAAGGAAGAAATCAATAAACCATGTACACTATCATTTCCGGTAGACAGAAACCCGCACATCATCAACTTTCTACCCCTACCCTTACTCATAATAAATCCCACCACTATAACTCTAACATCCTCCAAACCCCCAGGTCCTCAATACCAACACAACCTCCCCATCTCCATCTCCATCACCATCATCACCGTCAACGGCCCCGAGCGTTGGAATCCCCACATCAACCAACGGCCCCAGCCGCTCGAACGCTGCCTCGTCCAGCCCGTCGCCCAGCCATTGGCTGCTTGTAGCGTTCCTCATGGCGTTCTGGGGATTAGCCGTGGCGCTGTGAGTTTTGAGTTTTGGAATGTTCCGGAAAAATTGGGCTCTGGAATTTTTGGGAGGCAAGGGTTTGATTTGATTTGTTTGATTTACCGGCTGATCGGCGTACATAGGAGGTCAATGGCGCGGTACAGCACTCGTACTTTTGTATCTTAGGGTATTATTGTGTTACTTGTAGATCCTGTATTACTTGTATATCCTCCTTTTGGTTTTCTTTCTTTTTTTTTCTCCTTGGCCCTTCTTGTTTGTTTTTTGTTTTTAGAGGTTTATATTAGAAGGGGGGAAGAGTGGTCATGGCAATGGTGAAGGAACAAGTGAATGAACAGACACCATCGGTGACATCCTACGACAGCGAACGTTAACGCGAGTGGGCTATGATTGTTACAAAGGTAAATAAACAAAAAAGCCCCCTCGTCCTAAAACGAATGAACGATGAGATGAATAAACGACAAAGTCTCGAGACCCCTATACACGCAATTCGACCCAAATCAGCCAAAACCTCCAAATCTCGACAAACTCGCAATCGAAATAAAAAAATTAAAAAAAGCAAGCAAGCAAAAAACGCCACATTAAACGCCCATAATCAGCCGAAAAAACAAAAACAATAAACAATAAAAAAGCCACCCCCCCACATCAATAGCTAGGTATCCCCTTTCTCTCTCTCCCCTCCCAATGTCGACTCGGATTCCTCTCCCGTCGGACAAGCCCCCGAGGCACGATCGAGCCCACAAGCACACTTTCATGACCAATAGGCTCGTACTCAATCCTATACAAGCACCCATCTGGGTTTTGCAGTAGGTACTCGCACACGTCTTCAGCGAGGTAGTATCCACGGCGTAGGTATGCACGGGGAATGAAGTTTATGACCCAGTGTGCTGGTGGTGACCGGAAATGGCGGTTCCATTCCAGTAGAGACTTTTGTAGACATTTTGAGTTTGGCAGGAGGGGTTTCAGGGATTGGAGGGGGGTTAGTGTTGTCCCTGTTGAGGAACTTTCACTGTGGGGAGTGTCAGCCTTAGGACGCAGCATATCTAGGGATACGTGGGAGGATTACACTTCGTATATGCAGCATCCATTTCTATTATTCTTAATCCGGAGGGTGCGTTCTCTTCTCCGCTCTTCCTCTTCAACTGGAAGCGTGCACCCCACCGATATCGAAAAGTGGAAGCCGCTAAAAATGCCCTTGACACGATAGCGTATCTCGTCCACGTACCGCCCCGCGCATCCAGCCTTGACAGTCATGGGTGTTGTGGAGCTGGGGCCGGAAGGGATCACCGGTCCTCCAGCAACACTGTGCATTGATCTCCCAGCATTGGTGGAGAAGGTCTGGATGCTAGGAGCAGATGGTGTGGCAGCGTATTGGAAGCCTGCTGGGAATTCCTTGATTTTCTGGTAAGAGTCTCGAGAGCGATCTCTTATGCTTCGGAGGATCTGGTCTGGCGAGGCGGTCAAGGAGATCTTCCTGCTGTGGGTCGAGCGGGATGTCTGGGCAGTGGTGTTGCTAATGTTGCGGTTATGCTTATTGTTTGAGTTCCGGGTGCGGGTGTTTCGGGGCATTGAGACGGGTGTGGATACGAGTGATGAGGGTACCCGCTTGGATATAGGCACCGCTGGAGGGGGACGTTGAGGCGGTTGGTGGGGGGGTGGTGGGATCGAGATCGTTGGAGGTGGTGATGGAGGAAGGATCTGCGTGCCCGGGTGAACGTTGGGGATTTCTCGTGTCATTCTGATATTTAGCGTATCGCTAATTGTTGGTTTTCTTTGTATAATCCTGAGGAATTCAAGTTCCTGTAACCGTAGAGAGGGAGCGTGCAGGCTTCAAAAAAGAAAAGAAGAAAGGAAAAAAAGTTTGATATGGAGTAAGATATGTTATCAGTGTTAAAGAGAGTGGAGAAGCGAATAGGTCATTCGGTCATAGTCATGAGTACTAACAGCAGAGAATAAACGAAAACTGTCAGGAAAGAACGTGGCCTCGGGAGGGGGATGGCCTCAGGTATATCACATTCCCCAGGTCGCTCCCCTCCTCCACCTCCATCCCCAGCCGTCCTAGACAGGATGCCAACAAGCACAGGGGGGGATGAGTGAGGAGGGAGGGAAAGAGGGAAAGGATAACAGTGCAGAAAGCAGGAACCCTTCCTTTTTGGCACTAACCGCTTTGTCCCCAGGAAGCAATTTTACCGAGATGCCCTAGCCCTCCCCTCATCATCTTTCCCTATCCCTCCCTCCCCCCTGACCCCTGTGCCATGCGCCATTAAGACGTGCGCAAAAGGTTGAAAGAGCTTAGGGAGAAAGGGCATTTTGCTTTTCTGCGGAGTAACCGGATGCGTGGAATTACCGCTTTTCTGCTTGGACCCTTCCTTTCTTTTTTGTGATGACGGTGTGCGTGAGCGTGATACCGATTCCAACCCTAGCCTAGCTGATGCATGTAGATTGTTGGGGTACTCGAGTGCCGGTATTATGTAGAGTAGGGTCCACTGGGCAACACGATATGCATGGGAAGCGAGGGGGAGGGAGATGGAGATGGAGAGGTACCGGTGGGTAGTGTAGGGAGGATGCAGGAGAAGTGGCCGATTCTGCGGGACTGTGATACAACGGCGGAAAAGGAATTGACTTTTGAAAGCAGGGTAAAACCGGAAGTGAGGCCTGAGTACGACAGACTGCTGCTATCGTGGAAAGGAGAAGAAGGGGAAGCAGAGAGAGTGGATGCCCCAGGGTTACAGTAGCGAAAGAACGAGTACGGTGGCTTGACACAGCATTCACGTGGCCGATTGGAAGTTGGAAGCCCGGCCGCGCGAGTATTCGAGTACCATTCGAGTACCGGTATCTTACTTGTACTCGGGCGCTATGGTAGCATAAGACATTCTAAAGTCGAATGGCGAATCGTATTCATCCAAACACGAAGCGAGAGCCTCCGCAACGCAGATCCTATCATTCCTTTGTCCATCTCGAATCTTCCTTCCCGTTTGATCGCCTATTTTTCCCCGTTCAACCCCGGGTGCTGGTGGATCCATCACGGTCATGAAGAGCAATCGTTCGGACTGAATGAGTATTGCACAGTAAAATTCTGCAATAATACAAACATGAGTGCCAGTGTGTCCACTTGTCCACCAGTGTACCAGTGGTACAAACATCAATATCCACTGCATGACCCACGCGAGCTTACATTGGACAGAGGGCCCAGGACACGAGACATGTGCTCACGAATATCTCCCTCCTCCCTATTCCGGCAAGCAAATATTGGATGCATCACCGGATATGGGAAATACCTCCCCCTCGGTGGGCAAGAGTTATAATAAGGAAGTATGCTATACCGCCTCATTTCATCCCAACTTTTCAGCAAACACTGCTAATGCTGCTACACAAGTGTACGGTACCGCATAGCGAATCTGCTCGAGTAGGATTTTTTCTTCAGAGCCCAATTAGGCAACACCCTTCACCAGGGGTCGTACTAAAACTCTCGCCCCGAAGAATCGGATGTACTCGAGTACTGTCAACCCCGAGTCTTGATCAAGCATGGAACTCTGTGAGAGAGAAAAAAAAAGGCCTCACAATCTTTTGCCTAGTGACTTTTCTCGCAGCCTATAGGAAATCTACAATGGCGCAACTCTTGCAGTATTGTAATCGCAGGTACCGGTACCCAAAGAGGTCCGCTTGTTTGGGCGCTGGGAGCCATGATAGGATTACCGTCCACCATTGTCAACGGTTGTTCTGGAAGGCGTGTGGAAGGATGAAGTCATCATCTGCCGCCCTCTTCTTTCGACGGGGGTGGGCTACCGGCACTGCACCAGCACTCGTATGGCCCAACGAACCGTGTACCAGGTTGTCATCGGCTGTCACTCGAGTTTGAATTTTCGGCTGGATCAGGGGGGAGGGGGGTCAAAGCGGACCAACAGAATCTGATGACAAAATAATAGTTTAATAGGGGCGTATAGAATTTTCAACTATTGATCCGATATAGATTATGTCCACAGGCCATTAAATGCTCTTCTACCGATCTCTCGACTGCGGATTCCTTGTGTTCATTGCCTTAGCTTCCAAACTCGAGAACCGTTACCTAGGCGCAGCGCGGGTTATTATGGTATTAGGCTGCACGGCACTGGTAGCCTCCTGCAAGTATGATGGGATATGCACAGAGATAACAGCAACAGCAAAGAACTCCCCTTTTCTGTCTGTCTTAAGTTATCGCGACTGCCGGCATTGTACTATCTCCGCGGTGCTCGATAATTGTGCCGCCATCCCGGATTTCGAAAATCCGGGTACCTCGCTATCTCGTAGGAACCTCTGCGAGTCTCAAAAACCCCTGCACCAAAACTGCACCTGCCACCGGGGTATGATTGTATAGTATCGTGCTTGAGAAGAAGGAAGGGAAAAAAACAACACTATTGTAGGCTGCCTGGTTCCTCTCTGGCATAGGTACTCGAGTAGAGTTATCGTGGTTTCTAGTGTTTCCCCGGCACACTGTAATCGATAAGGAAGTGTTTCACTCTTCTTACTCAATACTTGCCATACTTCTAGCTAAGGCAAGGGAGGGCCAATGCTCTTGACATCCCTTCCTTCCTCCCTTCTATCAATGGGAATGCAACCACCATTCTTCGGACCACTTCACATCAATGGTGACTCCAATCCCTTGTTACAGTAACCTACCGTACTGTAGTACTTTACATTCTCTCCATACTCACCAGAATGCCCAAACAAAGCTCACTGCAAAACAAATCCAAACAAGACATCAGCCGCTGTTCAAAAAGGCATCACTATATCGGTACCTCCCTTCTAGGGATTCATCAACTCCAATCACGACACTCATTTACGACAACGACTCCGGTAAGTCTCCCCACACTCATTTCACGCCCGATAAGTGGGGTATAAAAAAGTAAAATAATAAAATAAAATGAGAATCCTACTCCCTTCCACTCTTTCCCTTCTGTTCTACCTCCTCTCCCCCATCGTCCAAGCTTGCGACAATGTCTGCCCAACCACCACAACCTACACCATGATAGCCCCATCCCCGAACGCTGTCGCCTACCCCGTCACCCGTCAATTTCAAGAAGTTCATACCTACGTCCCCGAATATGCCGTCTGCAACCCGGACAATTCAGACTGCACAACGGTGTACGCCATGCGGACGTACAATTGGTGTTCAGCGGTGGTGCCTTGTTATGGATGTGCGTGCACGGTTACGGATTGTGCACAGTGGGTCACTTTCTCGCACGCCAATACTTACACTCTGCGCACGGCGGTATGTGGGGAGGGTGGGGTTTACACTATCCGTGGAACTCCAACGACGGCGGGTGTGGCAACGTCGTCGGCGGTGTATTATGTCGAAGCTATCGTGACTAGGTATGCCGTTTCGTACAGGGATTATAGCGAGGGCAAGTACTCTCGTGTTCGCGTTGAACGCTGTCTGGAGGACGATGATGGGGGGTGCGATTTTTGGTACGAGCGGTGGGTGGAGCAAGTCTACGAAGAGGAAGAAGTAGTGGTCATCGTGCCCGTCACTGTCAATACCTACTGTCCGGAGCCGACCACCATTACCTATGCCGGGAGTACGGTTACGGTCTTGGAGGCCCCGACGACGGTAGTGTTTGTCACGGAGAGCAGGGTTACCAGTACTGTTACGGTTACGAGGTTGAGCACCACCACCAACACTACTGTAAGCACTCTTATCCTGGGTGATTGATTGGTACTAATAGTGAAGACCGCATATGTTACATCCCAACGCTCCTCCGAATCCTCCTACGAAACTCCAACCTCAGCACCAGCCTCAACAACAACGAGACACTTCTCCTCCATACCCCAATACCCTGCCCAAACACCGTACCCCCGCCCCTCCCCCACAAACCACGACCCAACCACCCCAACCCCCCGCTACCCCAACCCTCCCCAACATCCTAAATACCCCTCCAAAGGATATGAGGAGGAAGAGGAAGAAGAGAATGGCCCAGAATACCACAGTTACGGCCGCTTCGAAGACAGCGAAGGCGTGCACCAGTGGGGCAGATTCTACGATTCTGAGCTACGAAAGCGCCAGTTGTGGGGCGAGTACGAGGACGGCGAGGAAGCACATAGTTACGGGCAATACGCGGTGTATGGAAAGCAACGGGAGCAGAAGGTGCATTGGGGTGGAAGTCCTGGGCATAAATATGATGATAAGGCGGTAGATTCTTATGAGTAAGAGCTGTTTTTGCGACGGGGGAGGCAGCTAGAGAGAGCTGGGCTCGCTTTTTGGAATATTTCTTCCTTCGCTCTTTTCTTTGTAATCTAGATATTGTAGTTAGGGATTTCTGCGAAATTGATTACGAATTAAATGGTTTTGTCCGAGGTTGCGAAAGCCTCCCCGATCCGCTAGGTACTTACTAACCCTAACCCCATCAGCCATGCATGGTCTTCTTCCTCTAAGATATTCTTGTCATTCCCACTCCCATTCACTTCCATTTCCGACGGTTCATTTCTTCACTAAAGACTCTCCCTTCTTTCCTTCCTCCTTTCTCTCCCCAGTCCCGATCCCCTGGGCAGAAGGATATACACACATCGCAAGCAGCAACATTAATAATCTTTTCACCTCCCCACTTGGCACCGTACGGCATGCTATGCCCCCTCCACAGCCCCGGAAGGGAGGGGGGGTCATTATGTAAAGAGTGAGAATTGGTGATTTAGATAACTCCAGAGTTCATTACTGTAACAACCCGAACTCTCATTTGCCTATAGTGCATAGTGCTGCATTGACTTTCTCCGTTTTTTTATAGAGGTTATTGGAGAAAGTTGAGGTGGGGTGCCCCTTCTCCGTTTGTACAATACCGAGCCAGGTAGTTATGGGAAACTTGTAGTAGTTGTAGTGGGCCCGCGTGACTCGGGTCTGCTCCCCCTCCCCCCCAATTTTGCCCCTGGGGAGGAGTAGCATCGTGCATATACATACCTAGCGACCTGCCTCCGGTAGGATACTACGATACACCCGTGTATATTCCTACCCTTTACTATTAAATGAGCGTGATATGACCCGCGTAGTACAGTAGCTTCCCTAGTCCGGAAAAGATGTTAAGGCTGCGTGAGAAACCGTCCTTACTCCCATCCCGAAAAGTAGAATTCCGCGGGAGCGCTGTGGGGGAGCCGTGATCCCACTGCTGAGGAATGGTGGGGTGGGTGTATGTGGGGGCATGGGAGGGAAGGGGGGAGGGGGTTTGAAGATCCTAGTTATTTAGTTGGAGTTTAACTTAGGCTGCTATGCGGGTCCCGGATGCGAAGATTGCTAGCAAGAATAAAATAGGATGTTATGACAAATTGTAAAGACGGTAATGAATGTTACTGTCCAGACTAGGGTTTTTTCTTTTCTTTTCTTCTTTTCTTTTGCTGGGTTCGGTTTCATCAACCTTCGTTGGAAAGTTTAGGTTAGTGCAATGAAAGTAAAGTACATGACGTCACAAGATATGACTCGGTGGTCTCTAGGGTCCCAAGGTCGTAATAATAAATTTATGTCGGGTGCTGTGGGAGAGACGTCGGGTGTAAATTGGGTGACTTGTCACACACAGATCTAACACGCGGTCCCAGTACAGGTACTAGGTTGGTATGTGCGGTAAAAGCTATCCAGAACAAAACAAGAAAGTAAAAGTAGAGAAGGAGACTCGAGGAGGGGAGAGGGGAGAGGGGAGATTCGGTGGGTAGGTATGGCGCGAGAGAGTGGGAATGGGAGTGTTCGGACCGGTATCTTGCTTGGCTTTGTTGCTGGCCGGGGATAAAAGTGAATATCCGGGGCGGTGGTTCTCCAGCACGGCAGACGCGTTACAAGTTACAGGCATATAGAACCCGAACACTCCAGTCCGAATTTTGTATGGGTGGTCAGATACGCATAGATAATTTACCATACAAAAGCCCCATCCCTGCCCTTTCCCCTACCAAAGGATAGTTACGTCGGGGATACTAGCCATGGAATTCGGGGAACATCTGCCCCTCTGGCAAAGAAAGGGAGTGTTTCGAAGGTAGATCATATCTATATATGTACCGTACGTCGTATCTAAATGTTCTATCTCAAAATACAATCTGATCTGGTGTGTTAAAAAAAAATACCACAATGCTTACTTGCTTGCTGAGAGCGGACCCCCCCCCCCCCCACCCACAGAAATGAGGGATCCCTAGAAAGCCGGGGGGGGTGCAAGCAAGAAAGAAAGGAAAAAGAAAAGGAGCGGAAAATAAAAAAGCCCTCACAAAACACTAGGACAAGCAGAAGACTATAGTGAGATAACACACATGGGAGGAAATGGGGAGGGAGGTCTCGAGGTCTCGAGTGGGGCTTTGCTAGTACAGTTACTGTACTATACGTTACAAGGTTGGGATTATCTGAACTTAAAAGTACTGGCTCAAGCTAATATTTTATTTCTTTCTAATCCCACAGAAAATCTAGAGTAACTAATAAAATGTAACCTTTTCTACCACGCAACCTGAGCAATGGGAATTGAGCTCGGTGATGAGGTATCAAAGGCTTCTTCATCAAAGATTAATCAAAGCACTGGCGATGGCTGCAACTACCATACACCTGGCCAGGTCAAAAACGCTAAAGCTCTCCGGCTCCTATATGGGCACTGAAAACTTGATAGGCTGGGTGCTGTATAGTGATTCTGTGCTAGTTCCAATTTCTAATGGGGACATACAACTCCTTGTAGCTCATTGCCCTCAGGCTGGGTGGTTTGGGAAGATCAGAGCATGCTGGAGGAATCGCACATTCTTCAATCCTCAAAATCATCTGCATCTGGTGATTGACTGGGATCAGGCGCTCAACTGTGGGGTTGGCAATGTTCCGGATTTTGGGACCGGAAGGCTCATCGAGTTGGCCTTGAAATAATGGCACTAATCTGGTATCCTCCGTTCTGATTCTGGTGTATGTATGCCTCCCACCACCACTACCACCACACACTTTCGGGAGATTCAGCAAAATACTTAGGGAAAAAGAAACAAAAAGGCAAAGGAGGTAAAATGGGTGAGGAGCTGTACCTTTGTATGTGTTTGTGGAAGAAGGTGGTTGATTGAAGCGAGGAGAAGGGAGGGAGGAAAGGTCTCTTATATACTATCAGACTCGTCGGCCAAAAACGGTGGCCTGTTCTATGGAGAAGAAATAGGGTTTAGAGTAGCGAGAACACTTAAGGATTTAGGGCCAAAACAACAATTCTATAGTTGTGTTTTGCTTAGGGCAGGAGTGTTGAAGAAATCATATGGTGTCACTCGGGAAGGTGTGAGTTAGCATAGTGGAGTCAGCTCAGGTGTAGCATACAATATAGCAAGCTAGTGTAAGTATAAGCGAGGGAACTGGGTGTCATGAAGGAAGGCGCGAATATGTCTGGGCACCTGCCATACTATGTGGGTGCGGTGGAGAAAATT
>Ga0307509_10004836_pt1 | contig 19137 bp, 7 predicted proteins | sample 10_EM_MG_FD_202245 | JGI IMG/M metagenome (GOLD analysis project Ga0307509, IMG submission 202245) | Populus trichocarpa ectomycorrhiza microbial communities from riparian zone in the Pacific Northwest, United States - 10_EM | ecosystem: Host-associated > Plants > Roots > Unclassified | place...
TCTTAGCCTTTTCTTCTTATATGACCCTCCAATCCACCCTTTTCTCTGTAAGAATAGAATTATCTGGGATGCACTGCTAAATAATAAACCTTGTTCTCTCGGATGATTTCTCTTTTGCTTTGGCATTTTAGCACAATTTTTAAGATCTATACTTGGGAAACTCAACAATGGAATTATTAAAAGAAAATATATATACATTACATAGAACTTCCAAATCTAACTTCACAATACTTGACAACTAGGGCCACCATCCTCATCACTCCTCACTGCCTTTAGACAGCATTAGTTTAGATTTATTTTTTGCTATACCTGGTTTCCTATTCTTGTGATATTTGTTTTCACTTCCGGAACACCCAACCAGATAAGAAGCAAAAGCTGACAGTGAGAAGGAAACCAGTGACAGCTCCAAATCCAAATTGCAAACCTATGATAGTCATTTCTTCATCAGCTGGTTGAGGCTGGCGAGGAGTCACGTTATCACTGAACAGACCCTTGTTTCCCTCAAAGCTTGAAGATGGAAATGTCAAGAACTGGCCTCCTCTGGGGATTTCTCCATGCAGTTGATTGTATGCGACACTGAACCTTGCTAGAAAACTAAGCTTTTCCAATGAAAGAGGTATTTCTCCTGATAATTCATTTTGGGACAAGTCCAAAACTTCCAAGTTCGTCATGCCTGATAAACTGTCAGGAATATTTCCTGACAGATGATTGTCCTTCAGATTTAGAACATGTAGTTCTTTCAAATTTCGAAAACTTGGCCATATCAGTCCGCTTAGCTTGTTGTAACTCAAATCCAAAGTTGGTCGAAAACTCGAAATCTGTTTGTACATATTTCTTGCCTTGAAAAGTGGGAAGCCTAAGGAAGGTCTTTCTTCTGAGACGTTCTTCTTGATTAGGCCTTCTAACTCGGTTAAGCTCACTGGTATTTCACCAGTGAAAGAATTGTGCGAGAGATCCATGTAAAAGAGAAATTTGAACTCATGGAACCCGGAAGGAATGGTTCCAGTCATTTGATTCCATGAAATATCCAGAAGTTGTAACATCTTGCTGCTACCCAGCCATATTGGAAACTGACCTTTAAGTCCACAATGGGGAATAACAAGTGTTTTCAGATTCCTGAAGTGCAAATTCATATTTCTAGGCATTTGCTCATCATGAAAGTTGTCACCAAGGAACAGTGAGGTTAAGTTTTTGCAGTGTTGTAAAATTGCAAGTGCTGATGATATGTTAACAAGGCTACTGTTTGAGAGAGAGAGGGAAGTAAGGGCCTGGAGATCCTTGAAGGCATAAGGAACTTCTCCACTAAGGTTATTACGACCAAGATTCAGGTTACTTAGTCTTTGGCAAGAGGATATACTCTCAGGTACTGGACCACAGAATTGATTAGCACCGAGACTGAGGGAGGAGAGGTGAAGCATTGCTGAACAGTTAATATTGATTATACCACTGAGGGCGTTGGAGCTTAAATCAAGAGTTATTATGGATGGGGAATTCACCAATGATTTAGGCAAATGCCCGTAGAACATATTCGATCTGGCTGAGAAGTGCTCAAGCTTTCCAAGACTCTCAAAAACATCTGGGAGAATTCCAGAAAACCTGTTGAAGGAGACATCCAATTTCACAAGGTTGGAAAGGTTGCTGATTCCTTCATTCAATGACCCCAAAAACAAATTATCCTGAATGTTCAATGTATGAAGATCTCGCAGTTGCAGGAGACTCTCTGGAAAATTTCCTGTGAGATCATTTCCATCAAGAAAGAGATGCTGCAGATAATAACAACTTCCAAAGCTTGCTGGAACTTCACCAGTGAAATAATTATTTGCAAGATTGAGAACTTGAATATGGGGTGAGGTTTCGAAAATTGTCGCATAAAGAGTGCCATTAAAATTGTTCTTTGAAATGTCAACGTACCGGATTAAGGGTAAATCACTACCTCCTGGTATAGGACCGACAAAATAATTATTGCTCAAGTCAAGGATCTCCAGCTTCTGCAAACCAAATAACTTTCCTGGAAGATAACCTCGAAGGAGATTGTGAGAGACGTTCAGGATTCGCAGCTGATCCAAATCTGCCAAGGACTCGGAAAGTTTTCCTACAAGTTTTTTTGCTCCAAGCTCTAACCTGACTACCCTTTTACTTGAAATGGTGGAATTGTCACAAGTGACTCCTGTCCAAGTGCAACAATTTGACTCTGAGCTACTCCAATCAAGCCCCCACTCTATGAAATTGGAGAAGCGAATCAAGGCTCTAAGGTCAGTGGAATTGCATGAGACATTCTGGCATCTCATAAAGGGAGTCTTGAAGCTGATCATCAACAAAATGAAGGTGAAAGCAAGGTATGACATCTCTTCACTAAGGGTCAAAGGAAAGAAACTAGTGAAGTAAAAAATGGTGTTACAAGTGGAATGTTTAAGGTACAAGTTACTCCTTCAACTGTCTACTCTCTTGAAAATAATCAATGCTTTTATTGACTATAAGTCCTCCCTTTCATTTTTTTTCCCCCTTAAATCATGGTTAGATTGGATCCTAGGGCCTAAATAGCAAGTCACCAAATGACTTGAGTCCAGCTTTGGCTTGAAGACTTTTTCATCTCCAAATCAAATTAAATGAAGAAAAAAAAACTAAGGTCAGGAGTCCATTTTATGGTCGCTGTATAGCTGGATTTTTTATTTTTTTTCTACACCCTGATTCTCATTTGGTTGCAGGTAGGGCCACTGGCAAGAAAAAGAGAGCCATTGTGAAGTTTCCTGCTATTTATATGCGTTACAAGTCTTTCAAGTAAAACGCAAATACAGTCATATACTTTATAATCCCTTCTCTCCTTCTCTATTCTTCAGCTCCAGCTTCTTCTCAGCTTCTTCTTCTTCTTTTCTTCAGCTCCTTCTTCTTCCTAGCTCCTTTTCTCGTCTTTCTTTCCTTCCCTTTTACTCTTCAAACCTCTCGTGTCCCGCATCATCTAGTTTGCCCAATATTATCTTATAAGGTTCCGAAAAATTTAGCTATTGTTTTTCCTTTTTTTTTTGTGTCGCCTACAAAACCTGTAGCTAGTGGCTATTCAATGGTCTGTTGGGCTGTAGTTTAGTTGGTTTCTACAGAATATCACTCACAAAACTTACTTGAATATATCACACAAATGTCAGTATTTTTTTTATCTTTTTTCTACATTTTCTCGTTTACACTATCAAATATTTTCAAGTGATTCACGGATAGTTGTCTCTCACTTACTGTTAAAGAATAATATAAATCATATCTTGAAACCTCACCTAACAGTTTAAACTATTGAGTTGAGATGGTTCTTTGATATAATATCATAGTTTTAATGACCAAACGACTACAAGTTTGAATCTCATCATCCTCGTTTATTTAATAAAAAAATTAAGTACAAGATATAATGTGGACCTGTGAAAGTTTCAAGTCCAAAGGCTTTCACTTAAGGGGATGTGTTAAAAAATAATATAAATCATATCTTAGGACCTCACTTAAAAGCTTAAGCTTTTGGGTTGAATTGGTTTTTTGACATGGTATCAGAACCTTGATGACCAAGCGGTCACGAGTTCGAATCTCACCATCCTCATTTATGTGATAAAAATTAAACACTAGGAAGTGTGGACATGTGCAAGTTTCAAGCCCAAATGACTTTCCCTTGAGAGGGGATGTTAAAGAATAATATAAATCATATCTTGAAACCTGCCTAAAAACTCTTACAGAGCTTCTTTAAATATAACATACACTTCATCATTTTCATCATAGTTTAATTCTTCCTTTCTGAAACTCTATTTTGTTGGGGTATATAGCCAACAGTAAGTTGTCTTTCAATAACTTCATCTTCGCAAAACTTTAAAAATTGTCTTGAAATGTACTCTTTACCCTATCACTTCTCGAATACTTTTATATAATCATCATATTGTTTTTCATTAAGACTTTTAATATTTTAGAAAATAGTAGCAACTTTAGATTGTTACCTCGTAAATACACCTATGTCATTTTCTAAGAGCTTACTGTTCAAGTTTACAGTACTTCTCCAACATTCTCATCGAGCTTTATAACGATGCTCAATTAGAATTATTAACCAAGCTTTTCACCAAGGATTACAACTTCTCTATATACTTTCCAAGTGTGGCAGACACTAACAGAGTATTACAATGTAGTCTCAAGCTCACCACTCTTTCAAGAACCTACTTATCCAAGAGTCACGCCTTTATTTCATCCTAGGAACTGTGTCTTGCTTCTCCATAAGTCCTTTGCTTTTCTTTCAAGAGTTCAACTAACTCTCTATTTTTACCAAGGGAAATCTCATTAAAAGTTGATCTACCGTTGCTTCATACTCTTAGTATTACAATGCAATCGAAAATTCACCAATCTTCAAAGAGTATACTTATCCAAAAGTTTGTGCAAACCCTTTGTTGCTACTCCACGAGTCCTTCACTCTTCTTTCAAGAGTTAAATTGGCTCTTCACTTCATCACGGGGGCAATATCCATGAGGTTAATCGGCATTTTGTCTTCATACATGTTCTAGCCAATATTCCACCATTAGCTATACATATGTTGTATCCACTTGTCTTCAGCTATAATATTATCTCTCGGGAGTTCTGATGCTCAAACTCTTTCTTTATAGGTAAGATGCAAATTCATTCGTTGACTATACATATAATTGATCTCTTTTGCAAATAGATAAGTTCTTATACCAATTTGTTATGGATCGGGGTGCTAAGATCATTGTTCACAGAAGGGCCCAACACAACATTTTATTGTGATTCGACAACTTCCCTACATCTACAAAACAACCAATATTATTAGATAAAAAAAAAGATTTCTACAGCAATGAAAAAGGAGATACACACTCAACTCAACTCTCATTTCTCTCACTCAACTTGTCACTACAAGCTATTGTCCAAAGCAACCCTTCTGCTACCAAAGTAACTCTCTCTCTCCCTTTTTTTAATTCTACTTGGTTGGATCTTTCAGCTCTGTTTGTGCCTTTATTTATAGGCTCCCTGTAATGTTTTGAATATAAAGAGATAGGAAAAGGCTATAGAGCCCTTGAAGGCTTAGATGTAGGAATAAATGAATGAAGGGTATTGTAGTAATTCAACAAACTTGATAAATATAAATAGAAAGAAAAAAAAAGAGAAGAGAGTTGTGTTTTAAGAGTGAAAAACTAACGGGAGAAGAGAAGAAAAGGGGAAGAAGAAGAAGAGAAAAGAGGGAAATTAGAAGGAAAATAGAAAGGAATTGAAGAAATAAGTTTAAAGGTAAGATTTAGATTGTTAAATGTATAAATGTATGTTAATTGAACTTTAATTTCAGTTTTGATGAATGTTAGGGTTTTGAAAATTTGTGTTTTGGGTTTAATTGATGAATTAAATTGAATATTATGGGGTTGATTGTTGTGGGTAATTGATTATTTAGTTGATTATGGAAGATTGTGATGATTTTGAGTTATGAATTGTGTAAATGATGAATTTTGAGTTAGAAATTTGGCAAGAACAGTAGGTAATCTGTGAGAATTCTTGGTTTGAGGTTGAAGATGATAAAATTTCGGTTCGGTCCCTCAATTTTGGAAAATTACAGTTTAGTCCTCAAACTTTGGAAAATTACAGATTGGTCCCTGGAACATATTCCGAGATTCTGAAAAGAATAAAATATGAATTATGGGCAGAATTCCAGTATAGTTATGAATTTTTAACACTTTCAATTTGGTCCTCCAATTTGACAAAAATTACAATTTGACCCTAAAATTTTGGGAAAACTCCAGAATGATCCCTGGAGCATAATGAGATATTCTTGACAGAAATGAGGATTAATTATGGTCAGAATTTCAGTATAGTCATGGATTTATGATATTTTTAGTTTGGTCCTTCAATTTGACAAAAGCTACATTTTGACCCATAAAATAAGATAAAATTTTAGATTAGTCCCTAGCTGTAATATTAACTTTTGCAGATTGGTTTGATAAATAATTGAGGGTTATTTAGTGAATTATTACCAATTTTATTATTTGTTTTATTATGGATTAGATTTTGAAAAAACCGTTAAATTTTGGGTTTTTGAGAAAATTGACTAGTTAGTTCAAAAACATATAGGGTTACAGAATACACCCTTAGTTAAGTGTATTAAATAGGTTAAATGTTATTTCAAGTCATTCTTGAATATGTCTCATTTGTATTCAGATAATCCTGATATTCTACCGGCGGGATGTTAATAGGATTTTCTTCGGTGTCTGCTTTTGATTATGTTTGCTTTCGAGTCAGGTGAGTGGATAATTTTCCATATGCATGAGAAATATTATAAATATTTGATTTGTTAATATGAATTGGATCATGCTTCTTGATAATATATATGTTGATTATTATTCTTGTTATGATAAAGCATGATCAATTGTTGAATCTGAATTCTTGATATGAACCAGCATATATTTTGAATTGACTTCTGAATTAATAGCTCATCATTTGATTGATGTCATGAGTTGAGCCTTGAGATATGAATATGTCTGTTTGATTATGATTATGAACCTATGGTATGTCAGTCAGAATACTCATGCTAACAGGGTAATGTTAGTCTTTGTGCACATCGTATCTGAACCCTAGTTGGTCGAGGGAGTCACCAACCTGTGTGGACTGATCATCCCACAGTACGGAGCCTCATGCTCATTGCATTTTGATTTTCTGACGAGTTTTACCATATGATCTTCTTGTTATGGCCTATTTGAGAAACCTTTGTATAAGAACCTAGAGCCATAATTGTATATATATTCTCATTGTTGTATTACCTCGTGTGTGTGTGTGTGTGTGTATTGAACGTTATCTACTCACTGAATTGTTGAACTCACCCTCTCATTATTTATCTTTTCAGGCTTATAGCTTGTTAGCGGGTTATTTTTGTTGAACCTTTCGAACCTGTTTTTTGGTTGTAATTTGTACCTTCCTTTTTGTCTAGTTAGTGCTCCAAAACTATGAAATTATATGAACTCTTGTATTAAGACAATTCAATTATATTATGAAGTTAGTTTTGTTATTAATGTTGCGTTAAACTCTGATTGAGTTAGGAGAAGTTTGTATGTAAGTTTGGGTTCGCATAGGTATGGAACCTTGAAGGGGAACCTTGTCTATGTGCCGGTCATGGATCCAGGATTCGGATCGTGACACTCCCATAAAAGCCTAATTAATGATTCTTCAGTAGCCAACTATCACCTCTCAAACACAACATTTATGGCCATAAATGGTGGTGGGACAACTCACCATTAATGCTACCCTTCAACACCATTTGTGATATTTGTGTCATAGTACAATATAGAAACTTGGTTGAATTTAGATGATTAATAAAAATTTATACTTGTCACACAACAAATTTCTTAGCATTTTTGTAATTGTTTTTTAAGATAATATGTTGAATGAGAGAAAATTTGAATCAAGACATGAGAGAAGTGTTTAACATATAGTTGGGTGAGTGAAAATATGAATTATTAATTATTTTTTAATTGAAAATATATTAAAATAATTTTTTCATATTTTATCTAATATCATTATATTAAAATCATTAAAAAATATTAAACAATATCAATTTGATATTTTTTTCTCACTTAAATACAATTTCAAAAAAAAAAAAAACAAATGGTGTTGAATTCATGATGAAAGATTAGGCATATAATCATACCAACTTTTTGATGCACTTGTCTAGTTTGTACTTTTCGACCTCCATTTCTCCAACCACTAACAAACGAGAAAGAAAAAGAAGAAGAAAAAGTTAGAGAACAGGAATGCTTAAACTGAAATCATTTATCTGAGAAATAGTGGTGACGGTTTAAGAAATCAAGTAATGATTGTTGTCAGAATATCTCTTTAGATCCTTAGGGTCGATACTAAACATGGTAATTGTCCATTTTTCCTGCTGTTCTCTAGATTTATTTGTATACTACAAGCTACTAGAAGAAACGATAAGTACTTAGCAGGGATAAAATGCCCCTCCAAGTACTATGCTTCATTGAATTTGCTGTCTTTTCTATATGCTTTAAGATTTGTGATTGTCTAGCTGAATTCATGAGGAGATGAAAAGAAAGGAGACATTACAAGAACTGCTCAAATTCTGAGTTTTGACAGAAAACATTGAACACGACGACAAAGGCCAATTTCCTTATTACTTCTAACTGGCTTGGTGTCAGCATTTGTTCAGATATAATTATATCTATATGTGCATGGGGATTCATATTCTGGTGGCTTTGATATGTGTTTATTATGGCTTTAGGAAAACCCAGCATCTTTTGAAGCAAAGGCCAACTGTGAGAAGGAAACCAATCACAGCTCCAAATCCAAATTGCAGAACTATGATAGACATTTTTTCATCAACCGGCTGAATCTGAGTGTGAGGAGTCTGATGAGGTTGACATGGTGGAAGGTCACCGCCACGCAATCCTCTGTTTCCCTCAAAGCTTGACCGTGGGAATGTCAAGAGCTGGCCTCCTGTGGGGATTTCTCCATGCAGCTGATTGTTCGAATCGTTGAATTTCTACAAAAAACTGAGATTTTGCGATGACAGGGGTATTTCACCTGATAATTCATTCTGGGACAAGTCCATAAATCCCAAGCTTTTCAAGCCTGGTAAACTATAGGGTATTATTCCTGATAGATGATTGTTCTGCGGACCTAGAACATGAAGTTTATTCAAATTCTCGAAACTTGGCCGTATTGGTCCAGTGAGTTTGTTGCAACTCAGATCCAAAGGAGGACGAAAACTCCAAATTATTTTATACATGAATCTTGCCTGAAAAGTGGAAAGCTCAAGGAAGGCATTTCTAATGAGATATTCATGTCGATCAGGCTTAGTTAAGCTCTTTGGTATTTCGCCTGTCAAGTTATTTTTGGACAAATCCATGTAAAACAGATATTTGAACTCATGGAACCAGAAGGGAATGCTTCCACTCAATTGATTTCATGACAAATCCAAAAGTTGCAACATCTTGCTGCTACTCAGCCAAATAGGAAGTGGCCTGGAAGAGTTAAAAAAGACCTGCAACAGTATCGTTAAATAAGTCTTGCTACCTGGAAGGTTCTTAAGCAAACATCAGCCAAAATCTTGTTACGTATTAGGTCATTGCAGATGGTGAAAAATCTTGAGTCCTTTCCTTGATAAAATTTGTGACTGCAGAAGGACTCATAATGTCTGCACCGAACGAAATTTACTGTCCAGAAGCCTGATTTTCGTCTTTGTTTAATTTTGGTTATAAATTCTGCTACATTTTGTTGAACAAATTCAAGTTTGCATTTTGCCATAAACACAGCATATCAATCCTCGAATATTTGTTTGAAAAATAAATCAGTGCATATTTACATTAATGGGAGGTAACAAAAGTAGCAACTAGCAAGGAAAAAAAAAAAAAAAGGACTCCTCACATGCATGTTTTGAAGCATCCAGAAAGTGGATTCTCAGACATTTTACCTCTAGCGGCCGATTCTAATTACTCTAACCTTCCTTTTTTCTGGCTTTGGAAAAATCCAGCCAGTTACAAAGCAAAAGCCCACGGTGATGACAAAACCGGTTGGAACGCCAAATACAAATGGCCAGCCCATGATTGTCATTTTGTCACTGGGAAACACAACAGGAGTAGGAGGGGGAGGAGTTTGTGCAGGTGGACTATAGGCATCGCATCCACAGGTTAGACCGGGATTTCCAATGAAGCTTGTACAAAGAAAGGTCGCTAACTGCCCTGTTTCAGGGACTTCCCCATGCAGTTGATTGTATGATACATTGAAAGTTGATAGACAACTGAGCTCTCTCAATGTATCAGGAATTTCTCCTGATAGCTTGTTATGAGATAAGTCTAAGGTTTCTAAGCTTGTCATCCTTGATAAACTACCAGGAATAGGTCCTGATAAACTATTGTACTTCAGATTTAGTATATGAAGTTTTCTCAGCTTCCCAGTACTTGGAGGTATGTGTCCTGTGAGCATGTTGTAGCTCAAGTCCAAAGATGGAATGGAGCTCCAAATTTTGGTCGCAAACCTTTCCAATGAGATGTTCATGTCAATGAGGCTCGGTAGTTCAGTCAAGCCTTCTGGAATCTCCCCGGTCAAGGAGTTACTTGACAAGTTCAAGTACAAGAGATATTTGAATGTTCCTATCCAGTATGGGATGGATCCTCCCAAATGATTCTGTGAAAGATCCAACACCTGCAAATTGCTGAAAGAACTCAACCATGATGGAATTGAACCTCTTAGTTGACAATTGGAGACAAAGAGTTCCTTGAGGTTTCTGAACTGCAAACTCATATCAGTTGGTAATTCCTCATTTTGAAAGTTTAAGCTAAGGTCCAGCATGGTTAGGTTTTCGCAATATTGCAGAGTTGCAAGTGCTGATGTAAAGTTAACAAGACCGGTGTTTGAGAGTGACAGGCGTCTCATGGACTGGAGATTCTTGAAGGCAAACTGTAGTCCGCCTCTAAGGTGGTTGTGGGAAAGATTCAAACTATTTAGTCCTAGGCAAGATGATAAACTATTAGCTACCAGATCATGGAAATTATTGGAAGCAAGATTTAGGGTGGTAAGTTGAATCATTGCAGAACAATTGAGATCGATTAGACCGGTGAAGGAGTTGTTTTCCAAATCAAGAGTCAAAAGGGATTGAGAATTTACCAATGACTTGGGCAACTGGCCACTGAATTTATTTGATCTGGCAGAGAAGTGCTCGAGCGTTTCAAGCTGGTCAAACACATCTGGAAGAAATCCATTAAACCTGTTGAAGGAGAGGTCCAATTTCACAAGCTTAGACAGGTTACCAATTCCATCATTTAGCGATCCAGTAAACAAATTTTCTTGAAGTTTCAACGTACGAAGATCTCTCAGTTGCAAGAGACTTTTCGGAAAAGTTCCTGAGATCTGATTGCCATTAAGAAAGAGATGCTGCAGAGAAGAACATTTTACAAAACTCTCTGAAACTTCACCAATCAAATAGTTGTTTGCAAGATTAAGAACTTCAATAAGGGGTGACATTGAACAATATGTTGCATCTATACTGCCACTAAATCTGTTCATCGAGAGGTCAACATACCAGAGTGAGGGTAAATCATCACCATGTAGTAATTGACCGTAAAAGTCATTATTGCTCATATCAATGACCTCCAGCTTTTGCAAACTGAAGTGGTAGGGGTTCAAGTATCCTGTAAGAAAATTAGCAGAAAGGTTCAGAATTCTCAGCTCATCTAAACCTTCGAAGGACTTGCAGATTGAACCTCTGAGTCCTTTTCTTGCAAGTTCTAACTTGACCACCCTTTTACTTGAAGTGGTGGAGTTGTCACAAGTGACACCATTCCAAGAGCAACAACCAGAACTAGAGATATCCCACCCATCAATCCCTGAGTCTATGCAACTGGAGAAGTTAATTAAGGCTCTGAGGTCAGTTGAGTTGCATGTCACATTCTGGCATCTCATGACAGGTGCCTTGAAACTGATCGTGCACAAAATGAAGGTAAAGTAAAGGTATGGGAGCTGCATCTTCATCAAGTTTCAGGGAGTACGAAAGGATGAGGAGTGAAGATATGGTGTTACTATAGCGTGAATTGATTACAAGTTAAGGGTTTTTGGTTTTACTTTCTCTGATGTTCTGATCTTCCAAGCTTGTTGTAGAATCCTTATCTTCATTTATAGGATCTTGAAAACTCATTGTCTTCATTAACTGCCTCCCATGCTCGACTTTGAATCCTTCTATCTTTAACAACATTATTTGACCAGTCAATAGCTTCGGCAGATATATTAAATTAGGTTACTTTCACATGCTAGTTCCGTTGAGCAAGTGTCAAAACCCGGAATCCAGAACTTGTACCGGCCTGGATTTAAAAACTATATGAAAAAAGGTCTTCACCAATAAAAAACTGCATCCTTACTCAAACAAGGTGGTAAAGTAATTAGACGGTGACTCTTGTTCTCCAAAAGTCAAATAAAAATAAGATTCTTTTGCAACCACATAGACATAAAAGACAAAAACACAAAAGTTAAATGAAGAAAAATCAAGAAGAGAGGAAAGTTAAAGTAAAGGAATTTTTATCTAATTTCTTAAAAAAGTGCAATTTTCGTGAGTGTGGGTTGCATATAAATAAGTCTACGAGGAAATTTAAACAAATTAAACGAGTTTTTTAAATAAAAATATATGTAATTTTTTATTTGCAGATTTGATAATGAATTTTTATTCAAAAATTCATGCTCTTGTTTATGCTCTCTGTCTATTTTATGCTCTTTGCTCTCTTTTATTTGTTTTATTGATGACAAATTCACTAAAGGGAATGTGTTCAATTTATTCATAAATTCGTTTTATACTTTTAAAAATAAGGAGAAAAACAGAAAAAGAAAAAACAGAATTGCCAAGAGAAATGGGAAGGAAAACATTTTCTTGTCATATTATGATGCTGCTAGTTTATTTATTGGTAAAAATTATCTAATGTGTTTCCAGAGGTTGCCTTTTGTAATGATCCGGAATTTAAAATCATCAGAAGATATTTGATCAATGATTCAATATTTCCACGAATCCACCATCCACTTGATTATCCATACAACATGCAATATGCAGATTTTAATCTAGGTAGTAGTATATTTTAGGGACTGTAATGCATGGATTTTAATTGTTTAGTTGCTGAATAAGAATATTATAGTGAGTTTTGTTATCTTTGGAGAGTAATAACTTAGATTCATAAAATAGAACTGGAGCAAAAACTCAAAGAAGATCAGAGGATAGCTTAGAATAACAAATTTGATAGACACATGTATATGAATTGTAATCTCTGATTTAGTTTTGCGAGTTTTTTATGCATGCTTCTGGATTATATGAATTGTTATGTATAACACATGTATTATGGTACTTTTTTTTTAACAAAAATTTAATTAGAATCATATTATGTTAGGATTGATTACAAGGCTGATTTGAACTATGTATGAATTTGTATGTGAACCATGTATTTTAAGGTGCTTGAACTATGTATGAAACAAAAATTCTTTACGATTTTACGATCCGAGTTTATTTTGTATTTTCCGTGCTATGTCAAAAATAAGTTTTTGACAACTTTGCCATTGAGCATCCTTCTCAACCACTCTTTGAAACATGGCACTTCATTTCGTAAATGCACATAGAAAACTCCTTTCAGGTTTTTAACATTTGTGATTTTAAAAAAAAAAAAATCCTAAAGATGGATGTGCTAAATTTGGAAGAAAGTAACTTCAAAGCAATTGATTCATTCTGTAGACATCAGCAGGAAGACAATTGAGCTCTTTCTTCTTGGTGGAGTTCGAAGCATCAATTAGTCCATTGGATAGCCTCATTTAGTTCATCTGATTAGGTTACATTCCAAACCTTCGAATGTTTGTTTCATAGGATATGCTATGTACTGCAGGCTGTTCTACAGTACAGAATGACTAGGGCAGAGGAGCCTGCAGCCTGCAATTTGGCTCGGTGATTCCAAGAAAAAGCGTGGTGTAACTTCGAAGATGAGGATTGGGGGGCTGATTAGCTCGGGCTTGTGTAACCAGGAACACCTCCTGCCTTGGCCGAAAAGAAAAGGCGCAGCAATTTCTTATCTCAGGTATAGTTTTTATCAACCTATTAGATTTACTTTGTTTATCATACAAAATCTTTGACTATAGCTAGCTACGCCTCAACCCCATTTTGTTTAATTGTTGTAAATTGTGTTTGAATTCCTGCTTGAATTAACTGAATTAAAAATGGAAAAGAAATGGGTGTTTTTCCCTAACGCAGCAATACATGACTACATCGGTCGAACAAGAAAGATCAACCAGCATTTGAAGACCGACTTCTTGAAATAATTCAAGGTTGCTCTGCCCCCAAGGCGAGTAATGTATCAGTCTATTTTGTGGCATGTCCACATCCTCATGCCCTTGTAGTTGCCCAAAAATGATGCTCGACTGTATACATTGAATTTGAATTGCAGCCCATCAGTTTTTGCTACTCTTTTAGCTCTTGTCAGTGTAGGTGGATTAGAGGATAATGGACCACAATCAATGTCAGGGCTTGTCACTTGGACCACTTATAACTGAACCTCTTGTTTTGTACTTTCAGCGGGCAAAGCTTTCCATCCAATCAAGGAGCTATTACCTTGTCCTAAACTGAAACATCTAAATATCCAATTTCAATGGTCATCAGTTTAATTGGGGCAACAGGGAAAGCACCTTACAGTGAGATACAAATATTTCCTACAGTCGCTGAAACCTTCAACAACCTGGGATTGCCCATTTATAATGTTCAGTCTCTGCAGAATAACAAAAGCAAATTCCAGGTGGGGACATTTGCAGATCTCATGGAACAAATATACCATTAAGATGAGTCACCAATGGTGATGAGCAACAGTGGGTTGCCAAAGATCAAACAGAAAGTAGGAAAAAATTAGAAACAAAATAAAATGATCAGTACACAAGTTTCAATTTCTTTGATTCACTAAGAAAATAACCAAATCTTTCCATTAGCATTATTAATCTCATAATGTTATACCTGTAAAACTAATAGAGATCCAGGCTAAGAAGTCAAAATTTCTTTGCAAAGTTGTAAGCTCAGCCATTCTCCAAATCACTATATCGTTTCAGAAGGAACCCCAACAGCTACTTAAAGTGCAAAAGCAAATCAGTAGAGGCCCAAAAATTTCCACCAGAAAGTTCCAGTAACTCCCCAGATGATGGCATTAATAAGGGCCATTGTAAAGCCCATCTTGAATACATCAGGAAGGTCTACATAACCAGCTGTTACAAAAGGCAATTAAAACACTATCAGATGCCATGTTAACGACTCAAAACAGATAATGTAGAACAGAGATCTCAATGTGATCATGATAGATAGATAGATCTAAGTCATAGAAAACCCTAAATCAGATCAATTTGAAGAGAAAAAATCTAGTTTGATAGGCTGTCAATGAAGATAAAGTTCATGAAGCAAGATTTAAAACAGAAATGCTTGACAATTATTTGCTTAATTTGGGAGAGCAGATGCATACCTCCATAGTATACAGCAGCTTGGCCACTGCTATAATGTGTAATAGCACCAAAAAGATTCGTATTGTAAGCTAAAGCCAAAGCTGCCAATATACCAGGCACCCCAGCTGCCAAATGCATTGCAAGGAATGCAGAGTACAAAGCACCAACATGACCAGTTTGACTGGCAAATAGGTAGTGGATCAGGAAATAAGATGCCTGAAGAATCCCGAATGCAGCAGGCCAGCTCAAAGAGACAGATTGAAGGACCTTGGCTACACAGCTAGACATCCAGGTTACAACACCAAGGTTTGTCAACTGGCCTGCCATTCCCACTAGAACGGCAAACCAAACCAAAGTATCCCATGCTGATTTTTCAATTAAGCAGTCATCCCAATCAAGAACTCCCAACAGAAGAAGTATTGATAAGCCAATCATTGCAGCAACTACACTTGGTATTCCAAGAGCATCTCTGCAAACAGACCATCCAAGCAGAATCCAAACCCATGAACACATTTCAGAAAGAAAGCATAAAAATATCAACAGGGAACGTAATAATATCTGAAGTTTGAACATCATGCCAAGATCTCTACCAACCAAATATAACAACTATTTTGAGCTATCAGGTACATGCAAAACAAACCAGAATCCCTTGTCCAGGCTGAAGAATCCAAAAGATAATGAAAAAAAAATTAAGCTACCATGAACAAGATAAGAGGATATTTCTTCAACTCCAAAAAAGCACTAAACTCCACCAATTTATACCAATATGATCACAATTAAAGTAACCCAGGTCAAAGCACATTTAAGTATTGCCGTATTCCACAGAAATGACCAGTTAACATTTATTACCAAGTTGTTTTGAGGCCACAGTTAGCTGGAATGAAAACATCTAATGTATTAAATGAGAAATCACCTGCATGTTCATAGCTTTGAGACAATAGTAGATTAACATTGTCCAATTCAATAAACCTAGTCACAGGTTTCACAATCAACTGAATTTAGTGCCATAACATTTTTTGTCAGCAATAATCAAATATCATAGACAAATCTTCTATGTGATGACCTTGCACCATTACTTGAGAGTCATGACAACAGAGTACGCAACCAACTAGTAAGTTGTAAGGACACAACATGCTTTCTTTATGAAAATGTATATGTTTTATTTCTTTAATTAAAGTTGCAAGGTAACCAACAACCACTATGAACTAACCCATTCACAAACCTGTTCTTCCCCAATAAGTGTCTTCCCCCATCCATGAACTCAACCTCCGTGTTCATTAGGACCAGTAAGTAGAGTTCTAACAGGCACCTATTATAACCAGAAACCTAGACAAGGTTTGTTTGGGGAAATGTTAGCAGAGACAGGTAGTATTACAAGGCCTTCTCTTTGCAAATACGCAAGGATCTAGGGATAGAAAGCAAGCATTAACTTCAAGAGCGTGAAAACCGAAAACAGAAAAAAGGGAACAAAAGATCGCCCCTTCATCCCTCAAAGCATAATGCATATGCCAAAAGCCAATATAACTAGAGCTGCAATATGTGAAAAAAATATCAGGCTTCTTGGCTTTTTTTAGAAAAAAAAAACAAAAACCATGTATGGTCCTTCTACTTTTCACATTTGGCCAAATCAACCCTCTACTTTATAATGGATCAAATTAACCAATTAACTTCCAATAAAAGGTTATTTGAATCCTCCATACAAGCAAATTATAACATGTGGCATTCATAATAATTGGATAAAGGTGCTCAGATCACCAATATTTGAAAATAGAAGGGTTGATCAAACTCAATTTAAAGCGAACAGTTTAATTCGACCAAATGTAAAAAGAAAGGAACCACATGTTATTTTTATCCCATAAACAAATTGAACTTGATAAATCAGAAATCTACACCTACAATTGAATTCCTTCATGATTCAGAGAAATCTACACCTACATTTTTGGTCTGACAAAATTATTATTGAGGCTTTTCTAGATCAGTAAAACCAATAAAAACAAGTTAGCAAGCTGCACATAACACTCCCTCAGCAACCTGTTACCTTAATTTCTGTTAGGACTGCAGAGAAGGGAGAAGGGAGAAGGGAAGGTAATCACAGAGGGTGTCATGGAGCTAAAGAGGAAAAAAAGAGACAAAAATCAATACTTTAATACATGTGATAATCATGCTGGTATAACTATCCCTAGCATACTGATCAATTTATAATCAGTTGAATGACCAGAAAGATGCACTAGATCACAACAAATTAACTGAACAACATTCTAATCTAGTGAATCTTCGGCCTACTCAATCATGATAACATCCACATGATGAAAAGTCCAGAGTAAACATCAGGGTTCAAAATTCCACAATAGGGAGCGGAAAGTTCCAAGGACATTCTGTTTTCTCTACATTTCATTTCCATTAACTCATGCTTATGCATTGTCCAGAATTGGAGTATTACACATAGATATCCTGTTCAAGTTATATCTAAAAAAATAATATATATATTGTAGATGATATGAGATATTTGACTTACCCAAATACCCACAAAGAAACTGCAAGAACCATGGTACCAACCATGATCCATTCATTTCTTGTGACAGGACCCATAGTCTCCAGCTTCTTTGCAGCCACTGCTGGAGCATCTGGAGTGTCTTTCGTTTCAGGAGGATAAAGCTTATATAAGATAAGTGGAGTAGCTAGAATAGAAAACAATGCTGGCAAGCTAGCTGCCTTAAACCAAGAAACCCAAGGGCTTGAAATTATCACCCCAAGTTCCTCAGCTAATTTCAGACACAGCAAGTTTTGAGCCGCTGCTGTAAGAAAAAGAGCACTGGAGCTGCTAGAACACTGTAAGACATTGCAAAAGAATGATGCTTTAGGTGACCGACACTAGAAAATTAAAAGGAGCTAAAATTTGGGAACAAACTACTAGAAACCAGTAATGTTCCACATAAGAAAACAATATAAGAAATACAACAAAGAAACCCTGCTTATGGTTGATAACATGGTACAGAGATGGAAAGGTCTTGAAAATAACAATCCAATCAAAACCTCATGCAGGACCTCTCTGAACTTTCCAGATAGTAATAATGAGGAGACGTCAGAAATTCAACTAGTATGCATCTCCCTTCACAATTAATCCCGCAAATTCTTTACAAGATGCCACCAAGACAGGTGGTAAAGCCTCAACAGGGTGATGGCAAGAGTCAACCTGTCTTCAAGACATTTACATCAACCTAATTAATAATCCATCTCAGTTCAACCAAAAGAAGGCAGTTTCCGATGGAAAAACAATCCAACCACCCATATTTTTCGGATTCACTGATGAATCTTCTAAATTCGTAATAAAGAAAAGAGCTTGTCAACTAGCAAAATCCACAAATAAATTATCATTCTTTTAAGAAACAATATCCTCAACATTTATTCACTCCAATTGAAACAACCACTCACACACAGATAATATCACAGATTGAACATTCCATCCACCGACAGAAAAATTAACTGCACCTACACATCCACACAAATAGCAAAACCAACATGATATAAAAAGAAAACAAGATGCACCATGTAAACAGAAGATAACCTGAAATTGTGACTGAACTAAATAAGAACCGAGCTTTTTCGAAGAGGTATCACCAGGCTTACTCCCTGCTGACAATGACAATGACTTGATAATAGGCAAAAAAATACCACCGGCCCTAGCAGTAGTACTAGGCATTGCAGGCGCGATAAGCGCCTCACTAAGAGTCAATCCGTAAGACAATCCTAAAGTACTCTTCCCTAACCACTTAACAAAATAGGTAGCAATCCTATCACCTAATCCAGTCTTAACAAAACCACGAGCGAAAAAGAAAGAAATAACAATCAACCAAATAACTTCACTAGTAAAAGCACTAAAAGCCGTCGAAAAAGCTAAAGTTCTAGTAACAACCGAAGTAGTTAAACCCAAAAAAGCCCATGCCCCAACTGGCAAAGGACTTAAAACAAGACCAGCGATAGTAGAAAGGAAAATAGACAACAATTGCCAGGCTTGAGGGGTAACTTCTATTGGTTTAGGCACAGCAAACCTCACAATTAAGCCTATAGAGACAGATATTAAAAGGGGTATCAATTTTGCTCCTTTTAGAGATGGGGTTGGTTTTTCTGGCGACTTTGATAACGGGCTGTCCTTGGATTCTTGATCCAATGCGAGAATTC
>Ga0307509_10004838_pt1 | contig 19135 bp, 20 predicted proteins | sample 10_EM_MG_FD_202245 | JGI IMG/M metagenome (GOLD analysis project Ga0307509, IMG submission 202245) | Populus trichocarpa ectomycorrhiza microbial communities from riparian zone in the Pacific Northwest, United States - 10_EM | ecosystem: Host-associated > Plants > Roots > Unclassified | place...
CAGCGACCCGTCCTGCCGGACGATCGCGTACTCGGCGAACGCCCGGCTCCGCACGCCCGAGCCGAGGTCGCAGGAGCCGAAGACCGCGTCGCCCGGCCGGAAAGCGATTACCGCGGGGCCGATCGCGGTGACCTCGCCGGCCAGGTCGACGCCGAGTCCGGCGTTGCGAGGAGCGGAAAACCCCGATTGCGTACGGACGACCTCGGGCACCCCGCCGACCAGGTGACAATCGAGCGGGTTCACCGCGGCCGCCCGCACCCGGACGAGGACCTCGTCCTCCACCGGCACCGGCACGTCCACCTCACGCACGCCGAGCACGTCGGGAGTGCCGTACCGCTCGTACCGAATCGCCCTCACCGCGCCATCATCGCAGCCTGCATCCACTGTGGTACGTCGCGTGAGACCCCGCATCAAGGTGTCGCCGCCCTCCCGGCCGAGCCCAGCGGACGCGCGTTTGTTCCCCGCCCGCCTCGTTCCCGTGCGCAGCGCTGACCACGCCCGCGCCGCCCGAGTGAATCAGCGGAGTTCGAGGCGCTCCAGGGCGTCGGTCGCGATCTCCACCGCCAATTGGTCGGGCAGGTCGGCGCCGACGAAGTCGCCGGTCGCGCGCATCCGGTCGGCGATCTGCTCGGCGCACGACTCGGCGTCGGACCAGCGGATCGTGCCGGACAGACCCCGCAGCCAGTGGGCCAGGCGCGGGAAGTAGGCCGGGGTGTCGCCGTACCCGGGAGGCGGAGCCTCTTCAGAACGTCACTGAGATGCTGGTGATCGTGTGGTAGAGGCTGATCGAGGTCTGCGGATAGTAGTAGTCGGACAGGTTAAAAATGGCTCCCCCGCTTATCGGCCCGGGGTTGTTATTGGATATGTAAAACGAGCCTCCGCCAGGGTTGCAGCCGGTCCAGTTGTAGACCGCGATGGCGGCGGAGCCCCAGAGGTCCCTGTCGAAATACCACTCCAGGCTGCCGGAGTTGTCGGACACGTTGTCGCCGTTGGCCCAGGTGGCCGGCGGGATGCTGAGGCAGTGGCCGGAGTGGTTGTAGATGTTTTGCAGCGAAGACTGCCAGCGTTTGCCGGCCACCGGCGCGCCCAGATCCATCCACTGATAGAGGCAGAACGAGTTCGCTGAGCAGTCGCCACCATCGGCGGCGAGGGCGGGCGTGGGATCGGCGAGGCCGACGCCGACGGCGAGCAGGGCCGCGGTCAGCAAAGCGAGAAGGCGAGTACGCATGCGGCGGATCTTACGGACCGTCAGCTCACCCCGCTGACCCGAAACATCGACCAGGCTGATCCGCTGATCACCAGTACGCTGCCTTGACGACCGCATTGGTGTGCTCTATGAGGAAGCCGAACCGGCTGGGCTGCCGACCTCCGTTCCCGGTCTAGGGATCCTTGGTAAACGACTTCTTCACGTTTGCACAAATAACCTCGCTAGCTGCACAAACGCTGGATCGGCCGACATGGTTGTCGATGTTCTGGCCTGTCGCTGTCGGAGCCACACCAGCCCGCACCTCGACGGTCCGAGGCGGAGCCTCTTTAGTCGATGGTACAGATGCGCTCGCCCTTATGGTTGTCGATCCAGATGTCGCCGTCGGCCCATACGGTCATCTTGATCGTGCCGTGGAAACGAGTGGACAGCATTGTCGCCCCGTGACTTGCGTATTCGTCGGACGCGTCCGTGCTGGGTTTCTTGCCCACGGAACAGATCACGGCCTCCGGTGACATCGCCGTTACGGCCTTCTCGTGATAGCCGGACTCCCGGCCGTGGTGAGATGCCTTGAGTACGTCGCAGCCGATCTGGCTGGCGCCCGGCTTGTCGAGGATCGAGTTCCAGGCGGCGGACTCCGCGTCGCCGGGCAGGATAATAGTGCGCCCCGCGTAGGTGATCTTCAGGACCTCGTCATCCAGCTCCACCCACGGTCGGCTATCGCCTTATCGCCGATCCGGCCGCGCAACACCGGCCGCTTCTCGAACGGTGACCTGCGCCAGAAAACGCAAGATGGGTCCGGACGATTGGGCTCGTCGGCGTCCGGACCTACTTTGCGAGTCGCTGGTCAGCACCTTGATCGTTCGCAGCCTAGAAATGGACGCGATACGCAGGTCGCCTGATCAGTGGCGCGCGGCAATGGGCTCGACGCTCTGCCGAGAAGCCCCTGCTGGCCTGCGTCGCTTGCGTGATGATCCCGTTTAATGCATGATCCCGTCGTCGAACGGTCGCCGTATGTGGCTTGGAGGACGGGTTGCGGCGCGGTGATTTGGCGGGTGCAGCCCGCCCGCAGCTCGTCTCCGGCGTGGTTCAGTTGCGTCCCGAGGACCACCTCAACGACTATGAAGGCCACCCCGAGGCCCGTCCTTTCACGCGGCAGGAACTGCAGCGGTTCCTGGACTACGCCGACGAGCAAGTCGACCGGGCCGTACGAGCGAAACGCAAGGGCGCGCTGGCCGCCTACCGCGACGCGACGTTGTTCAAGGTCGTCTACGCGTGGGGGCTGCGTCGCACGGAGACGGCGAAGCTGGAAATGGCCGATTGGGGCCGTAATCCGGCGGCGCCGGAGTTCGGCCGGTACGGGATGCTGCACGTCCGTTACGGCAAAGCCGTCCGCGGGCAGCCGCCGCGGCGGCGCAACGTGCCCTCGGTGATGGGCTGGGCGGTGGAGGCGGTCGCCGACTATGTGGACAACATCCGGCCGAGGTTCGGCTGCACGGATCATCCAGCGTTGTGGGTGACCGAGCGCGGCGGGCGGGTGAACCCGGCCGAGATCAACGCAAGGTTCGTCAGCTACCGCGACGCCCTCGACCTGCCGAAGACCCTCAGCCCGCATAGTCTGCGGCACTCCTGGGTGACCCATCTGACCGAGGACGGGGTGGACCGCCGGTTCATCCAAGAGGCGGTCGGGCATCGCTGCGACACCTCGACGGCGATCTATACGCACGTGTCCGGAGACTTCATGAACACGGCCTTGCGCAAGGCCCTCACCCCGGCGTTCGACACGCCGAGCGGGCAAGAGAAGGAGCGGTAGATGGCGGCCAAGCTCGACTATCGATGGAACCTGCGGCAGGTGATGGCCAGCCGGGAAATGTTCCAGACAACGGATCTGCTCGAACCGCTGGCCCAACGCGATATCCGGCTGTCGTCCAGCCAGATCTACCGGCTGGTGGTCGATCGACCGGAACGGCTGAGCCTGAAGATCCTCATGGCCCTGATGGACATCCTCGACTGCTCGATGGAAGACCTGATCGAGCCCGTCGCCGCAGCCCATGCTCCCCGCCGGCGCAAGGTGGTCGGCGGCAGCAGCGACGGCGGAGTCGGTGAACTGCGTCCGAAACGGGCCCGCATCACCGGCGTCGACCGGTAGCCGCAGTGCCGGTCACGACGCCGACGGCGGACGACGTGTCCGCGGTGCCGCCGGTCCTGGCCGATCCGATCGGCGTCACCGTGGCCCTGGTCGCCGCGATCGAGCCGGACCTGAACCCGGCGACGATCGCAGACATCGTGGCCGGCGTTGCCGGTGGCCGGGTCAAGCAACGCCGCCTCGCCCAGGCCCTGACGGACCGGCCCGACATGCTGCGGGATGGCCGGTCACCCGCACCGCGCGTCGTGGCGGACCTGCTGATCGCTCTGCGCCGCGCCGGCGCGACCGCGATCTCAGCCCCGGTCTGCGCCGACTGCGACAAACCGCTGCGCAGCCTCCAGCGCCGCGGCCAGGACTGGTACTGCGCGCCCTGCGACCGCCGGCCCGAACCGTACTGGATGTGTGGCCCGCGACGAACAACTCGCCCGACTGCAACGCTGGATCACCGACACCATCGCCGCGCGAACCAACCCCGACGAACAGCACCTGCTGCGCCGCTACGCCATCTGGCATGTGCTGCGCCGCCTCCGCGGCCGGCTCAACGGCGCCGACACCACCCATCACCAGTTTCTCGCGGCCAAACGCAACATCCAGGCCGCCGTTACCCTGCTCGACCGGCTCGCCGAGCACGGCCGCACCCCCGCCACCGCCCGGCAGGCAGACCTCGACCATTGGCTCGCCGACGACAACACCCGCCGCGAGGCCGGCAACTTCGTCCGCTGGGCCCGCCGCACCAAACTCACGACGCTCGAGCTCCCCGCCACTCGCTGGGGCGGTCCCGCCGCGCCGATCGACACCGAAGCCCGCTGGAACGTGCCCGCCTGCTGCTGCACAACCACACCATCGACACCCAACTACGCGTCGCCGGCCTGCTGGTTCTGCTCTGCGCCCAGCAACCCGCCGCGATCAGCCGGCTCACCCTCGACCACCTCCACATCACCCCGGACAGCATCCGCCTGCGGCTCGGCCCTGAACCGGTCGTCCTGCCCGAACCACTCGCCGGTTTCGTCCGCGACCTGGCCAGCACGCGCCGCGGACACGCCGTCATCGGCGCCCCCGCCACCAACCCATGGCTGTTCCCCGGTCGCCAACCCGGCCGGCCCATCAGCGCCTTCCAACTCACCAAACGCCTGCGCGACCTCGGTCTCAACCCCGCGCAGTCCCGCTCCACCGCGCTGTTCGACCTCGCCACCGAACTGCCCGCCGCGATCCTCGCCCGGATGCTCGGCATCCACCTCAGCGTCGCCGCCGCCTGGCAACGCGCCAGCGCCGGCGACTGGACCAACTACGCCGCCGACATCAGACGACGCACACCTGGGGAGCCGCCGTGAACGACGCCAGCCCACCGCGACCTGGGCATCACGCCACGACCAACAGCGCAGCAGCGCTGCAAGCCCAGCTACAGCACGCCTACTGGATCGGCGGCGGGAGCGGAGCAGGCAAGTCGACCATCGCTCGCCGCATAGCCGCTCGGCACGGCTTACGCCTCTATGCGACTGACGACGTGATGTCCGATCACGCTCGGCGCAGCACGCCCGAGGACAGTCCACAACTGGCTGAGTTCGTGGCAATGGACATGGACGAACGTTGGGTGAACCGATCCCCGACGACCATGCTGGAGACCTTCCACTGGTTTCGAGGCGAGAGCTTCAACCTGATCATCGACGACCTGCTACGCCTCCCACGAGAACCGCGTGTGATCGTCGAAGGCTTCCGGCTGTTGCCACGCCTCGTCAAACCCCTCCTCGCGACGCCCAGTCACGCCGTCTGGCTTCTCCCGACACCCAACTTCCGGCGGACAGCGTTCGAAACCCGCGGCTCGCTATGGCAAATCCCCGGCAAGACCACCGATCCGCAGAGAGCACTGCACAACATGCTCACCCGCGACGAGATGTTCACCCAGCGCCTCCACGAGGAAACAAACTGTCTTGCGCTGAACGCCATCGAGATCGATACCGCGATGACAGAAGACGACCTGACGGAACGAGTATCGGCGGCATTCGGACTTTGACACTCGAGCGGCACACCCAACTCGGCTACCGGCCTCGACCCGTCGGGACGGGCTCGGATGAGGAGAACAAGCCGTGGCCGGCCTCTCGAGAACAGGCATTCAGACACTCCCGATATCCGACGTCGCCAGAGCATGTCAGCGACGACTTCATGAACACTGCCCTGAACGAGGCGCTGGCTCCTGCCTTCGCCGGGACGCGATGAGGAAGGACGGGCTGACGGTGGCCGAGCTCGACTATCGCTGGCATCTCCGCAAGATCATGGCCGACCGTGGTTGTTCTCCACGATCGAGCTGCTCAAGCCGTTGGCTGAGCGTGACATCCGACTGTCGTCCGGCCAGGTCTACCGGCTGGTCGTCGACCGCCCCGAGCGCCTCAGCCTGAAGATCCTCATGGCGCTGCTCGACATCCTGGACTGCATAATCTGAGCCGCTCAGGCAGCTCCGATGCGGCCGTCGGTCTTTCCCGCAGAGGCCAGTCCCCGGAGTATTTCCATGTCGGTGATGTCCTTCTGCCGCCATGGCCGGCCGTTGCGCAGGCTGGGGAACTGCTCCTTCATGGCGAGCATGCCGGAGGCACTCATGGCCAGGACCGGCGTGCCGTCGAGCGTCACGGGCTCCTCGCCGAACGATCCTGGCGGGAACAACCAGTCGGAGAACCGCCCAAGGGGCTGGCTGAACGATCCGTCCGACTGCCGATCGAAGTAGGCGGTGCTGAACGAGACGTCGTCCCACGCGTACTCGCAAGCCTCCTCTGGCGGTTGAGTCGGCAGAGCCGTGGCGCCAGCTTCTACGAGAAGCGCCTTCGAGCGCTGGGCATGAATACGCTCGACCCAGAATTCCACGTCGCCGTGCTCACGCGTAATCCGGCCGATCCTCGCATCGAGTCCCCAGCCTCCGAACAGCCACGCCGAGACATCGGCCGCCTTCAGGGCCGTGGCGACCTCGCGGATAACACGCAGCTGCCCTTCGGTCTTCTCGTCCATGGTCGCGATCCTGCCACGCAGGTGGACTCGCCGCCGGGCAGCGCTGTTACGCAACGGCCGGCCGACCTGCCTCAGCGTGGACCGGAACGAGCGATGCGGAACCCCACGTCATCGACCTTGTAGGTCGGATGGCTGCGACGGCGCACGGACGCACGGCAGCTCCAATGCTCATCGAACCAACCGCCACCGCGCAGGACCCGGTAGGTGCCGTAGACCTCGGCGTCGTAGATGTCCCAGCACCAGTCCCACACGTTGCCCAGCATGTCGTAAATGCCCCAGGCGTTCGGCTGCCGGCCGCCCACCTCGTGGACCCGCTCACCAGAGTTGCCGCGGTACCACGCGATGTCATCAAGAGGCCCGTAGCGCGGGCCGGTCGTGCCGGCGCGACATGCGCACTCCCACTCAGCCTCGGTCGGCAGCCGGTATCCGTCGGCGGACGGATCCCATTCGATGCCCTCACCGTCACCATCGAGCTGGTAGGCCGGCGCCAGCCCTTCCCGTCGCGACAAGGCGTTGCAGAATCGAACCGCGTCCCACCACGAAACACCCTCGACCGGCAACCGATCTCCACAAACGGCGCTGGGACGCTCGCCGACAACCATGGCGTAGTCGGCCTGCGTGACCGGGAACGCCGCGATCTCAAACGGCTGAAGGTCCACAGACCACCGGCGCTGCGTCCGCCTGTCCGACAACGTCAACTGTCCCGGCGCCACAGCGACCATGAAGTTCCCCGCGACCGCGTCCATGAGGAGCTGATTTTAGCCGAAGCCGTCTACGGTGAGCGGCATGACCGACGACTACCCGTGGGAGCCGCCGCTGGCCGGCACCGAGGCTGAACAGCTGCTCGGCGCGCTCGATCGGCTGCGTACCACGTTCCGATACAAGGCCGACGACCTCGGCGCGGCCGGCCTCGGCGCCCGGCTCGGCGTCTCCGCCCTGACCCTCGGCGGCCTGCTCAAACACCTGGCCGCCGTGGAAGACTACTACTCCACCACCAAGCTGCGCGGCGCCCCGATCGGCGAGCCGTGGGAGTCCCTCGGCTGGAACGGGGACAACGAGTGGGAGTTCACCTCGGCGGCGGAAGACCACCCCGAGAGCCTGTACTCGCTGTGGGACGGCGCCGTCGACCGGGCCCGCGCGCGTTTCGCCGCCGCCCTGGCCACCGGCGATCTGGGCCAGCCGATCCACGCCGCCGCGGGTGACGGCACGCATGCCAGCCTGCGCCGCCTGCTCTGCGACCTGCTCGAGGAGTACGGGCGGCACACCGGGCACGCCGACCTGCTGCGCGAGGCGGTCGACGGCCGCACCGGCGAGGACCCGCCGGCCGGCTGGCGCGCGAAATCAGGCCGCTACCGACTCCCCTGAGCCGGCGCCGGGGCGCAGGACGCGCAGGGCCTCGGCGGATTTCAGCGAGCGGCGGCCTCTTGCGGGAACAGCCCTTCGAACACCGCCACGCGGTCGAACTCCATCGCCTTCTCGCGCGCCCGCAGCTCGTAGTCGGCCCGCTGGGCGGTGGACATGTCGAGCACCACCCGATCGAGCGCCTCGGCCAGCCCGTTGATGTCGCCCGGCTCGACGATCACCGCGGCCTTGCCGACCGCCTCGCCGGTGCCGCCGGTCAGCGTGGTGACGATCGGGCCGCCGCCGGCCAGCATCTTCTCGGCCAGGGCGATGCCGAACGTCTCGACGAAGTCCGGCTCCGGCTTGGTGGGCAGCGCGTACGCGGCGCACCCGGCCATCAGCAGCGGCTTCTCGTCGTCGTCCACGTCGGTGAGGAAGATGATCCGGTCGTCCTCCTTGGCCATCGCCTGGACGTGCTCGAGGGCCGGGCCGTTGCCCGCGACGACCAGCTTCACGTCGTCCCGGCAGCGCATCTGCCCGTACGCGATCACCAGGTCGTAGATCCCCTTGGCCCGGGCGACCCGGGACAGGAAGAGGATGTAGCCGTCCCGCCGCAGGCCGCGGCGGGCCAGCGCGGCCTCGACCACGTCGTCCCCGTGGTCCAGGAACGCCGACGAGTCGATCGGCGGATAGCTGACCCGGACGCGGGCGCGGCACTGCTCGGCGAACGACGTCTTGCAGTGCGCGTCCACCTCCTCGGCCGACGCGATGATCTCGTCGCGGGTGTACTCGGAGACCGCGACCACCTCGTCGTTGGCGAGGAACGTCGTGAACAGCACGGTCGCCGCGCCGACCCGGCCCTCGCGCAGGCAGGAGCGGATCACATTCGTGACGTCGGAGCCGACCGCCTTGGCGATCGTGTGGACCTGCGGGTCGAAGCCGGCGGCCCGGGCGGCGTTCACCGCGTCGATCACCACCGTGGTGTGCGGGACCAGGTACATCGACAGGCAGACGGTCGGCACCGGCTCGGCCAGCAGCTCGACCAGCCGGCCGGTGAGCCCGGCCAGGTGGCGGCCGTCCGGCACCCGGTAGTCGCCGACCGCCTCGGGGCGCTCGACGGTGATCCCCGGGCTGTACGGCAGCAACCGGTCGAGCGGCTTGAGCGGCAGGCCGGCCGCCTCCAGCGTCGGGATGGGCCAGGTGAGCAGCCGGACGTCGTCGAAGCCGCGGGTCAACGCGACCTCGGCGAGGTTGCGGGCCTCACCGGAGTGGCCGCAGATCACCGGGTCGGCCCGGACGACGATCACCAAGCGGCGGCTGGGGTGACTCATGGCTGGTTCCTCGGGGGGTGCAGGGACTCAGGACAGGGACGGGGGACGGATCCCGCTTCCCCAGGTGGAGGGCTCGTGGCCCAACCTCAGGTGCAGCCGGCCGCCGCGGTGCAGGTCGGCGGCGGACAGATGGGTGGCGTGCAGCGGCTCGCCGTTGAGCGTCGCCGACTGCACGTACTGCGGCGGCGGGTCGCGGTCGAGACCGTCCACGCCGATCGGGTTCTCCTTGTGCCCGCTGGTCTCGATCACGAACTCGCTGTCGCCGGCCTGGATCACGGCCCGTTCGAAGGCCGGCGCGTTGATCAGGAAGAGGTGCTGGCCGGCCACCGGGAACAGGCCCAGCGACGCCCAGATGTACCAGGAGCTGAGGCCGCCGGAGTCGTCGTTGCCCGGCAGGCCGCCCGGGCCGGTGCCGAACTGCCAGGTCAGCGCCGAGTGGACGACCTCGGCCGTACGGTCGGGCCGGCCGGCGTAGTGGTACGCCCAGGGCGCCTCCATGTCCGGCTCGTTGTTCAGCCCTTCGAACCGGTTGAGCGCGTAGCCGGCCGCCATCTCGGTCGGCGTCGGGCATTGGCCGGGCTGCTTGACCGGGTCGGCGTCGTACCCGAAGAAGCGGTCGAGGATCCCGATGAACGCGTCGTCGCCGCCGGCCAGGGCGATCCGGCCGGCCATGTCGTGGATCAGGCGGAACGAGTAGTTCCACTTGCCGCCCTCGTAGAACTCGCTGTCCCGCAGCAGGCCGGTGGCCGGGTCGAAGGCGTTGACCCATTGGCGCCCGCGGCGTTCCAGGTCGTCGGCCAGGCGGCGGTCGTTCAGGGCGCGCGCCACCTGGGCGGTGCAGTGATGGGCGTACGCGAGATCGAGGGTGTGGGTGATCGGATGGACCAGCCCGTGCTCGAAGAAGTCCTCGCCATACATCCGGCGCAGGTCGTCGGCCATGTGCACGAGCGCCCAGTTCCAGTCCAGGCCGGGCCGGGCGATCGCGTGCGCGTCGGCGAGCGCGGTGTGCGCGAGCGCGCTGGCCTGCCGGAAGAAGCGGTCGGCGCCGCGGGCCATCCGGTAGCCGATCGGGAAGTTGCCCTCCTCCTCGCACACCCGGATCAGCGACTCGAGCAGGTCGGTGAACCGGTCCGGGGCGATCGCGGCCAGCAGCGGCAACTGCGTCTTGTAGATGTCCCACATGGTGCAGACGTCGTAGGCGTACGGGCCGGAGTCGGGCCAGAACGGGCTCTCGTCCTCGGCGATGCAGGGCTTGATCAGCGAGTGGTACAGCCCGGTGGCGAACACCCGGCGCCGAGCCCGGGTGCCGCCCTCGACCTGCACCTTGTCGATGTGCTCGCGCCACCGGGCGCGGGTCCGCGACCGGACCACGTTGAAGGCGGGCGCCTCGGGGCCGCACTCGCGTTCGAGGTTTTGCCGGGCCTGCTCGCAGCCGCGCAGCGAGAACCCCATCCGCAGCTCGATCACCTGGCCGGCCCGGGCCGAACCCATGAACAGCATGCCGAACGGCCGCAGCGTGGTGCTCCGGATGCTGTCGAAGTCGAGCCGGGTGCCGCCCTCGACCAGCCGCCGGTCGTACCACAGCATCTGCCGCCAGCCCGGGGTGTCCGCCTCGAGGTAGACCGACAGCGGCACCCCCTCCATCACGACGGTGCCCTGCGCCCGGCCGTGGCCCATGCTCTCCACCTGCGCGCGCAGCGGCACGGTGCGGCCCAGGTCGATGGCCAGCCCGCCGCAGGACATGTCGACGACGACCCGGGCGGATCGATGCTCCGGGAACGTGTACCGGTGCACCGCGACCTTGGCGCCGACGGTGATCTCGCAGCGCACCCCGGTGTCGAGGGTGGCGGCGTAGTAGCCGGCCTCGGCGACCTCGTTCTGCAGGCCCCAGGACTCGCCCAGCGAGTCGAGCGGCTGCACCATCGGCGTGACGCGCACGTAGTTGTAGTACTTGCGGATCGCCCCGGTGCCGGACTGCTGGAAATGGGTGAACCCGGACGCCTGCACCCGGTCGAACATCTCCTCCGGGACGCCCTCGGTGTTCTTCGCGTACCGCCCGTAGCCGGTCGGGTAGGCCCCCGAGTAGGCGCAGGCGCTCACCATGCCCAGGGGTGAGGTGGCGCCGGGATGGGTGTTGCCGACTTGCGGTTTCGGCCACCACCAGCTGGCGGCCAGACCGTGCGCGCGGGGCAGGTCGGTCGCTGCGGTGCCGATGAACGGGTCGATGTCGTCGAGGATGGCGGCACTCTACCTACTGGTGACCCCGTCACGGTTTCCGTCAGATGAACTGATAGTTGATCTTGGCATGAGCCACCCCGGGCAGGCGACTCACAGATCAACCCCATTTTCCGGTACGCGACCGGCCGACGCCCGCATCGCCGCGCGCCACTCAGGGGTGGATCGCGTCGACGACGCCGCGATCCTGGTCATCGTCCCGCCTCCCGCACTGCCGGGGTACCCGGCGACAGGCCGAGCGCCACGAGCCGCTCGGCCGCTCCGGCCATGAAGACACCGAGATCGGGAAAGGCGTCCCGGTCGGCGACGACGCCGATGGTGAACCGGCCGGCGTACGACAGGCCGCCCACGCCGAGCGGCTCGTTCGCGACCAGCGGCAGCACCGGGAAGACCTCGAGGACCGGCGCGCCGCACAGCCGCCGCGGGGCCGCCGGTCCGGGAATGCTCGCTGTCGCCACGTTGACCCGCTCGCGCATCACCGCGTACCGGACAAGGCGACCCGCGAAGCCGCCACGCACCAGCGTCTCGAGCGAAGTGCGCGCCCGCGCCTTCCGCGCGGCGGTCGCTGCCGCGATGCGCCGCAGCGCCGCCGCGGCGTCCCGTTCGCCCACCGGGAGCGGCACGGCCATCTGCGCGATCGCGTTGCCCTGGCGTGGGCCGCCGCCGGCCGGCCGCAACGAGACCGGCACATAGACCGGGACCGAGGGGGCGCCGTCGAGCTCGCCGCGTTCGCGCAGCACGGCACGGAGGCCGCCGGCGGTCACCGCCAGCAGCACGTCGTTCACGGTCGCGCCGTGCGCGTGCGCCGCGGCCCGGACCTCGTCGAGCGAGGCCCGGATCAGGGCGAGTCGCCGACCGGGACCGACCATCCGGTCGAGACTGGTGCGGGGGCCGGGCCGGGCGGCGACGATCTCCCGGATCGCCGGCCACGCCCGGCGGGCCCGGCGCAGGGTCGATCGAGGGTGGGTCAGCGTCGCGCCGACACGCCGCGCCGCGTCCCGGCGCCGCCGGGCGACGTCGGCGCGCAGCTCGTGAACGGAGGGCGGCGGGGCGGGTTGCCACGGCGGCGTCTCCGGGCACGGCTCGTCAGCGGCGGGGTCGAGCAGCGCAGCGACCGTCATCATCGCGGCCATGCCGTCCGCGATCGCGTGGTGCAGCCGCACGACCATCGCCACCCGGCGATCCGGCAGGCCGGGCAGCAGCCAGATCCGCCAGAGCGGTCGCGCGGGGTCGAGCCGTTCGTCGTGCAACCGCTCGATCACAGCAGGCAGACCGGCTTCGCCGGTCCCGGGCGGCAGCGGGCGGACCACGATGTGGTCGGCGATGTCGAAGCGAGCGGCGTCCGTCCACAGCGGCCCGCCGAGCCCGCGGCGCGGCGCGTGCACGACCTGGCGGAGCCGGGGGACGAGGTGGAGGCGGGCCGCCACCGCCTCGCGGATGGCGTCCACCCGAAGGCCACCGGACGGATCGAGGATGCTCGCGCCGTCCAGGACGGCGAGCGCGACGATCTCCTGCGGCCACCGCCGGCTCGCCGAGAGCATCAGCCGGTCCAGCGCGCTGAGGCGGTCGATCGATGCGCCGGTCACCGGGTCGCCCCGATGTGCCGTCGGCGGATCAGGGTCATCGGTTGTCCACCCAGGTCGGCGTGGAGGGCCACGACGTCGCCGGCCGGGTCACGGCCGAACACGACCCGGAACGTCCCCTGCCCGGCCGCCGAGAGATCCACCCGGAAGACGTCCGGGTCGTTCGCGTCGTCCGGGTGCAGCGGGAGGCCCCGGTAGAGCGCCGGGACCGGGGTTCGCGCCCGGATCATCAGCCGGCCGCCGCGGACGAACACCTCGGCGCCGCCCGGGACGGCCAGGCGCCCACGGAGGTCCGAGATCCGCGGCGGGAGCCGGTAGACCCCGCGCAGCGCGCCCCAGATCTCGGGGTGGTGCGGCAAGTCGCCGCGAACGACGTCGCCGGGCGCCCCGAGCAGGCCCCTGAACTCCGCCGCCATCCAGCCGAACGCCCCCGGTGACCCGTTCGTGACGGCGATGACGGCCAGGCCGTCGTCCGGTGCGATCCACAGAGTCGAGTTGAAGCCCGGCAGGATCCCGTCGTGTCCCACCACCAGGCACCCACCGGCGGCGGCCCGGGCGAGGCCGAGTCCCCACCCCGGCAGGCGGGGATCGGGCCGGAACTGCGGCGCGAACATCGCCGGCAACGTCGCCGGCTCCAGAATCCGGCCGTGCTCGCCGGCGCCGGTCAGCGCCGCCGCGAAGCGGGCGAGGTCGGGGACCGTCGAGTAGAGACCACCGCAGCCGGCGCCGATCCAGTCCCGGTCGGGCACCGCCCGGACCCCGCGTCGCCCGATGGCGTATCCGGTCGCCAGCCGGGCCGCCAGCCGGGCCGACCGGACGAGGCCGGTGTCGGTCATGCCCAGCGGATCGAGGATCCGCTCCCGGAAATACCGTTCCAGCGGAAGCCCGCTCACGTCCTCGACAATCTGGCCGAGCGTTGCGAAACCGAGGTTCGAGTAGGCGAACTCGGTGCCAGGCTGGCCCACCACCCGCAGGCCGCGCCGCAGGTGCTCGGCGAGCGACGGCACCGGCTCGCCGTACGGCACGCTCGGGATCGGCGGACGACCCGCGAACGGTCCGGCCTCGGGATGGAGCAGATCGGACAGATGCTGCACCTCGGGGATGCCGGCGGTGTGGGTGAGCAGGTGCCGCACCGTCGGGCGGCGCAGACCGGGGCGCGCCCGGAGCAGCCGGTAGGCGCGCAGGTACTCGCCGGCGCCCGCGTCGAGGTCGATCAGGCCCCGCTCGTGCAGCTGCAGGACGGCGACCGCGGTGAACGGTTTGGTGATCGAGCCGACGCGGAACACCGTCCCGGCGCCGACCGGTACGTTCGCGGCGATGTCGGCGAGCCCGCTCCGGTGCAGGAACGCGAGCTGCCCGCCCCGCACTACGCCGACCGCGAGGCCGACGGCCGGGTGGCGGTTGAGGATCGCCTCGACGCGCGCCCGCAGCTCGGGCGTCGTGATGATCTCGAGTTGGTCGCGTGTCACCACCATGGCGTCAGGTTCCCGGGCGGAGCCGCTCCGGGCCAGAGTCGCCGGGCCTGTCCCGCAGAGACTTCTTCCTCATCGCCCGGACGTCTTCGGCGCGGGGCTTAGCCTGGCCGGCGGCCTCGTCGAGCGGGAGCCTCCGGTGTGATACCCGCCCAGGCCCCTGGGCGGGGCCTCGGCCCGTGGGATCAGTCGGGAACGCCGGCAACTGGCCCGGGATCGCCCGCGTCCGTCCGCCGGGATTGGCCGGACAGGCCGCCGGCCAGGCTCAGCACGGCCCCGAAGGCGCCGAAGGCGAGCGTCAGGAACACGGCGCCGCCGGCGAGGCTGTGGTTGACGTACGCGCGCATCGAGGTCGCGCCGCTGCGGGCGAAACCATCGATCTTCGACTGCTGGCCGGCGACGATGTCGAGCCAGACGTTGTCGACGACGGCGAAGGTCGCGATGGTCAGCGCGCCGATCGCCAGGCCGGCCGCGATCCCGGCGAGGAGCTGGCCGCGGGGGTCGGCGCCGGCCCGCGCGGCCAGCCGGCCGACCAGCGCGAGGGCGGCGAAGACGCACAGGTAGGAGACGAGCACCGGGATGGTGTCGTTGTCCCGCCGGGTGGGGAAGACGACGTTGGTCAGCACGATCTCCACCGTCAGCCCGAGCCAGACGATCCCGGCGATCAGGGCCGTGCGCCCGATGACGGCCCGGTTCCGTGATCCCATCGAGAATCCTTCCTGCAGCCGTACCCGGAGCGCCCCTTTGACCAGGTCGGCGGCGAGCCGCGAGGCCGGCCGGGACGGGCGCAGGTCGTCCACGAGCTGGGTGAGCTCCGCCGTACCGCGCGCGCCACCGGGCCGGGTAGAGCCGGATCAGCCGGTCAAGCATGTGCCGCCCCCAGCCGCCGCAGCCCGCGATCGGCCACCTGCCGGGCGTGCTCGAGGTAGGCCTGAGCCGCCTCGGCGCCGGCCGCGGTGATCCGATAGGGCCGGCGCCGCTCCTCGGCGGGCAGCGCCTCGACCAGGCCGCGCTGCTCGAGCCGGCTGAGCGCGCCGTACAGCGTGCCCGGGCCGAGCGTCACGCCGGCGACCTCCTCGACGTCCTTGATCAGGGCGTAGCCGTGCTTCGGGCCGCCCGCGAGGCTGACCAGGATCAGCACACTCGGGTCGGCGAACCTGGCCTCCATCGGCATCCCCCGTTACGCGGCGCGGTATATCGTGCCGCGTAATACTAGCGGACGCTCGACGAGATCGGTCAAGCGGGAGTGAGTGGTCAGCGACGGCCCAGCCGGCGTTCCCCGCCCGCGCCGACGGCGTAGGGCAGGCCGTAGTGGGCGTAGACCTGCGGCTCGTCGGCGGCCGTGAGCTCGCCGTCGACGCCGATGCCGGGCGCCTCGCCGACGAGTTTCTTGTCGTAGCGGACGCGCACGGCATCCGGCGTCACGGTCGCGCCGTCCAGCGGCACGAAGACGAGCCGGTGCCGGCCGATGATGCCGACCCGGACCGTGGCGAAGCTGGGCTGGTCCGTGGCCGTGTCGACGTAGACGGCCTCCAGTTCACCGATCTTGTCGCCCTGCGGGTCGATGACCTTGTGGGCGCGCCAGTCGCGCAGGTTCTCAGCGGGGAACATGCTGACCGGATGCCCCACGAGCGGCCACGCTAACCGCGCCGCCACCGGAGATTCCGGCCCGGCAACCGGTATTGCCGCGATCGCCCCGAAGGGGTGTCGGCCACCTGCCCGGAGTTTCGTGGCCGAACGGCGGACCGGCTCGGCCCCAGGCGCGAGCGCCTCACTCGTACGATGCGGTAATGGCCCCGCAACCCCCCGTGTACCCGCCGGTTCCCCGCCCCTCCGGCGCGGCCCGCACCTGGTGGTGGTTCCTGATCCCGTTGCTCACGTTCGGGTTCGCCTCGTTCGTGATGGTGTTCGTCGGCGCCCGGAAGCTGCGCTCCAAGCCGCACACCTACGCCGCGGCCGGCTACCTCGTCGCGACGGTCGTCAGCGTGTGCGGGCTCAGCCTCACCGGCGACACGGACGCGACCGGCACGGCGACGAACGCGGCGTCCACCCTCTTCGCCCTCGTCTACTTCTTCGGGGTGTGGCTCGGCGGCACCGCACACACCGCCGTCCTGTCCTACCTGGTCGCGCGCCTCGACCCGGCCTCCGCCCAGGCCAACACCCTGGTCCCGCACACACCGGACCCGGCGGTGGCCGCGGCCGCCCGCCGGGTCGCCCGACGCCAGGAGGCCCGGGGTCTGCTCACCGCCAACCCGGCGCTGGCCTGGGAACTGCGCATCGGCCGCCCGGACATCAGCGGCCGGCAGTACGACGACGGCGGCCTGGTCGACATCAACCACGTGCCGGCCGACTGGCTCGCGTACGCGCTGCAACTCCCCCCGGCCCTGGCCGCCGAGATCGTCGCGGCCCGCGGCGACCGCCCGGGCGGCTTCACCACCGCCGACGAACTGATCGTCTACTGCGACCACGTCACACCGGAGATGCTCTCCATGATCGGCGACCTGCTGCTCTTCCGCCCGATCTGACCGCGTTGCCCCTCACGACGACGACGGCCGCTCCGGCGTTCGCCACGCCGACAGCCGGCGCGAGTGGCTCGCCACCCGAAAATTCCTGGGCGCGCATCGCGCCACGTTGACCAAAGCCGTGTACGGCATCTACCCGGACTCGATGAAAGTCGGCAACACCGGAATCCTGATCCCGCCCCCTTGGCGGCTGGAGAAGCCCGTCGACCTCGCCGCGGTTGCCCTCCGATGGCACGAGCACACCTCACCACTCTCCGTGAACGGCGGCGAGCGAGAGACGCGGACAGCGCGACCGCTCTTCGCCACCGGACGCGACTACAGCCGCTACCACCGGGCCATGCGTGCTCTCGCACCACCACGGCTTTTCGAGAATCGCCTGTGTTACCGGCTGCTGGATGTCGCGCCGGACAACGCGGCGAGCCTCTCGCCGCGGCTGAGCCTGTACCTCACGCTCGGCGAGATGTGCTACTTCGACATGATCGACGTCGGCGAGGCGCTGGCACACGAGGTGGCGCTGGCCGCGTACGCCGAGGACGGCCCGCCGAACGCGGACCGGGTGACGTGGGAGGACCTGCCGTTCCGCCGGCTGATCCGCGATCCGTTCGATCTCGGCTCGTACCCGCTCATGATCTCGGTCAGCACGTTGACGGTGCGGAAGAGCAAAGCGGGCTCCACCTTTTTCCTCCTCCGCCGGGCAACCCGGGATCCGCGGCCCGGTGTCGAGAACGCGGAACGGTCAGCGCTCCAGGCGCTCGGCGAGCCAGGCCGTCGCCTGCGGATAGCGGTAGTCGATGCCGCCGTGGGTCGCCGGGAACAACTCGAAATGGACTTTCTCGTCCGGGATCCCGATCCGGGACAGCCCGGCCCGGAACGCCTCCGCGCCCAGGTCGAGGAACCATTCGTCGCGGGTGCCGGCGTCGATCCAGATCGCCCGCTGGGACCGCATCGCGTCGGCGTAGCGGTCGAGCATGCGGACCGGATCCCACTCCAGCCATTTCTCCCACAGCTGGGGAATCAATTGGCCGGAGCGAGCGTCGAACGGCAGTTGCGGCGTCCCGTCCGGCGCCGGCGAGAAGGCCGCCGCGCAGCCCAGCACCAGGATCAGCATCATGTCGTTCTCTTTCGTGAACGACACGCGGCCACGGAAATCGGCCCACCACTTCTGGATGTCGTGGTCGTAGTCGCGCAGCGCCCGCACCGTCTTGGCGAACTCGTGCAGGTAGCTGTATTCGTACAAGGAATCGCCCGCGTGGGTGGCGAACGCGCCGAACAGATCCGGGCGCAGCATCGGCGTGATCATCGCGCCGAAACCGCCGGAGGACTTGCCGCTGATGCCGCGCGAGCCGGGCGCGTCGATGGTCCGGTAATGCGCGTCGACCCAGGGAACGACCTCATCGCAGAGGTACGAGTGATAGCGCCCGGTGCCCACCGAATCGACGAATTGCGACCCGCCGTAGGCCGTCCACGCGTCCACATAGACCAGGACGCAGCCGGGCGCCTCGCCGCCGGCGAACACCGCGTCGGCGGTCTCGATGAACGGCTGGCGGAACGGGGTGCGGTTCCCCCACATCCCGACATGTCCGGCGTACCCCTGGATCACATAGATGGCCGGATAGCGCTCCGGCCCGGACGCCGAGTACCCCGGCGGGGTGTAGACCCAGAGCGGGCGGACGTGCGGGTCACCCAGCGGATTGTCGCGCAACAGCACCGAGTCGATCGACTCCTGGTGCAACTGGCCGGCGAGGTCGTAACTCCATGGCAGCATCCTCCGAGTCAACCACGCCCCACTTTTCCAGCCAGGTCACCACAATATTTCAGACTTGAGTCCAAGTATTGCAATCCTGTGTCGGGGACTGCCACGATGACCGTCGATCCATCCCCGCTCACAAAGGATCGACATGCCTCTCACCAGACGTACCCTCCTCGCGGCAGCGGCGGCCGCCCCCACGGCCGCGCTGCTCACCGACGCCGGAGCGGCGCAGGCCGCGTCCGCGCCCGGCGACGTCGTCGGGAAGGTCACCGTCGGCTATCAGGGCTGGTTCGCCTGCCCCGGCGACGGCGCCCCGATCGGCGGCTGGTGGCACTGGAGCCGCGACCGCTTCCAGCCCCCGTCCCCCAGCAACACCACGATCGTGTCCTGGCCGGACACCCGCGACTACACGCACACCTACCCCACGGCGTACCCGAATCTCGGCACCGGCCAGACCGCCTCGCTCTTCTCCTCCTACGACCAGCAGACCGTCGACACGCACTTCAAATGGATGCAGACGTACGGGATCGACACCGCCGCCCTGCAGCGGTTCAACT
>Ga0307509_10004839_pt1 | contig 19133 bp, 20 predicted proteins | sample 10_EM_MG_FD_202245 | JGI IMG/M metagenome (GOLD analysis project Ga0307509, IMG submission 202245) | Populus trichocarpa ectomycorrhiza microbial communities from riparian zone in the Pacific Northwest, United States - 10_EM | ecosystem: Host-associated > Plants > Roots > Unclassified | place...
GCGTGTCGATCTCTTCGAGCGTCGATCGACGTGCAGGTAAGGAGGCTCTCCATGCGCGCGTTGATCTTGAAGATGTCGGTGTCGATCGATGGGTTCGCCTGCGGCCCGGGCGGCGAGCTCGACTGGATGTTCCCGACCTACGATCCCGAAGCGTCCGCCTGGACGGTTGCGAAGATCTCGGACGTCGGGCTCCACATCATGGGCTCGCGGAGCTACCAGGACATGGCGGCGCACTGGCCGTACTCGACCGAGCCGGTCGCGGCGCCGATGAACGACATCCCGAAGCTGATCTTCTCGCGCCGCGGCGCCGTCGCGTTGCGAGAACAGCTGACCACGCGCGCGCTCGCAGACGCGCGCCGCAACTCCGACCGCACGATCGCCCCGGACGCGGAGCGGAAGCGCCGCGCGTGGGAGAACGCGCCCGTCGCGAGCGGCGACCTCGTCGCCGAGATCACGGAGCTGAAGGCGCAGGACGGCAAACCCGTGCTCGCGCACGGTGGCGTCGGCTTCGTGCAGAGCCTCGCGGCCACCGGATTGATCGACGAGCTCCAGCTGCTGACGCATCCCGCGCTGCTCGGACGCGGCCTCGCCCCGTTCGCGAAGCTGCCCGCGCCGCTGCAGCTCGAGCTCGTCGAGTCCAGGCGGTTTCCGGCCGGCGGCGTGGCGAACGTGTATCGCAAGAAGCCATGATCTGACGGTCGAAGCGACGGTCGATTCGACCGACTCGACCCGCGGCACGCGCACGTTACCCGGTCGAGGTCCTCGAACCCGTGCACGACCCTTGCACCGCGACACACCAATGGTCGGTGCGACATCGGAAGGACAGCTCACCGAACGCGAGCGCGAGATCGTGGCGTCACTCGCGTCCGGTCAAACGGCGGCTCAGGTCGCGACGTCGCTCGCGGTCTCTTGCCACACCGTGAAGACGCACATTCGCAACGTCTACTTCAAGCTCGGGATCTCGAACCGCGTCGAGCTGATGATGCGGCTGGACGCTGCGCCGGACGGTCTCGAATGACGCGGTCCAGGCGAGCGCTGGTCGCGTGCGCGATCGTCGTCGCGTTCTGCTGCCTTCGCCTGGCCGCTCGTCACGAGCCCGGCGAGGTCTCCGACGCCGGACTCGACGGATCCGCGAAGCTCCGACTCCCGACCAGAGCTGCGCCGAAGAACATCGAGCTCGCGGTCGTGCCCGGTGCCGGCGAGTCGTCGGCTCCCGGGTGGGCCCTCGAATCGACGAGGCTGATCGTGGTCTCCCCGGCGTGTGGCTACTTCCCGCGCTATCTGTCCCTGCCGGAGCGCGCCCGGATCCCACCCGAGGATCAAGATGCCGCCGGCGACATCCTCGAGGAGCTGCGCCAGACCCTGGCGCAGAGGTTCCCTCGTCCGGACGGCGCCGACGAGGAGCGGATCCGCGAGGGCGCCGTCGGTGACATCGCGGCGAGGTGGCAGCAGCGAGACTCCGTGGCACAGCAGAAGACGCTGCGTGCCATCGCCGATCCGACGCTGCATGACGATCTCGCCGACGACATCCGTTGGCTGCAACGGCGCAACGACGACACCTACAGGCTGCTCGAAGCACTGCTGTCCAGGTCGATGAGCCCGCTCGAGGTCTCGGACCTCTGGCGGGATGACCTCGCATGGTGCGAAGCAACGCTCGCGGAAGCTCCACCGGGCGGAGGTTGAGGACATGGACAGGCTGACCGGAAGGCAGCAGCAGGTGTGCGACCTGCTGCTCGCGGGATTCTCGGCGCGCGAGATCGCCGCGGAGATCCAGATCTCTTACAACACGGCCCGAGCGCACATTCGCGAGATCTACAGTCGCTTGAATGTCTCGAGCAGAGTTGGACTCTGGAACGCGAGTCGCCGCCTCGCGAGAATGGACTAGTTCGGACGAGGTATTTGCGATCTGGACTCGTCGAGATACCAGACGTTCACCGGGTAATTTCGCCCGAAGGAACTGGGAGCTCTCGATGAAATCTTTTCTGATCACCTGTGCCGTACTCGTTGGACTCGGAACCGCTGCGGAAGCCAGCAACTGGCAGATCAACGCTGCCTCGTGTGTTCAGGATGCCGCGACCATCCAGAACGGCCTTGCTGCGGTGTCGAGTGGCCGCGTCAGCTTCGCGGCGGGGAAATCTGGCGACCTCGTCCTCTACTGCCCGATGCCCTTCAACCTCTGGTTCTCCCCGACGGGGATGTGGTTCGTCTACACGACGAACGCGAACACCAGCAGTGACTTCATCGAGATGCAATACATCAAGATGAACCTGACCTCGCCGCCCAACCTCGGCAATATCGGCACGGATGCGCTCCTTTTCAACACGAGCACGCCCTCGACGCCGGCCTGGTCGTTCCATCAGTCGATCACCACGAGCTACATCCCGAACAACTACGCGTACTGGGTTCGCATCGATCTCGTGCGTAGCACCCCCACGTCCAGCAATCCGGTCCTCTTCGCCGTCCGGGTCGACGGCTAGTACCTGCACGCTGGCAGGTTCAGCCGGCGAGGTACGCGAGCAGCTGCGGCTTGATCGCGCGCATCGCGCGGGCGCGGTGCGAGAGCTCGGACTTCGAGCCGACGCCTGCCTCGGCGAACGTCATCCCGAGCTCGGGCGCGAAGAACAGCGGGTCGTAGCCGAAGCCGCCGGTCCCGCGTGGCGCGGTCAGGATCGTGCCCTCGCACGTGCCGTCGGCGGTGATCACCTCGGAGCCGAGCGAGCCGGTGACGTCGGCCAGCGCGAGCACGGCGCGGAACCGCGCGGTCCGGTTCGCGATCCCCGTGAGCGCGGCGAGGAGCTTCGCGTTGTTCGCGGCGTCGCTGTGAGGCTCGCCGGCGTAGCGCGCGCTGTAGACCCCGGGCGCGCCGCCGAGCGCATCGACCTCGAGGCCGCTGTCGTCGGCGAGCGCGGGCAAGCCGGTCGCGGCGGAGATCTCGCGGGCCTTCTTCGCGGCGTTGCCGGCGAACGTATCGGCGTCCTCGATCACGTCGGGAATGGTCTTGCCGACCTCGTCGATCGAGAGGACCGAGAAGCCGGCGAGCAGCTCGCGCAACTCGACGAGCTTGCCCTGGTTGCGGGTCGCGAACACGAGTTGCTTCACGCGACGGCACCGAGCTGGGCGGTGACGAGCTGCTGGATCCCGGCGAGCGCGAGATCGAGCATCGCGTCGAGCTGCGCGCGATCGAACGTCGCGTGCTCGGCGGTGCCCTGGACCTCGATCAGCTTGCCGCTCGCATCCCCGACGACGTTCATGTCGACGTCGGCCTTGGAATCCTCGATGTAGGGCAGGTCGAGCACGACCTCGCCGTTGACGACACCGACCGAGACCGCGGCGACCGGAGGGCGGAGCGCGCGGGCATCGGCGAGCGTGCCGGCCTTCGCGAGCTTGTTGATCGCGAGCGCGAGCGCGATCCAGGCACCGGTGATCGACGCGACGCGCGTGCCGCCGTCGGCCTGGAGCACGTCGCAGTCGACATGGATGGTGCGTTCGCCGAGAAACTTCAGATCGACCGCGGCGCGGAGCGACCGTCCGATCAGGCGCTGGATCTCCTTGCCGCGGCCACCGGGGTCGCGCTTGGTACGCGTGTGGGTGCTGCGCGGCAGCATCGCGTACTCCGCGGTGAGCCAGCCCTGATTCTTGCCGACGAGGAAGCCGGGCACGCCGGTCTCGACGCTGGCGGCGCACAGGACGTGGGTGTCGCCGAGCTTGATCAGGGCGGAGCCCTCCGCGTGTTTCTGAAAACCCGTGACGATCTCGAGGGTGCGGAGCTGGTCTGGGCGTCTTCCGTCGGGGCGCATGCGCCGGGGAAGCTACTCCAGATCGGCGCTATGATCTCGTGATGAGGACCGTCGCCTTGCTCCTCGTCGCCGCATGCAGCTCGAACCCGGGCACCACCCCCGATGCCGCGCCACCCGCCGACGCGCCGCCCTCGCTCGACACCACGCCGAACCAGTGGGTGTGGGTCGAGATTCCCGGGTCGACCTGCGCGAACGGTTCGCCCGCGGGGTTCGGCCTCGACCGCTCGGCGACGGCGGGCGGCGACATGTTCGTCTACTTCGAGGGCGGCGGTGCCTGCTGGGATACCGCGACCTGCACGGCGAACCCGCCGGTCGCGGTCAACCTCACGGTGACGTACGACCAGGCGCACCTGACGCAGGATGCCGGCCAGCTCGTCGTGAATCGCACGGCGGGTCCGCCGCTCGACACGACGAACTTCGTGTTCGTCCCGTACTGCACCGGCGATCTCCACGCAGGGACACAAGTGATGGCCTATCCCGGCGGCCCCACGCTGCACCACACCGGCGGCACCAACACCCAGCTGTTCGTCGACGCGCTCGCCGCCGCGTTTCCCGCGACGCCCACGATCTGGGTGACCGGCTCGTCGGCCGGCGGCTACGGCGCGACGCTCGATTTCCACCGGTTCACCGCGGCGTGGCCGAGCGCGGGCGTGCATTTGCTCGAGGACTCGTCGCCGTTCATCCCGATGCTCGCGAATTACGACAAGCTCCAGAGCGCGTGGAAGATCGCCTTTCCCCCGAGCTGCACGGGCTGCGACCAGAGCTTCACGAACGTGTTCGACGCGGTCGTCGCCGCGCATCCGGCGAGCCGGATCGGCCTCATGACCTGGGACGACGATGCGGTCGTGAAGGCGTACTTCAGCTACACCACCTCGCTCGTGCCCGTGCAGGACGACCTCATCACGAACCACTTCAACCATCCCAACACCAAGGCGTTCGAGGCCGCCGGGATGAATCACACGATGTTCGGCGGGCTCGGCACGATCACGTCGCACGGCGTGCCGCTCGCGACCTGGGTCACGCAGTGGCTCGTCGGCGACGCCGGCTGGGCCACCGTGCGGCCATGAGCGCGAGGGCGAACCACAGGATTCCCACCGGGCCGCCGCCGGCGCTGCAGCCGCCCGGATCGCCGGCGTCGTGCTTCGTGCATGTCGTGCCGTCGCCGGCGTAGCCGTCATCGCAGCTGCACGTGAAGCTACCGTCGCTGTTCGCGCAGCTCGCGTGCGCTCCGCACGGCTGGGCGTCGCACTCGTTCACGTCCGCGCAGGTGGTGCCGTCGCCGGTATGGCCCGCGCCGCACGCGACGCAGGTCTTGCCGTCGGCCGACAGCCCCTGATCGGACGCGCACGAGCAAGCGAAGCTGCCCGGTGAGTTCGTGCAGAGGTTCGAGCAGCCGCCGTTGTTCGTCGCGCACTCGTCGACGTCGCTGCAGCCGGCGTGGTCGGCATCGAGCGTGTAGCCGGCCATGCAACCACAGGTGAACGAGCCGTTCGTGTTCGAGCACAGCTGCGCGCAGCCGCCGTTCGCGGTGCCGCACTCGTTGACGTCGTCGCATGCGTGGAGGTCGGCGTCGAGCACGTAGCCTGGACCGCACGAGCAGGTGTAGCCGCCGGCGGTGTTCGCGCAGGTCTGGCCGCAGCCGCCGTTCGCGGTCGCGCACTCGTCGACGTCCGAGCACGACACGTGATTCGCGTCGAGCACGTAGCCCGCGACGCACTCGCACTCGTACGAGCCGGGCAGGTTGTTGCACGTCTGCTGGCAGCCGCCGTTGGCGACGAGGCACTCGTCGATATCCGTGCACGTCGACGGCGCGCCGCTGCACGTCCAGCCCGACTCGATCGCGCAGATCTGGCTGCAGCCATCACCGCCGGCGAGGTTGCCATCGTCGCAGCCCTCGCCGGCCTGGACGACGCCGTCGCCGCACTGGCGGACAAACCGCGCGACCAGCGCCGGTGGCGTGCTCGTCGCGCCCGCCTGGTACGCGAGCAAGTAGCCGTGCGCCGACGGCTGATACGCGACCGCCGTCGCCATCTGCTGGAGGCTGGTGTCGAGCGTGATCGCGAAGCCGTCGCCGGCCGACACGGCGTCGCCGGAGAGCAGGTTGCCGTAGATGTCGGCGCTGTTGCCGCGGTTGTCCTGCCACGCGAGGAAGTAGTCGAACCCGTTCGACGCGATCGCCGGAGCGAACTGGTGCATCGTCTGTTGCGAGATCGCGACGTTCGGGCCGAGCGTCGCGAGATCCGGCGAGACCCGCATCGCGTAGATGTCGTAGTTGGTGCCGGAGCGGGTGTCGTCCCAGCTGACGACGTAGCCCGTGCCGTTCGTCGCGATCGCGGGATGGAGCTGATCGAACACCGCGGTCGTGAGCTGGACGCCACCCGGATCGCTGATCGCGCCGTCCGCCGCGATCCGGCGCGCGTAGAGGTCGGCCTGCAGGTGGTCGCGGAACTCCGACCACGCGACGAGGTAGTTGCCGCCGAGCGAGCCGACCGTCGGGTACCACTCGATCGTCCCCGACGTCGCGATCGCGATCCCGCTGCCGTCGAGCACCGCGCCCGCGGCCGTGACCCGCTGGCCGTAGACATCGAGGTTCGTCCCGTCGAGGTTCGTCTCCCACGTCACCAGGTAGTCGGTGCCATTCGACGCGACGTGCGGCCAGTCCTGCGGATGCGCGCCGGCGTACACCGCGAAGCCGTTCGGCTCCGCGACCACGCCAGCCGCCGACACTCGTGCGGCGTAGATGTCCTGGTCCGCGTCGCGCCCATCGGCCCAGACCACGAGGAAGTCGGTGCCGTTCGAAGCGACCTGGGGCATCTCCTGCACGCCGGTCGCGTTCGAGATCACGAGGTTCGTGTCGAGCAGGTTGCCGGCCTCGTCGATCCGGGTGCCGCGGATGTCGCTACCGTCGGACCACACGAGCAGAAACTCGCTGCCGTTCGAGGCGATCGCCGGCGTGTAGCCGATGGTCGCGACCGTGACCTCGGCGCCGGTGATCGGCGTCGGCGGTGCCACCAGGGCCTGGTGCTCGACACCCACATCCCCGACGCCGCACGCCGCCAATCCTACCAGCAACGCTCGTCGCATCTTGCTCATCACCGTAGGCCGACCTCTGCACCCGTTGATCCAACATTCGACCACCGGCACCCCGGTCGTAACCGAGCGCCGCCATGGAGATCCGGAACCGCACGCCGCGCGACTTCGCTCTGTCGCGCCGTGGCGCACGTGGCCGGTTCGGTTAGCGAGCGGTTAGTAGGCGAGCCCGCGAACCCGGTCGACGACCGGCGCGAGCATGCCGCGCGCCGACGCCCGCAGCAGCTCCGAGTCACCGACGACGCTCGCGAGCGCGGGCCCGAACGTGTAGTACGCCTCGACGCCGAGCTCGCCGAACGCGTTCGTGCGGAGCAGGGTGTCGCGGACGTGGCGGAGCATCTCGACGTCGTTCGCGAGCAGCGAGCCGTACGCCGCGGTCGCGACGAAGCACGCGTCGACCGAGCCCGACACCCGCTCCGTCGTCTGGACGTGGACGATCGCCAGGTCGCCCGAATTGTGGCAATCGTCGAACGCGCGGATGCCGACCCAGTAGTCGGTCTGCGGCAAGAGCGCGGTGAGATCGAAGGACTGGACCGAGCCGGGGTCGCCGGGGGCGACGTGGGCGGTGACCGGCATCGAATCGGCGAAGTTGGCGACCGTCATCTCGTCCGACGCGCGGACCCGGATCTCGTAACCCGACACCTTCTTGTGCTCGGCGCCGACGCCCGGCGCGAAGAACGACAGCGAGACGCCGGTCGAGTCGACGTGCGTCGCCTGCTGGCCGGAGGGCGCGGGCGGCGGCGCGCCACCCTGGTTCGGATCGATCGAGATCTTGACGCGATACATCTCGCCACCGTCGCTGACGAGCTGGAGCCGCGCGGCGCCGCTCCCCGGTGTGTCCATCGTGATCGTGTTGTCCGGAAGATGGAGGTCGCCATCGGTCCCGTCGGGCGAGCCGTAGCCGGCGTACATCGACGTCGAAGCGCTCGTCGGCGTCGTGCCGATCGTGAACGGCAGGCGGTACACGATCGAGGGCTGACCGCGATACGGCAAACCCCAGGTCGAGAACGTGATCCCCGTCGGCGCCGGGTACGACGTCGGGTTGTACGTGTCGTTCATGTCCGACTCCTTGCCGGTCTCGATGAACAGCACGTAGTCACCCGCCGCCATCGATGCGGACCAGCTCGCGTGCGCGACGGCACCGCCGACGGGCGTCGGCTGCGAGACCGCGTCGAACGGGTTCATCATCTTGTACATGTCGACCGACGGCGAATCGCCCGCGGAGCGGATCAGATCGACGCGCGGCGGATAGCCGGTCGTCGCAGCCGTGCTGAACCGGCCCTTGTCGCTGTACGCGGTCGTCGCGCACGTGTTCGCGTCCCACGCGGCGACGTCCGCCGGATCGTCGCGCGTCATCGGCCTGCAGTAGTGGTTCTCGTGCGAGCTCTGGTCGAAGCCGTGGCTCAGGTTGTTCTCGCCGCACAGCGTGTAGTCGGGCCCGCTCAGGCTGAAGCAAAAGTTCGGGTCCTGGAACGGCGTGCCCGTGTTGGGCATGTAGTCGCTCTGGAACATCACGACCGGAAACGCCAGGCCGTGGCGGTGCGACCACACCGGAAACGTCGTGATCCGCCGACCGTACGGCCACTCGGGCGCGCTGTTGAAGTCGAACCGGCCGGGTCGGTTGCCGAGGCCGAAGCTGCCGGTCTGCTGCGTGATGTAGAGCGTGTCGACGTACTGCCCGGTCGGGGTCTCGACCCACGCGACGATCTGGAGGTGGTCGGTCGGCGTGAACTCGACGTCGACGCAGCGGTCATCGGCGAGGGCAGGGGCGGTGGCGGAGACCAACAGCGAGACCGCGAGCAGAAGCCGCATTCAGCGCAGTATGGCTGATCTTGGCCGCGATCAGTATGCGACGTTGCGCACGCTCGCGACGACGGGGGCGAGCATGCCGCGCGCGGTCGCCCGCAGGAGGTCCGAGTCTCCGATCACACCGGCGAGGGCGGGTCCGAACGTGTAGTAGGCCTCGACGCCGAGCTCGCCCATCGCGTTCGTTCGCAGGAAGAGGTCCCTCACCCGGCGCAACATCTCGACGTCGTTCGCCAGCAGCGAGCCGTACGCCGCGGTCGCGACGAAGCACGCGTCGACGTCGCCGGCGGTCCGTTCGAGCGTGGTGACGTGGAAGAACGCGAGGTCGCCTGCGACCCGGCAGCCATCGAACGCGCGGACGCCGATCCAGTAGTCGGTCTGCGGGAGCAGGCCCGTGAGCTCGAAGCGCTGGATCTCTCCGGGTGCGGCCGGGATGACGCGGGCGGTGACCGGCATCGATTGAGAGAAATTGTCTTCGGTCATCTCGTCCGACGCGCGGATCCGGATCTCGTAGCCGCCGACCTGGAGATGGTCGTCGCCGTAGCTCGGCGCGACGAACGACAGCGAGACGCTGTTCGAGGTGATCGCATCCGCCTGCAGATTCGCGGGAATCCCCGGAGGCGGACCGAGGTTCGGCTGCTGGAGCTTGACGCGCACGCGGTACATCTCGCCGCCGTCGCTCACCAGCTCGAGCCGCGCAGCGCCCGAGCCCGGCGTGTCGGTGGTGATCTTGCCGTCGATCGGGCGGATCACGCCGTCGAGGCCCTCGGGGTCGCCGTACCCGACGAAGCTCTGGGTGAGGCCTGTCGTCGTACCCGGCGTCGACGTGATCGGGATGCGATAGAGTACCGACGGCTGGCCGCGATACGGCTCGCCGACGTAGTCAAACGCGATCCCGGTCGGCGGCGGGAAGCTGAAGCTCGCGTTCTGATCGAACTCCTTCGCGACCTCGACCATCACGACGTAATCACCGGGCGGCAGCGTTGCCGAACCGCTCGCGTGGGTGTCGGTTCCGCCGACCGGCGTCGCCTGCGACACCGCGTCGAACGGGTTCATCATCTTGTAGAGGTCGACCGATGGCGTGTCCTGCGCCAGCCGTGTCAGATCGGCGCGCGGCGGATAGCCGGTCGTGGCGGTCGTGCTGAACCGGCCCTTGTCCGTGTAGACGATCGACGCGCACGTGCCGGTGTCCCACGACATGACGTCGGAGGCGCTCCCGTGGTGATCGAGCGGCTTGCAGTAGTGATACTCGAACGAGCTCTCGGTGAAGTCGTGGCTGAGGTTGTTCTCGCCGCACCTCGCATACTCGCTGCCGGTGAGCCCGATACACGAATCGGGATCGTCGGTCGCCATGTTCTGGAACAGGACCGCCGGAAAGCTCTGCCCGTGCTTGTGCGACCACACCGGGAACGTCGTGATCCGCCGGCCGTACGGCCAGTTCGGTCCGCTGTTGAAGTCGAACCGCCCGGGCCGGTTGCCGAGCCCGAAGCTCCCGATCTGCTGGGTCACGAACAGGGTGTCGACGTACGCGCCGGTCGAGGTCTCGATCCACGCGACGATCTGGAGCTTGTCGGTCGGCGTGAACTGGACGTCGACGCAGCGATCGTCGCCGGCGACCGCGAGAGCGGGAACGAGGAGCAAGGCACCGACGACCGACAACCGCATCCGCGCAGTATGGCCAAGTCGCCGCGGGAACGCGACGTGATCGCGGTCACTGCTCCTGCTCGCGGATCAACCGCTTCGCCGCCGTACGCACGGCCTGCGAGTAGCTGGTCTGGATCGACGCGAGCTTGAGCTCGTGCTTCGGCAACAGGCGCAGCACGCGCAGGATCTGGTCGGCCGCGAGCCGAGGGTGGGCGAGGAGCGCGCGGCGGACCTCGGGGAGCTGGAGCCACGCGCCGTTCGTGCAGATCAGCTCGAGCATCGGCCGCGGCAGCGCACCCATCCGGGCGATCCGCGCGACCTCGGGCGCGGTGACCCGCGGGTTGCGGAGGATCGGCTCCCACACGGTCTTGCCGTAGATCCGCTCGAGCACCATCCGTTCGGTGACCTCGCCGTGCGAGGCGAGCTTGATCTGCTGGACGAGCGTGAGCCCGCGCAGGCGCTCGTGGATGTTGCGCGCGAGCTTCTTCGTCTCCTCCGGCTCTTCCGGTTCGGCGAGCTTCGCGAGGCGCTCCTTGATCTCGGGCGGGCACGCGACGAGCTCGAGGCCGGCGCCGGCCTCGTTCGCGAACACGACGCGCGCGGCGCACGCGATCTCCTCCCCGTTCGCGCGAACGACCAGCTCGCAGTCGGCGAGCAGCGCGAGCGCGCAGCCGGGCACGAATACCCCGCCAGCCGCGAGGTCGCGTGCCAGCTGATGGTCATCGGCGAGGTCGAGGACGACCCGGTCCACGCCTCGATTCTACTACTGCGCGTTCGTGATCCGGACCGCGACGTCGCTCGCCTCGCCGTAGGTGAAGTCGTGCTGGTAGCTGTAGGCCGACCGCCGACAGGCCTCGTCGAACGAGTGGCTGCACTCGATCCGGACGCGCAGCCACATCGCGGCGCGCAGCTCCTTGCCGCCGTGGAACCGGCGCTGGAACATGTCGAGGGTGCGGAGTGCCTCGGCATCCTGGCCGAGCGGGCGATAGAGGAGGACGGCGATCTGGTAGAGCGCGAGCGATGCCTCGGGGCCGAGCGTGGTCGGCGAGTACGCGACCTTCTTCAACTTCGCGATCTCGGTCGCCGCGTCGGCACGGCCGTCGATCGCCGGCGCGAAGTCGAGCGGGACCTTGCGGATCGCGGTGCGCAGCTCGACGTACGGATCGGCGGGGATCGCAGCGTGCTCCGCCACGACCGGCGCGACCTCCACGTGATGCTCGCGATGGATCGGCGGCTTCGCGATCGGCGCGGGCGCGACCGGCGCCGGCGCGGAGGGCGCGGGCTGCGCGGGGGTGATCGCGACGACGACCGGATCGAGCTCGGCGAGCGCGAGCAGGCCACGGTCCGTCGTCCAGCCGTTGCCCGCGGCGACTCGCACGACCAGCGCGTGGCGCGTCACCTTCACTTCACCCTCGGTGACCCGGACCTGGACTCCGGTGGCGCCATCGAAGTCGACGCGGAAGCGCGTACCGACGTCCTCGATCTCGGTATCGGCGGCGCGGATCACGAGCGTGCGATGCGGATCGTGGACGACCGCGAGGTCGAGCGAGCCGCGCTTCATGTCGACGACGACCCGCTGCGGATCGCGCGTGACCTCGTAGCTCGCGGTGCCGCCGAGCGTGGCGCCGTCGACGGAGATCTTCGAGCCATCGGCGACCGCGAAGTGCTGCGCGACCGGCGCGGGGATCCGAGTTGCGGGCACGGCGTGGAGCTTCCAGCCGATCAGCGCGGCCGCCGCACACGCGACGAGGCCCGCCACCGCAAACCCGAACCCGCGCCGCGCGACCGGCGCGCGCTGGTGCGCGAGCTCCGACACGCCGACGACGAGCCGGCGCTCGATGTTCGTGAGCCGCTCGTCGTCGAGCGGTGGCACCTGGATGCGATCGCGCAGCTTCACGCGGCGGCTCCTTGCAAGAATTCACGCAGCACCGGGTCGGCCGCGGCCGCGGTCTCGATCCGGTTGCGCGCGCGCCACACCCGCAGCTTGGTCGCGGTGACCGACGAGCCGACGAGGTCGGCGACCTCCGCGATCGAGCGGCCGTCGATCTCGTGGAGCGTGAAGGCGAGGCGTGCCGCCGCACCGAGCTCGTCGAGCGCGGCGTACAGGCGCTTGACGCCGTCGCGCGCGAGCTGGCGGCGATCGTCGGTCAGGTCACCGCCCGGCACGGTGTCGTCGTCGATCAACGGATCGGTCTGGATCCGCCGGCCGCGCTGCGAGAGGTAGCGATACGCGACGCGCACCGATACGCGATCGATCCACGTCGAGAGGCTCGCCTCCGCGCGCCAGCTGCGCAGCGACTGGAACACCTGGAGAAACGCCTCTTGCAGTAGATCGTCCATGTCGCGATTCGAGCCGAGGACGCGGTACAGGCACGCGTGGACGCGCGCGCGGTGACGGCGAAACAATTCGCGCGTCGCCGCCGGTTCGCCGGTGAGACACCGGTCGACCAACAACACGTCCTCGACGTAGGCCGTAGCCACGGTCACTGCCTGGATCGTGCACGAGATCGCACCGCCGGTTACAACGCACCGTCGGTCCCGGCTATTTGCGGCGGCGGGTCCGCGGTTTGCGAAGCTTTACCGGTGCTTGCGCCGGCGCCCGCTCGAGCTCGTCGAGCGGACCGGGGCAGCTCTCGCGCAACCTACATCCGGCGCACTCGCCGCCGGTCCAGATCCGCTCGTAGAGACCCTGGATCTGATCGAGGAGCGGGCCGTCGTCGGTGACGAAGCCGAGCTCGAAGTTGCGGCGGCCGCTGCCCTTCGCGCCGAGGCCGGCACCGGTCCAGTTCGCGCTGCCGAGGTAGAGCAGCGCGCCGTCGACGATCACCGCCTTCAGGTGGACGCGCGGGCAGCGGCGCAGCGCGAGCCCACCGCCGAGGAGGCCCGTGTGCTGCGCGAGCTCGGCGCGGAACGGTCGCGACGGGATCTCGGCGTGGAGCAGGCGGAGCTCGACGCCGCGCGCGGCCATCGCCGCGAGCTGCTTCAGCACCGAGCCGTACGTGCCGCGCGCGTCCTCGACGATCAGCTCCTTCACGTTGGCGCTCGCGATCCAGATGCTGACCTTCGCGTCGAGCACCGCGCCGAGCACGCGATCGTAGTGACCGCGTCCCGCGACGAGCTCCATCGAGATCGCGCGCGCGGCCAGTGCGAGATCGAGCTCGCTCTCGGCGATCGCGCTGCCGCGCCGGCTGGCTCCACGTCGCTTCTTCACGTCGGGATGAACGGCGGCACCGCCACCGAGTGCCCGCCGTCGACGACGAGCGTGTGCCCGGTGATGTATGCCGCCGCGCTCGAGCGCAGGAACACCGCCGCCGCCGCGATCTCCTCGATCGTGCCGAACCGCGCCGCGGGGATCGCCGCCATCGCCGCGCGTGCAGCGTCGCCGGGGGCGAGCCGGCGCATGCCCTCGGTGTCGCCGATCGGTCCGGGCGCGATGCCGCACGCGCGGATCCCGAACTGGCCCCACTCGACCGCGAGGTTCCTCGTGATCGCGTCGACGCCGGCCTTCGCCGCCGACGCGTGGATCTGCAGCGGCGTGCCGTGGTAGTGGAGCGTCGCGCTGATGTTGAGCACGAGGCCGTCGCCGCTCGCGCGCAGGAGATCGAACGCCGCGCGCGACGCGTTGAACGTCCCGCCGAGGTCGATGTCGATCACGGTCTTGAACCCGTTCGGCGACAGCCCTGCCGCGGGCACGAGGAAGTTGCCGGCCGCGCCGTTGACGAGCGTCGTCAGCTTGCCGAACGTCGTGTTGACCTCGGCGACGACGCGCGCGAGCGCCTCGGGATCGCGGACGTCGGCGGACAGTCCGAGCACCGGACGTCCCGTCGCCTCGGAGAGCTCTGCCGCGGTCTTCAGGATCACCTCGGACTTGCGGCTCACGATCGCGACGCTGGCGCCGAACCGCGCGAACGCGTGTGCGATGCCGCGGCAGATGCCGGTGCCACCACCGGTGACGAGCGCCACGTGACCGGCGAGGGCGTCGGCGCGAAACACATCTAACGGGCTGGCCATGTCTCGCGAGTTTGCACCGCGTGCGCGAATTGTGGAACCGCGTGACCGAGGCGTTGTCTCACCTCCTGAACCCGATAGCCGTGCAGCTTGCCGACGAGGCGAGCGGCCAGTGGCGGGGTCCTTTACCGGAGGTCTATTCGATGCGTTCCACCAGCTGGGCGCGATGGGCGACGTGCGCCCTCGCGATCTCGATCTGTCTGCCTGCCGTTGCCGGTCACTCGAAGAAGTCGCTCGCCGACTGCACCTCGTTCGACCAGAACGACAAGGGCGACGATACGGTCGAGTTCAAGATCCGCAACAGCTGCACGATCCCCGTCGACTGCTCGGTGTCGTGGCGCGTCGTCTGCGCGCCCGACTCGAAGAAGCGCAAGTCGGTCCACGACGCGGCGGCGAAGATCTCGCTGCCGACCGGCGCCGAGGAGGCGAAGTCCGCGTCCGCCGCGGTCTGTGGCGATGACGCCTGGACGATCAACAACGTCGAGTGGAGCTGCACGCCGAACGGCGACTGACCCCGAAGATCTCCGAGGCGACCGTGCGACGAACCGCACGGTCGCTTCTGCATTTTCGGGCCGTTAGGCCTGCGACGGGTCGTTAGATCTACGGGCATCATGGTGCGTTGGTAGTCTTACAAAGACGGCGAATGACCTTTCGAGGCTGGCGCGTAGTAGGTGCCAAGATCTCGGATCTCCTGGTCATTCGGGTCATCGCTCCGTGCAACTCCCCGTAGTATAAGGACCAAGAAGAAGTGTTGGAACGTCAGGACCTCGATGCGCTGCTGGTCGGCGCGCTCTACGGCGAGCTCAGCTCGGCGGAAGAGGCGCGGTTGACGGCGCATCTCGACTCGCACCCGGCCGACCGGAGCGCGCTCGACGACCTGAAGTCCGCGCACCAGACGGTCCGCCAGAAGGTCGCGACCAGCCGGATCTTCGAGCTCCAGCTCGATCCGCCCCAGGCGCTTTCGGCGATCCTGCTCCAGGAAGCCGCGCGCCGCGCGCCCAAGCTCGTGGTCGAGAACCGGACCAGCGAGTCCTGGTTCCAGCGGTTCGTCCGCTCGTTCATCGCGCACCCCGCGATGGCCGCGGCGGCGACGCTCGTGCTCGTCGTGGGCGTGAGCAGCATGATCTATCTGAAGAAGGGCGCACCGCAGATCGCCGAGCCCTCGGTCTCGCAGGCCGACCACAGCGTCGCGCTGACGCCAGCTGCGACCCCGACCACACAGACGGCGCCGTCGCGCGCGTTCGGTGCGGCGCAGGGCAGCTCGTCGGGTCCATCCGCGGGCGAGGCCGCGGCCGACAAGGGCGTCGGCGGGAACGACAAGGACAGCGTCGCGGTCGCGCTCGACGAGGGCGAGGGCCACGCCGGCACCAAGGGCAAGGACAACTTCGACACCGACCAGGAAGCGCAGACCAAGGCCGAGCGCGATCGCAGTGCGATCGGCTTTGCCGACGGCAAGCGCGGCGACGTGGTCGCGCACCGTCCGACCACACCATCGCCCCCGAAGCCTGCGAAGAAGTCCGCGTACGTCGAGGTGCCGCCGCAGGACCCGCAGCCGAAGGAGCTCGACGAGCTCGCGAAGAACGATCGCGCCGAGAAGGCCGACAAGGTGACCGACGCGAAGCCGGACCGCTACGGAGCGGGAGGTGGTGCCGCCGGCCCGAGCTCGCCGACCACGACGACGGGCACCGTCGCCGCGGCACCGCCGGCCGTCGCGGCCGCCGAGCCTCCCCCGCCGCCGCTGAAGCAGGCCGAGGCGGACGCGGCATGGGCGAAGGATCAACACGCGAAGATCACGGCCCTCGTCAAGGCCGGCAAGTGCGGCGACGCCGTGCCGCTCGCGAAGGCACTCAGCACGCGCGCGCCGGCGTACTTCGCGGCGAACGTGATGACCGATCGCGAGCTGAAGTCGTGCATGCAGTACGTCAACGACACCAGCACCGAGAAGGCTCAGCGCTACCGCGAGCCCGCCGCCGCTACGAAGGCGAAGTAAGCCACACGCGCAGCGCGCGCGGCGCGTGATCCGTGCGGGCCGCGGGCGGCATGATCACGGTCGACTTCGTCGCCCAGAACAGGAGCGGGCCGACACCGCGGCGATGCAGGCGAAGCAGCGCGGCGCCGGCCTTGCCGCTGTACACACCGTCGAGCCGCGGTGCGTTCGCGTTCGCGAGCGTGCGCATCGCCGCGTCGCTGCTCGGCGTCGGCAGGCCGTAGCCGGGGCCGAGCTCGCGGCCGTCGACGACGAGCCGGCGGACCAGCGTCGCCAGCCCGAGGTCGAGCTTCGGTCCGCCGAGCTTCGCGATCCGCTCGAGCGAGCGCAGCGCGAGGTGCGCGGTGCGAACCCGCGAGGTCACCGGCCACGGCGTCACGCGCACCGCGTGAATGACCGGTACCGGCCATGGCCACGCACCGGTCGCGTGCGCGAGCGAGAACCCGGCGACGAGGCCGGCGCTCGTGCACGTGCTGCCGATCGGCAACACGATCCGTGCGGGCGGCGGCGCGAGGCCGGCGGCGACTTGCTCCGCGATCTCGAACGCCGCCGACATCGCACCGAACGTGCCGACCGGCGTCGCGCCGCCCGGGGGCATCACGACGCCACGCCGATCGCGCCGCGCGATCCGCAGGCCGGCGAACGGTAGCTCGACGACGTGACGCAACCGGACCAGCTCGCAGCCCGAGCCGACCAGCGCGCTCGCGTTCTCGCGCGCCCACTCGCTCTGCGGCTGGGGAAACAGGATCGCGCCGGCGTCCAGGCCGAGCGCGCGCGCGTGAAGCACCGTGGCGATCGCGTGGTTCGAGCCGTACGCGCCCATCGCCCAGATCCGCTGGTACCCCTCGTCCAGCGCGTGCGCGAGCCACGCCTCGAGCGTGCGGATCTTGTTGCCGCCGTAGCGCGTGCTCGAGTCGCCCTCGCGCTTGACCCAGATCGGCCGGCCCTCGACGAGGATCTGGTCGAGCGGCGTCGGCCAGTCGCCGAGCCGGACCCACGGCACCCGCCGGGCGAGCTGCGGCAACCAGCGGAACAGGGCAACGCCATCCACCCCCCGACCATACCGAGCGAGCGGGGCGCCGGCACCCCAGCGCGCCCCAAGTCGCCGCGAGGTTGGCGCGGCACGGTACGCGCTCTTACCGGGGGCATGTTGCTCGATACCTACGCCCTCAGCATCGCCGGTCGCCGCGCCAACAACGAGGACGCGATCTGCGCGCGCCCCGACCTCGGCCTGTTCGTCGTCGCCGACGGTATGGGTGGCTACGAGGGCGGCGAGGTCGCGAGTGCGCTCGCGGTCGAGGCGATCCACGAGCTCGTTCGCCGCACCGCGGGCGACGCCGACGTCACGTGGCCGTACAAGATCGATCCCGAGCGCACGATCACCGAGAACGAGGTGCTCGTCGCGACCCGGCTCGCGAACGAGCGGATCACCGCGCGGCGCAGCGGCGAGCTCCGCGAGATGGGCTCGACCGTGGTGGTGCTCCGCCTCGAGGACGATCAGGCCGTGTTCGCGCACGTCGGTGACAGCCGGATCTACCGGCTCCGCGCCGGCGCGCTCGCGCAGCTCACGATCGATCACTCGCTCGCCGCGCAGCTCGAGGCGAGCGGGATGAAGCCCGCGGCCGACTGGCAGTGGCGCCACGTCGTCACGCGCGCACTCGGCACCGCGACGGGCGAGCCAGAGGTTCAGCGCGCGCAGGTCGCGACGGGGGACGTCTACCTCCTGTGCAGCGACGGCCTCAGCGAGGTGCTGTCGCCGGACGAGATCGCGGCGCTGCTCGCACAGCCGGCCGAGCTCGCGTGCCGCGCGCTGGTCGACGCCGCGTACGTCGCGGGCTCGCGCGACAACATCTCGGCGGTGGTCGTGCGGGTCTGCTAGTTCGGCGCGCAGACCAGTGCGGTCACGGCCGGGCTGTTGAACCGCGGCTCGGTCCGCTCCGACGTGCCGGGCAGCGCCGCGCAGCTGTTGTTCTGCGGCGCCGCCTTCGCGACGCACATGCCGAAGCTCGGGTTCACGGGCTCGGCGATGCAGAACGTGCCGGCCTTGCCGCTCTGATCGGGGCAGGTCGAGGTGCAGGTCTGGGTGCAGAACCCGGCGGGGGCGCAGCGTCCGCCGGAGAACGTGCACTCGCTGTTCTGGGTGCAGCGATCGCCGATGAACTTCGTCGCGACGCCGTTCAGCTTCGGCAGCACGGTCGCGTCGTCGAGACGCGCGAACGTGAAGCCATCGTCCTCGAGCTTGGTCAGGATCTCGTCGAGATGATCGGCGGTCGACTGATGGATGTCGTGCATCAGGATGATGCCGCCGTTGTTCTGGTGGAGCTGCTGCATGATGAAGCCGACCATGTCGTGGCGCAGCGAATCGGTGACGTACTGGAACGTCGCAGGCTTGCAGTAGCCGCCGCCTGCCGCGTAGCACCAGTCGGCGCTATCGATGTGCCAGCCGACGACGGTGTAGCCGAGACCCTCGACGTAGTGCTTCGCGCTACAGCTCGCGCTGCCGAACGGGAACCGGAGGTACTTCGCGGGCGAGCCCGCGGCGCGGATCAGCGCGTCGGTCGTCATCACCTCGGTCTTGACCTTCGCGGCGGTCTGCTTCGCGAGGTCGATGTGATTCTGGGTGTGGTTGGCGAGCATGAAGTCGGGGTCGTGCGCGATCTGGCTCGCGAGCGCCCTCGCGGCCGCCGACGAGTAGCGCATGCCGTTCTCGAAGAACGTGGCGGGCGCGTGATGCTCGTGGAGGATCTCGATGACCTTCGGCGTGGTCGCCGGGTTCGGGCCGTCGTCGAACGTGAGCACGA
>Ga0307509_10004840_pt1 | contig 19132 bp, 24 predicted proteins | sample 10_EM_MG_FD_202245 | JGI IMG/M metagenome (GOLD analysis project Ga0307509, IMG submission 202245) | Populus trichocarpa ectomycorrhiza microbial communities from riparian zone in the Pacific Northwest, United States - 10_EM | ecosystem: Host-associated > Plants > Roots > Unclassified | place...
TCGGAGCGTAGGTGGAGGATCTGCGGATAATGTGCGTGGTACATGTGCGCGAATACGCGAAGGAGTTGGCGGTAGACCGTCCGGACGGTCGCGGGGAAGGAAGGGTGGAAGGTTTGGTCTTGTGACGGGATAGAGGGTCAATGAAGGGTCGAGAAACGAATGCGGTATGTGGCACAACGTACTTGATTTAGTTGGGAATATGTTTTCGTCGTCGATGAGGTTCTGGATGGAGGTCATCACGTAGTCGATATATGTCGGTGCGGGGAGCTTTTCTTGTTTCCCACTTTGGTGCGTCCACACATAATGCAATCTAACCAGATCGGATGGACATCGTCGGTCGGCAACACGTGAATATCAACATGGAAATGACATACGAGGGGCCGCCAGTCATCGTCGGACACGAATGCTGTGTGCAAGTCTCAGCGATAACACCATAGAATTCGTTCAGGTTAGTATAAAAGTCAAATACTTTTTGGACAGGCAAGATCAACCACCGGCAACACGAAAGGAGGAGAAAACACGGACTGTTAACAGCCACCCATTCCATAATGTCGGTATATTTGGGCAACATCACGATCGTCTTGAAATTGCCCTTCACGAGAGCGGCATCTGCGAACGGGGTGCATAGGTAAAGCGGCTTCGATCCCGGGCTACCAGGCGATGGGGATCTGGAAGGTGGTCCACCAGAATCCTTGCGGGGCCCCGTGCCAGGTGTAGGGGACCGTCTGCTGCCTCGGGGCTGGCGATTGCGACTGGAGGAGAACATCAGGTTGTGCTAAGTTTGGATTTTCACAGGTCAGTCGGACGTACAAGAACGACATGGCGACTGTTGAGTCGACGTGGAGGTGATTGCGTTGGTTGAATCAGATGGTCACCGTTGCCGAGATAAATTTGCGGCGTTCAGGAGAGGAGGAAAACAAACATGAGAACCCCCGGTTCCAGGAGAAGAAGAATACAGTTCAGAAGCACCACATGATCCTGGAGATATTTAATTTTAGGGTATATAAACAATTCATCTAATCTAATCGGCCTCAAGGTCAAGGAATAACTCAAGTAGCAAGCAACGAATTTCAGGGTAACAAGTACCCAATATCAAGAAAGCAGTAGAATAAACTGCAGGAATGATCGACGTGATGAGCGATCAACAGAAAGAAGGTCCAAGGTGTCAAACATTCAGCCTTCCAGAATCCCCATGTCGCGCCATTTTTCCCATAGCTGCCCAACAGCTACAGGAGAGCTCGCTGAGCCCTTCACGTCTTTTACTTCCAGCAATTCGTACTCGCGACCAAAGGATAGGAAATGCGCGAATAACGAATTGAAGTGTGGCTCCGACCGAAGGTGCAGAATTTGATGGAAATGTGAATGGTAGATGTGAGCGAAAACACGCAGCAGCTGTCGATATACGTGCTTTACTGTCGAGGGAAATGACTGGGGGAATTCGTGACCTATATCGAGTTTAGCAATTGTCCTGCGAACGAGTAACATGGAAACAGTGCATTACCTGCTTTTGTAGGAAATGTCGCCTCGTCGTTGAGCAGGTTTTGAATCCAGGTCATAACATAGTCGATGTAAGTTGGTGCGGGCAAGTGCACGCTTTTTCGCTCATGGTTAATCCACGTGTAGCTCAATCTGCGAGAGCGAGGTCAGAGCTGAGATTCATAAAGAAAGAGAAATACGTACGTGCGGCCAGCAGACATTGTCGAACACGATTGTTGCGTGCAGCATTCCGCAATGACGCCATAGAACTCGTTCAAGTTGGTATAAAAATCAAAGACTAGAATACCGCGTCGTCCTCATGAATTTCTGAGATATGTCCGTGGTGAGGAACACGTACTGTTCATGGCTACCCATTCCATAATATCGACGTATTTCGGAAGCATCACAATCGTCTTAAAGTTGCCTTTGACCAGGGCAGCTTCAACGAACGGGCTAGAAAGAAACAGGGGTTTCGGTATTGCGGGAGCTGTCGAGACCACATTCGGAGGGGCCATTTCGGTAGGTGAAATGGTCGCTGAAGTCGGGGTGGTCGCCCTTTTCGGTGCCCTTTGGGAGCGCGTCATAGACCGGCTACACGATACGCACAATGAGCCCTCCAACTTGCTGATGTTCGAACCAGTACACACCTGATGGTGTTGAAAAAGGACATGGTACGGTACTGAAGCTAATCAGTCCAGAATGGTTTAAGGAAGGTGGTTGCAGAGAACGACGAGGTGAAATGATGAAATCTAGTCCGAGAAAGATTCTGATGAACGACAATATGACTGCTGAGAGTTTCCCATCACGTGTTGTCGGTTCCGCCTCGCGAAGCGCTTGATCGGAGTAAAAGTGGATGCTTATAATATCAAACTGTGTTAGGTTATCTTTGTGGTGGAAGGTCATTGGGATTCTGGGTCGGTACAGCCTTGAGGGATTTTCAGTATCTATATGATGTCTGGAAAGATAAGGTGTTGCGGGCTATGAAACCCCTTCCGCTGATCGCTAGATACCAACTGCCCGAGTTTTCGCAGGCATGCCAGGATCGCCCCATGGCACAATCCCGCTCATGCAATTGCAACCTTCAATGTATAATCTAAATGGACTGGGCTTGGTATTACTCCACCAGATCATTTGTATATTTGGTGTAACCCAATGGCGCAAATCCCGGAAGTACCTGATGTTCGATCGCCGATCATACACTATCAGTCATGAGGTTTTGAACAACAAGCACTGACAAAGGCGTTTTGTCATACCATTTTTCGCCTAGTCTTGGAAACATTAGTTGCACCGCGAAGTCACGGGGAGTGATTTTGATTGTTGATGGTGTGGAAAATGGAGGCAAAGCGCCATGTCTTGATCGGAGTTTTAATTCCCAGGTTCTTTCCCATCAACCACCAGCGCCTTTGCTGTAGCACTGCAGCAAACTCTTCCTGGATCCATCTTCGATTGTCAACTCCTTGTACCCAACAATTTGCCACGTATACTATAGAACACCACACCTACCGGAATTGGGTTTCGTTTTGAATCATCACAGCATGGCTATAATCCCTCATTTCGGTCACACTTCCATTCCAGTTCTTGGTAGCGCGAAATTTGCGACAAGCTCGAGAGAAATTCTGTTTGTCTAGTATCGCGTGTAATATCCAGATCTCTACCCAGGGTCTGTCTCTGTATATAATACTTTCCTCAGCTCGAATGCCCTTGCACCTCTTGCGCTATAATGTCTGACAGTGCTGCTGCTACAGAACTGGGGATCAATACTAAACGCACAGCAGTGCGCCTGACGGGTCTCCCTCTTCTTGCTCTGAGTTTTCAGACACTGGGTATGTCTCTTGATTGAAGCGTACGCAATAACATCCCAACTTACCTGGTTTATGAGGCATTATCTATTCTGACATTGGAACCTCGCCTTTATATGTGCTGAATGGCATCTGGCCGGCTAGTGGGGATGTCCCTTCTGAAGAAGATGTCATCGGCGGTATCAGCGCTATCATTTGGAGTCTGACTCTCTTGCCGTTACTGAAATATGTGAGATGAACCTAGTTGGTTCGTTTGTGATTCTGACAAGGCCCCAGGTCTTCATATCTTTGTACTTCGGCACGAATGAAGGTTAGTATCCTCCCTTCGAGATTTTATTTCCTCCAGAGTCTTAACAGATGTCCAGGGGAGGGTGGTTCTTTTGCACTCTACCAAGGCCTCTACCCTCCAAAGGAGGTCGACGCTGACGCGGACAGGACTCTCACCGGAGACTTCGGCGGCCAAAAACAAACAGGACCTAAAACCTTCAAATCAAAAATACGCTGGCCATTGCTGTTATGGGTATGTCTCAGGCATATCTGGATCCATGAATCTGGCTCATGCTGCCCAGTGTTTGTTTGGAACCTCGTGAGCGCTTCTCTCTGGTTTCTTGAGGCCTAGCTCAACTTCTCCCCAGTTTGACTATGGCTGACGGTATCCTCACACCTGCTGTTTCCGTCACGAGCGCCGTTTCTGGCATCGGAGTCGCGAAGCCATCCATCATCAGTGACACCATCCCGATCTCGGTGGTAAGTCAAATGGTTTATGGTCGTTCGTCCTTCTCACTGCCAGGAATCCGTAGGCCTTCCTCGTCGCATTGTTCTTTGTACAACAATTCGGAACAGCACGACTGGCATTCACCTTTGCTCCCGGTTTGTCTCCTCTCTTGCTCTAGTTCCTTCCAATCCTGACGCAGATACAGTTTCATTTTTATGGTTTCTCCTCTTGATTGGAACTGGGATCTATAATATCACCTTCTTCCCTGGTATCTTCCGCGCATTCGATCCTTCTCGGGCCATCTTGCGTTAGTTTGTCAAAAAAAAAAATCGTTCATCATCTTTGACGTTGTTACCAGTGTTTGTCAGGACCAAAGACTACAGTTTGCTAGCTGGTGTACTTCTCGCGTTAACAGGCTGTGAGGCCATGTTTGCCAAGTTCGTTCTCTTCCACATATATAAGGAAGCAACTCACTTAACGCAACCATTTTCTAGCCTAGGACAATTTAATGCGACATCCATCCGAGTAAGTTGCATTCATTCACCTTCCCCCTGTGCTATTTTTCATCAAATTAAAGCTATCGTTCTGTACCTTCGTTTATCCTGGCATTGTGTTGGCATATCTCGGACAAGGCGCTCGCCTGATCCATGATGGAGAAGCCGTCCTGCCGAACGTGTTCTACAATACCATCCCTGGCCCCGCTAATGGACCTTTGTTCTGGTGTGTATATGATGTTTCTTTTTGTGGGATCTCATTCTAAATGGACATTCAGGATCACGTTCACCTTTGCAGTTCTCGCCACAGTATGACTCCCATCTCTCCTCTACAGCAATCATATCACTTAAACAAATCACCAGCTCATTGCCTCTCAAGCCATGATCACAGCGACGTTCAGTTTGGTGCAGCAAGTCATCAATAGCAAGGCTTTCCCGCCTATTCGCATGCTCTACACCTCAGAAACCATCCAGGGTCAAGTTTACATCCCTGCTGTAAACTGGGTTCTCATGATTGCCACTGTCATCTTCGTCGCTGCATTTACCAACCTCGCCAACCTCACCAACGCTTATGGATTCGCCGTCTCCACGGTTATGTTCACGACCACTTGTCTCATCGCCATTCAAATACGATATATCAAGAAATTGAGTGTCTTCATTTCCATTGGATTTTTCCTTATTTTCGGCTTCTTTGATGGTAAGACTGGAACTGATTAATGAGAATATTCACTGACTCAGATTTTAGGTTTATTTTGGGGTGCCTCTCTCCAGAAGGTTCCGAAAGGCGCTTGGGCGCCTCTTATGGTCGGCCTTATTTTGGTCGCAATAATGACCCTCTGGGTCTGGGCCAAGGTTTATTACTTTATCAGTATACTATCCATCCTCTGACCACTTGTGAAATAGGCTCTGGAAGACAAATTCGATGGCAAAAATCGTATGAATCTCAGCCATTTCATCCGTCACTCTCCCAAAGGCGGCTCACATGACATGGACGATCAAAGTTCCGATGACCACGATACCTCGTACTATTTCCTCCCGAAAGGCGCCAACAGCGTCAATGATCAGAAACTCGTGGATGAAAAGAGTGCGGAGAGGAAGGAGCTGCAGCGCATTCCTTCCTGTGCAGTCTTCCACAAGATTGCGTCTGGCAAGGGTGTACCTCACACGTTCATTGGTAAATAATCTCTTGAGATTCTGTCGTGCTTCAATTTACGACTCTCCTACATAGGCTTCGTTCGACAGTGGCCTGCTCTTCCCCGTCTTGTGGTTAGTGAAAGAAAGAGACTCATGAAACGGTTATTGACATATGTGTTCGACAGATTTTCCTCTCGGTTTGCCTTGTCCCGTCGGCTCGCGTCCCAGTCGAAGACCGCTACGTCGTGACCAAGGTTCGCACAATCGAAGGTACACTGCCCACTACATCAACGTTTTTTTTTTCCAGTATTAATTTAGTGACATAGGCTTCTACGGAGTGACGTACTATATTGGATTCCGAGACAAGTTCGATGTTAAGGTTAGAGCCTAAAATACCTTCTTCTTTTGGCCTTCTTTTAAATTTCGATGGTTATTTTTGCAGATCGCTGACCTGGTTGAAAAAATCTGCTCTCTCGAGCAGGCGTTGAATCCAGCTGTTTCCGAGTCGTTGATCCAAGAAATTAGGAATGTATCGAAGACGGCTACGCACATGTGCGTCGTTATTTCCTTCGACCTTTGTTTCTGATTACAACGATATGCCTCGATCAGCGCCCCTCATTACCACGTCGTTTCCAAAGAGGTCGACGTTGGTGCGATATCACCCATCGTCAACTACTTGAGGTCGATGCTTATAGAGTCTATATACCGTCGGCTGGGTTAGTAGGCTCCCCTCCTCTCTTGCTGGTGTTTATCTATTGTCAATTCTAGCGACTATGTTCCCCGAGACGGCAAACTGGCTGACATCTGCCGATGAGTATGTCCATTACCGATATATCTCTGGATATGCACTAACACTTTTTCATCAGGATTATTCATGTCGGGATTAATGCTGTTATCTAATGGGCTATCTCGCGTAGTGCCTTTAAATTTTCTATCGTTCTTTCTCCAGATATATATTGCTGTATAATAACACGATATGCGGATTATTTTTTGAAAAACCGTTTAAATTTTTTTGTTGAATGAAAACGCCCTCGCCGGATTAGGCGCTGAGATCTCATTTCACGTGATGTCGATCTCTTCCAAGTTTTTGATTTTTGATAAGCATTCTGCCTTGACCACTCTTACTCTCTTCTTCCACAAACCACAGTCATATCATGGGCTCTATATCCAAACCTACAATTCTTACACTCCATGGCAGAGGCCTAAAACTGGACACACGGGATGACATTGAGCAGCACCTGAAGAATGTCAACCCCGCGATCATCGAAGAGATCCACCTCAATGGGAACACGATTGGTGTCGACGCGTCGAAAGCACTCGCTGAGTTTCTTTCAAAGACCCAAGTCTTAAAGGTGAATCCTATACTCCTTGCATTCTCAACCAGCTGACTCATGTATCCACACAGGTCGCCAACTTCGAAGATATCTTCACCGGCCGCCTGATATCTGAAATTCCTGATGCTCTATCTGCGATTTGCGATGCGCTAGTGGATAAGACCTCCTTGGTCGAAATCGACCTAAGTAACAACGCATTTGGAGGTCGATGCGTTGACCCCATGGTTCCATTCCTCACCAACAACCGTAGCTTCCAGATCCTGCGGCTGAACAACAACGGTCTGGGTCCTGCTGGTGGGGTCGTTATCGCCAACGCTCTACGTGAATCAGCGAGGTTGAGCAAATTGGAGGGCAAAAAATCGAATCTGCGGGTGGTGATCTGCGGTCGCAATCGTCTGGAGAATGGGTCCGCTGAGGCGTGGGCTGAGGCGTTTGCGGAGCACGGGACTCTACAGGAGGTCAGGATGGTGCAGAATGGGATCCGGATGGAGGGTATCACGCATCTGGCGAGAGGGTTGGCGAAGAATCCTGGTATCCAACATATCGATCTTCAGGACAATACCTTCACGGTGGATGGCGAGCTAAGTGGCGTTGAAGCGTGGACAGAATCACTTGCGTCCTGGCCAGAGCTGCATACCCTGAATCTGTCTGACTGTGTCCTGTCTGCGGACGGAGAGGTCCCATCGCTGATCGAGAGTCTCGCCAAAGGTTCAAATCCAATGCTACACACCCTTCAACTTCAAAACAATAATCTCGAGACCGCCTCTTTCGAGGTACTGGCTGGTGCCATATCTGAAGGACTCAGGTCTTTGATGGCGCTGGAATTGCAATGGAACGATGTTGAAGAGGATGACGAACACTTGGAGAATCTTTCTCTGAGCTTGAAACAGAGAGGAGGGAAACTCTTTGCCTCGGATGAGGAAGATGAAGAGGAAGAAGAAAAGAAAGAGCAAGAGGAGGAAGAGGCGGAAGAGGTGGCCAAGGAGAAGGAAGAAGAGGAAAAGAAAGCAATTGCCCCAGAAAAGCCGACAAGGGATATTGCAGACGAGCTTGCCGATCTTCTCAGCAAGGCGGAGATTAGGTGATTTACTGGGCATTTCCCGGGGTACTATTACTACTAGGATTATTACGATCTTGCATTTTCTTTCTTTTTTTCTTTTCTTTTACCATACCACCAACGCACAAGATTGACGGCATGCATGCTTGAATAAAGAACTATTTGTTGAAAGCGACGATTTCAAGGGGTGGAACAATTATTGCTTTGCCAATTTACAGACGATCCATCTATTCGCCGTATTTTCTTTCCTGCGGACATGGCCCACAATTGCCTTCGTCTCCAGCCAGTGATCTGCTTCCAGAGTCCATTCGTCACTAACGACGGAATCCATGAAAAGTGACCTTGCGAGCCATGTTTCTGTGTCTATTGAGCCCTGATCAAGCTCTCGATAAGCCGATCGAAGGATGGTCCAAGCGGTCTCCGAAACCTTCCTTCGTAAAGCGTCGACCAGGGAAAAGACAGCATTTGAGGCTAGAATATCTGTCTCCGGACCTTTCGGGTTGGTGAATGCCGAGGATTCCAAGAGGTTTGCTACTGTCGCTTTTTGTGAGAGAACAAACAAATTCACGTAGTTCCTCATCCGCAAGCTCTTGGTGACCGACTTTAACCAGGACGAGATTTGAGAACCTCGAGGTAACGCATTTTTTGGGATGGAGGCTAAATGCTGGTGATACGTGCCCTGAGAAGGATAGGATGTGACAAGATGATGTAGGAGTGAACAAAGGAGACTAATCACTGAGGGTGACGCCGCTGTGAATTCGGCCGGAGGTTCAGAGCTGGGAGGAAAAAGGTGTGGGATTATAGATATCGTCTGCTTTGGTGACTCAAAGACGACTGAGAGGTATAGAGATGTTTCATAGACTGATGAAAAAACTTGATTCGATGTTTGAGGACAAGGAATGGCGACGGACCTTCCAAGGCAAAGGTATCTTTTCGACCAGACGAAGCGACCCCCTCTCTCAATTTCCCTATCAGTACTGGTAAGTTGGCAGATTTGTACGACTATGTGGGGAAGCTTACGAAACAAAATAAGAACATTCTCCTGTGCATCTATGCGTTGTTTTCTGTGGTTCTCAGATTCATCAGGGTGCCGACGATGGTTCGTAAGGACACTGTCAAGCTACAAGCTGTGAGTTGCGAACTTAGCCTTTCCAACCAAATAAGTACCTTCTCTTGGATGAAACGTCGATACTCCCCTTGAGTTTGGTGGTTTTTCAAGCTAAGAAACTAAAGTTCTATCATCACCGAGATAGTATTTGAAAAAATCAACGTACTCACTCATCGCCATCTTTCTCCAGCCCACCACTCCTGCTCACGGATGCCATTAGGTTCATACGTCTCCGAGTTACTACGGGGTCCGCAGAATGTGCACCCTCAGAAGCATATTTGTTGCTAGATGGTGCTACCTGTCCTCGAGGTGTGGTCCCGACACCGCGTCTGCCTCGTCCTTGAGCTCGCCGGCTGCCTTCTGCATGAGGTCTTTCAGTGTTGTTTCTCCGATCAGACATTGCCGCCTAGTATGAGGGACAACAAGCCAGGTGACCAACAAACGGTGTGGTGGTTTTGGTTAAAACCAGAAACCGGACCGGAAGCGTTTTAACCATTACCATAACCAACATTGTCGATACTTTTCGAATTTCACCCGTTTCTCATAGATGAGGGCCTTCTGAAGTCAGGGATCGTTGGACCACCATCACTGCAACGTCATTCTTTTGATCGCCAACCACGAGCTTCGGGTGGGACGAGCATATCATACATTTGCTTCCCCCCACAACCGCATAGAGATGCCCGCTCCTACCAACGGAATTACTCCTCTAACTGAGGCAAAAGTACCCCTTCGAACAGGGCCTCCAACACGGGAGGAACTTTCAGTGCATTATCCAGCCAAATTCACCTGGATTCAGATAAAAACCTTTGTCAATTCTGGGTGAGTATGCGATTTTGACAGGCCTCTAACGGACCAGACTTTGATACAACCCTCTCACTCTCAGAGACCTTGGCCTGCTCAAACGCGATAGAAAACTCCAGGAACGATATGATGCGTGGGCGGTTGGAATAACGTCGCAACATGGTTCTATGGGTAAATATTTGTTTGAAGCACACTGGGCGAAAGAAGCTGAGAATATTATCCAGTTAACTACCTAACCAATTATCGGTTACGTTGGGGGGAACCGGACACTCTGTCACTCTTGACGTCCTCCCTCGATGTCAACAGAAGCTATGAGTTATTGGCCACCGGCTCGAGTTCGAGATCAACCGACGAAGCTGCTGTAGATCCCCCTCCTTATTTCTGTTGGGAAACACCTGCGCAATATATCAGCATCATCCAGAACGATTGGCCGTATTCAGGTAGGGGTGCGAAAACAATGGTTGAGATCATTTATTGACTCTTCCACTCGTTCTCAAGTCCCTCCAGAAATCGAACACACTCTCGTGTGGACAAAAGCACCTATTTACCACTCAGATCTCGTGGATAATTCCATCAAGTCAAGGATTGATCAAGACGGACTGTGGGATTTTACTGGAAACGATTCACCACCTCCCTCGCCTTCTCTTCTTCCGTCTTATTTGCCAGCTCTCGCCGAGTGGGGTATTACGAAGGAGAAAATGATTGTATCAGCAAGTCCTACCAAAGAGGAAGCTGTCCTCATAAAAAAAGCCGGGAGAGAAGTGCACCGATATGTAAAGAACAGATGGCCAGAGTGTGATTGGGAGACGGCTTGGTTCGTTAACCCCCCTGTGAGTAATTATCTGATTTTTTTACCTGAATGAGATATCTCACTGCTGCACGTTGTATTCAGAGACTTCAGAGCGTTCCAGGATTGGCCCACATTCATGTTTTTGCTCGCAGGAAGGAATAATTCCGCCCAAACATTTGAAGAATTTCTAGATATCATAGAGTTAGACCTAAGTAACGTCAAGCTGGACGATAAACCTCGCCTTAATCAAATCCTCTCGAAACGTGGACGATCTTGGTACAAGAATAACGAAAGACCTTGCTTGGTGTGTTCAAGTTCGAGTTCTCTTATAGCTCTGCCCAAAATTCGGACATCCTGGCTGATGAGGGAAGCCTTCCAAGGATTTACAATTGAAGGCTGACGAGAATTCAAGCCTAACATGTTTAGATCCTACTCAGATAATTGATTCCAGGTGAACCCCAGTTTCTGAATCCACATCGCAAAAACTGTCCCTGTCGCTTAAAAGGCAGCATGCCTTCATTGCAGGATTACCCCCTCCCGCCAATGGATTTGTATCTTTGGGTCTATGATTTAAACACCCATACTCATGGAGTTCAAAAGGCTCGCCTTCAGTTGCAGGTCACCCCAGTTTGTCAGGATTCTGAAGGAAACGTGACTATTCTGAATCTCATCCTCCCGGACATGGAATTACCATTTTTGTTCTCGCACCTTCTGACACAAATATCCCCGTTCTCTTATCAGATGCAATAACGGCATACCACCAGCCATTTAATGATCTACGCGAGGCTACGACTTTTTGTTGCCCAAGCTCACCATCCATACGCACCTCCAATCTAATGGGTTCCACAGCACCTGCCCGGACTTCTGCCAGTGGAACCTTGATCTCCGAACCAGAGCCATGGATCCAAACCCAGGTTCCCAACCGACGTCTGCATCCAGAGCATTCGGCTACCAAGATTGCGTCCGCACCTAAGGTCCGCGATGTCAAGATCAGCCCAGATGGTAAGCTTATCTTATATCAAGTCTGTCCTTTCTACCGAGCCGCCGATCGCGTCGTGTCTGCACTCTGGCTCGCTGGTGTCGATCAACCTCAGAGCGCGATTCAACTTACGAGCGGCGAATTCAATGATCGTGGAGGGATTTTCCATCCCGATGGCCGCATATTATTCTTGTCGGACAGGGATGCCCCGGGGAAAGGGACCTTCATTTATACATTGTCATTGGGTCAATCCCCTCTGGTCGATTATCGGGGCTATCATCGAAATGGAAGTGAGGCGCCCACAAAACCTGACCCAAAGGTCCTGACATCCAAGTTCAACAAGAAAGGGGTACAGGGTTTCGAGGTTTCTCTTGATGGGAAATGGGTCGCGTTTTCAAGTCCGGACGATAGTACACCCCAGGATCTAGAGAAACTGCAGGAGAAGAACGACGCGAGGGTGGTTGGTTCAAAGCATGGACTTTCCAGACTTCGGGTTTACAGCTGTGAGACCGACGAAATCCGCATGCTCGACAGCATTAGCAGTGACAAACACGTTGAAGCATTCACTTGGAGCCCGGACAGCCAACACCTCCTCTATCGGTTACGAGAGAACAAGGATGTAGAATGGACGGAATTTGAAGTGTCGCTGGAATCCATCAATGTGATAGACGAGCATGCGCGACCCAAATTCCTCAGAAGCTTCCCGCGATCACCTTCAGGGCAGAATATTTGGTTATCCTCAGGGCACGTCACGAGCCTGCAGAGCTACGAACCTCATAGGCCACTTGACGCCCGTACCCTCCATGTCGACCATCTCGCGTCGCCACACTTGGGCAGCGAGCGAATATATGGAGTGGAAAATGATGCGGTGCGCATTCTCCATGTACACGCGCCTCGTGCGAATGCAATCCACGAGGGGAACGACTTTATCGCAGTGGAGGTCAGCCACGATACCGACACACAGATCGATATCATCACTTTCTCACCTAGTAGTCCTCAACATGTCCACAAATTCACGCTCTTTCATACATTCTCAGATGGACTTTGGTTTAATTCTTGGGATGCCAAACGTGTTCTGGAACCAGGAGGTGAAATCACCTACGTCTTCGCTGGGGTGTTGAGCTCTGGACCGCGGCACGAACCGCCCAACGTTTGGTCTGGAAAAATTCGAGTGAAAGTCAACGAAGGGGGTGCTGAAGAGAATACCGACGAGATCCGGGCACTTTCGCGAAAGGATGGTACCTTGACCTGTCTTTCAAAACACCTGCAATGGCTTGTCGAGGCTCCAGCACTGAAGACAGAAGTTATCAAATGGACGACAAACGATGGGATTGAATCGAGTGGGTTAGTTAGGTTCCCTCCCGACCACAACCCAGAATCGGACGGCCCTTTACCTGCGGTTCTATTCCTGCACGGTGGACCTTATAGGTGAGTGCTTGTTTCCTAGCTTCAGAACATCACTGAAAGTACCATTACAGACGGGACATCCCAGGTGAAGTCGTCACAAATGTTGTGCCAAGATACAATCAATTTATAGAGCTCTTGACGAAGACTACATGCCCTACTTCTGCAACTGGCGCGAACTCTTCGCTTCCGCAGGATACCTCACCATTTCACCCAACTATCGTGGGAGCCAAGGACGAGGCAGCACATTCGCTGCTACTGCCAATGCAGGCATTGGTCTCTACGACTGGCCTGACAGTGAGAGTATGGTTGACGAAGTGATTCGACGGGGGTGGGCAGATTCAGACAGGCTGGGTGTCGCTGGATGGAGCCACGGTATGTACATCCACTTGAAAAGGAACACACTATAAATGGTGACCACATCTACATGTAGGTGGATCCCTTACAGCTTGGAGCGTGACGCAAACGAAAACGCGGTTTAAAGCTGCAGTCATAGGAGCAGGAGCAACGCACTGGGAAGGGATGACTATGGAATCCGGTTCTCCAGAACTCGAAGTATGAGTTCTCCTCTCCATCATCCATCATGTTCATTTACACCCTTTACAGGTAGCAATAGGCCGATCTCCGCCTTGGCTCCATCCCAATTCAAGTAGTACATTTACCTCAGAGCGCAAAACTAGCCCGATCCATAACGTTGGGGGAGTTACAACTGCTATCCTCATTCTCCACGGCGAAAACGATCAGCGTGTACCTCTAGGTCAAGCACGTGGGTTCTACCGGGGATTGAAGAGGTACGCGGCCCCAAAGGGGAGAGAAGCAGCACAGCTCGTTGTGTACCCACGTGAACCGCATGGGTGAGCCCCAGTTCAACTTGCCCGTATGAATGAAGAAGACGATATTGGTGGATCCTTTAGGTTCGTGGAAAGGAGACATGCACAAGATGTTTTGGAAAGAGTCCTGGCTTACTTCAACAGATACATATGAGGGATACATAATTGACTGCCACAACGCCTAACAATTGTGAGCTCTGGTTCGATCATCTAGCCATAGAAGGAGAAAAACTCTGCCGATGATGGTAATATGAAGGATGAGTTCCGTCAGGTAGTACCACAAATGCCCAGCAAGGAAAACGACTGCGGCAGCGGTAAACCTCCCTTGGTATTATGGACATTTGATTTTGTTGTTACCATCAACAAATGCTTTGTCGTCTAGAGTATCACCGAAGGCTTTATGAATGCGAAACATACCGTCAGAGGCGCAAGCTGGGGAAAATTTAAAGGATGTGAGGGAAGATTCCATCAATCCGATTGCGGTCATAATTATAACGTGCCTGAGCCATTCCGGAACCGCCACACAGTAACCATAAAAGGAATACATTGACTTTTGTGGAATTTGGAAATTCCAATCTGGTATGTAGGTTCCTTGCATAGGGAATTTTCCTGTGGAGTGCGAATTAACACCTACCCAAAAAAGCCAAGCAAGTGAATGGCTCGCTGGAGGGAAACCTTCGGAGATGACGATGGAGGCTGACAAAGGATTCGAAAAGCACCTAGACAACGGGAGCATAGGGTTAGATCTTTTAGCGACCCGGTCTTTATGCATTATGAGCTGTCGTTCCGGCCCCTGACGGAAATGGTCCCTTGAAATTCCCCGTTATCTATTCTTTTTGTGAGTCCGATCTCAAATAGTATCGGTGGCAATGTGTCAGCAACCGTGGCATAAAAAGGAGACTGACATACAACATTCGTAGGATTGGCTCTACAAGCATGATCTCATTCGAAGAAGCCGCCGCCTGGGAGGCAAGGAAGCGATTGGTAGCAGGGGAACTAGAAATTTATCTCAATACGTGAGTTCTTCACCTATAAGGGCTTCGGGGCGCTGATCCGATTGATTTTTTTCTATTGAATTACCCAGTGAAAATCCCCGAGATACTTCGCTTTGTCTGAACTGGAGAGAACTCCGAAATATTGTTTTAGACGATTCAAGAGAACGCGGCACTCGCACCGCCCAGGAAGTGGCATTGGACGATGCCTTAGAACACATAGAATACTCGCCTGACAAGTATCCAGATGATCAATCGCTGAGAGAGGCGATCGAGGAAGCACTCTCCGATATCATGGTATGCCAGTTAATTTCCTAAATTACCTTGCCTGTAACGTCTGGCAGGATGATTTGTTACCCGATCCCCATGCCACTCCTGGCGACACCGACTCGGAAGGCCCTTCCAGCGAGCAAGAACTGTCCACCTTGGAGGTCAAAAAATATTCCCAGGATCCTGACAGTTCTCCAGTGGAATCGGAGTCCTCTGAAGAGTCGGACTCTGCCATTATGATGATGGCCAAGGCGAAGAGTGCAGGGTAAAGGAGATTCTAGGAGAAGTCATTTCCAGATCTCGTTTATGGTAGGGAATAATGAATCAAAATGTTGGATACTGGTCACCGTTGATGTCACTCGTGGACTTCATTCTTCCTGGTGAGATTCGATGGACCTTTGTAGAGGATGTTAGTACCTTGTGTAACTGGCTTGAGAAAACCAAGTGAAATCGACCCCGGGCCGGTATCCGCACAGCTCTCAAAGGGTTACATCACGTGTTACATCCCTCTCTTCAAGTTGGACTTTCATGTCGGCCGATGCTAGTTCCTCCTCTCAATCTCTAAGCTCTCCTTCGAGGGTACCGCCTCCAACCGGAAATATTATCCGTGACTCTTTACAGGCAAGCTTCATCTACAATATTATCCCTTTTTTGCTTACGTCGGTAAGTAATGTCATATCGTAGAGCGCGAAACACGTTACAGAGTTACCGTGCGCTCGGAATGCCCTTCTGGCAGGTATTGTCAGTGGAGCTGGAATGGGAGTAATACGCGGAATGTCAGCGGGTAAGAGAAGCTGTGAATTTGCGCGTTTGTTGGAGTATTTGACCTCTTTTTTTTGTTGTTTTTCCAAGGTCCAATGATGGCAGGAAATTGGGCTGTGGGGACATTTGTTTTGATATCGTTGGGTTCATGGTGCGTTCATTTTATCAAATATCCCTGAAAATTACATTTCGATAGTTTTCTAAAATCGCAGGCATATCTGCCAAAAGCAATTCGCGGATGAACGAAAGAAGCTAGCCCAGATCATTGAAACAATGCCAAAGCGAACACTCCAAGGAACCGGCGCTCAACTATCCAGTCCAGCAGGTAATTCCCTTCATAAATCATAGCCCGGAACCAGTACAACGATTGGAGAAAGATATACAAGCAATGGATCATATATCTGTGGTAGGGGAACTTGTAGAAGGTATAGGGAAGGTCCCAATTTTCTGGACGAACGAGTGTGGTGTTTCCAAAAGGCCTCGAGTACGCTGCGCTTTGTGTTCGTCTTTTCAAGGAAAGAGGATGTACCGAAACCGATTGTCTCACCACTTCATTGTTAGCATTCCATTTTTCATATTCTAGTCGAGAATCGAGGGTGTACGCTATGGGCCGCATCTTGCACTAGGGCACACCACGAGTGCGGGTGATCCGCAGGTATCAACAGGTTACCTGCCAGAAAATACCTGCGGATCACGCACCCGCGGATCCGGATCAACCTGTTCCCACGGGTCCTGCCGGATCCAGGTAGGCATATCAGAATTTCGCAGGTACCTGCGGGTTACCTGCCAGGCTAAATAAAAGGATATAACATGAGTTGTAATCAGTAAATATATGTTCAATTTCTGCAAAAAAAATAAAATAAAAGCATTCAAGATAGCCTCCAGGAGTGTTGCAGCAAAATATGCCACATCACCAGGCTGATTTCGTTAAATCTCACTCAATACATCGAATTTCCATTAGATTTTTTAGATTTGAGGTCTCCTTAATGTCGTAAATATGCTTGTAAAATCCGTAAAAAAACCGTTCAAAATCGGAATAGTTATTAATGTGACAAATATTTTGAGTATTTCGAGCTGCAGAAAAATAAAAAACGGATGGATTAAACTTCTAAAATATTGGCTGTGTTCGTTAAAACATTGCACAAGATTTGCAAAAAATTTGAGGCCAAGGGGTGCAGCATAGCCTCTAAATTTTCGTTTTTAGTGAATTCATGAGTGTGATTGCCACATCATTACACTGTTTCCTCCATATCTCCCCCAATACATGGAATATCATTAAGATTTTATATATTTGAGACCTCCTAGACTAGTAAAATATATTCTTAAAGTTCTTGTATCAAACCATGCAAAATTGCAAAAATTAAACTGGCTTCACCTATCTTTACCCTTCTAGCCACAGAGCAGGAATGGCTGGGTCAATCAAGGATCTTAAAAATACAGCTTTTTTTGCGAGATATTCCTACTAATTCCCCCTTTAAAATGAGCCCCCAAACATCCAAATCCATCCAGAACTGACTGAGGGGATTTCTAAACATAGAATATTCTAATTTCTATCTATTTGGCATATCTTCACTATTTTCTATCCATTTTCTGGTAGCTACACATACCCACCATAGCTACATAAGTTTATAACTAATATAATATTATCCTCCAATACTCGCAGGTACCTGCAAACATACAGGTACCTGACCTGTTGAGCCAGATCACCCGTGGGAAATTATCCGCACGGATCCGGGTTTGGATTTTAAAATAGAAAATACCCGCGGGTCGGATCCGGATCAACCCGCAGGTTAACTCATGGGGTGCCCTACTTCAGAACCCACATTTACTATGACCAGTACATTTATGCAGTGACTTCATCCAAATAACTGCAATGTCAACCACAACAAGGACAACACCACCTATTGGACTTCAAAAATTAAGGTCACTGCATAACGACTGGGAGTAACCAGGCACTTTTAGAGAGGTCTTATTTTGTGACAAAGACTTAGAAAAAAAATGTGTTTGTGCTCATGTGGTTTTTGACTCTCAACACTCATTTGCTCAGTTCTTGTTCATTTTCCACAATTCTTTTTGCACAATCTATTAATTACAAGGCTAGACTCTAGTTCTAACAAAAATTTAAAACTATTTCAGAAGAAATGAATCAGGTAGAGCCAAATTTGAAGTTTTACTGTGAAAGGATGAGCTGGAATTGGGAATTTGAGATGGAGTTCTCCCTTGATTTGGAGTGGTGTACAGGGAATAGAAAGTGGGCATGTGGTAGGTGTATGGAGTAATATTGGGAAGGCTGGTGCATAAGTGATGAGTACAAGTTGTGGTTGTAAGGTGGATAATATGCCATTGGTGTTGTTGGTGTAGAAGGTGTGAATGGGCTGGAGAAGGTTGTCGATGGGAGCATTCATGAACTCTGTGGTGTTGCCAAATGTGCTGGAGGGATCCATGCTGCAGTGATGAATGCAAAGGTGTTGTCATGTAGGTGGAATTAGAAGTTGGGACACCCATGACACATGTGGGAACTGCCATCATTTCTTGAGCCTTAATGTGAGATTTCTTCACAGGTCATTCATTTTCCTCATTGCTCCAGGTAACAGCCTTGCCTGCATTTTCCTGCACTGCAGCCCATTTTGTCCCTCTCGGCTTCGGATCCTTAAGGATTAACATGGGTATTGACATGGCCAACAATGTGTAGTGCTTGGAAGTCCAGTCCAGTCTGGTCTTTTGTCCAAATCTGACAAGACTGAGACCAGGACCAGTCTCAAAAATTTGAAAACCTCAAAAAAAATGGACTGAACTGTCATGGACCAGTTCATAGCAGTTTTACTCAGTTTTTTATGGTTGCAAGACTGGTCTCAACCAGTTACAGTTCAGACCAGTTTGCAACCAGTTTAGACTGGTCTTTACATGTAAATAGAGTTGAATATATATTAACTATGTAGTTTACATGATTGTCAAGGCGATGGACACTGGTAGTTTGCATGAGAAGCAAACATGAACACTGTCAAACCCTATGTCTTCAGCCCCTAGGGAGAAGATAAGGAGGCTGTATTTGCCTCCTCTGTGTAATCCTGGTCGGCTTACTGTGCCGTAACCTACTGTCTGGATCAGGGTCCAACACCATATATAGAACCGGATGGCTGAACTATTAATTATTCAGTTATTCTACCTTTTGGTGTAATGGTTTAAG
>Ga0307509_10004841_pt1 | contig 19130 bp, 27 predicted proteins | sample 10_EM_MG_FD_202245 | JGI IMG/M metagenome (GOLD analysis project Ga0307509, IMG submission 202245) | Populus trichocarpa ectomycorrhiza microbial communities from riparian zone in the Pacific Northwest, United States - 10_EM | ecosystem: Host-associated > Plants > Roots > Unclassified | place...
ATAATTAACATGTCCATTTTTGCTGAAAAAGAATTGAACAAGTTATCAGGATGCGCGTGGATGCCATAGGAAGACTTCAGATGTCTTCCAATGTACCACAGGCTCTTCCCAACATAAACTCTACTTCGGGATACAGAATTTAGATTTTTTCCTGATGTAACTAATGATCAAACCCCCTCTGAGTTTAGATGTGGAATTATATGATTGCGAACTGACATACCGATGTATGTAATAAACAGAGATCTGGAGCCTGTTGAGTGCTTATACTTCCTACCGGCCGTCGGGGATTCAAGGTATGTATAGCCAAACTATCGAGTAATGTGAAATAGTTATAATGAAAATATAACTCAATCAAGGACCGTATGTGGTGATATTGCGTATGCAAAATCGGGGTATGGATACAAGCATCCGCATAGTGCATCTGCTGTCTATGCTAGATGGTGCGAGCAAATAAAGGCCTATAACATAGCTCGCATCCTGGACCCCAGTCGCCTAACCGAATCGCGAGTCAACTCAATTAGATCTTGCGCTCACATCCTTTGGCTAGTCAAGGAGTGTATTGAGCTTATCAAAAGCCAGCACCATGCAGAAGATGTTGGAAAGCTCATCTATCATCTGAAGATTCTGGTCATAGATTCGGCCAAGAAACTCCAGACGTTGAATGAATGTCAAAAGGCGGAGCGTGATATTTGGGAGATGTAGCGGAACCTTCAGGTAAGTGTTATACATTATTATTCTGTTAGCGCCTGACTGACAGCTGTTCCCAGTACCTCATTCCGATTGGGACTTCCTATTTTCTCCGCATGGTTTGAGAATGCATATTATTCATCGTACAGGCGTGCCGGCTGCCTCGCATCTACTCCTTGGCCACAAGTGGTTTGTAAAACCCTCTGACAGGGGACTTGCTAGGGGGGTTCTGACTACATCGAGCATCATAGATTTGCTGCGGGTAGTAAGAAGGCAAGATGTGGAGGAAGAAATTTGATGCCCCCGCTATCTAATTGGTGTGATAGGAGAAGGTGCCGCCATGCAACGTCAATATCTGGATGATCCACTCCCCCTACACCAGCTCATATTTCTCAATAAAAATATCGACATTTGTCCGTGGTTCTTCGCTAACAATTGCCACGATCCCCTGGACCTCATGTTTCTCATGTCACCTTGTAAAGATCGAGAGGACCTGGACAAAGCCCCAGAGCCTCCCAATGGGAGGTATCTCTTTTTTGACCACGACCTCTGGGATGACTCTACTGGAGGAGGAGGCTCTGTCGGGGCAATAGTGGAGGAAGAATTTTTTAACAACAAGGAATGGCGCAAGGCCGAGCCTGCGGGGGAAACTCAGGTGCCTCCTGACACTAGCGGGGGTTATCTGGACAACCGGGACGTAAGTATATAATCCAATAAGTCAGTCAGTGACATTTCACTTCAAAACAGGAGAGCTAATTGCAGATGTAGGATCAGGCACAGGGAGATCCAGGCCCCTCAATACGCTGGGGGAATATTCCATCGCAAATTGAAGTACTAGTAAGCTCTAATCCAATTGTGCCAGTATCGGGGGTGTCCTACTTGGGCCGATCTTGGGCTTCTGGGATGGAGAAACATTGACCGCTCCGCGAAATTGCCAAATAGCACCTGTGGCTATGCGATTTGCTGGTAAACCCCGAGCTCATAGGTCTCAGGCCTCAAGGGCGCGATGGCGCCAAGGATACACCGCCTGCCAGTAAATCTATGTTTTGCGACGAACTCCCAGTCTCACATCCTGCCACACCACTTGCTGGGCTAGATCACACGAATCCTGAGAGACGTATAGAACATCCCACTCCACTGCCGGAAGTCCCCTCACCTACGCCCAATATGTCCCCGACACCGCCACCAGCTACCGTAACACCCCCAGCCCACTGATCTCCAATCCCGAGTTCTGCGCACACCCCAAACGACACCCAAAATGCATCTGAAGTGCGCAGTTCCTTGAGAGGTTGAGACTTGGGCAGCAAATAACACAAGATTCACCTGTGTCTGGTGTAATCTGTTTTCATTTTTACCGCAACCACCTTAATGTATACTTGTTTCTTTTTTCTTTTAGAGTCATAGATTTTCTGCTTGAGATTTGTAGCTAGTACTGGACTGGACACAATAATCATACCATTGCGCCCTTACTTCAGCTTCTCTTGTCCTTACTTCCCCTTATTAGTAGTAGGCAATTACTGAGAATGCAGAACGTGAAAACTGATATGCAGACGTTGAGTAGTGTTGATTCGATAGCAGGAAATGAGGTTTGATAGATCTAATCTGCATCCGGCATGGCGGGTCTCTTGCTCAATGTGGTGTCGCTAACCGATACTCCTTGTGGCTAGTTTTTGCCTACGCTCAGAGATCGACGACGCCGCCTACATTAGCAATAGACATATCAGGTCCAACCTTTTCATACAAGAGTCTAGACGAACATCATACCTTGAGCTTGTCCAGAGTACGAACTTGATTATAAACAAGCAGAAAAACCCCTATTTGCAGACAAATAGTTTTTTCAATACCGAGTGACAGTATGAGATTCTCACCCCCCCCCCACCCGCTCTCAAGTCCCAGCCTATAAGACCGGATACATCCTATTCAACAAAACAGGAAAAACTCTTCTCCTTCGCTATCTAATATTTCGTATCTTTCTACATCCTGATTCCTATTTCATAATATATTACTTTACCCTTATCAAAGTCCAGTATTCAAATATGAGACAACCATAAGCCAACTCACACAGCCAACCCACTCCACTGGTAGGCAATTAGAACAGACGCAGGAGCAACATTGTACAGGACGATAATGTACCTGAATCAGGAATGCCGGCGATTGTATCAGGCAGCACTCACAGGGGACGGTCGACATCTTGCCCACCACCAAACAGAAGAAGTCTTCTTGTGCGCCCAGAAAAGTGCCCCCGCCGGGGCACTTTACATACAATAGCGTATAACGAACACGAGGCAGATCAGGATGAGGATAGACAACAAAGAACAGAAACTTTTCATCTGAGTGATGATAGCTGCGATGAGTACCAAAACTCCCACATATTTAATGATACTGAATTGGACACAGAGTCCAACACAGATGAGAATGATATTCCTGATGACGCTACATTAGTAATACGTCGTTAGTCACAAACCAGGGAGAAAAGAATCAACAACCGCATATCTACTGTCCGAATTTCCACCACCTTCGGATTGCAGGAAGCAACACTGGTCTGATTTACCCTTGCCGCTCGAGCACGTATAATATGAAGTAGTGTGTACACTGCACCGACGATGTCGTTATCCAGGATATCACACTATTGATTACCATTGGCTACACACAAAGCCACGACATCGGGAGTCTGAAGCTAAAGTCTTCCAGACGACCAAAGCATGCCTCGACATGAGCGCATATGGCCCAATAGTAACTCCGGACATAATACAGCTACCAGAGCAGAGGCAGCTGTTGTAGCGAGGGCCAAGGGACTTATTCTCTTGTACACCCTTTGTGATGAAGCTCTCCCTGGGCCGGTAGCATTGATGACTGAGGTGCACCATGTTAGGCTTCAGGCACTCAATCACATATCCGATACGGGGAATATAGAAGCATCTGAGGAAAGTCTAAAATGGGTAAGTACACTTAATTTGTAATGGGGGCACCCTGTAGAGAGGTCAATTCTAAGGTTGCGACCGCACCAAACACTCAAAGTAGAAGATAAAGATGAGGTAAAATAATTCAGAAGAATCAACGGTAAAACTTAATATAGTTAAGCTCGAAGCTTCACTCAATTTAGTTCTCTCGAGGAAAAGTTGGTTGTCGAAGTAGAATGCCAAATGCTTAAACTTAAGTAGATATCAGATTTAAGTCTTTGACATTCACCACTACTTACGACCTTGTACGAGCACCCTGTCCAGCTCAGGGTTTGTCCAAGGTCTACCCTCCATCAGGATTTTATCCTGCTGGAAGTGTCGGACCAACACGGGTACACTTAACTCCGTCAATAGCATATGAGTTTCTGCAATGCATCTCACATACAACCGCAGGTGGAAAATGTCATCCTATCAAAGTCATACCAGTGGCTAGCTGTTATGACAACAACCGGAGTCAATACCTAGGTGGTGGACTCACTGGCCTAGTGGCAGTTTCGTCTATAGAAGCTATGCAGTCTATCATTAAATCTACGCGACTATTCAAGGTGATAAATTGACATGCAAGCTCCCCCAGTGCGATATAGCCGATGGTTGGCTAAGTGGGCGCTACCCATAGCCATCCTCTCGGGGCATACTCTACTGTGATAAGACTCATACCTCTAGAGTCCAATAACAACCCATAGTAATGCTACAAATCAAGGGGAGAAGGTCCGGGCTGGTTACTGAGGTATTTGTCTCGAAAGCACCCTGGCCTTCTGAGACTACCTGAGTACCACTAGGAAGACTACCCTACTACCCGTAGGCTAGAATAGACTCCTAGATGCCCGAGAGACCATATATGGATGACCCCCATTTTGGCGGTTACCCATACTCCCCTTATATATCCTGCGAACGACATTCAGTCGGATGGACGGCGACGACTTATACGGTGTTATGGCAGCTGCTCCAATGACCTCTTTTAACTAGCAAACGAGCAACTACACAGCCGTCTGCCTATGACGCGCCGTCCCAACGCTGGGGCCAGAGGGGGGTGTTAGCAAAACCCGCCCAAGTTCAATAGTATGTTCGGGCCACCCTTATGCAGGCGTGGGGCTTCCCCGCGCAGATGCGTGTGCGCCCAAGAACATCTAAGAGCCCATAGAATGTGAGGCAATCGACCTCTAAGTTCTAGGATGACTTTGCCGGTGAAGGTAGGGTAACTTGGGTTCCTCAGTAGGGTAACTGGGACCCATGGGCATAATGACCAAATTCCCAAGGTAGGGTAACTTTGCCCTCTTATGCCTTTAACCGCTCAGGAAGTCCTCCAGGCGACCACAGAAGTCGTCTCGGAGGTCCGTGTAACATTCCCATAATTCTCTTGACCTTATGCGAATGTTCTCCCGAAAGGTTACCCTGCCTAGTAGAGTACCTCAAGGCTACTCAACAATTCCCTAGGCCTTATCCTAGGTTTACCAGCTATTTGTATAAAGTATACGAGACCATACCACCTCTGGTTACCTCTTGGTATACCATTTGGGCTAAGCTGATAGTGATTGTAGCTACCTATCGTAGGGTCGTTACAACGCTGCATTTGACGCAGATTCTCAACCCTGTGTCTTCGTTTGCCTTCGCTCAATACTCGTGAATCTTATGACCAGGTTTTCCGCAGTGGTGGCAATACCCCGCGAACTTTCCTTTGCTAGGTTTACTTCTAGCACCGTGGGCGACACATTTTCTCGAATAGTTGGACAGCTTCTGGAATCGACCAGTCTTCGTAGTCTTTGAATAGAGTACTTGGCCAGGCTCGATATCCCGCTTGCGTCGTAGTTCAACTTCGTAGGCTGTAAGCTTTGCCTTGAGTTCTGTGTAGCCTATGATTGCCGTTTGTGAAGACAGAACACCCTTGGTGGCCATGATCCATGACTTCCATTCAGGCATCTTGGGAAGGCCCTCGAATAGATGGAAAATCATCTGCTCATATGTAGGTGTATTTCCGCTAATAACAAGCTTATCCCGTAGCTCGTGAATCTTATTAATGTACTCGAGTACAGTACCGCACTCCTTGAGGTTACATTCGTACAGCTCTTTCTGTAACTGATTTGCGTCATCGCCAACTACAGTCTCGTAGTTGCTCTGAACGTCTTTCCAAATCTTCCCTGGTGTTATCCATACTTCATTGTAGTAGGAAACAGCAATGGCTTCTGTCATACCCAGGCGAAGAGTTCCAACAGCCCTCTGAATCCTCCTCCTCTGCGCTTGGTATCGGTCCACGGCAGTCTGGTACTCTCTCGGCAGCACGAGAATGGTGGAGGCAGGCTGCTTCACAATCTCTTCATCACCGATCATCAAATCCCACAGTCCCTCCTGTTGGAGAACATCTGTCATTCGCATGGACCACATGCGATAATTCATTCCATCAAGCTTCGGAAAGCCTGATCCCATCAGAGATACTGAACCTTCTTGTTCAGTCATCTTGTATTCCACGAAAACAGAGCCCGTTGACTAGGTACATGTTATAGACTCATCGGCAATACACCGCTTCATTGGGTTGATGGATGGATGGATGGATGGATGGATTTTATCTGATCGTCTTCCGTGAAAACCTTTCTCCTCAACAGGCGGAAAAGATTTTCCTACCTTTTTCCGGACTTGTTAGGCCGGGCTCATAACCTGATAGCGACACTCTGATGGCAGCTCGCTCACAACCCAATGATAACTGTGGTAGCGTAGGTAACCGCGTGAAGCACAGATAAAAGCATGTTGGTGGTGGTTCTGGTATGTGATAATAACGATGTGGATGTTCGATGTACGATACAGGAAGCTCTCTACTGGTAGACCAGACTAAATACAGAAGAGAGCGCACAAACACACAAAACAGGAACAACCCCCAAGTGGCAGTCACGACCCTAAACCAGTCGTTCCCCAAACTAAATATCATACCCTAACAACTATGGGATTCCAGCTATCATTTACCTACCCCAATTATCTCTATACTACCTCCCCTGCATGCGAGTACCTTATTCCTATAATGATAGAGTTCCTCATAATCACTTTACACAATATGAACGAAAGATGTTAGTCTATAGGATAGATGAAAACAACTATACAGACTATGTCGATAGCCTACAATAGTTCAGATAGTTGCTTCCCTTTACCAATACCTAGTGGCAGAGTGTTTTTTTACAAAACTGTAGCTATCGTCCAAAAGATAAAGAAAGTATTAAACCTATCAGAGGTAGAGAGCTGAAGTAGGATACCAGCCAATCTGACCATACAAAGTAAAGTATGTAGGGTAGACCAACCTCTTTATTGTAGCAACTATTAGTTACAGTATTCATCTCTGCACTTGACAGCTACTTGCAAAGAAAAAGATCAGAATAATTGTGTATTGCCTATTAAAATGCTTTTGCCACTGCAAAATGTATTCTCAGCTCTCTGTAAGATGGGTAATAAGTGGCGTGTTGCTAACTATGCTGATTCTCTAAATGAGGCCTAGGTAAAAGCTAAGTAGAAAGAGGAAACATCAACCAAAGAGAACAAATCCCTCAATCAAGAGAATAGAAGATTCAAGAGTAAACCTATGAGCGGAGAGAGAATAGAGAAGAAATGCCAACACCTCCTAGTGCAAGCTGATAACAGGGAGTCTAGTGGGGAAAGTGATGATAATCTCATGATATTGAAATTTCAATTGCAGGAGGTGTAGCTGAGATGCAGTATTGCCCAGTTTTCACATATGAGTCCCCAGATGAATATCAATTGGGCAAAACTTCTATTATACCTGAAATGATAGTTACAATAAGGGTAAAGTGGTATGATAAAACAAATGCTGTTATTACTATACAGCAATTTTTTCAGAAAACTACCATTCTTCCATTTCAGAATATATTCCACTTTCAGCCTTTATTATGATTTTTAAAAATTGGTATAGAAGTGGTGCAGGACCTAATTACTTTCCAGTCACCCTGCTTTGACGAATTTGGTTTTTTCCTTGTCATACCAACACGACCGATCGATATTCTTCGCTACCCCATCGGCGACTATTCTTGGGATGTCCTCTATGCCCTGGGTTTGACTTTGTGGGGCAGGTGAATTCAGATTCTCTCCTTGGTGAGGTAAATTTAGCATGATGCATGAAAGGGAATGACCATCAGCTTGCCCGCATGGGGGGGTAACCACCCCTGGATGGTGCGAGCGACACCGCCGCCCACAAAGCCCTTGAACCCTTTTTTAACACCTCAGCTCCTCCCCCGCTTCTTCGACTCTTTCTCAACCATCTCCTAACACTCGTTGATTGATCAATTGCTACCCAAATATTTTCTTTTCTTCCTCTGCTATCAAATTCATTAACAAAATGGTTCTCACAACACCAGGGCACAAATTTTTGGTCTGGGGTGGTAGGGAAAAAACATTTTTCCTGATGGTTCGGTCCGAGCTAATAATGAGTGTTAGGAAACGGATGGGTTGCTGGCCACCTGAAGACAATTCTCGAAGGTCAGGGCAAAGCCGTTGTGACTACAACTCTGAGAATGGAAGACCGCGAATCTGTTCTAAAGTAAGTTGACATTTCCCTTCTGTTTCAGGGTATTGCTTCCGAGGAGGGGGGAACATTGCGGCTCACGGCTCCCAGGCTACTTGATGAGGTCAAGCCGACTCATGTGCTCAACGCTGCTGGCTGCACCGGAAGACCCAATGTCGACTGGTGTGAGGATAACAAGGAGGCTACAATTCGTTCTAATGTGATTGGTACTTTGAACTTGGCCGATTGCTGTTTCTTGAGAGGCATCCATTGCACTGTGTTTGCCACTGGGTGCATTTACCACTACGACGATAAGCATCCCATTGGTGGTGCAAGCTTTAAGGAAGAAGATCCAGCAAACTTTGATGGATCTTTCTACTCGGCTACCAAGTCCAAGGTCGAGGAGGTTTGTTACCATTAATCTTCTTCTACACTTAATTTGCTAATTCTAACTTAGATCCTCATCCATTATCCCAATGTCTTAATCCTTAGACTCAGGATGCCGGTTTCGGATGACTTGCACGGAAGAAACTTTGTCACAAAGATTACCAAATACGACCGAGTTGTTGATATTCCTAATGTAAATGTTAATTATGTTTGAACATATCACTTATGAGCTAACCAGAATTTTAGTCAAACACAATCCTTACCGACCTCCTTCCAGCGTCCATCATTCTCGCTGAGAACAATGAGCTCGGTGTCTATAACTTTGTCAGTCCTCTTTAACTACTTTATGAACCTCACTGATATCTCCCCCTTTTAGACTAATCCTGGTGCCATCTCGCACAACGAAGTTCTTGCCCTGTTCAAGAAACATGTCCGCCCTTCTTTTGAATGGAAGAACTTCTCTGTTGAGGAGCAGAGCAAGGTTATCAAGGCTGGCAGGTCTAACTGCGAACTTGACTCTACTAAGCTCGTCGATAAGCTTAAGGAATATAGCTACACGGTCCCAGAAATCCACGAGGCTTATGAGCAGTGCTTTATCCGTATGGCTAAGAATGGAGAGAAATAGGCTGGCGATTCAAGAAGCCAGTTCCAACCGTTTTGTTTTTCGAATTTCCATATCAGTTTAGCTAAATAGCGAAAATGAAAGGTGCATCATCTCTATAGTTGGACAGTTCGATGGTAGTGGTGGAGTTTTGAACGCTTCTGTAATTGAAATGCCCTCTCCTTTTGTTGGCACTGTAGATGTGAATGTGCCAGTGTTTTGTTTGAGCATACCGAAAAAATTGTTGCACTGACGCACCAGCCTCTCCGATCATATGGCTGACCCTCTTGCCCAGCCCCGAAGCCCTCCTATCCAGTGTTCTGGTACTGTGTATTGCTATGAGCGGGTATTAGTATTCAGATGAGCTTTGGAAAGAGGCATCAGTATAAACAGTGAATAAATAGAAACCGGATTCTTCTAATGGTACCATACTAATCATGCGTTCCCGTATTTTTGCGGAATTTACGGTTTGCCAGCTTGAAAGTGATCGAGGGTGAACCTTGAAGTTGCTGAGTCACCCAGCTGAGGTCCAACTTGATTGGGCTGCACAACGTCACTCTTCCCCCAGCCCCACCTCTTGTCAGGCTTTTTTTGGCCGCGTTTATTCTAGTTGTTTGCCTCTCATCTTTCACCTCTACTCTACCCCACCCCCTTTTTCAGGCATTACTTTCACCGTCTCCAAATGGTTAAGGAAACAGAGTACTATGATGCCCTCGGGGTATCGCCGACAGCCAGTGAACTCGAAGTTAAGAAAGCATACCGCAAGCTTGCGATAAAGTTACATCCCGATAAAAATCTTGATGATGAGACCGCGGCAGAAAAGTTTCAAGCTGTCAGGATTCCTTTTGTCAACCTGCCTGGGAAAATGTTATTGAAATCTCAGGCTGACTCGGAAAGCTTTTTAGATTAGCGAAGCATACCAAGTCCTCAGCAACAACGATTTGCGGAGGCAGTATGATAAATTTGGGAAAGAACGAGCTGTTCCGGATAGCGGTTTTGGTAGGGTTTCTTTGACGCTTTTCACGTCTATTTTATTGGGGTTAATGCGCTAACGGTTTTTAGAGGACCCTGGGGAGTTTTTCAGTATGATATTCGGAGGTGATGCTTTTGTGGACTGGTAAAGATCCCTCTTCACCAATTATTGTGTGTTATTTATTCAGAGTTGCAAGCTAATTTTTCTAAACTGAAAGGATTGGTGAAATCTCGCTCATGAAAGATCTGACGAGAACGATGGAAATAACAATGAAGGATGCCGAAGAAGACGAGCTAGCGAGTGGCGATGAAGAAAAGAAAACTTCTGAGAGCGAAGCTGGTCCATCAAATACTGTAACCTCTGAGAAGAAAACTTCCGCTACTCCTGTGACAGACAAAGAGGCGCCTCCTACTTCCTCGTCCCGGACTGATCCTGTAGTGACACCCCCTCCTCTAGACCCGCCTGCTGGTCCAGCCGAGAAATCGGAGAAAGTTCCGTTCACCTCTCCACCTATATCGAGAGCTTCTACACCCCGTCCGAGAGGCGTGCCGACTAGGCAGATGTTAATGGATAAATCAGAGGAGGACGCCCGGATGGACGCTGAGGGCATGACCCAAGAGGAAAAGGACTTAAAACGGAAGGAAAGGGCGAAAAAGGGTTTGAGTAAAGAACAGCGCGAGGAGCTTGCAGCATATGAAGCAGAGAGGCGAAAGATTAGACAGGAGAGAGTCGATACCTTGGCTAAGAAATTAGTGGATCGAATTTGTGTCTGGACCGAAACAGACAAAGGTGTCGAGGTTACGCACTCTTTCAATGAAAAGACTAAATATGAGGTTGAAAATCTCAAGATGGAGAGTTTCGGGATTGATATTTTGCATGGTAAGTCCCCCGTAGCTCATCCGCCCGGGCCATTATTAAAATTATTTTATGATAGCTATCGGCAATACATACCTTTCTAAGGGCGCTTCTTTTGTCAAATCTCAAAAGTTTCTCGGGATCAGCGGCTTTTTTAGTAGACTCAAGGATAGAGGGAATATTGTTAAAGATACATGGGGAACTATATCTACGGCTATAGATGCACAGATGACTATGGAAGAAATGGCAAAGATGGAAGAGAAGGGGGGCGAAGATTGGACCGATGAGAAGAAGGCCGAATACGAGAGGAAAGTGACCGGTAAGATCCTAGCTGCGGCTTGGAGAGGAAGCAAATTCGAAATCCAGAGCGTTCTCAGGCAAGCATCTTAAAACAAATCAGCTTTTCCGCCAATTCCATTACTAATATATTCGACAGAGAGGTTTGTGATAAGGTTTTGAACGATAAAAACGTTGCTCTAAATAAGAGAGTCGAGAGGGCTCATGCCTTGATCATGATTGGAACTATTTTCAAAAACGTATTGCCCCGAGCCATTCGAGTGGTCCCGCCTCCAGAACTTTGTTCACTAATAGGTTTTAGGCGGAACGTGATCCCGATGAAGAATTTCCAGAAGGGGTGTTTGAACAGCTCGTGGCGGATGCAGCCAAGAAGGAGAGCGACAAGAAGGATAAGAAGGGGAAGGAGAAAAAGAAACCCGCCTCTAGAAGCCGTAACTCCGAGGATCATGAGGAAGTCAAAATTCCGAATATCAACACTTAGATCGGATTTCCTTTCGCTGAACTAAATTTCATGATAGAATGGTTTTGTTTTGGTAGTTGCGAAGTCTAGGCGGCGTCTTGTTTTCCTCTTTATACTTTGTCTTGGGAGTTGACAGGTCAGATATTTGAGCGGGTTAGCTGGTATCCAGAAGTCTTTTTCTTAATTTCTAGCCCTCGGGGCGATTACATGAAATACGCATCGCACTTAGCTTAGATTTTCCCTTAAATCCCTCTTGGGAAAGCCCGAGCCTTCTGGTCCCCCCTCCCACACATGTGTCATGTGTAGCCCATCCTGAGATACTGGCATCCCTTGAACTCACTCTCGAAGCAAAATTCCCCGGAACAAGCAAGACATCCGTCTCCGTGCGGAAATCATGGCAAAAACTTCTATCACCAGTAGGAACCCCATCCCTGCTCGCCAACTAAACGAAAACCGTCCTCCAGACCTAATATAGGAGGTCTCGAACTTCGTATCCCCTTACCCACCAAAGAACCTCTCGTAAATGCTCCTCATTATTCTTGCCACGCACCAAATTCCTCTCGAGCAACTCTCCACGATCCCCCTCGAATGTGAGCACGCCGCAACCGGATCGTCCAGCGACATGAAAACGGCATTGTAATCCGGGGCCGCAGCGCGCGTTCCAATAACGCCTGACCGCCTTACCGCCACCCAGCCAACGTAGATCCCGGCGGGTGCGTATGCTTGGGTAGCGAACCCCTTGCGACGCCTGAGCGTAGAGGTCCATGATTAGCGTTAAGCTTCCTATACCCCACAAGCCTACACAGTGGCCAACGAACCTCCGGAAGCTGCCTTCGACGCTCTATTGTGAAGATTGTAATGCCTTTACAGCACATTTCAGGTCACTCTGGCACTTTGTCTGAGCGGTAGCAATGGCTTAAACACAGGTCAGGACTGGCTGCAGTTCCAAAGAGTGAATGGCAAGCAGGAGCACTTTTGGCCATGAAACGTCCGAGTGAGATCGATGTGGGGTATCACTATCCGGTCGACTGGTATCAATGGGGAGAACAAGATAAGAATAGTTATTGCATTTTCGTAGAGAGATGAGTACATTGGGGTAATTGAACCACGGGGCACCTCATCGCATCAATATCCGTTCCTGCCAAGAGCAAATATAGGGTATTGACTGCGGGCATCCGAAAATCCAAAACGCCAGAGAGAGAGAGAGAAGAAAAACATTTGAGACGCTCAGCAGAGGGATATTCCAAACCACCAGGTAGGGCCAGTATTTAGCACACAGCCCCTAAGGTAAGCAATAAAGTCTGAGGTTCACCAAATCCAGAATCGGGTCTCACTCGCGAGGATCGGTTGGGTCTTCGTCCGCTGTGCGTTCAGGGAAGGTCTTAGTGAGTAGGTTTTCGAAACGTCAGATTGTAAACAACTACTCACGTTTCAAGATACCCTTTTGGATAACCTCTTGGGGCTCTGGGCGGTGTGAAAGCTTCTCCTACAGATTGTCAGTAAATGTAGTGATAAAGTGCGGCGATGATGCAGAGGAAGAAATACCTTGAGATCACGCTCAAGCATGTTCTTCTCCAACTCTCGTTGGTGCGCAATGAGTGCTGGTGCTACATTGGCGTTGTGAGGTAAAATATTCCCTGATGGCCCTCACCGGAGGCTCTGTTAGTGAGAGAAATTGAGTAGTTTGTGGCATTAAACATACGCTGTACAAGGTCATCTCTCTCCGGCCTCTGGGCCATAGCTTTTGCGAGTTCTAGGCCAATGTTAGTTCATCCCATAACCAGGAGCATCCAGTTACCTTGTTGGCGTTCCGAAATTTCAGCCCCAGTGTGTAGGATGTTTCTCTCTTCGAGCTCCCCCCGGTCGGGACGATGTGCTAAAGCTTTAAACGAGTTAGCAAGACCCTGTTATTCCAAAAGGTTAACTTTTATCGAGTAGCACCATTCTCAAGAGAGTTCTGGCGCTCCTTAATCGGGGAAGTAGCAAGCTCGTCGGTAGTAACTGTATCAGCCATGGCTGTTCTGTTATGCGGATTGGGGTGGCGTTTGTTTAGAGGGTATGGGATGGAGGTTGAAATAAAGTGTTGGTTGGCTGAGAAGATGAAGATTGGATATATCAATAGGAGTACGAACAGAGACTCTTGGGTGGAATGGGTATGAGTAGCTAAGCTCGCACGTCAAGTACGCGGGAATCTTGGGGTTATTTATTTTGAGGGGGGAACAGGAGGGCCCCACTGGAGTCTGAGGGGAAGTCCATTCTTGCGTCACAGCGGGGCAAACAACCCCCGCGCCTCCCTTCTGTTCAGTACAGCGGAGGACAAAAGTGCATGAGTTTTCGTACGATGCAACCATCGTCAAAAAAAAAAAAGACCCAAACATCGGCAAGGCAAGAATCCAATGTAATGCCAGCAACACAACATACCAGCATAAGCCCAAGAAAGAATACTGATAAGGCTGTAGAGGCCTTGCATTACCTTGTATAAACATACTTTTCTAGGTCGAGAAGTGGTGGAAATAGGTGCGAGTCTAGCACCGCAAAGCAAGTCTGCTCCATAGAGCAAGTTAAGTTACCCGGCAGCCCCATCAACTAATATGTAGGTGATGGACCTTGGGCCCCACAATCCTAGCCCGACTTCCATTTTTACCAGAAGAAATTGCTAGTTCTAAGAGAGAGTTGACTTGAGCATGCAGGGACACTATGTAAGAGGTTCATAGAGGCACAGGTGGCGGTGATCGGTGCTTTGTGTGCTCTATTTCGGATCTGAGGATCTTTTTTTTTCGATGGTTGCACTGCGGAAAAACTCATGCACTTTTGTCCTCCGCTGTACCACACCGGCGGCCGGACAAGCACATCGAGCCACTTAGCGTCACTTTACCAACCTACCAAGTGCTGTGATATGATACAAGTAATGAGAGGCATCAACTGAAACCATCTGTAGCATGACTTATCACTTTCAAGAGTGCTGCACATGCTCGGGGCAAAGACGGTTGGGCCCACGGTGACAACCATTTCCGAGGGGGATGAGAAAATAATTACAGGAACAGACCTAGCCCAGAAGATGGAAGAGGTGTACTTAGTGCGTGTAGATACTAGAATTAAAATTTGACGTCATTCTGAGTAAACATATCGGGCAAGAGGGGGGGGAGGGACAGTGGCAGCAGTGTGGGTTTGCTTTGGAAATCGTGATATTGTACGATACGCTGCTTCACAAAAAAGCGATTAGCGAAGATGTTACAATCGTCCTCTACCTTTTATTCACCTCTACGATCTACTTCTCCTCTAGATTCTAAGTGTGACTTTAGTCCAGTGTTGGGCCCAAATCATGAGTACACCGATAATGAAAGATTGTCTTTCGCATTGGCTTCCTGGCATGCTAAAAAAAGTGAAGTTGAGAAGGCGAGATTGACCACAAAACAAGATATTCCCAATCTGAAGGCTGCTCCCTTCCCACGACTATATTCCATTGATGAGCGTACCCTACAAAGGCATCTCCGAGGTGACACCAAATCAACATGCACCGCACATCACAAGAGTATGCAGCAACTCACCAAAGGTCAAGAAAATTGGGCTTGCCAACAGACTACTCTACCATGATGAGTGGAATATACCAGCCGACCGTACCCAAGTAGCAATTGTAGGAGAAGCGATACTTCAGTCTTCAGCCCCAGAGGGCATAGAAGTAAGAGCTGAATTGGAAAAGGAGAAGCAGACACTGGGAAAGGATTGGTCTTATGTATTCCAGTCACGACATCGGGAACTTAAGTTTGTTTCAGCAAAAAATAAGGACAAATTACACTGCAATACAGAGAACTGGTATTTAATGAATGACTTTCATACTAAGGTATAACTACTCTTTACTAAATGTACTAACCTACTAATGAATAAAAAAGTTAATAATATTTAGTTCCATCATGCTTGTGAGAAGTATGGTATTGACGGCGAGGATAAAAGTCAGTATATCTGGAATCTTGATGAGAAACCCTTTCGAATGGGAATTGGTGCAAAGAAAAAAAAAAGAATAATAGCTAAGAGTATATGTGAACCCACCTACAAAGAACATACGAATCGCGAATCCTGTACGGTACTAGAGACTTATTCGGCTGCAGGAGTGTTTATTATTCCTGCAATTATTTGACTGAGCATGGCAGGTCATCTTTGTGAATGGTATAAGGATGAAACACAGGAAAACTACTGGTATGCATATTCTAATAAAGGCTATAATAATCATAACCTTATGATGGAATATCTTGTGAAAGTCTTTGAGCCATCAACCAAGCCTAAGTATAAGATACATAAATTAATTATTTTGAATAGGAAAACTGACAAATTAATAGTGATATAGAACAGTGGCGTATACTCATTTATGATGAATTTGAAGCTTATCTTGATTTTCAAGTTATTGAGTTTCTACTATCATATCGAATTATTGCCTTTTGTCTACCATCTCACAGCTCCCATCTTACACAGCCACTTGATGTTGGTGTTTTTTCTTCTATTAGTTCTGCCTACAAACAGGAAGTCTCACGAAGGCGACAAGTTGTTAAAAAAAAAACTTTCCCTCATATTCTTGCTATTGCAAGAGCGAAAGGCTGTACAGCTAAAAATGCCCATACTGGTTTTTGCAAGTGTAGTTTAGTTCCCTTTAATCCTACTGAAGTTCTCAGTTTATGCCAACAGCCACCAGAAGCTGCTCCACCACCCTGAGCACATCACTCTCCAATGGCTTCAGAGCCATTCCACGACAGCTCATATGAGCAACAACTTTTGCAGTACTGATGCTCTCCTCCCTTCACACCACACCATTCCCAGCAGCTTTACCAAGAGGCTGTTAGCCTTACAACAACTAGCCCCCGCTCCCATAAGCTACGGACACTCCAAACAGCTTTTAAAACAGGATTGGATACCGAATCAGTATCTTTCAAAATAATTGAGGAGGGACAACGACAGCTACAAGAATCCCTGGCAGCAGAGAAACAGCAATCCCCTGCTGATAGACACCGAGTCCCACAAGCCGATGGATCCTTAAAGCCTAGGAAAGATGTGGATACTCTTGGTGCACAGGTTCTGGAACCGGGAAATATCCTTGTTGAAAGGAAAAAGAAACGCGATCTGGAGAAAAGAGAAAAGAAACGTGATCAGAAGGCAAGAGAAAAGAAAAAATAGGTACCAGGACGCAAACGGAGAAAAGCTGGGAATTCAGAATCTATGATATCTGATCTCATAGAGGTCTCTCATGGAAGCTTTCAGGATTGGATATAGACTACGGGACTACAGTCAAAACCCGCTGTATCTACTATCACAAATCTTGCCCTTTGCCTTCACAATCTCGGATACAACAGCATATGAAGGAATACTGTTTTCCACACAGGATGTAGCTTGGAGAGATGACGCTTACTGGAATTTGTTATTTTGTTAACCTGTCGTGCTGGGTCTATTTTTGATTTGGGGCTTTAGTACAGTTGAGATCTTTGATAGTGAATACAGCGGGTTTTCACAGTATTTGTATTATTTGTATTTTTCATTCTTTTTTTTGGCAGTTTTAATACTTGGCGTTCTTGTTTGCTATTTATTCCAATTGCTTTTCTTTTCTTTTCTTCTTTAAATTTAGTATGAGTCTCTTCAATTATGATATTAACAATAATTTGTTTCGTGCTAATCTTGAGTGTTCGCGGTGTTGCATTTGGGTTGTACTGAGACATTCTGCCCCCATGTATCTGTCTTTTCGATATTACCCCCGAACTGATATTACCCCCGCCACGAGTTTAACCCTTAACCGTTATTCTTCGTATTCTCTATTATGTACTAAACAATGAACCAGTATCTATAGATCTAATCTGATCTTAAGTCTTGTAGGAGAAAAATTGAGGGTGTAGGGTAGGGTACAAAGATAGAATGTGAGAAAAATTAAATCATAAGAGTAATTATAGGAAAAAGGTAAGAACTGCCTGCAAATACAAAACAAACTGAATGTTAGTGAGTATTGAATATCTAATAGAGTACTCTAAGACTATCTTAGAATATATTTGATTTTGACATTGCAATGACATCAGCAAAAAAAGTTCCACCTTATGTAGAACATACATATCTCCCTGTATCTTCTGGTAATACCCACTCTCTCTATCCTTCCCATCCCTCATGCATTTACGCCATTTTCTCAAACCCCCTATGGCCGTCAGGAGGCTCAATTGCTACCTCTGCCGTCCCCAATCTTTTGCTTTTTTGTGTTGCCCCATATTTCCTTGGCTAGAGATCGCTTCTCGCATAACCAACCCCTGTTCCTTTTTTTGGTTTTTTCACTTAGATCTATTTGGCCATTGTACAGCCCCTTTGCCCTTGTGTACATCCAGAATAACTCTGCCCAGTCTCGGGCTCATGTCACCCTTGCCAAATTCTCTCTTTCCTAATTTCTCCGTTATGGACTCCGTCCCCCTGGAGCTCTTCCTTAAGCTCAGAACCTAACCTGGTAGTGTTACCACTCACTTTTCAAGTTTCCATATACGTGTCCCAAATTCTTTTTCACCTTGCTTATTGCACTCCTATGTATATAATCGTCCATTATTAACCTCTCAAAATTTGCTTAACAGTGTAACCACTTCCTGGGGGTAGCGATCTTGCAAAGAGATATCGGTATAGACTCTAACCAAACCAGTGGTATAGACAAGATCAAGTATCAGAGACATCAACAAGTAATTGAATAGACTCTATTACTTTATCGAAACTACTAAGAGAAGGCCAAGTGCTTTAGGCCTATGCCAAGCCCGAAGATTCACGAATCAAACTGAATGGAAGATAACTGTTCAATCAAGTATATTGAAAACTCTGTCTATCGAAGTCTGATCTCTCTAATTCCAGAGAGATACAAGTCTTTAAAAACACTTGTGATAATCCATCTCGCATCAATCATATCTATATCCTAAAGCATCAAATGATACCTAACCCATAAACAATCAAAACAATAAACAAGGCTTACAAACTTCCAGAGTTCATATCCTAAAACAATACGAGTAACAAATAATCAGGCTTACAAGTCTCCTGAACTCGTATCCTAAAACGGAACATAATGCAAACTAACAAGGCATACAAGTCACCTGAACTCGTCTCCTAAAACAACACATAAAGGATTTCCATATCTAAACTGGTAGCCTGTACAGGTTACCATCCTCCGTCTCCTCTACACACCCGGCGATTGAAATCTCAACACCACGAGATTATCACCACTTTTCCAAACTCCACCCCCCGTTATGAGTTCGCTCTAGGGGGTGGAGTCATACCTCCTCTACACTACCCGTCCCTTAGGTTCATCCCTTTGGGCTTTCTTCACTCTGGGTTGATGGATTTCGTCTTCTTTTGATGATGTTTCCTCTCCCTACCCCGCTTTTGCTCTGCCTCGCTTAGAGCATTTGCACGGTCGGCAA
>Ga0307509_10004842_pt1 | contig 19125 bp, 13 predicted proteins | sample 10_EM_MG_FD_202245 | JGI IMG/M metagenome (GOLD analysis project Ga0307509, IMG submission 202245) | Populus trichocarpa ectomycorrhiza microbial communities from riparian zone in the Pacific Northwest, United States - 10_EM | ecosystem: Host-associated > Plants > Roots > Unclassified | place...
AAAATATCAGCTACCGCTAGGCATTCTTGGCTATGACATGAGTATCGCACTAAGATCCAAGATCATGATATGGAACTTTATGACGGTCGGCAAACGGCGCATGGTAAGTTTACCGTACGTTACCGTACGTTACCGTATTGTATCGTATGGTAACTTACCGTACCTTACCATTCGAACCCTACTATAGCGCGAGTGATAGTACATGATACACCACAGAGAGCAGTATGGGGACGAGATACTCTACTGTATAGTAGTACACGGACCGAAACAGCCATCAGAATGAAAGCCCAAGGGGTAAACTACAATACTCGAGTCATTCGGAGCAGGCAATTCCTACTATCGACCTAGAAAGTAACCAACCATCCTAAATGGTGATGGAGGTCTGGTTTCCGCGCAGGGAATATGCCGTCGGACAGGCACCGCAAGGACACAGCTATGATCGGATCTGTCGTCACGAGAACGATCCGGGTCAGTCGCTGATAGGAAAACTGAGATGTGTTCGATATCCGATATATATGACAAGTGTGTTGCAAAGGAGTGTGATGACCATGAGTTGTTGTTGTACAGAGAAAGGAACGCAGCTCAGACTAGATACAGTTTTTGGTGGCCCGCACAGTGGGCTCCTACCACACAACACCAGTCACCGCCGCGCAGTCTGGTCAATAGCCCTGCTCACACCTACAAGTGTGCCCTAACCTAACATACCACGATGGGGTTACTCCATCAAATGGATCACAGATATCTCAACTGGAATATAGTAGTATTTACTGAAACAACTGAGGCTCGCGTTAGGACATTGAAGTTACCCTTGCTAGTAAGGGGGGAGGTTTTTTACTCCATTTTGCCCTAAGCTAGAGCTAGGGGGTCAGTCTTCGCAGGGCTGCTTTTGCACTCGAATCCAAGTGAGTGAATTTTGGGCGTCTTAGGGGGTTCAACATAGGATAAAACCAAAATCAACTACTGAGTGAAGGCAGCTAAGCTAAGGAAAGTATAATAGAATGGCTACTTATAGGTAGTTATCCCTAGCTGCCGGTACTGACAGGTGGGGACCGCAGGAAGCCGCAGACTCCAGAACCTGCTGGATCCCTCCAGGTGATGGGCGGGCCCTGCAGGTAATTGGTGAGGACTGCGAGTGACGGACAGGGACTGCAGATATCGTCTGGGAGTTATCAATTGGTAGAGGACTACGGTGACCTACCGTCATCCTCGGCAGGCCTTTCCAAAAGACGGACGCTCTAGCCCCCCATCAATTCTTGGGACTAGAGCCCTGCGGGTGCTAACCGAGTTTCTGGGATGCTTGGGATCACTGCTCCCAAGCCTACCAGGCGCCTTCCTAACTTATAGGCACGTTGAGCTGGTGTACCTCGGGATTGTACTGCCGTAGGGTCCGTATCCCGTGATTGGCGGTGATACCTTTTACACAATAATAAAATATTATTGAATTCCCACTCAGTAATATCACAATAGTTATTTCTACTTATACATCTTCTCCTAAGGCAGCAATGTAGCCTCATTATTGTCCCCACACTCGGCAAACAATCCTGCCTCATTCTTTTGTAAATTTCTAATTATACTCCTTGCCCTTCCCACTAAATTGTGCTTTTACGTACCAGTGTATGTCCTTGTACTGTAGGCCTGGTGCAAGTCATTAGCAATAACCAATGTACACCGACGATTACCGGGTTTCCACTGATCAGGTGATAAGAAAAGTAATACACGCATTCCATATAGGACCAACATACTGTACAGTACTGTGCAGAAAGATAAATTCATAAACATCCAACTTACAAAACATCTATAAGCCGGCAATAAGGTCTATAGTTTAATTATTTGAGTTCGCTTGTGGTATGGTTAAGGTTAGCACAAATCTTACTTTCACCTCCCAGTGCACACATCTTCTTTGGAAGGAAATATAGATTGTGATTATCCTTAGTTTTTAATCTAATTATATTTTTGTGATACGGACCCCCTTTGTTCCTGAGTTCTGGTCTCCTGCAGCAGGAGGGATGGATTAGGGTATTTGTCAAGGTTTGGTGTCATTGTTGAATTCGGGTAGATAGATGGACGGGGAGCAAGGGTTTGGAAACATAGCCGTGATAAATAGTAATCCAAAAATTATGCTAGTTAATTAGGCAACCTCGTATCATACATAAGCGGTGTTTTGTGCCCGATTTACCTTGCACAAGGAGCGAACTTGGAACATAGTAAGGTATTTGAGAATGAGATCTTAATGTACATTAATAACACCCGTAAGTCTCACGAAGTTGTAATGGAATCTCATTTCCCCAACAATCGCTTACAGCGTAAAAGGGTGCTCTCGGCAGGTCATTAATTGCTGGCAGGGGGAAGGGGGGGAAGGGGGGGAAGGTAGTTGAGGAACATGGAAAATGGAAAAATGCCGGAATCCATAAGCTGGAAGCAGAAACCAATATAAGCCTGAACGCCGTATTCTGATGCAGAAGGAAGAAATAAAAACCGAAACATAGGCAGGGCACCCCCCATTACAAGCACAAGAACAGTAACTTAAACTCAGAACAAATACCGAACTATAATAGGTGGGGCAGGAATCCGGAAGCGAGGAAAGGGAAGGGAAGGAAGGGCAGCGGTGTCCACGGGATTGCTGTGCACTTGGGGAAGAGAGGCGAAAGTGATTTGGAGGAGGCTGAAGCAGCCCACGATATACGGTATATGAACGTGTGTACGGAGATGTGGAGAAAAGGGCGCATAGCAGATTGTATTACCTGAGTTAAGCTGGGCTGGGTGGACTTAGGCCGTCTTTGTTGGTATACCGGAGTCGACACCTTCCCGTCTTAACAACAGCTCCACTGCTCCATGACGCCCATCCTCGGCAGCCCACGAGAGCGGTGTTCGGCCATGTTTGTCTGGCACATCCGGGTTGACACCTTCCCGCCCTAACAGCAGCTCCACTGCTCCATGACGCTCATGACAGACAGCCCACGAGAGCGGTGTTCTGCCATCACTGTCTGGCATATTGGGGTTGACGTCCTCCCGCCCCAAAAGCAGCTTCGCGGCTTTCACCCCTCCACCTCCACCATGCCAACTCGTGACAGCCAACGAGAGCGGTGTTCGGCCACTGTTGTCTGGCACATCCGGGTTGACATCTTCCCGCCCTAACAGCAGCTCCACTGCTCCATGATGCCCACTCCCGGCAGCCCACGAGAGCGGTGTTCGGCCATCATTGTCTGGTATATTGGGGTTGACGTCCTCCCGTCCCAACAGTAGCTTCGCCGCTTTGACACCTCCACTATTCCAAGTTGAGGCAGCCCACGAAAGCGATGTTTTGCCATACTTGTCCGGCATATTGGGGTTGACGTCTTCCCGTTCTAACAGCAGCTTTACTGCTTCATGACGCCCGCTCCTGGCAGCCCACGAGAGAGGTGTTCGGCCATGCTTGTCGGGTATATTGGGGTTGACGTCTTCCCGTACCAACAGTAGCTCCACCGCCCCACTGCGCCCACCCCCGGCAGCCCACGAGAGCGGCGTTCGGTCATCATTGTCTGGAAAATTGGGGTTGATGTCTTCCCGTCCCAACAGCAGCTCCACCGCTCCATTTTGCCCCTTCCAGGCAGCCCTCGAGAGAGGTGTTCGGCCACCATTATCGAACATATTGGGCTTGACGTCCTTTCTTCCCAATAATAGCTTCACCACACCTTCGTGTCCCTCACTGGCAGCCAAATGGATTGGCGTTTGGCCGAGTTCGCCGGACCAATTGGGGTTGACATATCTCTTTCCCCGGGCCATCTTCACCAATCGAGGCGTCTTACCCCACCAGCCATCTGTGCCATCCGGATTGGCAGATGCCAGCTCAAGAAGGAGTCTCACAACTCCTTCATGCCCCATCTTAGCAGCCCATGAGAGCGCCGTTTGACGAAAGTAACCATCCGGCTTGTCGGGATCGACAGTCTGCCGTCCTAACAACAGCTTTGTTACCTCCTCTTGCCCACACATAGCAGCCCATATGAGCGGTGTTATGCCCAGAAAATCCTCTTTATTGAGATTGCAATTTGGCTGGCTTATGAGAAAAGTTGCGATTTCAGCAATGCCGAAAAATGACGCGCAATGCAGTCCGGTAAATCCAATCAGGGGGCCACTGACGGGGATACACCTACAGTACTGACCAAGCCACCGGTTAACATCCTCCAGAAGTAACTTCGTAGATACATGGGTTTCAGTTTGGCTGAATAGCTGGAGAGCAAGTGATACCACGCCTCCCGAAGCCTCTCGCTTAGCATGAACGCCCCAATATAAGGAAGAATATTTGAGGAAGGGAATTGGGTGAGACTGAAGAAGGGATGTAGAAGAAATATCTTCAATGGTCCGAAAGCTGAGGTACGTCAAGCAGGTTTCCGCCATTATCGAGTGAGTCGGTCCAAAGAGATCGAGGGAGGTGCTGAGGTACTCCTGAAGTGTAAAGTGGATCAGGCGAACAGTCGAAGCCTCCCCATCGACCACAACAAGTCCCAAGCAACAGCTCAATAATGTATCAACCGAAGGAATATTTTCGGCATTGAGATCCGCAGATCCTATCTCCACTGCTAGGGCGTGCAAAAGCTCATCGAGTTGTAATAACCGCTCCGAATGCGTGATCCACATTAGGGCTCCCATCCCTAGCCTTGCTCTCTCCCCACCCTGCTCCCTTATCCGCTCCATAGTGGCGCCGTAAATATCCTTCAAATCCAAGCCCTCTACCATGGTTCTCAGCTTTCGTCGCCTACCATAGGCCGTGGTTTGCCCAAGGATAGCATCCATGGTTAAGGAAACCAGTAGGAATCTAGATGCCTTCATCAGCGACCTATATAAAAGCCATCCCTCCATCACCTTGCTCACTTACGTTTCGGGAATATTCTCGGTAATGCTATTAATGATTTCATCCTCCAGACCACTATCCATCCTATCTAGAGATGTGTCCTTACTCAATCTCATCCGGACATATCCCACAATATCATCGGGGTTGGGTTTTATCGATAAAACTGCCGCTCTCCCGCCAAAATACCTGTCAACCTCACCCTGAATGTGTCGTCTTCCCGTTAGGAATATTCGCGTGTTTGAGGACTTCTCGGTGATTTGTTGCAACGAATCTAGAACCTCAGGTCGATGCCTTTCAACACATTCATCCAGCGCATCAACACATATAAATGTCGGCTGCAAAGATGCCACAGCCTGTAAAAGCTTCACAATTTCCGGCACTCGTAGCCCCCTTCCGCCGATCATCTTTTTGTGGTCTTGAAACATCCGACTTATCTCCTCCGGTATCTTCTCCAATCCACCGACAATCTGTTTCAGTAGTGAACCAAGTACGTTTGTCGGAGACTGCTCCTCCCGCGCCGCAAAATCAACGTAAAAACATGAAACAGCAATATTCCCCCCCCCCAATCGTATCGCACAACCTATCCACCACTAGTGAACTAGTACCGCCGCGCATCAGTGCCACAATCTTTCAGTTTTCCACTGCAGATTGTCTCTCACCTCAAATAGGTATTCCCGACACCCGGACCACCGCAGCAAAATAAAATCGCATGATCAGATCCCTCATGCTGAGCACCGTCGCACCACCTTCGAAATTCACCAGTTTGAAGCAGCCATTCCCCGACGTTGTCGGCCCGGCGGGTTCGAACATCCTGGTGCCGGATGCGAGGCTCAAGTGGAGACAACCATGCTAGTATCTCAGACCTCTTGTCCATCGCACCAATGTTCACGTTGAATGTATTGGTGTTGAAAGCATTAGTATTATTTGAGTACTGCGTGTTGTGGGAGTTTGTAGTATAATTGATCGGTGAGTCCGACATTTTCTTTCTAGCCGCAACGCTGTGGGGGATGAATTGTTGAGCCGCTGGGTTCGGGGGGATGGAAATTGAGCGACCAAAGGGAAAGCGGGCGATCTGCTTGAGAGCCTTTGGTCTTATTAATCTGCTGGCAATTTGTGTAACCGAGAGGGTGGGTTTCGCCTTGAATCAACCTAAAGTTACTCCCGACAGAACAGCACCTATCACAGATAACAAAACCGAAGCCGGAGAATAAGGTAATAGGAGTAGGCCGTATAAAAAAAATAAGTTTCGGGAATCGGCGGCCGCCCGGGGAATATTACACATAGTTTACCCTTCCCGGACCGAATAACCTATCAAGACCCGGGTTTCCTACTGATAAATCCGGTTACCGTACGCCATTATACTAACCTTACTCGAGTACACTAACCTACCATTAGCAAGCAACGAAATGTGGCCATGGTCAAAGACCAGTGTTATCTTACCCTCAGCTATTTTACTCGAGACCAGTTTCACACAGATGATACACATAAATGTCGGCTGTACAGATGTGACAGTCGGCAGCATCTTCACAATTTCCGCCACTCGCAGCCCCCTTCCATCAATCGCCTTTTTCTTGTCCTGAAACATCCCACCTCTCTCATCCGAGATCTTCCCCATCTACGAGTACCGATAATCCCATTTCAGCGATAGTGTTGAAAGCAATGGCTGGTATGCTTCCGGATAACCTCTGAAATGGAATGTGGGGGGGGATTCGGAGTTAGGTAGAATGGCTGGGATAAACGAATTGTGTGGAATGAAGCTGGAAGAACGGAACGGATCTGATGGAACCGAGTAACCCGGTCGAAATGGAATGGACAGGGCGGAATGTCGTGAGGTGACTGAAATGGGTAGATTGAGTAGTTGGAACGGATATTGATCAGGTCGGAAATACCTGATATAAAAGGTAGTAGTCTACGTGTGATCTTAGGAAGATAAGCAGAAAAGCTACTACGAATACTTTCACTTTTTATACAGCTTGCAATTGAGAACTTTATTGGTTATTTATTTTATTGTACTTTATTTACTTTTTACAGTACTATAGCCAGATAACCCTTAAATCGAGTGATGTCTAATGACGGCAAGAGAAAAGGAAAATTTGCGTAGGACTTAGATATGATGTACAAAGAACTGAGTAGAAAGTATAAATTCAAATAAGAGAGTGCGGTAAGGCTAGGCATTTTCCTCAGAGAGTTGGACGGTGGTGATCCTCACTCTGACTATCACGGATTTTCTGCACAGAAATACAACTAGAAACCCCTTCAGGCTTTCACGCAAATGGGGATTGGTTGTTTGATTCTCCTCTCCCTTTCCGTCTTTTTTTTTTCAAGTTAAGGCGCTGTTCGGCACTCATGAAAAATGGCATTTTTTTAAAACAGCGTTAAAGCCATTTTCCAGAAAAATGGCATTTCCTTAAATGGTGGGATGCCGAACAGGGCCTAGATTCTCCCCTTAATTTTTCCCGAACAGGTGTTTGCCGAAATTAAAGTCCACAGAATGTCGTGGAATTGGAAACTATAAGAGGCCTAGAATTTTTAGAGGGATTTCCCATACATCAAATGTCGTGACTGCAAATACTGGAATACTAGAGGGTTGGGAGTCTTGGAGGTGGGAGATATCGGATGTTTCACTGTAGTCGAGAACTCCCTACCTGGGAAAAGGGGGGAAATCGTGGCAAAAAAAGAGAGCTGTTCAGCCCCTCTGAGAAGCATGATTATTTGAGAATACGGCACTCTGGTCTTTGCTCGAGTAACATTTTCTTCAGATTCCTAACCGATTAAAGTTACCACACACATATAATAGCAGTGCCAAGAATTCGCAGAACTACGTAACCCCCGGCCAGATCCCCTCTCGCAGCGCACGAACTCTTCTGTGTTCAACTTGGCCTTAAGAACTCGTATCAGCACGGTACAGTACGAGTACTCTACAGTATCGCTATCCGTATTGGAGCTTCGCTCCGCTCTACAGGGTTATGCTGAATCAAGCCCTGGTTTGTTACCGGGATAAGTTACTGCCATGCTCTAGTCTCAACCTCAACCTTGTCTTCAGTCCTCGTGCAACCAAGCAAGAAAGAATCCCATCCGAAGGGTACCATAATATTATCTAACTTTCACTGCTCGTGCCAAACACAAATAGAGATACCGTATTTACTCGCTAGATCGACCATCGGGGAACTCAATAGAAATCACTGTTTAAGCTACAGCAGGCTTAGAAGAACGGGTTAACAAAATTACGAATACCAGTTAATGGGATCCAACGGCTCAGCTTAAATACGGTAAGCTACCCTACGCCCGGGGAAGACTACTCCCGCCGGTGGTATTTTGTCTCGGATTGCGAAGACGAGGGGCCCGACCGCCGATGGTGGATCAAGCGAGTAAATACCGTACGCGAGATTCGTTAGGCTAACTGGTCGGTATGTGCAATGACAAGAAGTATGATTCCGGGGTGCTAAAGGAATACTCCCGCCGGATGACTGCACATGCATTCCTAGTAAGGGAGAGGGAAGAAATTCAGAAACAGTTAAAAATGGAAAAAGTGGGAATTTATAAACAGGAAACAGAGACCAAGATAAACATAAACAATGTATTCTTATACAGAAGGAATCAAATAGGAAATAAAACGTAGACCTAACATTTCCATCATGATACAACCACAAGAACAGCACACCCAGAGCAAGGCAGAACTATACTAGAATGAGATCCGAATCTTGAGGTGAGGGAAGGGATGGGAAGGGAGGGTAGCGGTATCCGTGCGATTGCTGAACGTTTGAGGGAGGGGGGTGACACGGAGGAGGGTGAAGCAGCCGACGGCGGACATAGCTTGTTAATAGAGATCCGGAGAATGGGTACAGGGCCGTTTTTTAGGATAATAGAAAATATTCTATATTGTCGTGTTAAGCCGGTTGGGGTTTGGGAAGTTGCGAGCTTGTAGTAGTTTCACAACCGCTTGTGCTGCTTCTTGGAAGCCAACAAGAGTGGAGTTAGACCGTCTTTATTGTGCATGCCGGGGTTGTGTCTTTCCGTTCCAACAATAGCTTCACCACTCCATCACGCCCCGACTCGGCTGCCCACGAGAGCGGTGTTCTGGAATCATTATCCGGCATATTGGCGTCGACCTCTTCTCGTTCCAGCAGCAATTTCACCACCCCATCACGCCCCGACTCGGCAGCCCACGAGAGCGGTGTTCGGGAATTATTATCTGGCATATTGGGGTTGACGTCTTCCCGTTCCAACAGCAGCTTCACCACTTGATCGTGGAAACCAATGGCTGCCCACGAGAGGGGTGTTCGGCCATTAGAATCTGCTATATTGGGGTTGACATCTTCACGGGCCAATAGTAGCTCGACCACTGCGGGACCCCCGCGAATGGTAGCACGCGAGAGCGGTGTTCGACCAGCATTATCTGGGATATTGGGATCGACGTCTCCCCGCTCCAACAGGAGTTTAACTAATCGATTTTGCGCCCACTCGGTAGCCCACAGGAGAAGTGTTAGGCCATCATCATCTGCTATATTGGGGTTGATGTCTTCCCGTGCCAACAGCAACTCGACTACTGGCCAGCTCCCCCACTTGGCAGCCCACGAGAGCGGTGTTCGGCCGCCATCGTCCGGTATATCGGGGTTGACGTCTTCACGTCCCATCAGTAGCTTCGCCGCTCCATCACGCCAATGCGAGGCCGCCCACGAGAGAGGTGTTCGGCCACCATTATCCGGCTTATCGGGGTTAACGTCTTCCCGTCCCAACAATAGCTCTACCACCCCATCCCGCCCCCGCCTGGCAGCCTGCGAGAGCGGTGTTCGGCCACATTCGTCCGCCATATTGGGGTTGACGTCTCCCCGTCCTAATAGTAGCTTCACTACTCCATCATGCCCACCCTCAGCAGCCCACCAGAGCGGTGTTGGGCCACGGTTATCTCGCATATCGGGGTTGACTTCGTCTGTTGAAACGTGCGATTTCCTATTCCATGGTTGCATATGTGGGTTTGTTGTGCGACACACCTACGCGACCATGACTCATAGATATTTCCCTAGATAGCTAGCGATGCTAACCGTACTTGTATAGTACTCGAGTACGGTCCTCGTACAGTACCGGAACCATATTTACATAATCCATTGCGCATAACCCCGGACTCAGGTGCGGTTAGGACAAGAAGTTCCACCATCACACCCAGCGGCAACCAATTCCAGCCCGCGGACTTGTTCGATTTTCTCAGCATACATCTACCTCATACCTCACAGAGGCGGATCCGAATATTAATAAGGCCCCCGGCAAAAGGCAAGATCGATACCCAATTTTATTAAATAATACAACACAATTTCTTTACACTCTCTTCCAAATAAATTTGCCATTCTCTTATTAATTCCTGATAAATTAAGTTCTTAATATTACAGAAAAGATGTTCATTACCGGTCAGATATTATCCCCTATGCTGTCAACCGCTAATGAGCCCAAACGCCCCCCCCCCCCAAAAAAAAACAGCAACACCATAGAGCAAGAGTATAGTTTAAAGTTCAAAGAAATCGGTAAAACGGAAATAAATAAAAGAAAGAGTTCATTTAGAATGAAAACTAATAAAAGGCTTCTCTCATGTCGTTCTTGAGTCATGGAGAGCAGTATCATTCTCACAAGGATAATTGCTTCATCCCATTCACCCGACCGTGTAGTTAATTAACTTACAACATTCCCGAGCTCTACCGCTCACCCACAACGCCGCCTAATTTTACCGTCCGGCAGGCTTAAAGTAACCTACAGGCAACACATCAAATACAAAACAGCATGGGCACGTGCGGATGTAGTGTAGTGGTATTTGGGTGATTTGAGTTGTAAGCATTGGTTGGTCTAGTTCAGGAGGCTCTCTAAGTCCTGACATTGGGAAGGGTCCAGAACCGTCGGGTGATCAAAGCGATACATTTGAGCCTTGCTATAATTCTGCCCTACGTGGTACTCCTACCCTACACTCACCTATCTTCCCACACCTTGCCATGATATATCGTAGTACATGAATCCTCCAGACCGCCTCAGGGCCGCAACCGAAGCGGCCTGCATCGACGCAAATACTAGGAATGGGTAAATGGTAGGAATCTCTAGAATGCGGACTACCATAAACCCGAATGATCGGAACTCGCGCTATATAGTCCTAAATTCCCTTCTCCAAAGAAGTAGCAAAAAAACACCGCTAAAACACCGCCTATTTCCCCCCTTGCGGGGCAAAAAGAAACGCCTATTTTTTTGCCTTACTGAGAGAGGAAAGTCCAATAATGTACCATACCGTCCGGTTATTCAAGCCTTTACCCTGGTATGGAAACAGTATGGAATTTTGGAATCATTAAGACTCTGTGGCTGCGCTACATCACTAGCTCGGATATATTGATTGCCACTGTTGCCCCTCCGGTGAAAGTATTAGACCGGGTGAGGCTTCGGCGAGGCTTGGCAAAGATTTGTTAGTGTTTGGTTTGATGCGTATCGAAATTTGGTGTCAATTCACGCCACGCCTCGCTGAGGGTGTCGCCTCGCTGAGCCCTCACCCGGTCTATCATAACATAGGATGCTATTAGCCTCTGTTTCAAATTCAAAGGACCCATCCATTAAACGAGTGATAGTACATGATACACCACTATGGGACTAAATACTCTACTCGAGTACAGTACGGGATTCCGCAGTACCATTCCCACAAGAACACACGGTTTGCTCCGCTTATCTCATCTAGCAGTTAATTAACTTACAATATTAAGGAGGTTTTGTAAAGTCGGTTCGCTACTGAACTTTTTTAAATTTAAGCAAAGTAGAACAGGGTGGCGTGAAGAGTTTTTCCGGGAGTTTTGCTGTATGGAACTGTGCAACTAATCTATCGTCAACCTCATATGGATGAAGTGCCGGTATCGGTTGTCCACATTAAGTTACGCTAAATCCCTCCCTCTTTTACAAAAACAATGATGTCAACAAAATCTCCTTGCACTGTTCAAACTATGAACCGTTCATAATACTGTGCAAAGCTTGAGCCACTTCGTGCTTTACCAGAGGCAGAAAGGATAGCGCCGTTGCTGTGGTGATAAGATAAGTTCAGTAGCGAACTGACTTAGCAAAACCTCCCCATTCCTGCTCTCTACCACTCACCCACAACCCCACCCGATCGTCCGACAGGCTTACCGTATTAACTTGAATAAGAGAGCGGTGTGCTATGTAGTCAATAATTCCCTACCTTGGAGAAGGGGCGGAAAACACAGCAAAAAAAGGGGGTGAAAAAACAAAAAAATACCAGACCTTACCAGAGGGGGCAACTCCAACGACATAGCACACCGCTCTCTTATTCGAGTTAATACGGTACAGTGACCTACAGGCAACACATCGGGTTCCAAGCAACATGGGCACGGGCGGATGTGGTGTGGCGGTACTTGCATGACTTGAATTATAAGCATTAGTCCGGTCCGGGAGGCTCTCTAAGTTTTGGCACAGGGGAGGGCCCAGAAGCGTCGGGTGAACAAAGGGATAGGTTTGTGCCTTGCTATGATTATACCGGTACCCTACAGGGTACTCTTACCCCACACTCACATATCTTCCCACACCTTGCCTATACACGCATCCCCAGACCGCCTCAAGGTGCCATCGACGCGAATATTGCAAATGTGTAAATGGTAGGAATCTCGAGAATGCAAGCTACATAAAAACTCGAATAATCCGAACTCGCGCTATATAGTCCTAAATTCCCTTCTCCAGAGAAGTGGCAAAAATCACAGCCAAAACACCGCCCATTTCCCCCCTTGCGGGGCAGAGGGAAAGCGCCCATTTCGCCGCTCTACTAAGAGAGGAAAGTCCAATGGTGTAGTATACCGTCCGGTTATTCAAGTTTTTACCGTGGTACGGAAACAGTATGGGATTTGAAAATCATTAAACCTCCGTGGCTACGCTGCATTAACTAGCTCGGATATATTGATGGTCACTGTTGTTGTTCCGCCATTGCTCCGGCGAAGGTAGTATCATAACACGGGATGCTATTAGCGTATGCTTCAAACTTCAAGAACCCATCCATTACACGAGTGATAGTACATGATACACCACCGAGAGCAGTATGAGAGCGAAATACTCCACCGTATAGTAGGACACGGACCCAAACAGCCATCAGAATGAAAGCCCAAGGGATAAACTGCAATACCCGAGTTATCCGGAGCAGGCAATTTCTACTGTCGACCTGAGGGGTGGCCAACCATCCTAAATGGATTATGGATATCTCAACTGGAAAATAGTAGTGTTTACTGAAACAGCTGAGCCTCACGTTAGGACGTTGGAGTTACCTTTGCCGGTTGGGTGGGGAACTTTTTTACTCCCCTTTTGCCCTAAGCTGGAGCTAGGGGGACAGTCCCCGCAGTGCTGCCCTGGCTTTCGTGTCCAAGTGAGGGAATTTTGGGCGTCTTAGGAGGTTCAACATAGGATAAAGCCAAAATGAGCTAGTGAGTGAAAGCAGCTAAGCTAAGGAAAGTATAATAGAACGGCCGCTTATAGGTAGTTAGCCCTAGCTACAAGTCCGTCCGGATGGCTACCCCGGACGGACAGGCGGGGGCCGCAGGTGTCGCAGGTTCAAGAACCTGCTGGATCTCTCTAGATAATTGGTGAGAACTGCGCGTGACGGACAGGGACTGCAGATATCATCTGGGAGTTACCAATTGGTATAGGACTACAGTGGCCTACCGTCGTCGTCGGCAGTCTTTTCCAAAGGACGGACGCTCTGGCCCCACAGCCCGTGACACATGCCATGGATGCTTGGGACTAGAGTTTAGTGAGTACCTACAGGGCTGTCGGGATCCTTGGGGTCACTGCTCCCAAGCTTGCTAGGCGCTTTCCTGCTCAGAAATATCACAATAGTCCTCTCTTAATATACTTCTTCTCCTAGAACAACAACGTAGCCTACTTGTTGCCCTCACACTCGACGAAAAGTATTACTTTATACTTCTTGGTAAATTCCTGATTATGCTCCTTGTCCTTTGCACTAAAATTGTGCTTTTACGTACCAGTGTATGTCCTCGCACTCGGGGGTGCATGAAAGTGATTAACATTTCGAGGGGCAGTTTGGAGCAAAGTGATAGGGCCGGTCTGGTGTAGGCCGTGCCTGATTGGTCCTGTCACTTTGTGCTAAGCTTGTCACAAAAAAATGTTAATCACTTTCATGCACCCCCGAGTACTGTGTACCTGGTGGGAATCATTAGCAATAGCCAATGTACACCGACGGCCCCCAGGTTGCCGCCAATCCGGTGATAAGAAAATGGATTCACACATTTCATATAGGACCAACTTACTGTACGTTACTGCGCCAAACATAAATCCGTAAACATCCAAGTCACTTACAACACACTTATAAGCCGGCAATATTGTCTGTTGCTTGAATCTTTTAGTTGGCTCGTGGTAGGGTTAGGGTTAGCAAGAATCGTACCTTCACCCCCTAGTGCACACATCTTCTTGGGAAGGAGATAAAGGTTGGGGTTATCATTAGTTTTCATTCTAATTATATTTGTGATACGGACCTTCTTTGTTCTTGAGTTCTGGTCTCCTGCAGTTGGGGTGGTGGATTAACTGATTTGTCAAGGTTTAGTGTAGTTGTTGGATCCGGATAGATAGATAGACGGACAGCAAGGGTTGGGAGGCATAGCTGTAGCAAGTGGTAGTTTAAATTACACTAGTTAATTAGGCAACCTCATATCAAATATAGACGCTGTTTTTGTGCCCGATTTACCCCACACTAGGTGTGAACATAGAACATTGTAAGGTATTCAAACATGAGATCTTAAATTACATTAACTTAATCTCGGGAAGCATCACGAAATTGTAATTAAACGCCGTTTTTCTAATAACTACCGATAGCGTAGAAGCATTCTCCAGGGGGGCTACTGTACATTAACTGCTAGCAAAGGGGAAAAACGTAGTTGAGGAACAACGAAAATAGAAAAATGCCAGACTTTATAAGCTGGAAGCGGAGATTAATCTAAACCTAAACGCCGTATTCTTATGCAAAAGGAAAGAAAATAAAAACTAAAACATTGAGAGGGCACCCCTACTACAGGAACAAGAACAATACACCCACACCAGGTGCCGAACTATAATAGGATGGGACAGGGATCCGGAAACAAGGGAAGGAGGGGCAACGGTTTCCACGGGATTGCTGTGCACCCGGGGAAGGGAGGTGAAAGTGACACGGAGGAGGTTGAAGCGGCCTACGATAGATACGGACATGTGTACGGAGAAGCGGAGAAATGGGCGCGTAGGAGATTGCATTGGCCGGGTTAAGCTAGATTGGGGTTTGCGGATTTGCGAGCTTGTAGTAGCCTCATGATTTCCCTCTGCCGCCTCTCAAAACCCAATGAGAGTGGGGTTAGACCGTATTTGTTGGGCATGTCGGGGTTGATGTCTTCCCGCTTTAACAATAGCACGACCACTCCACCACACCCCTCCCAGACAGCCCACCAGAGCGGGGTTTGGCCATCATTATCTGGCATATCGGGACTGACGTCTTCCCGCCCCAGCAATAGCCTTACTACCTTCACTCCCATATTCGAATTCCCGGCAGCCCACGAGAGCGGTGTTCAGCCACTCTTGTCTGGCATATTGGGGTTGACGTCTTCCCGTCCCAACAGCAGCTCCACTACTTCATGACGCCCATTGTCGGCAGCCCACGAGAGCGGTGTTTTTCCACTCTTGTCTGGCATATTGGGGTTGACGTATTTCCGTGCCAACAGCAGCTCCACTGCTTCATGATTCCCCTCCCCGGCAGCCCATGAGAGCGGTGTTCGACCACTCTTGTCTGACATATTGGGGTTGAAGTCTTTCCATAACAGCAGCTTCATTGCTTCATGACGCCCACTGCCGGCAGCCCATGAGAGCGGTGTTCGGCCACTCTTGTCTGGCATATTGGGGTTGAAGTCTTCCCGTCCCAACAGCAGCTCCACTACTTCATGACGCCCACTGTCGGCAGCCCACGAGAGCGGTGTTTTTCCATGCTTGTCTGGCATATTGGGGTTGACGTCTTCCCGTCCCAACAGCAGCTCCACTGCTTCATGACGCCCATTGTCGGCAGCCCACGAGAGCGGTGTTTTTCCACTCTTGTCTGGCATATTGGGGTTGACGTCTTCCCGTCCTAACAGCAGCTCCATTGCTCCATGCTTCCCTTCCCCGGCAGCCCACCAGAGCGGTGTTCGGCCATCATTGTCTGGCATATTGGGGTTGATGTCTTCCCGTCTTAACAGCAGCTCAACTGCCCGACGACTCCCACTGTCGGCAGCCCACGAGAGTGGTGTTTTTCCATGCTTGTCTGGTGTATTGGGGTTGACGTCTTCCCGTGGCAAAAGCTCCACCACCCGATTATTCCCCTCTTTGGCAGCACACAAGAGCGGCGTCCGGCCAAATTTGTCGGACACATTGGACTTGACGTCCTTTCTTCCCAATAGTAGCTTCACCACCCCTTCACGCCCATCTATGGCAGCCAAATGGAGCGGCGTTCTGCCGTCATTGTCATGCCAATTGGGGTTGACATATCTCCTTCCCCGGGCCATCTTCACCAATCGAGGCGTTCTGCCCCACCAACCATCAGTGCCATCAGTCTCGGCAGATGCCCACTCAAGAAGCAGCCTCACAATTCCCTCGTGCCCCATCTTAGCAGCCCATGAGAGCGCCGTTTGACGAACGTGGCCATCCGGCTTATCGGGATCGACAGTCTGCCGTTCTAACAACAACTTTACCACCTCCTCTTGCCCACACATAGCAGCCCATATGAGCGGTGTTGTACCCAGAAAACCCCTTTTATTGAGATTGCAATTTGGTTGGTTCATGAGAGAAGTTGCGATTTCAGCAATGCCGAAAAATGATGCGCAATTCAGTCCGGTAAATCCAGTCAGGAGGTCGCCGTTGGGGATACACCCATAGTACTCACCAGACCGCCGGTAAAAATCCCCCAGAAGTAACTTCGTAGATACATGGGTTTCAATTTGGCTGAAAAGCTGGAGAGCAAGTGATACCACGCCTTCCGAAGCCTCTCGCTTAGCATGAACGCCCCAATATAACGAAGAATAATCGAGGAAGGGAGCTGACCGAGTCAGACCAAAGGATGTGAGCGAAATGTCGTTAATGGTCCGGAAGTTGAGGTATGTCAGGCAGGCCTCCGCCATTATCGAGTGAGTCGGTCCGAAAATGTCGGGGCAGGTGTAGAGGTACTCCTGGAGAGTAAAGTGGATCAAGCGAGCAGTCGAAGCCTCCCGATCCACCACAACAAGCCCCAAGCAACAGCTCAATAATATCTCAACCGAAGGAATATTTTCGGCATTGAGATCCGTAGATCCTATCTCCACTGCAAGGGCGTGTAAAAGCTCATCGAGTTGTAATAACCGCTCCGAATGCAAGACCCACATAAGGGCTGCCATCCCCACCCTTGCCCTCTCCCCATCCTGCTCCTTTATCCGTTCTAGAGTTGTACCATAAATATCCTTCAAATCCAAGCCCTCTGTGATCGCTCTCAGCTTCCGTCGCCTCCCATGAGCCGTAGTTTGCTCAAGAATAGCATCCATCGTTAAGGAAACCAGTAAGAATCTAGATGCCTCCATCAGCGACATGTATAAAACTCATTTTTCCATCATCTCGCTCACTTACGTTTCGGGAATATTCTCGGTAATGCCTTTGATGATTTCATCCTCCATACCATCGTCCATCCCGTCTAAAGATGGGCCCTTACTCAATCTCATCCGGACATATCCCACGATATCATCATGATTGGGTTTTATCGATAAAACCACCGCCCCGCGAAGATGCCTGTCAACCTCACCCTGGATGTGTCGTCTTCCCGTTAGGAATATTCGCGCGTTTGGGGACTTCTCGATGACTTGTTTCAACGAATCTAGAATCTCAGGTCGATGCCCTTCAACACATTCATCCAGCGCATCAACACATATAAATGTCGGCTGCAAAGATGTTGCAGTATGTAACAGCTTCACAATTTCCGGCACTCGTAGTCCCCTTCCGCCGATCATCTTTTTGTGATCTTGAAAAGTCCGATTTATCTCGTCCGGTATCCTCTCCAATCCACCGACAATCTGTTTCAGTAGCGAACCAAGTATGTTTGTCGGAGACTGCTCCTCCCGCGCCGCAAAATCAACGTAAAAACATGAAACAGCAATATTTCCCCCCCCAACCGTATCGCACAACCTATCCACCACTAGTGAACTAGTACCGCTGCGCATCAGTGCCACAATCTTTCAGTTTTCCACTGCGGATTATCTCTCACCTCAAATAGGTCTTCCCGACACCCGGACCACTACAGCAAAATAAAATCTGATGATCAGATCCCTCATGCTGAGCACCGCCGCGCCACCTTCGAAATTCACCAGTTTGAAGCAGCCATTCCCCGACGTTGTCGGCCCGGCGGGTTCGAACATCCTGGTGCCGGATGCGGGGCTCAAGTGGAGACAACCACGCAAGAATCTCAGACCTCTCGTCTGTCGCACCAATATTCACGTTGTACACAATGTCGTTGTTGAATGTATTGGTGTTGTTGAAAGCATTAGTGTTATTTGAGTACTGCGTGTTGTTGTGGGAGTTTGTAGTATAATTGATCGGTGAGTACGACATTTTCTCTCCGGCCGCAAGGCTGTGGGGGATGAACTGTTGAGCTGCTGGGTTCGGGGGATGGAAATTGGGCGAGGGAATTCGGGTCTTAAAAGACTGGCGCCTCGCGGCTGAACATTTCGCCTTATTAATCCATGATAACATGCATTTTTGTGTAACCAATCTTGTGGGGTTCTCTTCGAATCAACCTACTCCGGACCACAGGATCACCCAGCTCCGAACAGCAAAGACTCCAGAACAGTACCCATCACAAATAACGAAACCGAAACCGAAAATAAGGTAACAGAAGCGGGCCCCGAAAGAAATTAGGTTTTGAAAATGGGTGGTTGTTTGGGGAATATTACACCATATAGTTTACCCTTCCCGGACCGAATAATCTGTCAAGACTTGAGTTACCTACCGATAAACCCGGTCACCGGACGCCATTATACTAACCTTCCTCGAGTACACTAACCTACCATTAGCAAGAAATGTGGTTATGGTCGGGTCCAGGAGTCCAGTACCCTCCTGGAAATGGAGAAGCGCAGCAAATCCAAGGTCCAAGACCAATTAGGGGGTCTCACGTCCAGAAACGTTACTGGAAATGAGGTAATGTTTTAGCAGTTTACCGTGAGTTGGAAGTAGTCCTCTTGCATTTTTCTGACAATTTAGCGATATAGTTTCTAAGTGTAGTGGTGGTGTGCTATCTGTATCGGTAGAAGTCTCCA
>Ga0307509_10004843_pt1 | contig 19125 bp, 25 predicted proteins | sample 10_EM_MG_FD_202245 | JGI IMG/M metagenome (GOLD analysis project Ga0307509, IMG submission 202245) | Populus trichocarpa ectomycorrhiza microbial communities from riparian zone in the Pacific Northwest, United States - 10_EM | ecosystem: Host-associated > Plants > Roots > Unclassified | place...
TGATGATCAACTTTATCGGCATCGACGAGGCGGCTATGTGGCCTGGTAAAAAAGCAGCCGCCAAGTCGCGTTGGGCACGTAGCGACCACGAAATGATGGCCCTGTTTAAGCGCCTCGATGGCTGGTTGACGCGTGAGACGCATGGTCGGGTCGATGTAATGTTACTTGCCACGGTTGGCGGCGTGGTAATGGTATGATTGCAGGGCCCTTATTGAGTACTTGTGGGAATCTTGCAGAATTACCGGAGCCAAAAAGTGTGTGCCTTGTAATTCACGTCGCCTTGGGGCGAGTGCAATCCCGAGAAGCAACGGGGGGGGTTGGCGCAAGTCATTTGATAAAAGAAAACAAAGAGCTGCTGTTGTGTGGCTCCAGATGTCCTGGAAGGGCATCTTTGTCATGGGTGATGTGGCCTTCCAGAATGCCATCTACGCATCTACGAACTCGATAACATTCTGGTCGTGCAAGTCCTTAGTTGCTTCCAATATTTCTCTGGTGAATCTCTCGGCATGATGGGTAATGATGTGGGCCTTGGTTTTATCGGGGCGAGTCCAATTGAAATAGCAGAATGGGCATTGGAGTCGGTCCATGTGTTTGTCCTTCATGTGTTGCGAACTCTTCCGAAGACTTTATTGCATTGAGGCCGCGCCTTGCCAGTGGCCATTGTACGACTTTCCTTGATTATCTGTGGCGCGTCGGGTACTAGTGAAGTGTCCCTCGTTCCGTAGGGTTGGGTCTGGGATACCACTCAAAGCAGAATTGTAAACTTGGTGGTGCTTGCCTTGTCGAGTGGAAATTTTGCTGTGGCCCCATCAGAACCAAAACAAGGACAAGCCAAGTGTCGATCTGCGTACAAGTATAGTCGGTAACCCTGCTTGCAACGATCAGTGAGCTGGCGCAGCCCATTGAAATCGAAGCAAAGTCGTACGTCTGGTGCCAGGAAGACGGCGACCTTGAGACAGTGCTGTGCCTTCGATGAGTTCATCGGAGAGATCACATGGCGATGGATAGGCAGTGGGGCGGAGTATAATGAAGATTACGCGGAGCTCGACGAGGCGAGGGTCAGTTTCTACGACTACGAGGAGACGGGTTCAGATGAAGCATAACTTGGGACAGAGAAATCTGTCTTCTCCAACGCACTGAACATGGATTGTGTAGATCACATGGTGACGTCCAGTGTTAGAACTACAGTCGTTTCCACGGTACAGGGTGCGGTGCAACATGCTGTCGGAATAGAGGATATCGGTATTCGCCAAACTTGACATGCCCAGTGTTGACCTGTGCGCGCGTGCCTCCTTCTCGCACTTAAGTCCCTGCCTGCACACCTGGTGCCAACAAACGTCCATTCGCCAACTAGATGACTCCCTAATGAACAAACGAGAAAAAATACCACTCACCTTGCGACTCAGATCGAATGTGGTGGTATTCGCATACGCGCGTTTCGCCCGCAGTTCCATCGCAAGTGCACGCAACGTATCAAACACGCGCCCGCCCCCAGCGCTGATCGCTGGAACGGCACCCGCGCAGAACTCCTGTGGCGCGTCGGGGCTCCGGAGCGAGCACCACGGCATTGTAGTGTGTGCCGGAATAGATGAGTAGCGCGCGGCTCTTGCTCGCGCCGTTGCCGGGGCCAGACATGTCGGTGCGGCTAGGAAGATGCAATCGTACCCTAAGATGGCATCGCTCCAAGCTTCTGAATCCACCCGAATGGCTTCCGCAACGACCACCATGGAGTAAGAATGAGAAGGCACAGTCCGATCAGCACGTGGCAATATACTTTGTCGGATTGCCGTTGCCTTTCGCATGTCCTGTTCAAAGACGAGTGCAACAGAAGGAGACAAACATGATTTTTTTTCGTCTGGCATGATCCACAAAGCAAAGTACCCTCAGTTCGATACATCTCACAAGGGATCAGTCAATGACGCGTACATGGTGGGCCAGATAACCTCAACATGACTGGGACCACCGTTCCTCGTCGTCGAAAGCGCCGGGTCATTGCTTCGCGGACTTGGAGATGGTTAACGTCCAATTGCACTGCCGGAGTTCAAGTTCAGTAAAAACAAAGGCGAGGGAAGAAGGACCAAATTGAACTCTGAATCGCCAATTATGATCGGGAATGCTGTAGAGTGGGCCCTTTCGCTTTACTTTCCTTGTCATCTTTTTGGTTCGACGATGGCCACAAAGCTTGAGGCCTTGAGGGTTAGGATGCTGTACTGCCAGCGGCGTGCCAGTGACCGATCCACTGGGAGTGGAGGAAGTATCGTGTACGTAAGCTAAACGTGGGGCTAACTTAACCGAGTCAACACTGTACACTGAAGGCGGCCGCGCCGCCCTAGGCTTACTGCCACTGACTGGTGCCAGTCACCTCCTTCATCCATAACTTGAAAGCGGCTCGCCATCATCTGATACACCGTCGATTTTCTGTGCTTGGGCAACCAGCCCCTTTCATGGCGATCTCGGCAAGTTTAGGGTTGCTTTGACGTTTAGGCGGCGACCCCAACCCGTGTTGGCCCGTGGAAGTTCGGTGTAGAATAACACCCACATTGCCCATCCAACTTGGCGCCAAAGAGGTTATTCTCCCGAGGAGCATGCGCAGTGCGGTCCGCAATGTAGAAAGTGTGAAAGCTAGGTTTTGAGTTCCGAGCACATGTTGGACCTCGGAATGCATGGTTTAACACAGGAATAAATGGTATACTATTGAGATACTGCCACTCAGAACATGTTGGTAACATGGGAGCTGAGGGTACACAACCAACTACTCTATGGTATATAAATGAGGAGGCAAGTTCTACCAGGGTACTCAGGCTGTCAATGTACTGGGTCTATCCTATCAATCTTCTCTGTGTGCTCCCATTTTACAACATGCGAGTGCGAGGGTCTTCTTTCCCAGGTACCCAATTCCTTGCTCTTGCTGCCTTGGGGGGAAACAACCAGAGCAGCATACGGGTTTGTGTCATAACTAAAGCTACATCATAGAACATAGCTATCCTAACACAAGGAAAGTCTTGTACTTTACACAGCCACTATTCGTGCCAGAACGAACGTAACGGGGTCCCATGCTGGACGGTCTCTGCCTCCGAGGGTTCGTCTTTCATACACCATGTGCCAATGGCGGGCGTCAACTGTTCCGTGCCAAGTATCACTTACGGGAACCCGTAGGGATGTGGTATGAACTGCCACGGCAGTAAACGTTACTGTAGAGGGCTATCTCGTGAAGTCATGCCCATCAAATCAGATCAAGCGAGTTCTCGCGCCGCCCGGAAACGAGGCCGGAAACGAAACGTGACACCGAGTGCTAATGATAATCGATGCAAGCACAGGTACGATTGGCCAGACGAGGGCGACGCACGCACCTAATGATGCAATCAACTGCACATGAGTTGACTTCAATTGGACAAATCTGTCTGCCGAATGGCAATCATCGAACTATCACTAGGACTGTGTTATTAGTGCTATCAGCATCAGGACACCATCTGTGTCGTTGTACGTATAGTGACGATGGTCTGAAAGTTGGCAAGATCCTTAACCATCACACTTTTGGCACATCAAGCCCGTGGTGATCGTTCGCGCTGACTCCGAGTTCATACATAGATATCGCAGCTTTTCGGGCGCATTCCCAGGAGGGCAACACCGGCCCTTACGCTAGGCTATCGAAGTGAGACTTGCCTTTGTCTATTCACAAAGGTGGCATTACATCGAGACCACGTTGGTTCACGGCACATCATGACACCGCGACCCATCTGATCATATCCATCTATCCATTCTTACCTGGAGCTATGCCCCAGAATATACAACGTTTGTTCGGTCATTATGTACTCATAGTATTATCCAGGTGGTCTCATTGAGTTGTCACTGGCAGAGGTGAGATTAGCCCTGATACAGCAATTCATACTGACAGCTAGACTCGGAAGCCGAAAAAAAAACCCGCAGCACGACCCGGCTTGTCAGGACATTAGAATATCGTTCCCGAGGATCACAAGGCGTTGATTCATGGAAAGATATGTATATGCTGGTAGGCATGTGACACTCGGTATCGGGGCTGGCACGTTCGCCGCATCTGGGGCGCGCGTGTGGTCTCGGTTATCACGACGGGAAGCAGTTCCGTCGAAAAATGGTGGCGCCCTCGACTTCCCGGGGCTGTTTCAGCAATGAAAAGAAGATACATTACAACGGCATTTTTCGGACGCAGTGGAGCAAATCGGAACCGTTTGACGCGACCCCCCCAAAGGCAACGGTCCAGCCTCTTTACGAGTATCCACCATACGCGGTATCAAAATGCCAATTGCAGACAGAGTCGCCCGTAGACAGTCCTTTGACACCGGTCAACACCGCTAGCAGGCGCCAGCTCGTGGCTCGCATGCGGTATTTTTCCTTTCATTTTTATCTGCGCATCTTTTCCCTGGGAATGTCTCTCTGATCCTCCTCGGCGTGGCAAGAACAAGAGAGAAAGGCCCGCGCCCCCGAGGCCCGTCGCCACCGACCAAGGTTAGCGGCAACGTATCACGCGGGCGACGATTGTTTCTCTAGCCGTCCGAGTGAAAAAAAAACCCGGTGAACAGAAGCGCGACCGTGTCAAAAGTTCTAGCGCCATAGAAAAGGTGCCAAAGGAAGGACGGTGCAACGTACGGTGTACGTACTCGGACGGCATTGGTGGGGCGCGGGCATGTGGATGTGCGACCGAGAGAGCGAGGTCAGCGGGAGCAGAGGGGGCCACTGGCGGCTCCGTGGCCCGAAGGATACAATTTCCGAGTCGGTGACGACCAATACCAGTTGTCTTGGCTGGGGTGTGTGTGGACGTTGGCAGAGAATGTGGCAACGCTGTGATTGACACCGGGAATTGAGAATATTGAGACCCCCATCATTCTCCCCCGAGATTGGTTTCTGTCTGCGTCAGAAAGTACTGCACCAGAATCAAAGCAATCCTATCCCCTCATGAAACGCGTTGGTATCCTACCCCCTGGGTGTAAGTGATATGTAGGCGTTTGTCTAGTACAAGTCGGCTAGTGGCCAGGCCGCGCCCGCGGAACAGTTCATGCGGGGTACTAACCGAATTGCCCCGGATCGGAGGAGGCCTCACAGAGGTTTTTTTTTTTCATCATACCCAAAGCAAAACCGGCCGGAGTACTACCGTCACTGTACAACCTCCGCACCATTCATTCAGTGCGGGCCCGTTGCTCGATCGAAAGGGAGAAACGAGATTGGCGCTGGAAGTGGCCGAGTCCGAGAGTTCTAAGACTTGTAAAGGAAAGACACTTATCTGATCAAAATGTCGCAGGCTTACAACACCACCACCAGCTAGGGCCAACACACTGCCAGATAATGTACCGCCGCCCCGCATGGTACGACCGGGGATTTACGAGCCTTACACCCGAGATCGAAAACATCCGGAGGATGAGTCGAGAGGGGCCTCCCAAAATCGAAAATCGGGCATCGATGTGAAGCGAAATGAAACTCAATAACTTAATTGCCGTCCGCGTGAAACAGTGAACGAATAGGCCGAAGAGCCTGCGGATGTGCCAAATAACAAAAAGTAAAAAATGACTCGTCCACGACATCTGCGGTTGACCCGGGAGAAAAGGCAAACAGAACCTGTGAGGGAATGCTGTATCCCTCCTCCCCCTCGGGCAATGCAATGCACTGCCAGGAGAGAGGGGGAGGGACAAGTCTGGGAAATTTTTAAAGAGAAAAGAAACAAGACAGATAGGCGCTGGGTCAGCTAAATTGATGCATGTCAGGAGGCCTCCATCGGTACGTCACCCACTTCCACTTTCCGAGTAAGAATCGAAAGGAAAAAACCAATCTCGGCATGTGTTCTTCCATGCCATTTTCACCGATTTTACCTGCATGGTGGGGGAGAAAGAAGCGACCAGTTCTTTGGGGAAGGAGAAGGAAGAAGCCACATCCTGCATTATCCCGAATAAACCAACCGGTTTCTCAAAAACGAGAATGAGAGTTTGACCGAATGGCCAAGAGCGGCTTGTTCCCTGACAGCGCCGGTGTCCGGTGTCAATCATGTGAGGGAAAGATGGGAAGAAGCAGTACTAGTGGTTCTAGTGTCTAGGCAGTAGAAGGTTCAGCGGCGTCAGCATCGCAGCGGCTCCGCCTAGGCCCTTTTCGGCAAGTGCGCTCCAAGTGGGATACTTGTACTGTAGGAGCTCGCAAAAGTCTCTTTTCTTTTGAGGGAGCGGCGTCATCGTCATGGATCATGGGGTTTGCGCTTCCCGAGCCAAGGTTTCCCAAATTGGGTATATGTGCGGACCTGGCGTCCCACCCCGGACAGACGCGGCGATGAATACAATAATACGCTTAGTAGAGAACGCCAAGGTGTCGGGGCAGCAATACGTATCGGGCGCTGGCAGGCTCCGGGGGGAGGAAGAACCGGCGTCCCTTGGTTAGGAAGAAATGGAGGTCGGAAATTTCTGACCCACGTCTCAAATGCGCAGTCTTCGGTCGGGGTCGGAGACAGTCGACAAGGGAACGCGCCGCCTTGCTTGCCCCCTGGTCCACTAGAGCCAGCACAGCATAGAGACCGTCGCACGCGCGTCTGACTCATTCTACTGTATACGTCCAAGTCTTGATGTTCGTGATAGCATGCATGTCAGTACCCGTGAATAAATGTGTCTGATTTTGTTCGAGAATTGATCTGGATCAAGCGCCAGACCGGCTAGAATCCATCCGACGCCTCAGTCATCATCATCACCACCCAAATACAATCACTCGTCAGCATCCGAATCTGAATCTCCTTGGGCAAGCCGTGCCAACAACGATCCGTCAAGTGCACCTATGACAAAGAACCCCAAAAATAAAAAAATAAAAAAAGAATTATAAATCTTTTGTTATGAAGAAAAAATTCAAGGGAAAATGTGACGCACGTCCAGTAGGCGCCCGCCGACCGCGGTATGCTGCAAGGGGCGATGTTGCTTGTACGGGGGATGGCGAGGATGGGAGAGATCCCACAGACGAGCCAAAAGAAACGTCGGGCGACGAGCCGTTGAATGCGAGAGCGTAAGACTGCGCGAGACCGCGCGGATCCGACGCGCTTCCCGTACCCGATCCAACACCGACATTGGCGTTACCGCCCGCGGACGTGGAGAAGGCGAGTTGGCGCTGGGGTGTTGTCTGCTCGTTCGATTGTTTCATTCAGTTTTTTTTTTTTGGTTCGAACACGTACAAAGGATAATGGATGAGTGCGCGTGAGCGTGAATGTGGTTTTTTAGGATGAGTGGTGACGATGGAACACGTACATTAGGAGATAGCACGCCCGACTTGCCGCTACGCCATACTGGCGTCGTCGTCGTCCGAGGCTGGCCTTGTTTTGAGCGAGGTGCAGGAGAGGTCGATGTGGACTTTGCAGGCGAGGGGAGAGGAGGGTAGGGCGCTGGGGGGGAGCGAATCGCAACGGCCGCTTGGAGAATGTTGACGAGGAGTAGGCAGAAGAGGGAAAGCTCTGAAGGTGGCGGCAAACGGGAGTGAGCAGGGTGTTTGTATCAGTTGCTGTACGCGAGGGCGGAGATGGGAAGAGGGAGGGGAAACGGGGGAGGGTGGATGTTATGGAAAGTGTGGAACCGTACCGGCGATGACGAGACCCTTCTCCCATGACGAGTGGAACGAGTCACGGTAAAACTTCCATGCGGAGGAGTAGAGTGTTGGGAGGGGAAGGAGATGGGTTAGTGTGATGAGGGCGATGAGGGCGATGAGGGAATTCTTGAGACGGAGGCTGGCTTCATGATAGCGTGGCTTGAAGAAGTCAAAGAAGGAGCGCTTTGCCGTTGGATTTGAAGACATGTAGAAGAGCACAAAAGGTGTGACGACGAATTTCAACAACGCGACGGGTCGCCTGCATCGTGGCCCAACCAGTCTCTACACGTGATCGTACCGTCGTTTAATGATAGCATTGTGTAACTCTAGTAGATAGTCGTCTATACGCTAAACTCGTCCATGATTGCCGTCTCCGAGAAATGTAGAAATTCTGACGATGAGCGCGTCAAGCGCAACAAGCCACTTGGCCAATTCTATGTCTAACTTCTCCACGGAACCACCCTCAGCGATGCGGGTAAAGAAGTCGTCGCGACGGGGTACGGCATGAATGGCAACCTGCGTGATGGACGTTGAGTCAAGTATATATAGGATGTAGGGGAAGGGGAAGAGGGGGGGAAAGGGCGGGGAACCACGTGGGAGCCACGTCGCTTACCGACACGACGGAGCGAACGATAAACGAGTGGTGGTGACGGAGCACGATGTCATATGCTCTCTTGAAACAAACTCGAAGCTCCGCGCTGCGGTCATCCTGCGCATTCTGCAATGCACGGCACGTAAAGAGAAGGCCTCTAAAATGCAACCATTTTTTTTTTTTGATTTGTTAGCAGACCGGAAAACGTGTGGAGGGGGCTGTGCGCACCGGGCCAAGCGGACGAGACATGCTGTGCCCTGAAGTGTCCCGCCCTCCCGCGTCTCAGCCCGAACGAGGTTCTCTAGGGTTTCTGACGTCGGTTCATTAGCTTTGTACCGAGCACGAACCCCCTGAATGCTGGGTGTTAGGGAAAAATACCCAGCGGAGTGGAAAGGTGGCGAGGAAAGGGGAACTGACTGCTATGTTATTTCGAAGGTCCGTTTGGACAAAGGCAAAGACGGGGCCGCCCAAGAGATCTTCACCGGTTGCAGTTCAGAAAGAGGCGGGGTATTGCTGTGAGGAGATGATGAAGCACTTGCCGAACAAATCCATGAGGCCATCTGCTGCCTCAAGAAAAGAGATTGTTTCAACACCATCAGCGGTTACTGGGACGTTTGCAAATGACTGTTGTGATTGAAACAATACGGTGACATAGGACGACTGGGTGAGAGTGACCAACCTTGACTGTCTCGAACTGGGGAGCCATGAGGTTACGAAGCAAAAGGCATGTTTTTGCGCAGGGTGGTGCGAGGCTCGATGTTCAGTCAGTTTCGATGAGGATGATAAACACGTGGCTACGAAACGCTGCTCATCTAATCTGAATTTTATTTTATTCGTTTTGTGTGGTAATTACAAAAAAAGGGAGAGTTTCACATAGATGATGATGAATGATGAATGGGGATGATATATTATTGAGAGAGAGAGAGGGAGGAGAGGGAACCGGTGCGAGTAAGTTCAAAGTCAAGCACAGGGATTGATCCGAGCGAGCTGTTGTCTCGCTATATTCTTTCGTCTCGTCTCTTTCCCCGCCTCACTTCTTTTTTTTTTTTTTCTTGTCCTTATTATATATATAATATATTTTTTACCCTCTTCGAAACATTCCATTCCTTATTTCAACTCGACCTCAAAACTCCATTCGTTTACTCTCCTTTAAACCCGTCCTGGCCTGACCGAAGACATCTCCATCATCATCAACGCATATGTCAGCTTCCGAGTAATTGTCGCCTTTCCCTTCCTAATATATCTTCCTTCCCCGTCTCATTCTTCTGAATGCAGCCAGACTCCCCCTTCCACAACCTCTCCCTCTCCCACTCCGCCCCCGATGTGCGTCACTCCCTTTGGCTTAGGTCCTCCCGCGTCTTGTACTGTTCTGACGTCCTATTACTCGCTAGGCTTCCGGTTAAACGCAAAGCATCTGAGGAGCCTGACAGCCCACATCGTGATGATGCCCCATCGTCGTCCAAAGATTTCGAGGCTGGACGCGTCACATGTGAGGCTTGCGGCGAGTTTGTTTCCTACCGGGACGAACGCACCGGTTCTTTCACCACCAAGCATTGGGACGCCCACAAGCTCAAATGGTTCGCACATTCATCCCCTCATCCCGGCCTGTGCTCGCTCATCTCTCTTGTTCTTCAGCCCGGCCCCATCATCCACTCCTCCAGCCACAGAGCCCATTGAATCCCATTCGCACCCCTCCGTCTCTGGCCCTTCTGCCTCTGTTGAGACCAACTCGACCCGGCCACCATCCAAGCGCCGACGCGCCAAGCGTTCCGAAGAGGAGCGTATCCAGTACCTTCGTTCTGATCCTTATGTAGCCCAGTTTGAGGCTTACCGCGTTCTCTGCGCGTCCTGCGACAAGTGGATCCGTCTGCGCCCAAACTCTACTTATTGTTCTATTCCTTGGGATGCTCATCGCAAGAGCTGCCTTGCGCGAAAGGGGTGCGTTACCCTACACCCCTTTGTTATCATCCTTACTCAACGCCCCGTGTTTCGCTCCCGACTTACTACAGCGCCAAAGATGCAGCACCACCATTTGTTGTAGCAGATCCCGACGCCCGCAAATATGATGGCGAAAGAGTCCTCTGTAAAGCCTGCAACAGCTGGATTTTTGTCGGCCAAGTAAACCAGGCTGCCCAGGCCTGGTCGCAGCACCGTGCTCAGTGCCGTCCTGCATCGCCATCAGCTCCTTCAGCTGCATCTACAACCCGGGGGTTGGTTCTCACAACTAGCTCTATTCCCACCACTTGTTACTTACTCGTTCCTCGATTTCATCATCCTCAGCGTACCGCCACCATCACAACATCAGCTCGCCTTGGTTTCAGCACCTCCCCCATCACGGACAGCCAAGGAGAAGGACTGTTCACCCAGTCCGCCAGCGTCTTCCTCCTCTCAACCGCCGTCTGCGCCGCAACACCCAGACCCACCTACATCTGCACCCGCTCCTAGCACCGGCAGTGAGTCTCGCAGACGGAACGCCGAGCAGCGTGCGGCACAGCTGCGTGCGGACCCACTGTTGTCACAGGTAGAGCCCCATCGCGTGTTTTGCAAATTGTGCAGCAAGTGGGTTCAGCTTCGCCAGGATAGCACGTTCTGTGCGTACCCATGGCAGCAGCACAGAAGCAAATGTGTGATTCGACAGTCAGTCGCATCAATTTTTTATTATTCATGCCATCACGTTTTCAATATTTTTTTTTGGTATGGTTTTGTCCTTGTGCAGCGAGAAAAAGACAAAGGCTAAAGTAGCGGGGGGTGTGGCTCACAGCGGACGCGCCACACCTGCGTCTGGTGACGAGTCGAGTGATAACTATGAGCTCGGTCCCGAAGGCGAGGAAATGGACACCACAGAAGATGCCGATGCGATCCAGGACACCGATGCAACCGATAACCAGGCCCCACGGTATGCTGACTTGGGTTCCCCCGCGGACAGGTGCGTGTTTCCTTTTACCATCCCTCCTTCTTTGCGTGATGACCGGGCTCTCCTTAAACCCCCTCTCTGCTCCGCCCATAAACTCAATTGTCGTCCCTCGACGAACCAAAATGACTCATACCCGTGGTCGTCGTCACACTCGTGCCACTTTTGGGCGATCCATTTTCGCTTTTGGGATGACTCTCGTGTCGTGCTTTCACAGGCTAAACTTCACACGCCACTCGATCGCCTACCTCTTCCGCACGACGTATACCGCCGCGGATGCGCTGACGATCGCCGCACTCGTCGCGTACATGAATGCAGCGCTCCCGCCGGACAAGCACGAGGAATTCGACACGGCCGAGGTCACGCGCGCCGCCAAGACGCTGCACGACCGTGGAAATGTCGCCTTTGAGGGCGATACGCTCAAGCTCTTGCACTGAATTGTCTTCCTCACCCGCGTTGTTTCCTGGCTTCTTTTTTTTTTTGGACGCGTAGCCTGGGTTGGTCGGTCGCGCGTTTTCTTGGTTTTTGATTTGTTATTCCCCGAACTTCCTCACCTTTGTTTTTTTATATTCTTAATATTTTCTCATTGCATTGTTGCTCTCCGTGGCTTTTATCATTTGGGTGGCTCAGGCTCACCGCAACCGATGGACAGATAAACGTATCGATACTTTTCAAGAGAACCCTCTTTTCCCCTTTCCTTTAGTTTCTCTCTGCGCCCGTTGTGTCAACCTGTTGTCGTACAGACGTGCATCCCTTGGACTAGACTCTCCACGTAATCTTAGTAGTAGTATTTGTTAGCGTTCCCCCCCCCCCCGCCTGTTGAAATTATTCGCCAATTTTGCTGCTTTATTTACTCCCACCTGCCTTTCTCCCCTTTGCGTTTTCTCTATTGCATGGCATATATTTATATATCTATTCTTATGTATGTCTTGTCTGTCTTTTTTTATTGATTCATTATTTCTTGCGCTAGGAGTAGTGGAAACGATACAGTCGTAGGCAAGCAATTCATGGACCTCATTCGTTTGCCTTCTCAGAGAGATATATAGAGAGACATTATTCGACTAGTACATGTGCATTGGGAAGCTCGAAACTACTGATTACACAAGAAAAGGCAAAACGAGATAACAGGAGGAAAGGGAAGGGGTAAAAGGTGAGCAAGTAAGTGTGCATGTTCGAGTACGAGATTACGCCGGAAACCGATAGCCGTCCCACATGAGGGAAAGGCTGCGTGTCCGTCTCACCGACCGACTAGAGTAAAGAAACCGAGAAAAAGAGACGGAATGGACATGTGTGCTAGCTAGTCAGAGCTACAGGGGAAAGGAGACAGATACATCATAACTTAGAGAAAACGCGAGATGGGCATCCGGAAAACGAATGACAAGATAGTTGGGAGAAGAGGAGTAAGGATTGCCGGGGTTGCTATTGTCGTTAAACGAGATGTAGGATAATGCGGCGAGGGGGAGAGAGAAATGCTGCAAAGAAATAACTGCAGTTACTTGGCTTACATGTGTCGCCCGCTGGTACCACCGGCACCACCATCGAGTATGCCCGAATGCTGATGCATGAACGACATCCACGTATCATTCATTCGCGAGCCGTTTGGCGCGAGCCCAAGCTGCGACAGCTCAGTCTGCGGCGCGAAAGCTGCGTAGCTCCGCCGTAGGTCGACCAGGTTGTCCGGGTGTTGGTGGGTGTGGGAGTCGGGGTGGTGCGTTTGTGGGTGCTGGTGGGGGTGCACTTGTGCTTGGGGGTGCGGGAGTGGGTGCTGGTGTGGGTGTTGTCCGTGTGGGCCCTGAGGAAGACCCAGGGGGGATGATGATGTGGGTGGTTGGGGCTGAGGGGGGAGTCCTTGTGGGGGTGGGGTGTACTGGTACGACGCGGTCACGTATTGCGAGAGCGGGGGCACGGTCTCAAGTGTGTATTGCGGCTGTTGCTGGTGCTGCGGCCGCTCTGGCGTCACGTAGCCGTATTGCTGGTGCTGATGCTGGGGCGCGTGTGGGGCAGTCTCGATGGATGGGACGAAGTGTGGATCGTAGCCGACGTATTCTTCCTGGCGCGCGAGCCATTCGCCGATCATCGACTGCCCCGGTCCTTGCCCTTGCGCGGCCTGGGCCTGAGCATGGGCAGCGTGTGCGTCGTCGGGCGATTGGCCTATCATGCTGGGTGCTGGCGGTGTCACGGGCGATGACGTGGCGCCCGGGCGGAACACCTTCGAGCGGCCAGCAAAGACTGTGAACTCATCATCGTTTTCTTCTTGTTTGACACCCCATATGGCATCGTCGGGTTGTGCAAGGCGGTTGGGGTCCCGTGCGGTCGCCATGGCGCGGCGGGCCTTCTCTCTCATGCGATTTAGGATGACCTGTGGTCGAGAAGGTGTGGATCGTGAGGCTGCTCATTCAAACAATGGGACGTACCATGGCCTTTGCAGCACGGCGGTTATCTTTGGCAGCTTCCCCTATCAACGAGCATCCCCTATCGAGCTCTGTCATGGCATCATTCGCAAGAGACGAGCGTGGACCGCGCGAGGCAATAAAGGCAAAGACGACCTAGAAGACGAAGTAATGAGACCACGCATCTTGCGTATCTCATAGCCTCATACATACAGTAGCAGAGAACGTATACGTCCATATAGTCCAGAAGCGAGAGACTATAACACGCTGGACACGAAGCTGTCCCTCGACACTTTGTAAAATATTTCTGGCCGCTCGCACAGTGGCCAAAAATGATGGGGCATATTGACTTCTTATTGGGTCATCGGGGTTTTCGATGAGGGCCTGGACAAAGAGGTTGCGATGGAGAAATAGGAGCACTAAAAGGTTTGCTTAGCTCCAGCAGCGGTGGTATCCGAAAGGACATCGACTTACTGATGTCCCCAATAGCCCCGAGCATATATGTCAACATGGAGGCAGAAAGGGGGACAGATTGGGGATCAACTCCAGGTCCGCCACGTATTGCGTCCAGCGTCTGAGGCGGGAGAATGAATGCACGGATCTTGCGGTCCAACTCCTTGATGGTGTGATAGCGAGGCGACGTGGCTGAGAGTGTACGTGTGACCATTTCCGACACGACTTCATTCGAGAAGCGAAACATCCAGGTAGAAACTATCTTTGGTGTCAGTAGGAGCAAAACAAAATGCAGGACGTTAGATATATATACGTGACAAGTTGTCGCCAGCCTCAAGAGTCGTGGGCAGGTCATCGTCCTGGGGGAATTTGCAATCTATGAATTCACGGTTAAACGCAGGTGGTCTGCCGGTGGAGAGAGCCTAGGATGACATTATAGGTGTGGCGAGAACGGAAATAATCACAGGCTGTACGTACATGCCATGAGTCCGCGATGAAAAGGTCCCAGAAAACCATCCTGCGCCTTTGCACAATCCTTGGGTCCTTCTCCCACTGGGCAGGGTCGCGATCTAAGACTTTAATGAGCGCTTACAGTGCGCATATATGCACCACAAGCTTACGTAGTCCAATCTACAAGCAGATGAACGGCATGCTCGCCAGATGTGGGGGAAAAAAATAACGCACCGTCTGGGCAAGGTGGGCCGCCAAGTTAACGAGTGACCAGGTAAATTCCATGCTCGATTCCCCGCCACTAGCATCGTTTCCGAGCATCGCGTGATAAATGCTCGCTATGTGTAGTGTCTGGATAGTTACCAGCGACGGCTTCTCGAGCACAGGTTGCATACCAAGAGCTGCCAAAGCCAGTTGGTTGTAATGCTCGCCTTCGGATTCCGCAACCTGAGTGGACAAGTTAACGTCAAGGACGCTTCCCAGGGCGAACATGCTGAATAAGAGCGCCAAAACATGGGGTCCATTGTAGTCGTCCGAGGGATACGCTAGCCGCTTTCCGTAAATTGAAGGGAGCATCTCATTGATAAGCTGATGCCGAGTCACGCTGCGAAAGATCCAAGTAGCGGTTTCCAAGTAAGACTCCGCCATTGCCATGGCCTGCTCCCATGGGGGCAGATAAGTCCTGATGAGCGCGATCGTGTCTTGAATAGGTCCCATCGGGGTAAATGGGAAAGAATAGGAAAAGCGCTGAAGTTGGGGGGGAAGATTGGACCCCTTTGAGCTGTCACTCGTTTCTGTTTTTTGACTCGGAGATCCTGCAGAATCGTCTTTGTCTAGCTGGAGCAATATTTAGCAATTTGACAAATGAGAAGCCTTGACGACACGACATACCAGTAGGAGGTCAGATCCACCGGTGGATCCGAAGAAGCGCGACAAGCCATGGTCAGAGACGGAGAGTGTGCCAAGTGCAGCTGAAACCTCTGCAGCGCCCTCGTCGTCACTTTCATGAGGCCTGTCATCGGGATTTTCACTATCTACGATGATAGCATTGTCACAAAGCAGTGGGTGAGGTTCTTTGGACGTGCTTGCTTGGAGGACAGCAAGGGCGTCCTCCAGCTGGCGGATTCGATCACCCATGCGGGCAATCCGACGGTGCAAGTGTTCGGTAGCGGCGATGACAAAGCTTTTGGAAAGGGTGATACGTCACCAGTCAGCTTTGGCATCCTCATAAACTGCATGGGGGGGGAGGGGGTTGAAAGGATGGTCCCTACCGAGTTCCCTGTCCTGTGGCAAGACTGCCTGGTTGTCAAAGGCACACATTTCAGCATTTAGGACGCAGGATGGCGAACGAACAGAACACGGACCGTTCGGACACAAAGATGCGCATCCTCTCCGCTTTGTGGTTGTGGTCAGACTGAATTCTCCCAGATGGACATATTGGGTGGCACCTACTTGGCACGATTGACAGGGGATTTGCTTGTCACACTTAATTTTAAGTCTAGCGGAGAAAACGGAAAACAGAAAAAAAAAAAAGGATGAGAAAGAAGGGCGTTAGACGGGCAGGCCAAAGTGACAAGAGGACAGCGCAGAGGGTTTGGCCGATCACGCACCTCCGACATTCCGCACAGGAGATCTCCCCGCGGTTCCTTTTCATCTCAATCTCCCGAGAATACATGCCATCCTGTCTGACGCCTACGGCGGCATCACGGTTTAGTCTGCGACGGTCTGAATGGGGCTTGGTTAGATCGACGGGCATGTTGCTGGCGGCGAGAGAGGTTCATTGAAAAGAGGGAAGGAACTATTTGAAGGATTAAGCTTCAATCGAGGAATTGTTGCGTGGGAATCGTTCATCTAAACTAGATCATTTCGGGAATTGGGAAAGTCTCCCCGAGTTTACGCGTCGTCGTTAACCCCGGCAGAACACTTTAACCCGAGTCAAATGTATGGTATGTATATGCTGCATATGTATTGACGTATGCTGTAAGCTCGTAACCGTAATCTTCGTAACTCGTAACACCCCCTTTGCCCCTGCGCCTTCTCAATCCCTATATCGTTCTGGTCAACTTCCCTGATCCCGCAGCAGGCCGTTCAAAACATCGTTTGCAGAACGGCTTGTTCCCCCCGTCCCCCTCCGGATCATTCACAACTGGCGTGTTTATACAGCATAATCTGTCACAACAACCTCCCTCCCCACCACAGCTTCGGTGTCGCAACACCGCCGTAACAAACATCTCGGGATCCGCAGCATTCCGGCAGACTGTTAGGAAAACTTTTCTTCGCGTGGACGGACTTAGCGTGGCTTGGCATTTTAAACTGCTCAGACATGAAACACAGTTATTATTATTTTTTGGGTGGTCCTGTGTCTCGTCGTAAATTGAAATAAAAACCCGCAGTTGGGCCCTTACTGTACAAGATCATCGCCAACCTTGAACCATTGACAGGCTCAGGCACGACGGAGATCAGGTTCTCTGAGGCGCTTCAACCAAGCGATCACACATTTTCATCATGCTTCATATTTCCCATCTTCCTCTCCCAAATTCGGCCAAACGGCGCCTAACATTTGGCCCATCACTCCCGCTCTTGCTTCATTCTTATGGGTCCTTGGCTCTGGCTCTCGTTCAATTCCCTACTGGGGCCCGACGACAAGTCCGTTGACTCATCTTTGACTGGGGCATATACTTTTGTATTAGTATTAGCTCCAAGGGTTCGTCTTCCATATCAATCTCGTTGTAATGCACCAACCCTGAAGGCTAGACCATGCAAACTGGAAAAGTCCGAACGAACCTTCCTAAAAGATCGAGGTGAGCGAGTGATAACATGGAGGAACGGGGCAGCGTAACAATAGGGGATTTCGTACCCTAACTGCACCTTGATCTCCACTCGTACGCCGCCGATCACACCCAGCCACATCCCCTCATTGGTGCGGTGGCTCCTCATCGAGACATCGATTCAAGGCTGCTTACTGCAGGCCTGGGTCTCGTCCTGGCGCATCAGCGATCCCGACCTATGCCCGAGCTGGAATTGGCTTGCAGTATGTGGCCAAAAGAGGGGTGGTAGTTGGGTGGGTATCCAGCTCTCGTGGGCCCTCCAGCCGGAAAACAATAGAACAATCTGTCCGGCGCACGGCAAACAACTACAGCACTCCTGATCGTAATGATCAAGAAGCCTACGTGCGCTCACGTGGAATCATGCTTCGCGGTGGCTGGGAAGAGGGGGGATGTTGTTGATCAACACCCTGGGCGGCGGTGCTTCGCTGCTTCCTGGAGAGATAGCGACAAGACGAACGACTGACGAACGTCGAAACGGACGGCGACCTGTGCAAGCACAGACACCGGGCTTCGTCATTTTGGGTCTCTCCTTCCTGGGAGATGTGCCAAAGACCAGCCAGATCTGCTGACTCTTGTCCGCGGATCCTTGGCCATGGAGCTCTTCGCGGATTCCTCGGCTGTATGCGACCATCCTCGGAAGCGGTGCGTTCTTATTCTTGTAGGTATCCGTCACAAAGCACAGCATAGTACTATGTGACCCGCTGAGGGACCAAAACCGGATCGTCCCCCCACCCCAGTCTACTGTGTATTCAGTTCGACGCTGATGATTGAGAGGAACGCTCAAAAATATTTGCCACAACCGAGACACCTTCGCGCGCATGACAAGGGCCGTCCAATTACAGTCCAATAATACAATGCGAGAGTCACTGAGAAGCATATATATACTGTCACGGTATGGTAACACGTGTACAGCTGCGGGGCTTTTTACTAATCGACAAGCTTCGCCCCTCCCACCTCTATCTCCTCCCACGCGCGGTTCTGCTTCATCTGAATCATAAAACCAGACATGACTAAGTTTGCGTAACAAGACCAGCGCAGAAACCATCCGGTTCGCACGTGTGGGTGTGCATGGGAAAGTATACCACATACAGTACAGTTTGAATACGATAACGATCACTGTAACAGATGGTGAACCACTCTCCGCCCAGGGCCGATGGCACATGCTTATGCTTATGGGCTTACGGACGGGCCCCGAGAGTCCCGAGGAATGGTTACAGCAGTTTCGACAGTGGGTTCCAACTTCCAGGACGAAGACACAACAAGATTCCCAAGAACTCGCAAGGACCCATATGGGCCTGTACGTACGTGTACGACTGAACAGAATATCTTTTCGGTTTTCTTTTACCTCCCCGGGGGTCCACCCCCTTTTCTCGCTGGCCCGCCGCCGACGCCGCCGCTCTAGCTCTCGCGACAAACGTTGGGAATTTCTCCGAGTTTAAACCCATCGTTGGTTTGATCGCACTTATGAGCGCTGCGCCCTCTACGGCCCTTTCATGCTGCCCTTGTATTGTCTATTTGTCAGTGTGTTTCAATATCTTGTGCCACATTTTTATATATTTCCCCTAGAATTTGCCGGGAGGAAGGGGTGAGGATAGCGACCCTGCAGCCGAGTGCCCGGAAAGGGGTTTCCCTATAAAGAATGGGCAAGCCGAAACGGTTCGGCATGGAACCCGCGCGCTGGGCGGTGAGAGAACCAGTTTGCAGCACTTCCAGCGTAACGAGAAGGGGGCTGGGGATGGGAGACCATTCGACTGGCGACTTTCCCCCCTCCCTTTCCCAAAATCTGGTGAACGACAGCAGCAACATAACAACTCAGCGCAATGTAAAAACTGATGACAACTGATCCACAATAAAATGATCCGGACAGACCCGAGCCTCTCGCGTTTCGGGCGCAAATTTTTTTTTTTCTCTTTCGGTTGTTTGTTT
>Ga0307509_10004844_pt1 | contig 19125 bp, 21 predicted proteins | sample 10_EM_MG_FD_202245 | JGI IMG/M metagenome (GOLD analysis project Ga0307509, IMG submission 202245) | Populus trichocarpa ectomycorrhiza microbial communities from riparian zone in the Pacific Northwest, United States - 10_EM | ecosystem: Host-associated > Plants > Roots > Unclassified | place...
TGGGGGAAGATTCGTTGAAAATATGCGACGGAAATTATATTGCTCGTAAGGTTTCTCGACCTCAGTTGGACGAACATCTTCGTCGCAGTGCTTTTACTGATCGAAAATTCAGACATTCTTTCCCCGGACCGCACACCCCCGAGCCTCCCGGGTTGAGGGAAGAGCCTCCAGAGCGGGCGGACATAACCGGGATAAGGCTCGGGAGTGCGTATGAAAGGAAAACCCGAGTCCCGATGATGAGGTGGAGTCGGGGAATGGCGCAAAAGGCGCTGGTAACGTCCGACAGCCTCTTGGTGACACGGTGCGGACTCAGCCAAAGCCGGGTGTCGACGATCGAACGCGCCGTGGTAACCGCTTCTTCGTTGCAGTTCCCCAAACACACGGCTCCGAGCCATTCCAGATCTGCCCTTTTCAAATTCCCCCTTCATTGCTACTGGATGGCGCGGAGTATGGACGGATACCGAGCGGGTGGTTCGGCACCGACCCGCGCAAAGGTGGGGTAACAACAACTCTTTATCAAGGTGCATTGTTCCTTAACCACGCGTACATCGGAGGGTTAGATCTCCCAAACCCCCTTGTGCAGCCAGCGCGGTATGTCAAATGCGGTACCGGACAACACACACCGTGAGCGCTTGAGCAATGGAAGGTGCAAATGATCGGTCCCTACTATAAGTATGAAAGTGCCCGGCCTGACGAAAACCTGCCTGAATGGGTTACGCACTCCATCCGTGTATTTCACATCATACGTACAATCGACCCCCTAAAATAGGTCCTGCTTGCGGAAAGGTGCCTACACCAACCAATGAGAATTCCCTCACATGCGCAACCTGGCTGTCGTCGGCTTCCATCCGAGCTCCCCGCCCAGGGTTCAGACATTCTCATTAAGGCTTCACAATGAACTGGAGGGAGGTTTGGGGTCGGTCCTGTGAAACGAAAACCTCTTGAACGTGAACGTCGACCAGCTTGTGACATAGTGGAAATTGCATTAGTGTGTTGAGTGTTTGTGCAAATACCCCAAAATAGGAGGACATGGGCGGGAAATCGCCGCACAGGGGAACAGGGGTGGGGAATACACAACCCCCAATGCGAGCCACTCCGATGACCCTCCGTACAAGTTAGAGTCACGCCTTGAACTCAGAGGATGGGAGGAGTTCAGAGAGGTGTACTCTCAAAGACCCCCATGATGTATTCAGATGAACAATTTCAATTGCATGGACCCCCAGGGTCTGATCTGACAGTTGAGGAGCGGGTGACTTCTGCCGGCGCGAAGCATCGGCGGAGGTACATTCGAGTTGGAGGGAAGAGCAGCGTCTCTACAGACTCTCCAGAAAGTCATTGGAAACGAATATCAGAGTCGGCACCTACGGGACGCGGTGTGGGTGGACGAGCAAGCGGCCAGTTTCATAGTGGCCGGTGGGATGGTTCGGATTCTGGGGTCATCCGTGCACAGACATGGTAATCCGGCGGACGCACCAGAAACACGACATAGTATCCAATGGATCAGTGCGCGGGGCGGTGCGAGAGTACGAGCAGACAGAAGGGCGAGCGAACGGTCACAACGGGTTCACCGGATTCGCTGTGAGGCGCGCTACTCCCACAACTCGCGTGAGGTACGACATTTCGTTGGTGGCCGTAATGGCCGTCGACACGTCGTGATCCCCAAACGGAGCAGTGAAGGGTCGCAGGTTGCGATGACCGTGTGTGACAGGTGGGAGGGCCAGTCAGTAGTGTAGAACCTGCGTAGTGTGAGGGATTACAATGAAAACCCAACATCTGCCACCCGATAGAGCCCCAAGGGAAGGACGCGGAAATGCGGGGGATCCATTTAACGGGTGGCGGGACGCGAAATCCCTATCATCTGCCATGGGGTCGAAACACAGTTTAAGCCAGCAATACAGGTAGATACAATGCAGAGTATGTAGCTGAGGAACGAAAATGGCTCTCCCGGCGACCACACAATGGGACCGGCAGTGCACCAAGTTGCGGTTCTAGCGAGAGAGTGGTCCGGGAGTTACCGATCCATCTGGGCGACCTTCAGCGCTGGAGGTCCATGGTATCTCCGGCGTTCCGCTGTTCAACGCTCAGCCTGGGGTTTGGTGTCGCATTCCCTCCTCAGATTTCTGCGAGACAGCATGGCACTGCCGCGCCAAAACATCCAGTGGGGTCGAAAGTCTTTGGCCGAACAGCGCTGGCTCTTTTAACATCCTTTTCCTAGATGGAGGAGTGGGGGACATCGGCGCGTTACACACCTAACATCCTTTGTTTCCTATTGTGAGCCTACTTTTACAATCTAAGCCGATTATCTGAGACCTATCGTGTATTGGGTATCTATCCGTCGTTTGTTGTTTGGCCGTGGCAGCGGACCGGGCGGAGCGCCACACCGGACGCGATCGAAGTACACTTGATCCGCAACCCCGACCATGCCAAAAAGCTCGAAAAAGAAGAAAGAGAAAGTTGCCGACTTTTCTGTAATGGATTTCTTCGTCACTTTGTTTGGGGTTCCACTTACCTTTTGATACTCGGTCGAACAGAAAGCAAAGTTGAAGCTCGGAAAGGGGAAGAAGCAACCGACGAATGCCGTCGACACGACGTTCAAAGCACGATGTGCGTCGTTCTCTATACCGACAACTCTACGGACGCGATCCCGCTGACACCAGCGACCAGCTATCGCTCTTCCTTCTCAAAGCATAACCAACGACAAGAGTGATGAACTACATACGACGAAACGGAAGCAGACTTTTGAGGACCTGATATCTCACCTGAAACACCACAATCCAAATACCCGGAGAGGTCCTCCTTTCCCGACATTATCTCGAGGGTCCATATGTGCTGATTATCTGAGTATTAGATGCGATATTTGGCCTCAGGGAGCTTTTGAATACCTACCCAACACTCGTATCCCAACTTTTGGCCCCCCTTGTTATGGCGACCGTCCGATTGACGAGCGATGAGGTTCGTGTATTGACCGTGCCTCTCCTGTGGACTGCGTGTAATAATTTTGAACCTAGGACCAAAGCGTTCGACAAGCACTACTCTCGTTTTACCGATGGCTTACACCCCTCGTACCCACCGTGAGGCGTTGCGTGCCATCCCCCGCCCCAGGTGTCCCTAAAAGCCGTATCTAGGATGACCTCCTCCCTCACACGGGCATGATCCTGCTTTTCACAACCTCTGCCCAAACACATATTTTCCCGGAAATCCGCCTAGACGCGGTTCGTTTCCTGGACGTGTTCCTGGAGAGAATCCCCCAGATTGTTGTAACAGGCTGGTCTGATGCCACCTCTGCGCATGGGGCTCGAGTATTAGATGGCTACCTTGGATTGTTAAGTGCCGGGACCAAGTTCGGGGAAGGAGGTCAGTGGTCGGTAGTGTCAGGTGGTGCGGCTGACAAACTACACTACCAGACGGTGAAACGCCACAAGCCACATCAACCTCCAGTGTTATGCTTTCATCAATTGTGAGCCCTTCCATCCAGGTTGGCTTCTTCGGGTGGTGCTTACCCGCGTTATAGTCGAAATTGGTGGTGCTTAAATCCCTCGCAACTTTCCTCCAGAAAGCTCTTTCCGTTGCTGGGGGTGGTCCGTCGGGCCCAAGTTCCAGCTGGTACATGTCCTCTGCGTTTGCCTCTGCCCGCGCGCACAGTTCATTCGACGCGCTCTTCGACCCTTCCCTCACTAGCGGACCTTCTAAAGCAGTTTGGAAACCAGAAGAGGTGCCTTCCGAGGACCAATTTATTGGGACTTTCTCGTTGGCCGGCGCGGGGGTAGACGATGGGTTCTCGTTGCAGGATGTGTCTGGTTTACATTCTGCTGTATCCACAGAGTCGGGGAGTTCATCGACCCGGCTGAAGCATATTTCTGTACGATTCCATTCGTGCAGTTTGTATTAGCCGTACTCATTCATTCACAGCGTTTGGCACATACTCTGCACCCAGTGATTGTTGCCACCTTCCTTGATTGTGTCCCGGCAGCCTTCGGTCTCGGTTCGACGAACTCAACCGAACTCGAGCTGATCGCAAGTGTCGTCGATATATCTCGGAGCCTTTATGGTGTAATCCTTCAGGAGCAGTCCTTTGTGCGTTGCGATCATGCTTGTTAGCGTCTACAGTGCTGATCCGTGCGACAGGAGGATTCCAAGAGAGAGTCAAACGAGCTGGGTGTCTTGCTTGGTCACATGGCGGTCTACTTCCCGTTTGCTGCCAACGGGGGCAAGCGGGATATAAAGGTGCGCTTCACTCAGAAATGTCAGTGGATTGGCTGACCTTCAGCGTCGCAGATCGAACAAACAGTTCAAGAGCTTAACCTCACTTACTGCGAACTCACCTCCCTTCTAACCATACACCACGCCGAACCTTTGCCGTCCAACTCTCGTCCTATAAACCACAGATCGAAAGGGAAGACCCCCCAGAAATCAAGTTCCGTACCTTCGCTCTCGTTGGACCGAGCAAGCGAGTACGTCTCTCACTTGTTGGCGGGTGGATCAAACGCTTCAGATGGGTTGTCACGGCCATTGACGGTCGCTGCGTATTCTGCCCTGTTGCCGACTCTGTGGTCCTTGGTGAACAACATTGGTGGGAGTTCTGGCGGGGGCGTGGGAGAGGAAATGGTCAAGGTCGTCATAGACAACGCGATGAGGATTGGGTCCATGGGCGCAAGTAAACGGGCGACGGTGGAGTTTGTTGGGAGGTTGATGCTAGTGAGATAGTTTGCTGTCCGGTCCTCCGTCCGTCATTTAGCGTGCTGACCGGTCCACAGCTCCGAACTGAACGAGAGTATACCGGCTCGTTTAGGTCTAATATCAGTAAAGAGGTTGAAGACCGGTTTGAGGAATGGGCGAAACACCTCCCGAAGACGTTATGGGAGCTGGGAGCTAGTAATCTTGAGACAACCGAGGTACATCCACGACCAGACTGCTTCTCACTTCGCGAAGAACAAAGAGCGCTCATTCAAGCCATTGCCCAGGTAATTGCCAGGTTCCTTTCTAGACTCTTCCAACGCAGGGCGTGCCGACCCGAAACCACGAAACTCATCTGCACACGCTTTACACCCTACTTCAGTGTCACGCATCCGACTCGGGGGGCGTTACCCGGCCCCCTTTTCAAGCTTCCGACTGCGCATAGGAAGTTGGTGCTCGACGTCATGGCCCTGATGTTGCATGATCAGGACGTGAAGGCGTGTGCGGGTGAGTTTTTGGGTACTTTGGAGGGGAGTTTAACCGGCCAGGATGAAAAGGGGTATTGGAACCAGATACAGAGGCGAGGTTAACGGGCCTGGTACCGGGTTTTGAAGGGGAAGATGTCCACGCTTGGGGGCAAAATCCCCTGCAGATTTCAATCGATGTTCCTTTTTGCCGAGTAACCGAGAGGTCTCGGTTCGCTGATGAATGGGGTGGAATTGATTATCCAAGCCCTCAACCTCGATCCCCACCTCGTTTCTGAAATGCTTCTATTTGGTGGGGGCGCTTCCTGTAGATTCCGCAATTCCAGGACTCCGCGTCCCCAGCGGCTGTGTCTCGAATGGGAGGGGGAATTGATGGGAGTTTAGGATTAGCCGGGGCAAGCTGGACCCGTGCGACGATTGATATAATCCTGCACGGTATCCATCGCACGTCCCACACGTTCAAACCCATAATCAATGGAACCGGATAGGATTGTTCATTGTCCACCCCATTCACCTCTCGGCGCGCTCAATTACCATTGGGAGTTGATGGGCGTTACGTCAACCAAAAGGAGTACAAAGCGGCGGCTGGAGCGGCTCTCAGACTTCATGCATGTCGACTGGCCGTTGATGCGGAGGGAAGTACCTTATGTGTGACCACGAAGTGTATCCACGAGGGGGAAAAAGTTGTATAGATCATTTCCAAACGACCAGGACGGATAATAGATAGACTTAGGTGCTACGTACACTTAGAGGGAACCGGCCACAAGCGACCTTCGCACATGTGCTGACCGTCAATATTGGAAAAACAGAAGGGTTGGACCAGCGTATCCTGTGCGCAAAGGATGTGGAAGAAAAGAGAGAGATTGTGTCCATTGTCTTGGGACGAAAGGACACAGACGCCAGCTCTGGCAGGAGGGTGGGTAATCGGACGTCACACCAGCGACGCCTAGGAGGGGGGTATATTGAGCATTGTGTACTGTGATAATTGTGCATTTTCCCGTAAATGATTGTAGATTGTGGATGCGGATCGATCTCTAAATGGGGGCGAACGAACGGGCGAGGGAGGAGCGTCCACTTAGTCGACGATTTGCCAGGTCATGCCGCTAACGCGGCCCTCAGCTGGGTCGGCGATCTGGTTGTAGGCGTGGGGCGAGAAGTCGAGATCTCCGTAGGCGCATCCCTCGCACCTATCGGTCAGCTTAACGAAGATGGTCTTGCCCCTGACTGGAATTGACGACAAGGATCAGCGAGACCCGAAGGGGAAAGGGTGGACTTGTACGTACGGGTAACTTTGGCAGTCTTGCCGCACATGGGGTTCTTGTTCGGGTTGCCGCTCGTGTAACCACTGTGGGACAAAGTGTCACAACAAAGAACTCGTGAGAAACCCGATCGCCGGCACACTCACGGGAACGAATCGAAGAATGCGTGAGAGACGGCGGCGATATCGTCACCGTCGTTGTTGGTGATACCACAAGCACCAAGACCAGTGGCATAGAAGGTTGCTGAGATAACCCCACGTTAGGCGTGTCTATGAGTAGGAAGGTATCACGTACCTTGACCACTGTTGGTCTGTCCTCCGCCTCCGCCATTGCCAGGATCAGGAGTGGGAGTAGGGGTGGGACTGGGGGCAGGATCGGGAGTGGGAGTGGGATCAGGAGACGGCTTGGGGGTCGGCTTAGGGTCGTCTTTCGGAGTGGTCGTGGGCTCCTCGGCGGGGGTGGTGGTCGTGGGCTTAGGATCTGCAGCGGAGGGCTTGGGCTTGCAACGACCGGTACCGGCACGCTTCTTGCGCATGACCCTCTCAGCAGGGATGGACATATCACGGGCCGCAACCTGGTTGGCCGTCGCTACCTGGGGAAGGGCGACTCGAGCGGCGAGGTCCCTATGGTTATGGACGTTGCGGCCCATGTGAGAAGGGACAGCTGCTACCGACAGAGCAGCGGTTAACAGGACTGCGAGCTTGGTCGGGGTGAACATGACGAGGGAAAGAGAGTGGGAGGGGTAAAAAAAGAGTGTGAGTGGTGGGAGAGAGCGAAGGATATGGTGGGTGTAGACCGGGCAAATATATTCATGAGAAAAAATAAGCAAATAAACCTGTGTCAATGTAGTCGAGTCACGTGCATCACCCGCAGTTGACGGCCGCGTCCCTCGCCGCAGATCCCCCTTACCCGCTCGGAGCGCCCTCTTGCCCTGAAACCTGTCCCGTCACCATATTTGGCCTTGGTCTTCCAAAGGAGCCGATCGAGAGTGCAGGAGAAAAGCGCATCCCAAATAACGACCACATAACGAGTGGGCTGGCCTCGTCGCGTAAGTGGTAACCAGCCCCAACTGGACGTTGATGTTGGCGAAACCATCAATCTAGCCTGGTGACCACGTCGAGCCAAGCCAGCTCGGCTCCGGGGGTATTTCAACAACCGGCTGATGCTTCCTTCTGGAAAGGCCCATGGACGCGAGCTACACATTCTTGTCGTGTCCTCCCTCGGCTTCGCGACGTATTTGCCTGCCCTGGGTCTCTGTCGAGCGATGTGACATGGGAGACAAAACTAGCCTCCTCGATCCCCCGATTGTCAACAATTTCAATCATTTGCCCCAAGGTTTCTCGCAGGTTCCCGACCAAAGCTTGTTCGGATGGGTTACCATACCCTCGCCTACTCCATTCGGAGGTTCTGATGGTGGGTACTTGGGATGGCAAACGTGGTCGCTTCCGACGGCAGCGCACATGAAAGGAGCGAACGGGTGGATTCAGGAACGAATCGAGACATTGGCTGGGTCCCGGGGTGCTTCTCACAACACCATACCCGGCAAAGTCCGCAAATCGATTCTCCAGGTCAAGGGCGCAGCCCAGATCCAAGAAGCGTTGCACCATCGTGGAATTCATTCGACAACGTCCCAGTCGGAATACGCGACCCCAGGTATTGCACCAGTTAAGAAGGTGCGTCTATGGTCTCTTCTGGGGGCCCTTGCACGCCCAAGTGACTGACCGACGGGCTATGATCAGCATTAAAATACCCGTGCTCTCTTTGTTCGGTTAACTGTTCGTTTCACCAGCGCGGTTGGTACCCGTTGCCGCGCATACCCACCTTCGTGATTGCCTTCCGGTGGGCTTGGCGGGCTAGAATCTTCTACAAAGCAGTCTCACCAACTGCTGCCCGGGCACGGCGCCGCAACTCGGACGCCTACCTGAACATCAGCTATCTCGATATCCCAACCATCCGCACAATACCGTGTACGACTCTCCGCAGGGCACCTCGTCACACCAGTCAAGTTCGTAGACCCCAGTACAAATCTTCTGAACAATGTCGATCCGCCATCACGGATCTCAATCATCCCACCACCGTCGCTTCTCCTACGATAACAAGACAGAACGGTACCCCCGCTGGGAAAGTTCCTACGACTATGCCAAAGGCCATGATAAACGGCTCCACCACATCATGTTTGAGCGGAAGCGGGAAACGGCGTCAGGGACCCCGGACGGTTATACCCAACCCACGGCAGCTCTCGGTCCGGCCAGAGCCCCTCGAATGCCGACCGCGGGAAGGGAAAGATGTTGGGAATGTGGGATGTTTTCGGTGCGGTAGATTATCGCCGCTTCAATAGAGGGAACATTCAGCCACTCAGCGCTCAGGAGTGGGTGGGCGGCGTGGCAGTGGGAATCGACCACTGTACTTGTACTGCCCACGGTATCGGCGGGGGTAACCCTATATTTTATCTCGAGATCGTCGCTTGTATGTTTGGTCAGGAGCTGGTCGTACCGTCGGACTGTCCAGACCAGGTAACCCGAGGCACTCTGAGCGCCCCTGCGACCGCAGGAAAGAAATTCAAACGGAGAGGGAGGTAGAGGGAGGCACCTTCCGTATGGTTCTGAAGCACATTTATGAAGGGAGTCAAAGTCAAAATCTTTCCAAACGACCAGCATGAACAATAAATAAACTCGTGAGTTACACACACCCCGAGGGTCACAGACGACCTTCACAAATCTATCAACTCTCAATATCTGGAATGTGGGAGATCGGCCGAGTGGGGGGTCGCCCACTTAGTAGACGAGTGACCACACGACGTGGCTGATATGGTCCTCAGACGGGTCGGCGAGCTGGCTGAAGGCGTGGGGGGAGAAGCTGAGATCACTGAAACCGCATGTATCGCAAATGTCGGTTAACTGGACGGTGATTGTCTTGTCCCCGTCTGGAGTTGACGGATCAGCAGGACTCGAGGGAGAAAAGGAGAGAGAGATACGTACAGACGATACTGGCAGTCCTGTTACACAAGGGGTTCACGTCGCCACCAGGGCCGAGACCACTGTTGAAAGAGTGTGTTAGAATGGAACTCGTGGGAAATTTGATCGTCGGAGGGCTCACTGGTCAATATCAAAGAACGCCTGAGAGACGGAGGCGACGTCCTGATCCTCGTTGTTGGCGATACCGCAGGCACCGAGGCCGGGGGAGTGGACATATCCTAGGATAATCTCACGTTAGGTCCGCCTGTGATGGACGGTAATTACATACCTTCACCGGCGAAAGCCGCAACGGAGAGGGCAGAGGCCAGTAAGACTGCGAGCTTGGTCGGGGCGAACATGACGAGATGATGTGTGTGGGTGGGGGAGAGGATGGGGGATAGCTGGGTGTCTGTCTGTCGGGCAAGTTATATATCCTCGAGGCAGGGTCGGAAATTGACCAGTCCTTTCCCAAGTCACGCCGTGAGCAAGTTAGGTTCATGCGGATGTCGTGCATCTCACATCAACTCACAAAACTAAATCTGAGTAGAACCGCTGCTGAGCCATGTGGATCAATGAGTGACTGTCCACACTTCAGCCTGGAGGACTATTGACCTCTTTCGATGGCGATAGCCGACCAACAAGAAAACTACCAGGACCTCGAAAGATTCTGGTCATAGTTCGTGGTTTGGTTCCGCGGGGAATCAAGGTCTCCGCGAGTTCTCCCGTCAAGTGGGTGATTCACATGGGATCTCCTCGCCCTTAGGTTTCAACAGTCCACCCAGGGAACCGTACCGAAGGGTGAGTGTACCTTAATTATTGCGTACAGCACAACGAAGTCTAACACCAACGTTGTCATTGTGGGTGTGGGGAGCCCCAAGCGCCTGACCGGATAGATGGGCAACTAGGTACTACGCACCAGTGACACTCGCATTAAGTCTTCTCATTTGCCCGGCCAACATCTCAATAGATTTCAAGCCTGTTCCGCACTGAAATAAGCGGGAGCAGATCCTGTGCGGCCATGGGGTTCTGAGACTTCGAATACCGGCTATTACATCCGTCGTAATTTTAAGGATTCGTCGATCATCGTCTGCCACCCCCCTCTCGCCGAAATGAATTCACCTCTCAAAATAAGCTCACGGACAGCGCACAACCCAATTTCTGACCGCTCGATTGATTCCCACGCCCGAGCCGGATGAAGTCGGGTGTTTAGTATATACTTAGCTCTCGCCCTCACCAAGCACGCGGAAGACGCCCCGCCTTCTTGACGGGACGAACGAAACTCCGTGTGGGGATGGCGACCATCCTTGAACTCAACTGGCGTCCACACAACTCGCCATCGACAGTGACAACCATCAACGTACTCCTGTCCTTTCGGCCAACAGACTGATGGTCGGTGGTCGATGGCCACGCGGAGAATTTACTCGCACTGCCTGGACCCCTAACTGCTCCTAACTGCTGAGTGTTGCCTCCACGTACCGAAGCAGTTCCGCGTGAACCTTCCAACAGAACGCGACAGCTCTTCACCCAACATGGCCTGTCGAACGCTTCTCCGGTAACTGCACGGCATCTATGAGAGCGTAACCCAGATTATCCTGGCCACACGAGGGTACCGGGTTTTTGGGAACATACGACATGAGATAGAATGTAGGAAACAAAACAGTGAGACGGGTATCATTGTACAACCGGGAGCTGATAGGGTCCTCTGCTCTGACGGCCCAATTGAGAATCTGCACTGCTCCAAGGCAAATGTGAACCTACTCACCAGAGTGCGCACCACAAGCTCCCCATCTCTTTTCCCCCCAATCGTCACCATCACCATCACCACTCTCATTGTCGGGTGTATCGGAATTCCACGTGGGACACGTGTTTCTTGAGCTCCGACGTATCGAATTGTGGATGGGCGGCCCCAAGCAGGATGATAATCCTAACGGTCTTGAGTTTCGCCCCTTTCGACGCCCTCGCCGCCGCCGTATCCACGACCCACTCGATGTCAAACATCTCATCATGATCGATAACAAGCTTCTCCAGCCTGGGACAGATTACAACCCCGGGCGAACAAAAAATGGGGTGCAAGGCGTGGATGAGGCTGTGTAGGTTTTTGCACCGGGTAAGTATGAGAGTGCGTAGGTCATTCATGGGGATAAGCGCTCGGTAAAGGCTGTTGGTCGGATCCTCGCCGCACTTGATTTCCAGCCGTTCGGTCTTCGAGGTGTCAATAGGAGCGAGAGAGTCAAACACCAAGCAGGCCCCATAAACTTGGGGGACCATCACGACCTCTCCGTTCGGCCCACTGAATCCCATGCGTCCGTGGTCCAATCTGATCGAGGTAAAGCCGGAGAAGTTCTTGAGGTTATCGATGAACCTGGGTGGGACGGTTTCGATCGAGGGGCTGGGTGGGCCTATCCTCATCGTCAAACGCACACCAATCGGGATCAATAGGTGTTCGAACAAGAGGGAGTGGGGCCAACCACCGGTGTACATCATCTTCAGACACGTCAGTGGCACCAACCGCCCGTTTTGAACCCCAGAGATCGAGGTCCCGGATTGGAGGTGAACTTCGCGGAGATGAGGGGCGCTTTCGAAGAAGTCAAGAAAATGACCGACGGAGAGCGGTGCGGTGTGAGCCAACATGAACGACGTGAGGTTGACCATGTTCCTCCAAGGTAATTCGGTGCGAACGTACTCCAGATGCAACCTGCGCAACGAAGAGAGATCTCCGTTGAAGAGTGTGGGCGCGAGAACAGGGTTATAATCACCAACTATCGACAGCTTCTCAAGGAGGGGAGTGGGGTGCAACAGGTGGGTGCTGATGGTTTCGATATACTCCCATGTTGCACCGATGTGCAGGGATTTGAGTCGTCCGATAGCGTGGGGGATGACCTGGAGGACGGGGTCACGGGTAGACATGTCATCTTCCCTCTCTAGCCACAAGCCGATGGGGGAGGACTTTGAGCGTTCGAGGTAGACGCGGGTTTTGTCCGGGTTTCCGCAATCAAAATCGCTCCACAAAGAGGGACGCGACACAAACAGCTCCCTCCAAAGCCGGCATACGTGGGTTAAGGCGATTACCCCGTCACCCGTACCCAAGAAATCCGGGATGGTAGAGAGGATTTCAGGAGGGATCTGGTTGATTGGCGCAGAACTGTTCTCCCAGGACCGAGCCTGCCTGAGGACCTCGAAAACATCTTGCTCGAGAACATCGAACTGGAATGACACGCGTCAATCGAAAACCATGGGCCCATCTCGTCCGCTTGTCTAACCTCGGCCACATCGGCCTCATCTGGGGTCGCTGCGATCCTGCTGACCCAAATTTCAGTCCTCCGACGCGGCGCGTTTCATCACTCCGGACATACCTCTCGTCAAAAATAATATCTCGTGGGATTCTCTTGGTTGCGTGTAGGTCGTGAGATATAGAAGAGCCCGAAATGGCGGTGGGGGTAGGTATGGTAGACATGACCGGTTGACCGCTGGCAACTGGCACCAGCACGGTGGGAAGAGCGATCAATCCCATCAATGATCGGAAACTATGGGGGAAAGGCCGGGATAGGTCTTGACACGATCGGTCGGGCGTGTTGAGGACCCTGTGCTCTGTTTCCCCCTGCACAGCGGGTTTTATTGATTCCAGGCCGCACAACACCTGAGATCTTCAACCGTGGCGACCAGCAGCCGGTTGGTACAACGCTAGTCCCGCTTGTCTAAAGCAGCGGATAGAGAATGCAGGAGAAATATATATCCCATATAACCGGCGTACAACGGGTTCATACCTCCGAACTAGCCTTTGCTGCGTACATTGTAACCAACCCCGAGCTGGAGGCTGACGCTAAACTCTTTGCGAAACCATCAATCTGGCCCAGCAACAACATCGATTCAAGCCGGCTTGGTTCTGGAGGTATTTTGAACAGCCGGCTGATGTTCTCTTCTGGAAGGGGTGCAAGACCTTGGGCAATCCTCGACGCGTTCTCCTCCCTACGCTTCGTGATGTACTGGTCTGCCTTGAGCCTCTCTCGGGCAATTTGACGTGAAAGGTACGCAAGGTTGCTCTCTTCGACCTTGTGGTTGTCGACGGCTTCGATCAATTGCTCAAGATTCTTCGTGAGTCCCACGGAGCCGATGTTGAGCGTGCTGTAGGTAGGTGGGATGGCGGACGTGGTCGCTTCCGACGGCAGCGTATATGAGAGGGGAGAACGGTGGGGCTCGGTTAACGTTCCCAGAACCGAATTAAGCAGCGGGTTGATGCGGATCTTGACTGGGATCTCCTCCAAGATTTTTGAGAACGTAAGACGTTGGTTGACCAAGCTTAAATTCTTGTTAGTAAATTCGCCACCACCACACCTCAGAAACCCCAGTTGGTTACCTTGCAGAGCTAAAGTTGTGTCTTCGATGTGCCTCGACAAAGGGTTTCGTGAGGCGGAAAGCGCGGAAAGATGCGTTCCCCTGGGAAGTGGTTGTTGTGTCTGGATTTGAGTTAATCGATCGCTGTCCTCGTGAGCACCCTCGCGAAGATTTCATACCGTGGACAATCACGACGCCCCCGTGACGGAGTTTTTCTTGGTGGATCGCCTGGGCCTCCACAAGTGACTGCTTGAAGAAGGCGCCAAGTTTTGCAGACTGGTAGAATCCGACTACGGCGTCCACTGATCCGACCTTACTCAGCGATCGCAACATTTGGGACTGATATCTAACTGTGTATGTGAGCATGAATATCTGCCCCCTCGTGAGGGATAATGTACCGACCGACAGATTTGAGGGACTTTTCGTCCTCGTCGGGAGGCTGGTTGGGCAGTGGGAAGCAGTTGGAGATTTCAAGTACCCCACCGAGGTCGAGCCCAAGGAGTAATCCGTGGACGCTCGAGTTGAAATCAAGACTGTGTTTGATAATTTTTGTAGTGACCTGAGGTGGGTTATTGTTCAGTGACCCGGTCCTCTCACAAGGTATACCTAGACTCACAAGACCGTCGATCTGTACGGTCGTGACCGGGATCTCCGCCTCTGGGTCGACGCTCTTGTTCCACGAAGTAGGTAGATTTTCTTGCGTGGGCGCAACGGGGGCCGGTGCGGCCTGGACTGTTGGCAGGGAAGCCGCAATGGCGGCAGCCATGGTAGCCATGGTGTCGATGGGATGATATCTTGGTAGAAGAAAAAGTGTGACAAAAAAAGGAAATGGGACTGTCACGCCTCCGGCTCGATCGTTGCCGCCCAGCCACTGCCGGGCCACCCGCCGGATGGAGTTGTCCGGACGGTCATCCTCTCTCTCCCTCTTACCACCACAACCTCCGGCTTGCCTGTTCCCCCCCACATTCCGCTTCCCGATCTGCGTGTCGGCTGCGAACAAAAGGCCTTCCAGGGATCCTAACCGAACCCCGGCAGTCGATAAACCCGTGCGGCAGACCCCAACAACCCCGATTACTCATCAGCCACCTGCCCCCGAACGTCGCGACACCGTCCTCTTTACCGCTCCGCAAACCATGGCCCTCTCGCGTTCTGCCAAGATTGTGTTCCTCCTGGTTCTTGATATCGTTTTCTTCTTCGTGGAGATCATAGTCGGTCCGTAATCTCATTTCAGGTTCTTGCGCAACATCAACAATTACTGACGCGATATGCCGATCTCGCATAAATAGGATATGCCGTTGGTTCTTTGGCCCTCGTAGCAGACGCCTTCCACATGCTCAAGTGAATACCTCCATCGCTTCGCCACCACCCAAAATGCCGACCTTCAACGTACTCACGAGGTTTCCCTCTCATCTAGTGATGTGATGAGCCTTGTAGTCGCTCTCTATGCCATCCGAGTACGTTTGCCCAGTGCCGCGCGCGACTTTAATAACTTCTCCAGCGCATTAGCTATCGGCCAAGTCAGAAGCAGATGACAAGTACACCTATGGTTGGCACCGGGCAGAGATTCTTGCTGCCTTGGTAAACGGGGTCTTCCTCCTCGCCCTATGTTTTTCAGTATCGTTGGAAGCCCTGGAACGCTTTTTCTCGGCCCCAGGTATACCCGAACTTTCGTTATGCGCTGGATCCCGCTGATACCTCCGATCCCTTGCAGAAATCGCCAACCCAAAACTGGTTGTGATCGTCGGGTCTTTTGGGCTTGCGTCAAATATCATAGGACTGTTTTTGTTTCACGGTAGGCTACGCGGCTTTATTGCTATTTGGGCGATCCTGAGCTCGAGCCACAGAACACGGACACCACGACCACGGCGACGACAAATCCATCAACAAACCAGACGGGGTGGCCGCCGACGGAGGGCCTACTTCTGAAACCCCAATGACGGGGAGCCCTCTCCCGGCTCAAGAGCATCGAAACCAATCACGCCGTCGCTCGCAGAGCATACCTGTAAGGCAGAGCACCGATTCGTTCATCGAGACCTTCGGACATCCAGCGACGTTTAGAGAATCCTTCAGTATCGCTGCGGATGAGATGAGGAGGGCTAGGAGCCCGTCACCTCCGCCAAGGGGTCACGCTCACACTCTCCCCACCCCAGTGGTTTCGATCACGGAGGAGTCAGACAGGGACCGGAGCCTCCAATCCGACCACACTCTTACTCCGCGCCTTGAGGAACCGGAGGACGAATCAAACGAGACCGCCCCCCTCATTCCCCGGGAAGACGATGGCCACGACCACTCCCATCGAGGTAAATCTCGGGAAGCAGCGCACAGTCATAGTCACGGCCACGGATCGATGAACATGAAAGCTATCTTGTTGCACGTGCTCGGAGACGCTCTGGGAAACGTTGGTGTGATCGCTACAGGTCTTATCATCTGGCAGACGACGTGGTCGTTCAAGTACTACTGCGATCCCGTCATTTCTTTGGTCATCACTGCCATCATTTTCTCCTCCGCGATGCCGCTGGGTAAGTCACATTTCACATTTTCCCGGAGTCGCACGTTAATTTACCGATCGTCCTCATGGAATAATCCATGCAGTCCGAAGCACTGCATATATCCTCCTTCAAGGCGTTCCCTCTAATATCGCGCTTGGCGAAGTCCGCAAATCGATTCTCCAGGTCAAGGGTGTCCTCTCCTTACACGAACTCCACGTCTGGCAATTGTCAGAGACCAAAGTCGTCGCCTCCGTCCATATTTCCGCGTCGAGGGAGTACGACTTCATGCATGTGGCAGCCCAGATCCAAGAAGCGCTCCACCATTGTGGCATTCATTCGACAACGATACAGCCGGAGTACACCACTCCAGGTACCGCGCTGTTTAGGAAGGTGCGTCTGGGCTCTCTCGTGAACCTTGTGAGTCTGAGCGAGACTGACGATGTATGATCCCACGTCGCCTGGACCTGCGACGTATAGCCGTCTTCGCTGTGTTTGATCAGCTGCCCGTCTGACCAAATGTGTAGCACGGACAACACTTGTTGCCGTGCGTCCAACCCCCCATATTCCACCCCGGGCTTGACTGACTAAAATCCCCCATAGCAGCCCCACCTACTACAGCCTGAGTGGTGGGTACGATACCAGAATCCAGATATCTACCTGGACACCATCTCGATATCCCAATCATTCGGAACACATCATGTCAACGCCCACACAGGCGCCAGCGCCACTCCTATCCTCCTCCCCCACTCATAACACCGTCTGTTTTCATTTCGTGCACGGCCACCCCCTCCTGGACTACCTTCTACTTCACGCTTCCCATAAAGCTTAACGGAACACCGCGATTCACAACGTTGAGAGAACTTCCAGCTGGAAACTATCGCCCCCTTTCCTCAACGCTTTGCGCTTTGACTTTCAGTTTCGGCCACAGTAGATAGAGTACGGTAGGTATGATAACCGTGTTTTCGCAAACGCCTGACCGCGTGTTTGACGTTATCCAATAAACCACCGATCCTGGAAAACAAATACAGACAAGACAGCAAAAACTAAACCTCACCCATCACCATTGAATTGAACCCAGGCGCAGCGGCCAACCTCTGCCCAACCAACCTGCTCGTCTGACTGTTCTTCTTCACCTTCAGCTTGTCCGCCAACCCTCTCGCCATCAACCTACTGCTCTGCCCGAGCAAATACTTCTGTTCACCACATATCGACCTCCACGCCCACTCGGTATGGAACGCGGCGAGGAGGGAAGAGGATAAGACCGAAGCAAGAAGTTCGATCTGGACCGTGTGTTCGGGGTTTGTGGGTGCGCTTGCACTGTTTAATCCTCCTCCCGGGGTGTTGAGACCAAGATTCGTGTGGCCTCCAGAAGACGAACCGTTCGACGAAAACTCCCTATCCATCTTCGCGATCACGCTGGGCAAGATCGAATGTAAAAAAACAGGCATCAAGGGTGGGACACACCCTCCCGAAGACGATGTTGAAGGAATGACGATCAGCACATGCGTGGCGAGCCTTCTGCATTGGTCCATGTTTCCCATACTCGCCGCTACGCTGAGTTCGGACCAGAAGAGGTGAAGGAATTTCGTTGGCGGTGTGTGGAGGAGGATGGCGTCGATGTTCAGAGAGGCAGGCTTGTCCCTGCGTAGAGCTTCTCGGATAACTTGGCGAGCGTGAGGGAGGGGGTTCACCCAGGGGGTTTGTTGAGCGAGAGCTGTGGCAGATTCTTCACAGCTAGTCAGCACTGGCCTAGCGGAGGGGGAAAACGAGGTGAACTCGTACTTTCTGCTAAACCGAGGCCCTTGTTGGCCGTGTTCCATAGGTTAACCAGCGGTGGAGGTGGTACTCCCCCATTACCCCTCGCCCTCGGGTCCGAAAACGCTCTCAACAACGCTTGGGCGCACAAACTCATCACCGGTTTCGGACATTGACTCGATGAAAGCAGCGTCGCGATAATCTCCAAAAACGGTCCGGAATGGACAAACCTAGGGTCACAGTTAGTCTGGGTTTTCAAAATGAACAGGGAAGTAAGCGACCCGACCCTCTAGCTTGTACATCTTTGACCAACGATTTGATCACTCCCACAAGCGTCCAGTTGAGTAAAGGGCCAAGGAAATAGGAAACACCGTTCTTAAAAACGTCCGTGTCGATCTTTTGTTGAGCCAAGAGTTGGATCGCGTGCATGAACAACGCTGGGGTGAAGAATAAGAGGGTCTTGGGCTTTGTTGATCTGAGCCCTCGTCAGTTATGCCCCACAAACCGGCAACTGACGTGGAGGTACCTCAGAATCGTGTCCTCGATGCCATCGCTGTTTTGATCGAACAGGGCCTTGAACCATGCTAAAAACGATGGAACCTCGTCTTGTGGGACCTCGTGTGGCCGAGCGGCCACATTTTTTACGATACCCGGATCGACGACCTTTTGTTCCCAGGCAAATGAACACCTGTGTAACTACGAGGGCAGGCCGATGTCAGCAGCACAGTTCCGCGGGCGGGCTTAGCGACTTGCCTGGTATGTTGCAATCACCCATTGTAAAAAGAGAACCACGTCTCCGAGGTGCCCTACGGCGGTCTGTGGGTCGCCTTATTATCACAGAGGGGGTGAGTTTGGTTGAAGAACGCCCAATCGTGTGGTGGGAAACTACCCACCAACGGTTTCGCAGTCATAGTCGTCCAAGAACACCAGTCCCGCTCCGATAATATCGAATGCCCGGATGTGTAGGGATATCCTATCGAACAATCCTTCGTGGGTATAGAGAAGTTTACAGAGGTGACTCAAGCCCTCGACATCTTGGTTGCCGACAAGTGAGATGAACCGCTAGATATTCGTGATTCACGGCCGGAAAAGATATGGGGGGTTCACACCAACCTTGTGGATAACGATAGCAAGTGGCTCGTGAACCGGGTAATCGGTCTTCGTTTGGTCGAGGAAC
>Ga0307509_10004845_pt1 | contig 19124 bp, 16 predicted proteins | sample 10_EM_MG_FD_202245 | JGI IMG/M metagenome (GOLD analysis project Ga0307509, IMG submission 202245) | Populus trichocarpa ectomycorrhiza microbial communities from riparian zone in the Pacific Northwest, United States - 10_EM | ecosystem: Host-associated > Plants > Roots > Unclassified | place...
GCCCGCACCACGGCCGATGACGGGCTGCTGCCGCCGGTGCCGCGGACCAATCTGCGGGCGCGGCTGACCAGCTTCATCGGGCGGGAGAGTGACCTCACCCGGGTGGGCAAGCTGCTGGCCGACGGCCGGCTGGTGACGTTGACCGGGCCCGGCGGTGCGGGCAAGACCCGGTTGTCGGTGGAGGCCGGGCAGCGGCTGCTGGAACAGTCGCTGGACGACCTTCCCGACGGTGTGTGGCTGGTCGAGCTGGCCCCGGTGAACGACCCGGCCGAGGTGCCGCATGCCGTGCTGACCGTCCTCGGCCTGCGCGACACGGTCCTGCTGGCGATCCGGCGGGGCGAGACGCCGATGGAGCTTGCCGACCCGATGGACCGGCTGGCTGCCGGGCTGGCCGACAAGCGGCTGGTCCTGCTGCTGGACAACTGCGAACACGTCATCGACGCGGCGGCCCGGTTGGCGGATCGGCTGCTGGCCGACTGCCCCGGGATCCGGGTTCTGGCCACCAGCAGGGAACCGCTCGCGATCACGGGCGAGTCGCTCTGGCCCGTGGAACCGTTGGCACTGCCACCCGCCGACGTATCGGCCGGCGAGGCGATGGGCTATCCCGCCGTACGGCTGCTGGCAGACCGGGCGGCGGCGGTCCGGCCCGGGTTCGGCATCACCGCGGACAACGTCGAGGACGTGACGGCGATCTGCCGGGCGCTGGACGGCATGCCGCTGGCGATCGAGCTGGCCGCCGCCCGGCTGCGCTCCCTGCCGGCCGGGGTGCTGGCCGACCGCCTGGCCGACCGGTTCCGGCTGCTCACCGGGGGCAGCCGGGCCGCCCTCCCCCGGCACCAGACGCTGCGCGCGGTGGTCGACTGGAGCTGGGACCTGCTCGACGACGACGAGCGGCGGCTGTGGCGGCGGTTCGCGGTCTTCCACGGCGGCGCCGACGTGCTCGCCGTGGAACGGGTCTGCGCGGCCGACCTCGGCCTGCTCGGGACGCTCGTCGACAAGTCGCTGCTGGTGCTGGGCCCGGACGGCCGCTACCGGATGCTGGAGACGATCCGGGAGTACGGGTTGGAGCGGCTGGCCGAGGCCGGCGAGTCCGAGTCGCACCGGCTGGCCCTGGCCGGCTACCTGCTGGCGCTGGGCGAGGAGGCCGAGCCCCGGCTGCGCACCGCCGAGCAGCTGGTCTGGCTGCGCCGGCTGACCGACGAGCACGACAACATCCACGCCTCGCTGCGGGCCGCGATCGAGGCCGGCGACAAGGCCACCGCCGCCGCGCTGGTGGCCCGGGTCGGCTGGTACTGGTGGCTGCGCGGGCACCGGATGGAGGGCGCCACGCTGGCCGCCGAGGTCGCCGCGATGCCGGGCGACGCGGACCCCGAGGACCTGGCGCTCAGCCACACCTTCGCGGCGATCAACGGGCTCGAGGGTGCGCTGCCGATCCCCGCGGTACAGGAGCACTTCCTCGCGGCCGAGGCGAACGGCGCCGGGCCGGACGCCAAGCATCCGGCGCTGCGATTGTTGCGGCCGCTGGCGACCATCTTCGAGAACCCCGACCTCGGCACCGGCTTCCGGGAGATCCTGCCGTTGTTCGAGGACGACGACGCGTGGCTGCGCGCCGCGGCCAAGATGATCGTGGCGCACCTGCGGCTGAACTTCGGGCACAGCGGCGAGGTCGCGGCCGCCGACATGCGAGCGGCGCTGGCCGGGTTCCGCTCGGTCGGCGAGCGCTGGGGCATGGGGTTCTCGCTGAGCGCGCTGGGCGACATGGCCGCGGCCGACGGCGACTTCGCGCAGGCGGTGCGCTGGCAGCAGGAGGCGGCGGCGCTGATCCGCGAGGTCGGCATCCGGGAGGACCTGCCGCAGCTCGAGACGAAGATGGCACACCAGCTGTGGCTGGCCGGCGACCACGACGAGGCGCGCCGGGTGCTCAAGCAGGCGCAGCAGATGGCCGCCGAGATCGGCCTGCCCGAGGTGCTGGCCTCGGTGCAGTACGGCCACGCCACGATGGCCCGGATGTCCGGCGACCTGGACGAGGCCCGCGACATGATCGGCCGATCGGCCGGGATGATGTCGAACCCGGCGTTCGCCCCCCAGTTCGGCGCGATGACCCGCACCACCCAGGGCCTGATCGAGGCGGCGGCCGGCGATCTGCCGCTGGCCCGGCGCTACCACGAGGAGGCGATGCGGATCGCGATCGGATCGCGGGACGCGCCGGTGGTGGCGATGGCCGTGGTCGGGGTGGCCGACCTGGTGCTGCGTGAGGGCGACCCGGAGCGGGCGGCGTACCTGCTGGGCGCCGCCGATGCGATCCGCGGTTCGACCGACCACACGGTGCACGACGCCGCCGACGTCGAACGCGAGGCCCGCGCCGCGCTGGGCGACGCGGGCTTCGAGGCGGCGTACCACCGGGCGGCCGGGATGACCGTGGCCACCGCGGCCGAGGCGGTGGGTCTAGACCCGGCGGCGGAAGGCCCAGAGCGAGAGCGGGGCGAAGACCACCAGCAGGATGGCCGCCCAGATCAGTGACTGGGTGACCTGCGTGGCGACCGGCCCGCCGCCGAGCAGCCCGCGGACCGCGTCGGCGAGGATCGACACCGGGTTGACCTTGACCCAGGCCTGCAGCCAGCCCGGCATGGTGGCGGTCGGCGCGAACGCGTTGCTCGCGAAGGTCAGCGGGAACAGCAGCACGAACCCGAAGATCTGCACCTTCTCCGGCGCGCTGACCAGCATCGCGACCAGCACCGACATCCAGGACGCGGCAAAGGCGAAGACCAGGAGCAGCCCGTACGTGGCGAGCACCTCGACCGGGCCGGTGGCGATCCGGAAGCCGAGGATCGTGCCCACCACCAGCAGCAGCGTGATCGCCCAGGCCTGCTTGACCCCGTCGGCGACGATCCGGCCGGACAGCGGCGACCAGCGCGAGATCGGCAGCGACCGCAGCCGGTCGAACACGCCCTTGCTGATGTCGGTGTTCAGGCCGACCCCGGTGTTCAGGGTGGCGAACAGCAAGTTCTGGACGATGATGCCGGGCAGGCCGAACGCCAGGTACTCGGACGTCGACCCGGAGATGGCGCCGCCGAACACGTACGTGAAAAGCACCAGGAACATGATCGGCTGAACGCTGAAGTCGAGCAGCTCGAACGGGTTGTGCTTGATCGACACGAGCGTGCGCCAGGCGAGCGTCAGGGTGTTGCGCACGGCAACGACCGGGGTGACCCGCGGCTGCACCACGTCCACTGTGGTCATGCTGCGCCCTCCTTTCGCATGTCCTTCTGGCCCTCGCCTGCGGCCTGGGTGGGCAACTTGCGGATCTGCCGCTCGGTGCAGGCGGTCATGCGATGCTCCCTTCCAAGGACTCGGATTCGCCGGCGGTGTGGCCGGTCAGGGTCAGGAACACCTCGTCCAAGCTCGGGCTGCGCAGCGCCAGCTCGGCGACCAGCAGGCCCTTCTCGTCGAGCCGGCGCACCAGGTTGGTCAGCGCGGCCGGGTCGGCGACCGGGGCGCTGATGATCGGGCCGCGCAGGTCGACCGCCCCCGAGGCGATCGCGCCCACCACGGCGGCGATCGCGTCCCGGTCGTCCTCCGAGGCCGGCCGCACGGTGACGGTCTGCGCACCGGTCCGGGACTTGAGCTGCTCCGAGGTGCCGGTGGCGATCACCAGGCCCTGGTCGATCACCACGATCTCGTCGGCGAGCTGGTCGGCCTCGTCCAGGTATTGCGTGGTCAGCAGCACGGTGACGCCCTCGCCGACCAACTCGCGGATGATGTCCCACATGTCGTTGCGGCTGCGCGGGTCGAGGCCGGTGGTCGGCTCGTCCAGGTAGAGCAGCCGCGGCCGGCCGACCAGGCTCGCCGCCAGGTCGAGGCGGCGCCGCATGCCGCCGGAATACTTGCCGGCCGCCCGGTCGGCGGCGTCGTCGAGGCGGAACTGGGTGAGCAGCTCACGCGCCCGGGCCCGGGCCTCTTTCCGTGGTATGCCGAGCAGCCGCCCGATCAGCACCAGGTTCTCGACCCCGGTCAGGGTCTCGTCGACCGAGGCGTACTGGCCGGTCAGGCCGATCAGGCTGCGCACCTGGTGTGCCTGCTTCACCACGTCGTACCCGCCCACCGTGGCGTGCCCGGCGTCCGGCCGGATCAGCGTGGCCAGCACTCGCACCGCGGTGGTCTTGCCGGCCCCGTTCGGCCCCAGCAGGCCGAGCACGGTCCCCTCGCGTACGGCAAGATCGACGCCGCCGAGAGCGGTCGTCTCGCCGAAGCGCTTGACCAGCCCCTCGGCGACGATCGCGTTCGTCATGAGAAAACTCCCGTCCGAAGTCGTTGACGGAATCACCCTGCCCCAGGCCGCTGACAAGCCGCTGACATCGCGGCCGGCGCCGTATCAGGCCGCGTCAGCGGGCGCTCGACGCCGAGCGGCGTCCAGATCAGCAGGGCCAGGCTGAAGTAGACGTACACGTTCCCGCCGATCAGGTACAACGGCGGGCGCGGCGGCTCCTCCCACAGCCAGGTGAGGTGGGACGTCATGAGCACGAACGCCGCGCCGGCCAGATACAACGGCCGGCGGTCCCGCCCGGACAGTCCGGCGTCGACGCAGCGGACCAGCGCCGGGATCAGCCAGACACAGTGGTGGATCCAGGTGACCGGGCTGACCAGGCAGCCGACCACCCCGGTCAGCGCCAGCCCGCCCATCACGTCGGCGGGCTCCCGGCGTACGCGATAGATCCAGAACGCCAGGGTGACCAGCACGCAGGCGAGCCACACCTTGGACTCCACCCGGTCGATCGGCAGCCGGGCCAGGAAGCCGCGCTCGGACTGGTTGGACAGGAACGAGAGCACGCCGACCCGGTTGGTGTCCCACAGCGCCGAGGTCCAGAACTCCCGCGACTCGTTGGGGAAGACCGCGCCGCCCAGCAGCGTCGCCGCGGCCGCGGTGCCGCTCGCGACGGCGGCCGCCCGCCATCGCTTGGTGAGCAACAGGTAGAGGATGAAGACGCCCGGGGTCAGCTTGACCGCGGTGGCCAGGCCGATCCCGACGCCCGCCCAGCGCCGGCCGCGCGCCACGCCGAACAGCATGTCGCCGGCGACCAGGGTGAGCAGCAGCGTGTTCACCTGGCCGAAGGTGATCGTCTCGCGGACCGGCTCGAAGACGAGCGCGAGGCAGCAGGCGACGCCGAAGGAGAACCAGATCGGCCCGGGCAACCGCTTGAGCAGCGGCCCGGCGAACCACCACACCAGCAGCACGGTGGTCAGCACCGTGGCGACCACCGCGATCACCACGACGGCGCCGAACGGCAGCAAGGCCATCGGCGACATCACCAGGCCGGCGAAGGGCGGATAGGTGAAGCCGTACGGGCTGCCCGGCCGCAGCCAGTCGTAGACCATCCCGCCGTCGCCGCGGAACCAGTAATGGATCGCGCCGTAGTAGACCTTTGAGTCGAAGTACCCGTTACGGGTCTCGGCGAGGTAGTCGATCGCCAGCGTGACGATCGCCAGCAGCGACAGGATGGTGACTTTTGGCTTCATGTCTTGCTTTCAGGAATCTGACACCGAAATAGCAGAGCAGAGCGGTCATCGCGATCGCGCCGGGCACCTTGGTGGCCAACGCCAAGTTGTACCCGTCGGGCAGGCACAACGCCGCCGCCACCGCGCACGGAATGATCAGCCACCGCGTCTCCCGGGAAACGGTCGCCGCCAGCGGCACGAGCGCCCAGACCGCGTACCAAGGATGGAAGACCGGCGCGAGCACGACGGTCGCCGCCAGCGCCAGAGCCGCGGATCGCAGCGGGTCGTCGAACCGGGCGCGCCACCAGAGCCAGACCAGCACGCCGGCGAGCAGCACGATACCGATCACCCGGGTCACCGGGACCGCGTTCACGCCGAACAGCCCGATCACCATCCCGACGGCGGTCGGCGGCGAGGTCCACTGCACCGAGACGCCGCTGCCGGAGAGCCCGGTGACCCAGCCCAGCCCCCGGCCGGACAGCAGCGACACCGCCAGCAGGGCGCCGGCCAGCCCGCCGAGCAGCGAGATCACCGCCCGCCAGCGCCGCCCCGGCCACACCATCAGCAGCGCGAACGGCACGACCACCACGGCCGTCGCCTTCACGCCGACGGCCAGCCCGAGCAGCGCGCCCGCCACCGTCACCGTCAGCAGGGAGCGCCGGACGACCGCCAGCGCCAACCCCGCCATCAGCAAGCCGACCATCACCGCGTCGTTGTGCGCGCCCGACACCAGGTGGATCGGCACGAGCGGGCAGGCCAGCGCCAGCCACACCGCCCGCTCCGCCGGCACCCCCGCGCGCCGGGCCAGCCGCGGCAGGCAGACCGCGATCAGCGCCACCCCGAGCAGCGCGATCACCCGCAACACCGCGATCGTGCCGGCCAGCGAGTGGCCGAGCTTGGCCGCCACGGCGGCCAGCAGCAGGAACACCGGGCCGTAGGGGGCCGGGGAGGCACGCCAGGTGGGTGCGACGGCGTCGGCCCAGGGACACCCCAAAAGATTCACCCCGCCCGCGTACGGGTCGAGCCCGGCCGCCTGCTGCCAGCCCTGACACGCGTAGGAGTAGACGTCGTAGCTGCCCAGCGGCAGAAACGGCAGGAGCGGCGCCATCCAGAGCCCCGCCGTCACGTAGGCCCAGCGGGTCGAGGGCACGTGCCGGCGCCCGGCCCACCACGCGCCGATCAGCAACGCCGTCCCGAGCAGCCAGGCCAGCGGCAGCACCACCCCGTTCTCGCCGCGGAAGACGGTGAGCGGGGTGATCGTCGGTTGCCACGGCCTCGACGCGCCGCCGAGCCAGGCGGCGACCGCGAGGAGCAGACTGCCTGCCAGGCCCGCGTATCGGACCAGGGCGGGGCGGGACATGGCGAGCACCCTACCGTGACAGGCTGCAACCATCGGGCCGCCCGGTAGGGTCGGGCCCGTGTTGGCGCGGTACCGGCTCGAGTGGGGCACGGCCCTCACGGCGGCCGTGCTCGGCGCCGTGTACCTGCTGCTGCCCACCATGGGGTCGGACCTGGCGGCCCAGGTGGCCCGGGCCGAGTTCTTCGCCGACCACGGGTACACCCCGATCGACCTGCGGTGGTATGCGGGTGTCGACCAGTTCGGCTACAGCCTGCTGTCCCAGCCGGTGATGGCGCTGCTCGGCGTACGCGTGACCGGGGTTGTTGCCTTGGTGGTCGCCACCACGCTGCTCGCCGTGCTGTTCCGGCGCACGTCCGCGCCGCGGCCGTGGCTCGGCGCGCTGGCCGGGTTGGCCTGCGTGGCGGGAAATCTGGTGAGCGGGCGGGTCACGTACGGCTTGGGAATCGCCTTCGGTCTGGGCGCCCTGGCCCTGCTCACCTCGTCGCGGTGGCGCTGGCTCGCGATCCTGCCGGCCCTGGCAGCGGGCGCCACCAGCCCGGTCGCCGGCCTGTTCCTCGGGCTGGCCGGCGCGGCACTGCTGCTCGGCGGCCGGGTCGACGGCCTGCTGGTGGCGGTGCCGGCCGCGGTGCCGCTGGCGCTGACCGCGCTGCTGTTCGGCGACGGCGGCTGGATGAACATCAGCCACAACGACACCCTGCGCGCCGTGGTGGCGAGCCTCGCGGTGGCGGTGTTCGTGCCGCATCGGGCGGTGCGGATCGGGGCGCTGCTCTCCGCGCTCGGCGTGCTCGGGGCGGCGCTGGTGCACACGCCGGTCGGGCTGAACGCCACCCGGCTGTCGGTGATGTTCACGCTGCCGCTGCTGGCCGCCTACGCCGCGGTGCCCCGGCCGCGGCGGGCGTTGCCGCTGGGCGTGCACGAAAAGAGCGGGCCGCTGGAGGCGCCGCTGTGGGCCGTGCTGATCCTGCTGGTGGTGGCCTGCTGGTGGCAGCCGCCGGTGGTCACCGGCGACCTGCGGGACATCGGCAACCCGACCGCCTCCCGGTCCTACTTCACGCCCCTGCTGGACCGCCTCGGTCAGGAGACGCTGACCGGCCGAGTGGAGATTCCGCCGACCCGGGACTACTGGGAGTCGGCGTACCTGGCGGACGTGCCGCTGGCCCGGGGCTGGCTGCGCCAGGCGGACATCGACCGTAATCCCCTCTTTTTCAATGATATTCCCGGTACGTCGGGCACGGGGGTCGCGCTGACCGCCGACAGCTACCGCCGCTGGCTCGCGACCCTTGCCGTCCAGTTCGTAGCCGTCCCGGACGCCGAGCTGACCTGGTCCGGCCGGCCTGAAGCCAAGCTCATATCCGGCAATTTACCGTATTTGTCCGAAGTCTGGCGCGGCGAGCACTGGACCCTCTACCGCGTCGCCGACGCGGAGCCGATCGTCGCGAACCTGGTCTCGCAGGACTCAACCTCGGTCACCTTCGTCGCCGAGTCGGCCGGCGCCATCGTCGTCCGGGTCCGCTACTACCGCTGGCTGAAGGCCTCCGGCGGCGCGGTCGTGGCCGGCACCGGCCCGTGGACCCTGGTCCGTGTCTCCGAGCCGGGCCGGTACCGGCTTTCCAGTTGAGACATGACGGCGTGTTGTATCAACTGTGGTGTGGATTTGAATCTGTGGGTCTGCGGGCGCCGCGGCCATCTGACGTACGCGCCGACGGAAGACGATCTCCGCGCCCGCCTGCGGGCGGAGACCGCGCTCGGTGTGGCCTGGCGGTGCCTGCGCTGCGGCGACTTCGTGCTGGGGGAGCCCCGGATGGCCGGCCCGGCCGCCGACGCGCCGCTGGTGGCACGCGGCCGGGCGCTGCGCGACGCGATCATCCTGCGGCTGCTCGCCCTCGAGCGCTTCGCCAAGGGCTTGCTCGTGCTCGCCGCCGGCTACGGCGTGATCCAGTTCCGGGGCAGCCACGACGCCATCCAGCGCGCGTTCCACGAGGACATCCCGCTGCTCAAACCGTTCGCCGACAAGATCGGCTGGAACCTGGAGAACTCGGCGATCGTGGAGACGATCCGGCGCGTCATCGAGGCCCGGTCGAACACGTTGCTCTACGTCGCGATCGCCTTGATCGTGTACGGGGTGCTGCAGCTCATCGAGGGCACCGGGCTGTGGCTGCTCAAGCGCTGGGGCGAGTATTTCGCGCTGATCGCCACGTCGCTCGGCCTCCCGATCGAGATCTACGAGCTGACCGAGCGGGTGACCTGGTTCCGGGTCGCCGCGTTGGTGATCAACGTGGCCGCCGTGGTCTACCTGCTGGTGTCCAAGCGCCTGTTCGGGCTGCGCGGCGGGCACGCGGCGTACGAGGCCGAGCGGCACGAGACGAGCCTGCTGGAGGTCGAGCACGCGGCCACGCGACGAAGCATGGCGCAGGACGAGGACCCGCTGCACGTGAGCGGTTAGCGGGTCTCGTTCCACGCCACGATGCGTTCCGCCCACGTGCGTACGGCAGCGCGCAACTCGGCGGGCTCCTCCACCACGAACGGCAGCCCCAGCCCCGCGAGCACGCCAGGCACCCAGTCGAGTCGCTCGGCCCGCAGCCGCACCAGCGCCCAACCCTCCTCGGCCGCCTCGACGGTCACGAGTCCCCCGGGGAACCGGGCACGCACCTCCTCCACCGCGCCCCGGACCCGTACCACCACCCGGTGCCGCCACGGCGTTTCGGCCAGGCTCGCCAGCACGGCGCCGGCCGGCTCGAAGCCCTCCGGCGCCGCGAAGGCGCCCTCGGCGACCCGGATCCGGGTGATCCGGTCGAGCCGGAAGGTGCGCACCTCGCCCGAGGCGGAGTCGGCCCCGGTCAGGTACCAGCGTCCGTGGTGCGCGACGAGCCCGTACGGATGGACGGTACGGTCGCTGCGCCGGCCGGCCCGGTCGAGGTAGCCGATCTGGACAGGCCGGCGCTCCCGGGTCGCCTCCGCCACCGGCAGCATGACCGCCGCCCCGGGCTCCGCCGCCGGCCGCGGCCCGGTGAACTCGGCCGTTTCCAGCAACGCGGCGAGCCGGGCACCGAGCGCCTTCGGCAGTACCCGCCGCACCTTCGCGGCGGCCGGCTCGGCCCCTGGATGGGACGTCCGCAGCAGACCCAGCAGGACGGCGAGGGCCTCCTCGTCGGTGAGCATGAGCGGCGGCATCCGGAACCCGGGCGCCAGCCGGAACCCGCCGTAGCGGCCGCGCACCGACTCGATCGGCACCTCGAGGTCGAGCAGGTGATCGGTGTAGCGGCGCACCGTCCGCTCGTCGACGCCGAGGCGCTCGGCCAGGGCGGACGCGGTATGGGTGCCGCCGCCCTGAAGGATCTCGAGCAGGGCAAGCACGCGCGCGGTAGGCCGAGTCATACCGGGCGGATTCTGCCCGGTATTGCCCCTACCGTCAACGACATGACACTCGCATCCATCCGCATCATCACCGCCGACGTCGCCCGCCTCACCGACTTCTACGAGCGGGTCACCGGCCTGCCCGCGCGCCGGCTCACGCCCGACTTCGCCGAGATCGTCACGCCCGGCGCGACGCTCGCCATCGGCGGCGTCGCCACGGTCAAGCTGTTCGGCGAGGGGTCGGCCGAGCCGGCCGCCAACCGGAGCGCGATCGTCGAGTTCCGGGTCGACGACGTCGACGCCGAGTACGCCCGCCTGCGCGACGCGATCGACGAGGTCGTCCAGGAACCCACCACGATGCCCTGGGGCAACCGGTCGCTGCTGTTCCGCGACCCGGACGGGACGCTGGTCAACCTCTTCGCCCCGGTCAGCGCCGAGGCCGCCGCCCGGCGCTAGCGCCTGTGTCGAAGTGGGAGACGGGCTGCGGCGTGGTCCAGGTGTCGTCTGGCCCCCACTTCGACACAGGCGCTAGCCGAGCGACTCGATCACCGGCTTCCGCACGTGCTGGTAGATCACCGAACTGCGGAAGCCGACGATCTCGCGCCGCCCGGTGAAGCGGTCCATCAGGAATGAGTGCAGCGCGTCCACGCTCGGCACCGCCACCTGCACCAGGAAGTCGTCGCCGCCGGCCACCACGAAGACCGCGACCACCTCGGGCAGCCCGGTCACGTACGTCTTGAAGCCCTCGATCACGTCCCGGCTCATCGGCCGTACCTGCACGTGGAGGAACGCCTGCACGTGCCGGTTGAGCGCGGCCAGGTCGATCTCGGCGTGGTAGCCGGTGAGCACGCCGCGCTCGCGCAGCAGCCGTACCCGCTCGAGGCAGGTCGACGGCGCGATGCCGACCACCCGGGCCAGATCGCGGTTGGTCTGCCGGGCGTCGCGCTGCAGTTCCCGCACGATCACCGAATCAACGTCGTCCACGACCGCTCTTTTCCGCTCCGCACCGAACTTCGTTCGGCCAAACCGCCACGGGCCCCGCCGGGTGCCTACCTTGCAGCTATGTTCCCGCATGAACGCGTGGTGGTCCGCCGCGGACCCGAATCCGGTCTCCCGATCATCGTCGCCGTCCACTCGACCGCTCGCGGCCCGGCGATCGGCGGTTGTCGCCTGAAGCCGTACCCGGACTGGCGGTACGGCCTGTCCGACGCCCTGCGCCTGTCGGCGGCGATGACCGACAAGTGCGCGCTGGCCGGCCTGCCGCACGGCGGCGGCAAGACGGTCGTCGTCCTGCCCCCGGACGGCTCATGGTCGCGCCCGGCCGCGCTGCACGACGTGGGCGCCACGATCGCCGAACTGGGCGGCTCCTATGCCACCGGGCCGGACGTCGGCACCGGCCCGGACGACATGGCGGTCATCGGCGAGCGGACCGGGCACGTCTTCTGCCGCCCGGACGGCAGCGGCGACTCCTCCCCCGCCACCGCGGCCGGCACGGTCGCCGCGCTGCGAGCCCTCTGCGAGCACCGCTTCGGCTCGCCCGATTTGTCCCGCCGATCCTTCGCGATCCTGGGACTCGGCCGCGTGGGTACCGAGGTGGTGCGCCTGCTTCACGGCTCCCGCTTGATCGTCAGCGATCTTGACGAGTCCCGCCAGGTTCCCGGCGCAGAGTGGACAAGTCCCGAAAAATGCCTGCAAGCCGACGTGGACGTGCTCGTGCCGGCCGCGCTCGGCGGCCTGCTCACCCCGGCGACCGTCGCCACCCTGCGCTGCGCGGCCATCGCCGGACCGGCCAACAACCAGCTCGACCGCGACGACACGGCGACCCTGCTGCACGACCGCGGCATCCTCTTCGTGCCCGACGCGGTGGTCAGCGCCGGCGGCATCATCCACGCCACCGGCGTCGAGCTGCGCGGCCGCACCCCGGCCGAGGCGACGGCCGACGTCGAGGCGATCGGCGAAACTGTCGGCCGGCTCCTGCGGGCCGCCGACGAGGAGGGCGTTCCGCCGGCCTCGGTCGCCCGCCGGATGGTCGCGATGGCAGATTAGGGGCATGGCAGATTAGAGGCATGGCAGATTTCCGGGTGACGCCCGCCAGCGCCGCCGACATGCGCCTGCTGGTCGAGTGGGCGGCCGCAGAGGGGTGGAACCCGGGCGACGGCGATGTGGACGCGTTCTTCCCGACCGACCCGGCCGGCTTCCTGGTCGGCCGGCTCGACGGCGAGCCGGCCACCGCGATCTCGGCGATCCGCTACGGCGCCGGCTTCGGCTTCGTCGGCTTCTATCTGGCCCGTCCGGACCTGCGCGGCCAAGGCTACGGCCTGCGCACCTGGCGGCTCGGCCTGGACCGGCTGGCCGGCCGGAACGTCGCGCTCGACGGCGTCAGCGCGCAGCAGGAGAACTATCGCAGGTCCGGCTTCCACTTCGCCTGGGCGACCGTGCGCTATCAGGGTGTCCCCGCGGCCGAGCCGGTCGCCGGGGTCACCCTGGTGGACGGCCGCGCGGTCGGCTTCGGCGACCTGGCCGCGTACGACCGCCGGTTCTTCCCGGCCGCCCGGGATGCCTTCCTGGCCGCGTGGCTCACCGTGCCGGGCCATCGCTCGCTGGCCGCCGTCCGCGACGGCGCAGTCGTCGGCCTGGGCGTGCACCGCCGGGCCCGCGAGGGCAGCCGGATCGGCCCGCTCTACGCCGACGACCCGGCGGTGGCGGCCACCCTGCTGTCCGCCCTGGCCAACGGCGGCGAGACAGTGCTCGACGTCCCGTCGGTCAACGACCGGGCGATCGAGGCGGCCGAGCGCTTCGGCCTCAAGCCCCAGTGGGAGACCGCCCGCATGTACACCGGCGGCGTGCCGGAAGTAGACCTGGCCGGCATCTACGGCGTGACCACGCTCGAACTCGGCTAGGGCAGGCTTAGGAGTCGAGGACCCGTTCCATCGCGGCCCGGGAGCGCCGGGTCAGCCGCAGGTAGCGGTCGACGAACTCGCCCGGGTCGCCGCCGCCGAGCAACTGGACCGTGCCGGCCAGCTCGACGCCGTGCCGGGGCAGTTGGTCGGTCGGGCGGCCGCGGACCAGGGTCAGCGCGTTGCGGACCTGGGCCGCCAGGGTCCAGCCGGCCTCCATCGCGGCCGCGTCCGCCTTGTCGACCAGGCCGGCCGCGACCACGGCGGCCAGCGCCTCCAGGGTCTGCGTCTTGCGGAGGTCGGGCAGCGCGTACGCATGCCGTAGTTGAAGAAGCTGCACCGCCCACTCGACGTCGGAGAGCCCGCCCCGGCCCAGCTTGGTGTGCGTGTTCGGGTCGGCGCCGCGGGGCAGCCGCTCGGTCTCCACCCGGGCCTTGATCCGGCGGATCTCGATGACCTGCTCGCGGGTGAGCCCGCCGGACGGGTAGCGCATCGTGTCGGCGAGCCGCTCGAACCGCCGGCCGAGCGATTCGTCGCCGCAGACGAACCGGGCCCGCACCAGCGCCTGCGCCTCCCACACCTTCGACCAGCGGGCGTAGTACTGCTGGTAGGCGCCGAGGCTGCGGACCAGCGGGCCCTGCCGCCCCTCCGGTCGCAGGTCGGCGTCGATGCCGAGGGGCGGGTCGGGTGCGGGCGCCGCGAGCAGCCCGCGCAGTTCCTCGGCGATCGCGTGGGCGGCCGCGGTGGCCTCGCTCTCCGGCGTGCCGGCCGGTGGGTCGTACACGAAAAGCACGTCGGCGTCGGAGGGGTAGCTCATCTCGTACCCGCCGAGCCGGCCCATCCCGATGATCGCGAAGCGCAGGCCGGCCGGGCCGGGCCGCTCGGTGCGGGCCGCCTTGAGCACCGCGTTCAGCGTCGCGTCGGTGACGTCGGAGAGCGCGCTGCCCAGCGTCTTGACGTCGATCGGCTGCGCCGGCGCCAGGTCACCGGCCTTGCTCAGGATGTCGGCGCAGGCCAGCCGGAACAGCTCCCGGCGGCGCAGCGCTCGGACCGCGGCGGTGGCCTTCCCGGCGTCGCCGGCGTGCCGCTCGGCCGCGGCCGCGAAGCCGTCGACCAGCGCCGCGCGGCCGCGGGGCAGCAGTTCGGCGTCGTCGGCGAGCAGTCGCAGCGCCTCCGGGTCGCGGGTGAGCAGGTCGGTCGCGTACCGGGAGAGGCTGAGCACCCGGGCCAGCCGGCGGGCGACCGGGCCGCCGTCCCGCAACAGCCGCAGGTACCACGGCGTGCTGCCCAGCTTGTCGGAGACGTCGCGGTAGTTGAGCAGGCCGCGATCGGGCTCGGGCGCGTCGGCGAACTCCTGCAGCAGCATCGGCAGCAGGGTCCGCTGGATTGCCGCGGTCCGGGTGACGCCGCCGGTCAGCGCGGTGAGGTGGCGCAGCGCGCCGGCCGGGTCGGCGAAGCCGAGGATCTCCAACCGCTTGCGGGCCGATTCCGGTGTCATCCGCAGGGCCTCGGCCGGCACCCGGGCCACCGACTCCAGCAGCGGCCGGTAGAGCAGCTTGACGTGCAGCCGGCGCACCTGCGCGGCGTGGCCCACCCAGTCGGAGCGGAAGGCCTCGACCGCGTCCCGCCCGGGCATCGCGGTGTACCCCAACGAGGCCGCCAGCCACTTCAGACCGTGCGGATCGTCCGGCACCGTGTGCGTACGCCGAAGATTTTGCAGTTGAAGCCGGTGTTCGACGCCGCGCAGGAACCGGTACCCCCGCAGCAGCGTCTCGCCGTCCTCCCGGCCCACGTAACCGCCGGCCACCAGCGCGCGCAGCGCCGGCAGCGTGCCGCCCGAGCGCAAGGTCTCGTCGACCCGGCCGTGCACCAACTGCAGCAGTTGTACGGCGAACTCGATGTCCCGCAGCCCGCCCGGCCCCCGCTTGATCTCCCGGGCCAGCTCGTTGGCCGGCACGTTGTCGATGATCCGGCGGCGCATGTCGCGGACGTCGGCGACCGCCTCGGGCCGCTCCGCGGCGTGCCAGACCAGCGGCGCCAGGTCGTCGATCCACTCCCGGGCCAGCGCCAGGTCGCCGGCCGCCGGGCGCGCCTTGAGCAGCGCCTGGAACTCCCAGGTGCGCGCCCACCGGCGGTAGTAGGCCTGGTGGCTGGCGAGCGTGCGGACCAGCGGGCCGCGGCTGCCCTCGGGACGCAGCGCCGCGTCGACCTGCCAGGCGACCTGCCCGCAGATCTCGATCAGCCGGGCCGCGACCGTGGTGGCCGCGCTCAGGTCCTCGTCGCCGGCGGCCACGAAGATCACGTCCACGTCGGACACGTAGTTGAGCTCGTTCCCGCCGCACTTGCCCATCGCCACCACGGCCAGCCGCGGTTCGCTTGCGCTTTTCGGGAGGCCGGCCACCGCGATCTCGTACGCCGCGCCCAGCGTCTCGTCGGCGAGCCGGGACAACGCCTCCATGGTCGGTTCGAGGCCACGCCCGCCGGTCAGATCGGCCGCGGCGATGCGCAGGAGCGAGATCCGGTACGCCCGGCGCAGCCCCGGCACGGTCAGGTCGCCCTCGAAGTCCAGGTGCCCCTCGGCGTTCGGCGGCAACCCGGTCTTGCCGGTAGCCAGCGTCTGCCACTCGTCCGGGTTGGCCACCAGGTGGTCGCCGAGCGCCGACGACGCGCCCAGCACGGCGACCAGTCGCCGGCGTAGCCCGTGATCGCGGAACACGGCCCCGAACAGCGCGTCGGTCGCGTCGTTCGGGTTGATCTCGCCGCTCGGGCCGGACACCTTGCGGCCGTGGCCGCGGTCGGCGGCCCGCCCGACCGCCTCGACCAGCCGGTGCAACTGGCGCAGCGCCAGGGTCGGGTCGGCGGCCTTGGACAGCGAGTGGATCAGCTCGGCGGCATCGGTGCCGGTCGGCCCCTGCGACTCGGCGTCCCACAGTCGTAACCCGGTCGGCCCGAGCAGGCCCGCGGCGGGCGCGCCGGAGTCGGCGAAGCCGTAGCGGGCCAGGCGGCTGGGCCGGGTCACGTTCGGCCCGTTTCGCTTCCGGGGCGGCGCACGTTACCGCCCGTTTCGCTTCCGGGAGGACGCACGTTATCCCCCGTTTCGCTTCCGGGAGGGCGCACGTTACTGCCCCAGCAGCGGCAGGGTCCGGCCCGTTCCGGGGTTGGGTATGTCGGCGTCCGGCAGCGCGCCGTGGGCGAGCGCGGCGAACCGGGCCGCGAACGGCTGCCACACCTCCTCGACGTCGGGCAGCACCTCGGCGATCGCGTAGATAACGGCCTCGGCGTCGTACCCGAGCTCGTCGAGGGTGGCCGCGTCGTCGGCCGCCCACCGCTCGGTCATCTCGACGTCGCACTCGATGTGGAACTGCACGCCCCAGGCCCGGTCGCCGAGCCGGAACGCCTGATGCGGATAGCGGCTCGACGCGGCGAGCAGCACCGCCGAGAGCGGCAGCTCGGTGATCTCGTCGCGGTGCCACTGGATCACGTCGGGCAGCAGCGGCACCCACTTGAACAGCGGGTCGTTGTCGGCGGCGTCGCGCCTGCCGACCAGGCCCGGGCCGATCTCGGGGCCGGAGGTGCTGCGCTCGACGAGGCCGCCGTGCGCCTGGGCCAGCAACTGGGCGCCGAGGCAGACCGCGAGGGTGGGCACCCGGTTGCGTACCGCCTTGCGCAGCAGCCCTTCCAGCGCGGGGAACCAGGGCGCGCCGGGGGTGCCGTCGACGGCCGGGTACGCGTTCTGATCGCCGCCGAGCACGACCAGCGCGAGGTAGTCGTCGAGCGCCTCGGGCAACACGTCCCCGGCGTGCGGGCGGAGGACGGTCAGCTCCAGGCCGGCCTCGGTCAGCCAGTCCCCCAGCCGGCGCAGGTCGTCGGTCGGGTCGTTCTCGATGACAAGTGCGGTTCCCACGCCCCGAGGCTAGTCCGAAGCCGGTCCGGAAACACCGACAGGAGGCTGTCGCCGCGCCCCGCCAGGGTAGGGGTCAGGTTTCCCTCCGCTACTAAGGAGCACGACATGCCCGAGATCAACGGGATCGGCTGGTTCGAGATCGCCACCGACCAGCCGGCGACGGCCGAGCGCTTCTACGGCGACGTCTTCGGCTGGCGCTTCGGCAACGACGACGGCGGCGCGACCGGCGCCGACGGCTCGGCCTACCGCATGATCACCACCCCCGGCGCCGACCGCCCGTCCGGCGGCCTCTCCCCGACCGGCGGCAAGACCCCCAACTACGCCGTCTTCTACGTGCTGGTGGCCGACGTCGCCGAGACGAGCAAGGCGGCCGAGGCAGCCGGCGGCAAGGTGCTGGTCGCGGCCCAGACCACGCCGGACGGCCTATCCTTCGCGCACCTGCTCGACCCGGCCGGCAACCATTTCGCCGTCTTCACCCCACCGCCCGGCGGCGAGTGACCGGCCCAGCCGAGGCCCGGCCGGATTCAGGCCGGCCCAGCCGAGGCCCGGCCCGATTCAGGCCGGCCCAGCCGAGGCCCGGCCCGATTCAGGCCGGCCCAGCCGAGGCCCGGCCCGATTCAGGCCGGCCCAGCCGAGGCCCGGCCCATCAGGGCCGGCCTGAATCGGGCCGGCCGGGCTCAGCCGAGCGTGAGGCTGTGGATGGCGTGGTTCGGGATGTCGAACGCCTCCGGCTCGACCACCCGCACCGGCGGCACCTCGGCGGTCACCGTGACCGAGGCGATCCGGTCGGTGCGGAAGGCGCGCATCGACCCGCGCAGCCGGCAGTAGGCCGCCAGGTACCAGTGTGCGGGCGTGCCGATGAAGGCCAGCGGCTCGATCTCGCGCATGGTCGAGCTGCCGCCGCGGTCCTCATACCGGATACGCAGCACCCGCCGCACCTGCAAGGCGTCGGCGATGACCCGGGGCACCGTGGCGGCCGGCCCGCCGCCGACCAGGTGGACCCGGCCGGCCAGCTCGCGGGCCGCCGCCGCGTCGGCCGGGGGCATCGCGACGACCAGCTTGCGCAGCGCCGTCGAAGCCGGGCCGCGGAACGGGGTGCCGTCGAGCCGGTGCAGCGCGAGCGCCATCGCGACCGCCTCGGCGGCGGTGAAGTTGACCGGCGGCAGGGTGTGCGCGCGGTCCAGGCAATACCCGCCGGTGCGGCCCGGCTCGGCGTAAACGGGAGTGCCGGACTGCTGCAGGGCGGAGATGTCGCGCTCCACCGTGCGCGCGCTGACCTCGAACCGGTCGGCCAGCCAGCGGGCGCTGCGCGGGCGCGGCGCAACAGCACGAAGCTCCTCGACAATGGCGTACAAGCGGTCGGTGCGATTCACGTCGCACACGCTACGGAAGGGGTACGACAGAATCGGCGGACGACTTAGGCTGCGGCAATGGCCGAGCCCACGCCCGCGATCCGGGTGTCGACGCTGGAACTGTTCTTCGACCTCGTCTTCGTCTTCACCATCACCCAGCTCGCCGAGGCGCTCAACGAGCACCTGACCTGGGGCATGCTCGGCAACGTCCTGCTGATCCTGGCCGTGGTCTGGTGGATGTATGCGGGCTACACCTGGCTCACCAACGCGATCGCCCCCAACTCGACCACCCGGCGCACGCTGCTGCTGACCGGGATGGCCGGCTTCCTGGTGATGGCGCTGGCGATTCCGCGCGCGTTCGGCGCCGACGGCTGGGTCTTCGGCATCGGCTATCTCGTCGTCAACGTGGTGCACACGTTGCTGTTCCGGATGGCCGGCCCCGGCGCCCGGCAGGCGCTGCGCGTGCTCGGCCCGCTCAACATCCTGGCGGCGCTGCTCGTGCTGGCCGGTGGCCTGGTGCTCGAGCCGTGGCGGCACCTGCTCTGGCTGGCCGCGCCGATCGTGCAGATCACCAGCAGCTACGTGCACAAGATCGAGATGCACACGATCTCGACCGGCCATTTCGTCGAGCGGTACGGCCTGGTCGTGATCATCGCGATCGGCGAGTCGATCGTCGCGATCGGCGCCGTCTTCACCGGCGTCCACCTCGGCTTCGACGAGATCCTGGTGGCCGTGCTGGGCCTGTGCGTCTCGTACTACCTGTG
>Ga0307509_10004846_pt1 | contig 19106 bp, 16 predicted proteins | sample 10_EM_MG_FD_202245 | JGI IMG/M metagenome (GOLD analysis project Ga0307509, IMG submission 202245) | Populus trichocarpa ectomycorrhiza microbial communities from riparian zone in the Pacific Northwest, United States - 10_EM | ecosystem: Host-associated > Plants > Roots > Unclassified | place...
AATGTCTACTATACACCACTCGCCCTCGATGGGCTCGATCTCGAAACCGCGGTGAAGGGAATGGTCGACATTTTCCCCTCCTTGGAACGTTGTGGCTCAGCGCCCCGAGCCGACCGCGTTTGGGGGATGATCTCTGGGATAATTGACAAACTTCGGGGGAATGAACGCTCTCGGCGCGCATTCCTCGAACGTGGGTAAAACTATTGAAGTAGGAAAGCCTCGCTGTGCATCCCGCTCTTACACCCGTTGACCCAAGGGGGGCCACACTGTATACTGTATATCATCACAAAATACAATGGCTGGACGGCGTTTTTGTCACACCCCCAGACCCGAAGTTACCGCAAGCGAAGCGGCTTATCATGAGGTTGCACTCACTCAAAAGTATTCGCCCCGAGAGGCGTCACCCGACTCCAGGAATTACAGTATAATACCCGTGCTACCCGACCGACGAGCAAACGAAACGTCGTTCGTGAGCGGGTTACGTCGGAGCAAGTCATGGTATTGTTCATCCTCAACTATCATTCATCTAGGGTATGCTTCTGGAGGTTTTCGTCCAACCTAACCGTACCGCTTATCTCCCTATATACACCCCTGCCGGAACCTGACGCACGACCCAACGCAAACAGCGGGGGGTACAGTTTCGGGCACAAAGAAGAAACGAAACGAAAGGGAAAATAATCCCAACGGCGTATATCTACAAACATTCCAACAAGAAACGAGGAAAGATTAACATAGATATCAAATAAGCCATAAGCTGAGGGGACCAAGAGGCGGGCGAGTAAAAAAACGAAGAACTTGAAGGGGGGGGAAGGCAGAGGGGTGTGTGGCGCCAATGCAAAATGGACGTGAGACGTATGCCAGCGGTTGCGAATATTTATGACAACAGTGTGGCGATAAGGATGGGGAGAGAAATTATGAGGGAGGGAATTTAAATATTGACACGGGGGTAAACGCCGGATGGTGGGGGTGCAACACCCAAACGCCGACAGACGAGTACAGGGCCACCGGGAAGAAAATGGGGGGAGATCGGGGGGCTCGTTTTCCTACAGTGATTTTCCCGGAACGACGGCCTCCTTCTCAGCCTGCAGTCCCCTCACTTCCAACATGGGGTCCAAGCTACTGTCAGGCTGCCTGTACGACCCCCCTACTTTATCTGCCCAGGTAAAGTATTGGCCGTAGTTCACGGTGAAATGTAGATGATGCAGGGTATGGTGCGCGGGTCCATTGATAATGTTCTCCAGCCAATGGCCAGTGATCATATCCGAATCGTGAATAAACACGGTCCAAACGTTGACGCCGACGAAAAGTGCGAGGTGGAGGTGTTTCTGAACGGGGACGACGTAGGCGAAGATGTGGTAGGGGAGAGATTGGAGGTAACCGTCGACTGGGTGGAAAGCGTATGCGGCGAAGGGGGTGGGGACGATCCACTTGTGGTGTGGCTTGTGGATGTGCTTGTAGATAAGGGGATGGTGTTCCAATCGGTGGATCCAGTAAATGCAGTAATCGGTGCAGACAAGGAACCTATCGATCGGACAGCGAATTAGTACAGGAAACCCGCGAGAAAAAAAAGGAACAATGCACGCACGCAGGAACCGAGAGGAAAAACCACGCCCAGCCGTACTCGTCAATGTTCTCATACAGTTTGGTATAACCCAGAACCTCCGCCTCGAACCAAGGAAGGGTCAAGAGCATCATCACGGGAAAACTCTGCAGGCTCATCACGATCTCCTGTCGTACCTGGTTCTTCAAGAACCTCGGATGTTTCATCATGTCGTGGTCGAACACGAAATAATACGAAAAGGTCGAAAACAGGAAGTACAGCAAATGAACTCCCACGAGCGTCGTGATGATGAGTGATAGGCATTGCCGGGGAATGAAGTCTCGTGGCCAGGCGGAAATTGGGGTGGTGAGGAATTGTTCTGGGTAAGTCCTGTAAACTTCGTAGGAGAAAGGAGGGTGTGGGAGATACGAGACGAGCTGTTGCCATGTAGAGTGCTCCCAAGTTGTACCGTTAATGGTCGGAGGTGGAAGGAACGCCGCCACTGGAACGAGTCTAGCGTAGAGGTTGTCCAACGCATAGTGATCCGCGACGTCTAGGATGAAATCCATTTTTCCAGAGATGGATTTTGAGGAGGGGGTTCCTGGGGGAGATGGACGAGGGGAGCTGGAAAACTCTCTGCTCGCGAGGGAAACGGAGGAGGGAAGGGGGAGGACGGTCGGCGTTGCCGGGGCGAAAAGGAATTTATAATGATTTATGGACGGATGGGCCCACCTTTTTTGCGTAAGCGCTGTTGACCGCTTTGATCGGTGATCGGCCGTGTGCATGGATGATAAAATCGAAACTGCTCGGCGAGTTCGTTGCACGACAACAGGCGAGGACGATAAGTATCTTGTGTTTCACTGCGTCTTTATTTTGACAACGGCTACACAGGCGGAACAGAAGGAAAGAAACGAAGGGAGAGAAAAGGAGGACGAAGCGTTGTGTGGTGACAAGAACAGTGACCAGTGAAGAACAATTGTAGAGAGACTATGGTATGTACAGTAATAAGTCGTTGCAAACAGTCACTGTCTAAATCACCGCCACTAATCGGATGTTGTTTATGTTCTGTCGTGCGTTCAGGTTCATCACTGGCACCACAGTCATCAGCATCTCACACAATTTGATACGAGCCGGGGATACACTCACGAGGAAATAGTCCGGTACGCGTCTAGAAACTAATGGTTCTCCGGCCCGCGGAGCTGGATCGAATTGAAGGCTGGAGGGGAGGCCAGGGGTCAGTGGGCAGCAGCAACGAGGAAGCGATTGGACCTACAAGCTATAAGACAGCTTCTCGTCTATCTCCATGATAGCCGCTTGATTACCGCATCGATAACAGTAGTTTGGTGCGCTAAAGATAGTCACCACGTTCCTGTCCTGCCCCCAGTTATAGCCTGTTGACGTCGGTCAGGACTGACACTCTTCCGCGAGCGCTCGACATACCCTCCATGACGAGCTGATGGGCCCGCGCAACGAGCGTCAGACCGTTGTTGTGATTGAAAGCCTCCGAAATGTCTTGTCCAAATGTATAGCCGGCGCCGCGAGGAGAGATACCCCAGCCACAGCGGTCATCCGGATCCGACCAGAGGAGATCGCACATAGGTCCTTCATGTGGGACCTCCTGCACCCGGTCGATCGACCGCACATGGTCAAGAGTGTCAATTGACGGCGACAATCCGCCATGTAAACAGAAGATCTAGGCAACGAATCCAAAGATCAGCATAATCGAACTCGAGAAACACGGGGTAAGACGAATCGGTGATCGATGGTGTCACCCCGCTCCACCGCCCCCCGACGGCGGAGAGGGGAACGAAGGAAACGCGAAATCCACTGACCTGGTTCTCGATGAGAGCGGTGAGGGGGAGGTAGTCGAACAGATCGGTGAAGTATCGCCATACGTTAGCGTTTCCGTACTTCCGCAGGCATTCATCGTAGAAACCGTAGACTTGGGTGATCTGGCGGGATTCGTGGTTGCCTCGGAGGATGGTGACGCGGTCGCGGTACCTCAGCTTCATCGCGACGAGGAGAGTGACAGTCTCGACGGAATAGTATCCTCTGTCTACGTAATCACCCATGAAGAGGTAATTGGTATCTGGCGAGTTACCGCCGATGCGGAAGAGTTCCGATAGATCGTGCTGGAAAAAAACACGGAGGGGTGGAGAGATACGCGGGGAGGTTCGGTAGGTGAATTACCGGGCGTGTGTAGTTGAGAACGGGTGGGACGTACAAATTGACCATGGATATCGCCACAAACAGTCACCGGGCACCTCACGGGCTGGACATTCGACTCCTCCATCAAGATCTCCCTTGCCTAGAGGTAGAAGAGAGAAATGTGGAAGGAGAGGAGAGGATGAGACAGTCGTTCGCATGGGGATGGTGAAGGAAACGAACCCTGTCGCAGAGAGTTTTCACGTCCGCTTCCGAGAGTTGTTTGCATTGGCTGAGCTGGGCGATCCAGGAGTCGACTTCGTGCTCCATCCTTCGTGGGTGAGGTGCGTTTTGGAAAAGAAACTTGTTTTTCTGAGCGGGCGAGGCGGCGGTACGAGGTCGAAAATCGGTGAGATTGGGATCTCAGCGCGACATCCGAATCTGGAAACCATCGCCTTCTTCGCCTCCCCCTCACTCTCCTGCCTGGCCCGCGATACGGTTCCATTTCTCGAGTAGATAACGTTTTAATGTGACTAATATTTCACCCAAGACGTACAGAGTGCCGATGAGCGCTCGACCCCCTTGGAAGGTTTCAGTGGAAGTCTGTAGTGGTGTATACAATCCTCTCTTTCGCCTGCGGTACAGTCTTTGTATTCGAAATACCCACTGAAAGGCTTGAATATCGAATGGTTTTGACGCAGAGTCGCCGTTATCGCCGTGCGGGGGAGTGTTGAAAAGAAAAAGACTAACTTTGAAGATGTGTCACAACCGAAAAACTTCACGACGCCTCGGCGCACAAACCACCTCTGACGATGCAGGGACTAAGAGAACATATCCAAGCGTTCCGTCTCGCCAACGGGTTGCCAGATGGCCAACCGGTCGTCGCTGAGGCTGTCGTCATGATCGGCAAGTGTCTGAGACTCAGTTGGATCCCAGGCGTTTACGCGTCCGCTCGGCCGACCACCACCCCTCATTTTCAGCCGCGTCCTAACAGTGGCTTTCGGACACCTTCAATGTTCAGGACGGCCATCTCTGGTTGCGCTCGAGCCCAACTCCTTACGACAACATCGTCCAGGTCGAGACTAATTTCCACATCACACTCGTTCCCCACCTCTTCATCTCTTCTCCTCCGGACTTTCTCTTCTGGACCGTCCAAGCCAAAACCCAAAGCGTCAACGCCCTTGCGTAGGGCCGCGGCCGCCTCTCAACCAATCCGGTCCAACCCAACGCCGACGCGATCCGAAATCAAGCCCGTCTTCACTATATCCACCGCAGAACGTTACGACCCCCGCAAACTCCTCCTCCGTCTCCCCGATTCCACAAAGGTTGTCGACGAGGCATGCTGGATACCAAAACACGGCAAGGGCGAAATCTTCGTCTTCCCGAACAACGGCAGCCTTGTGTGTTGGGGGTTGGGTGAAGAAGAGGCGCGAAAGTTTGCTGGTCAGGTGCTGGGATTCCAGGGTATCCAGCTGGGACCTTTCCAGGAGCCCGAAACGGAGGAGTTGGATTTCGTCACTGACCCTAGTGAGCAAACTAGGTTACAAGGCGATTTAATCATTCTGGGAAAAGGGCAGAGCGAGACCGAGGTTGGGAGTGACGTATCTTCCTTTTCCAAGTCCGTGTTCCCTCAAGACACCATAATGGCTCGTTACGCATTCTCGCAAGCACTCTCGAGGTCGACCTCGCTGTCCGCACTTGAGGCCTCGTTGGAAGAATATCTCTCGTCGGTGGAGAACCTCCCCCACTCCCTCGAGGTGACGGGAAAGCCCGGCTTGAGAAGACGAGAATTGATCAAGAAGCTCGGCGAGCTGATGAAGTTCAGGCAAGGTCTGAATCTCTCTAGAGAGAACTTTGCCGATACGCCGGACTTCTATTGGACTCAGCCCGTTCTGGAAGGTCCGTGCTTTCCTTTATCAGATCCCCGATTTGTTATTCACCCTTGTAACTCTAGGTTACTTCAACTCCGTCAGCGATGCTCTGGAGATCAAGGCGAGAACACATTTGATCAACGAGAAGATCACTTATGCCGCTGAACTGCAATCCCTGCTGCGTCAACTGTTGACCGAGGTGCGTATCTGATCGTAGCGACATCCTTATCGACAGAACCTCACATCACCGCAGACGTCAGCCTCCAGGATGGAATTGATCATCATTCTACTTATCGCTGTGGAGGTCGTCATCGTACGTTCGCCTCCCATCAAGGAAATGTCAGACTCACTCATCTGCTCCCTATAGTGTCTAATCAGAGACGGGCCAGAGCTCTGGGACATGCTATTCCACCGGAAAAACGAGGACCACGGCAAGATCGTGGAAATCAAGGACGGGCCCTCGTCCTCTGTCGTCACCAAGACCACATAGATTGGAGCTAGACTAGTAACATTTGCATACCTCATTCAGCATAATCGCATTTGCTCACCGCTCATTTGTATTGCATTTATTGTAGTATTCGATATCTATATCCCCAAATTATTATCCCCCTCCGCCCACATTTTTTTACTCTGCACCCCTGAACCGAGTCTCACTTACCCCTGGAAGACGGGGTAGCAGTACCATAGGGGGGCTGCGTCCTCAGGTAAACTTCACGTGGTTGTTGCCCCACAACCACAACCATATGTACAAGGATTACAGGGAAACTGGAGCACATGGTTCCTCAAACCGCAAATTTTGATCGACAGCTCTTCCTGGCCTCGTGTCCGCACAACAGTCCCTCGCACACTTGGAGTATACCGCTAGCGGCCACAATCCTAAGAGGACCCCGTGAAACCCGGGTCATTGTGATCCACTCTTTGCGCCCTGTTTTCTGCCCACCCTAATAGTTTCGCTGCCCAACGGACTGTGGGTAAGTCTATTCCACACACTACACGGACACTGGACAGCGACTGTCTGTAAGGCTACAACATAAGCACACACGAATATCCATGGACTCATCAGGGAACTGTCGAGATCCCATCCGTTGCGTCGGGCTGAGGATATTACACGAGGGCCGCCTCCCTCGAAAAGTAGTCAACCGCCTGAGTTGTTGGGGCTATGGAGGGCTGCAAGCACAGAAGCTAACGTCGCAATGGCCCAATTTTATTGGCGTGCGCTACACGGAGTCTCGGATATTGAGGAACGAATCCAGGCCACCGACACTATTCTACGATATTTTAGAGGCATCCGGATTCTTACAGGTAGTCACCCACACTTTGGAAATGGATAGGGAGAAACGGAAAGGAAATGTAGAGTTGTTCAAGTGCCGACCAGTTGAACGAGGCAACATTCCCGGTTTAAATCTTGTCGACGTTCGTCTGATTTCCTTGATTCGGAAAGAAGGTTTACCATCAAGCGTACAATCACGATTCATTCAGCGGGTATGAAGTTCGCCGCAGACGGCACCACGAGGAGTCATGATCAGGATTCTCCCTGAGGATGCTCGGCTCTGATTTCCAAGATCGCTACAGTATGATAAGAAAGATCAAACCGTCATACGCGCATATGCTCTCGGTCGTAACACTTGATTGGTCTATCTTGATGTTAGCTCGCGCCCGTCGCCGACCCGGTTGAGTTATCGTTTCTAGCGGGTACCTGACGAGGATCACTCCACGCTCACATTTTTGATGCCGGGTCTATCGAGCCGTTTCAACCTACGCCAACTAAGTAGGTACCCAGGTATCGCATTTGATCCCACTTGGTGGCGTGAACAATGTGCCTTACACATTGAGCCACCCGGATCAACTTGGATCAAACCCAGGTCCTCTCCACCCTTCGATTTCAAGAATTTTGATCGCGCGGGTCGATCGGGAATCCTCGTGGACATGACACTACCAGTTTGGGTCACCGCCACTTCTTCCCAGACGAGTGTCTTGTCAGTCGTTTGAGAGTATCTAATGTGGGACGTTCCCCCCGTCCCGCTCAACATGCGAATTACTCCAGAGGTGAGTGGAGTTGACATCCGGCGGTACACCGCTCATTCTCCTCATTTAGAAAACTAATTGTGGATGGCCTCGTGTTTAGGTACACGGATCTCGTATTCACTATGAGGGTCGACCATTCCTCGTGTTTAACCTCCTGAGCTCTCATCTCGCATCTAAGGGACGTACACTGGCCCAAGCACATGGACCGCCCGTAAGTCACGTCAGGCCCACCGCCCACCACCCTTCAAAATCCGTGATGACCACTTGGAATCAGGCGGCGATGGTCAAGGCGCAAATTACACAGACTCATTGACATCCAGCTAGCCCCCGCCTAATTCCCCCACAGAGGGCACTGCTCGAGACTCGCCACGCGGATGGTCAATGCCCATTTCCTGTTTATTTTATTGTTCTCCATTGGTGTACGGTTTGGCTCGTGAGTGGGATGTTTCGCTGGGGGCTCGGCCCCACTTCCAAGGCATCCCAATGCGGACCTGTGAAGGCGGTCTGAGGCGGTGTTGTACGCCAATTTGGCGTGACCATGTGGCCTCTGAGTCTGAGTGAACCTCCACGGCTCGGTTTTCCTGTCATCCGAAGTAGCAGAAATGACGTCTAGGGTTCCGCCGTTCGTTAGCCCTGGCCAACCCTTATGAGCGGCTTCGTTCGACGTCTTCGGAACCCTGCGAGTTAGCACCTTTATTTCCAGTCGAGCACACAATGAAGACCCTGTAATGATAAACAGGGACTTCCTCTGATGTTACGTACCGATGTTTTCAAAACGGATCGCCTTAGATTTCTCGGAAGTCCATTGATGCGCTGGGCGTGATGTGGTGCCTTTATGCTCACACTCACTTAGACTGGAGCTGGCTGTTGCGAGCACCTCAAGGGCACGTGAATTTCCGAACCCATAGCTCTGTGTCTGTGGTCCACAGTCATAGTGCGCGCACCTGAGTTCTTCGCTGTCAGCGGATGCTGAATTCATCACCACCGTGATTCTCCCATCTCTGCCCGTAACAAGGGGAAGCAATACTCCAGTTGGATGGAGATACCACCTCACAACCGCCAGTACAGTGGGGAGAGTATCGCATCTGTCTGCGGTTTAGATCGGGCTCTGCTGAGCCAATGAGAGTCCGACGTTTGACAGGTGGGCACCGCGTGGTGATCGCTGCCTTTGAGCCTCCAAGAAAATGCATCGCTCGTTAGCGCCAAAACCCTAACTGGTAGATTCACCACGTGAGAGCTGTACACTAGGGGGCCTTTCATGAGTCCAGAACCCCCGTCCCGGCTGCTTGCCTTGATAGTTCCGAGCCCTTGCCCTAACTTTACAAAAGGTCCCTCCGATCACCCATCAACGGATCCGTCCAGTGTCGGACGGGTAGATTGAACCCACGGCTGCCGCTTGGATGAAAGGACCCTCGATCATTCTCTCCCCCCCGGTCTGGGGTGCGAACACGAGAATGGATGAACCCCAGTTTTTTTCGCCTCTCGATTCCGTGGTCAATCCTAAATCCCGAAGTACCGGTCGTACGGCTTTCGGGTCATCGCAGAGCCTCCTCGAAATCTACCTCGACCTCGGGATCCTGGTACTCACTAAGGTTGTGTCATCCTCTCGGGTAAACAAACTAATACGGGAGCGGGTCAATGGCGCGAATAGATCGTTCCACCCGGTCACCTTCTATGCAAGTGTGCCGGCAAGGATTCCCGTCTGCGCACCGTCGAGTCACTGTGTGTATTCTGGTGCCCACCGGACAATGGCAGCCGCAGTCCGAGCCTACTAAGCCCATAGGGCCCAAAACACGCAAGCTGAGACGGAATTCTAGACAGAACTCTAGACGGTTCCATCGTCCAACGTTCAGGCCGGCCACGGACCTGAGCTGCGGCCCAAAACCCCATCAAGACGGAGCCAACCGCCGTAGCCGCCGGTGGCCGAACGGAGGGAAACCAAGACCGTTGAGGGAAGGATATCTCCGCTGATGTCGGGAATTGTACGAGGCGCAACAAGGCCATCAACAGCCTCGAGGCCCGCGAGAAGCCGCTGGCCCATCGGCCAGCGTTGCGTGATGATGTCACCGGCTTAGAAACGATCTTTTTGGGCGTACGGCGCCCAGATCTGAGATGGGCGTTTCGTGTTTTTCCCAGCTACCCGCGCGTGAGTCGTTAGCTGTACGTGGATGAAAGAAGTGGAGAAGTTGGAGAGATTCACTCCCATGTGTTAGCGAGGGGTCGACTGCCCAGCGGTGTGATAATTTTTGTGCGATGCGGGATCATAGTTACCTCTTGATCAACAAAGGCGAGAAACTCGAGCAATCGGACGGAGGCTGTGCTACCGTCCGAGTTTGGAAAGCTGTACCTTGGTGGGATTGAAGCCGCGCCACAGAGACTCCGCCGGGAATGTCCGGACGATCTCTGTTCTCCAAGTCCGTTCGCCCCATGTCCACGCACACGCCCCCTCCGCCACTCGGAAAACAATAGGCGAGAACTTCCCCGGCAGATACAGAGAGAACATTTCCAGCACAGTTTATCCTCAATACCAAAATAGTTCTATTCAGAACTGTTTCCATTTCCTCGCTGGCAGTCCACACAGAACGGCCGTGGAGAGCGCGCCGTAACTGTCCGGGAGGAAGGTCAATCCAGGATCCCCCTGTATCGGTTCGTTTGCGGGCGCGCACAAACACAGACGGTCCTCCACATGCTTCCATCGCACAGCTCCACTGTCCCAATCCGGGAATCTCATCATTCCTCAGTGCCTCGTTGGCTCGTGGTTTGGCTGACCTGCCGTGGGTTATGGGCTTCGCTCATTCTGTCTCCATGAGCTAAGTTTGGTTATTTGATTGGCGTCTCCCCCCCTCCCGTGCCGGGGCTTATGAGATAAATCTCATTCAGTTCACCTCTATCTCCCCGTGATGGCCAATCTAGGTTTTGACTGTGGCTGACGGACATTTTCGGGTTTTCTCTCCTGCTAGTTCGGCAACGCACGTTGATCACACATTCTTCTATCCAGTTGGGGCGCACATATATAACCCCCCTCCGAGCTCCCAAGTTTTTTCACCACCCCCTCCGTCCTTCAGCCACCGTCCCCGCCGTCCCTCCCTCCTACTCCAACATCCCCTGCCCCCACTGCCCATACTACCACGATGGCTCCGTCCACCCCCACCAAGGTCCACTTCTTGGACCCAACCAGCAACCTCATCACAGAGCTAGAGCCGCTCACCCCGCCTATTAGCGTCCCACCCTCACCTCGTTTGCCAACCATCGACCTCCCTCCCACTTCCTCCGGGTACTGCACTCCTACTTCCCCTGGGCCAATCGAATCCCCATTACAACAACAGGTCCGGCAGCAAACCCGCATACACCGTTCCCTCTATCAGGCCGGGGACCTTCAATTCGATGCTCGGATGACCCTGCAGCCTCCCTTGGTTTCCCTTGGCGCCGCTACAGGGCGCTCGTCACCGCTTTTCGAGTACGACACCTCTACTCTGGCTGAGGCTGCCACGGCTCCTCCCCTTCCCTCCATACTTCTCGTATGTGAGAACCTGCCGTGGAACATCAGAGTTTTGTCGTCCCTCCCCAACCTCTTCGTCACCAATTACGACGTCCTCCAAGCGATCCACGTGAATCTTCGGATTCCCGTTGTCGCGGCAGAGTGGTTCCTTTGTGGGACCCCACAGGACAGAGAGGTCATCCTTCAGACCTTCGAGAGGCGTGTTAGGAGATTGTCAAACGAGTTTGCTCGGGCCGAGGAGAGGGCCAGATCGGTGAGGCGGGTTGATTGTTTGATGGGCATGACCAGGCTCGTTCGCATCGCCCCCTCAGAAGACCCAGGAGTGTTTGTTATGGAGTGGGGCTGGCCTTAATGGATGGAGACGTTTCTATTTCGTCGTGGGGTGTCCCCTCTTCCTCCTTACAGTCGCGTGAACCGGTGATTATCCGGGACCGTTCTCTGATCGCTTTCTCCTACTTTGTTTCTCACTTCTGTTCTCGTTTCCTAACTTCCTCTGGCTCTAATATTTCCGTGTTGTGTATTTCCTCTTCCTTGGGTTTTATTGTGGGTTCTGTGTTGTGTCTAGGCCTCGCCTCACCCCGATCGTGGGCGATCATGACACACGCATGTCTTGTCTGATATATTATGTTCCCGGATCATTCTCCAGTTACCCTGTTCTTTCTTCCTCTTCCTGACTGCAATGCCCTTCGCATCATCGTCCCACGCCTCATTTGTCGTCATCAAGCTCCAAAAAAGTTCTCATATCATGCATTTCACATTCTGATTTTTATCGCACATAGCTTTAAGTTCACATCCCGGCCTCCGTCTCAGTCTCAGTGCATGTCTTCGTCCGGTCGTTTGCTTTTTCTCATCTTCTCCTTAGTGTTTTGTACGCCGCTTTTTGTATAGAAAAAAAAACTCTGCCTGTACACTTGTAGCCACGGCCACAAACAGTGCCAGGACGTCCCATTACGCCCATCTTGCGAGTCCATAAGATCCGAGCATCTAATATAAGCCCTCTCTGTCGTGATTCGGACGATCCAATTGAAACCTTCCGTCGGCAGAGACGATTGGGGATCCAACGCTAGCGTCATTAACTGTGGCTTGTATTGTGTGGAGCCCGGGACGGTGGTCGCGGTCCCGCGTAAATGTAGATAGTTATCGGGCCTTCAGGAACTCTATCACATTACGGTTCTGTCATCTTACGGAACCGTCACCCATTGATTGAATATAGAACCACATCATGGATAAGGGAAATTTCAACAACACATAATGAAGAGCTGACAACAGTTAGGAGGGAACGTGGCCAAGCCCTGATCGAGGGAACCATGCATATCGGAACAAGAGGTAACAAGGGGACGTGAGAAAGGAGGGGAAGGGGGGAACTGGGGGAGGGGGGGGGACTAGGACAGAACGCAGGGCAAAACGAGGGGGGAAGGTGGGAGAGCACGAAAACTCCGGTTAACCGGGAAGTCACTTCTGAGCCATGCCGGGCTTGGGAGGTCGCTTCCTAACCTCATCCTCCTTACACCTGTGCAGCAGAACCTTATTCCAATGCGAAGGGACATTCCCCTCGTGACCCTTCGACCAGTCATACGAAGCCGCGTAGGCGAATACCGTCCCCGTGTGGTTGAAAGATGCGCTAACGATGGGGCTTGGCACGGCGTTGAAGGCTAGTAATGATAAGCATCAGCATACGAGAGAGGAAAACCGCGTGGTTGGTCAAGATGCGAACGAGATGGGATGCGATGGGCGGTGAATGACGAACGAACGAGGACCATGCCGAGGCGAGGCGAAGAAACCCTGAATGAACCAGCGAGATAAGGGAGATGGAGGCTTACTCTTCATCCGCGTGCGAGCATCTTTGTCCCAGAGGCTGACCGTCCCGTCAGATCCTAGCATGTGATAAAATGATAATCAAACAGGAAAATGTAAGCATAAATTGACATCCATTCACAGGACAAGGACGGCCACAGAATAGATAGCCGAGAAGCGGGAGGGCGGGGTGGACGGGGAGACAGGTGCTCCACAGAAGTCGTTCATTGTGAGGGTACAGCCGTGCGAGGAAACGGGGGCGGTGCTAGCCAGCGATCGGTCGGTGCATCTTACGTACCGCATGTGGCAAACGTCCCGTGTACGGGATGAAACTTGATATCATTAACGGAGAACACCAAGGACTGATCTTTCCCGCCTGGCGTCTGGTCTTTCCTGTGACATCTAAAGGAATAATTCTTCCTGTAACCGTTCGCAAAAGTCAGGAACAAGAAAAATATATGTTGTCAAGCGGACGTGTGCGTACTCTTGATCCTTATCATCGATGTTCCTAGTGTGCACCCGCAAGACGTAAGCAACGCGGCTCATACAAAATCCCAAAGTGGACCTCACAGAGGAGGGAAGGGGGGAACGAAAAGAGACGTACTGAATTGCCACCCTGCCTTCGATCGAACCGAGCGCGTACCCATCAGCATTCGGAAACAGGGCGATCGTTCTGGTCTGCCATTTCAACGGCGAAGGAACAGTCTACCAGAAGGGGCACACAAAGGAAGCTCCACAATAAGCTAACAATTCAAAACGGCACATGGACGTGGGAGGGGGTGGATCGAGCACCAACTTTGTAAGGCGTCACTGGGTTCGAGAGGTCAAATATCTGGACGTGTCGGCCCGCGGTCCCGACCACAAGAACCTGGTTCTTCACGTCCATTGCGTAACATTTGTCCTTGAGTTCTACCGTGGCAAGGGGGTTGGGCGATCGAAGGTCCCAGTACTTGATTCGGGGCGTGTTTTCCCAGCGTCAGTGACCATGTGCTGGGAAAAGAAGGAAGAAACGAAACAACGAATTGAGTTGGGTGGGAAACTGGCGCGGAACGTACCTTTAGTGTTTTGTCCCAGCTGCCCGTGGCAAGAATTCCAACCTGAGCCATTTCAAACCACCTCACACATCTGATCGGACCATCGTGTTGTCCTACTTGGGTCGATGTGCCAGATAGGAGGTCAAACATTCTCGCGGCGTTGTCAGTTCCCGCGGAGATGACTTTGGTCCCGTCCTAGTAGAGCAGGGACCCGGTGAGTAATTTGTGAGAAACACGCGGAATATCGTGAGTGACCGGTATCCGTTAGGCGATCACACAGCAGGTGATACGTGATGGTGTGTGGACGGTGAGAAATTCAAAAAATGATGATGGGGAAACAAGCAATAAGCATGGTTTTTCGAAACCCATAAACGAAGGAGGGTGAACCCGAGGTGGAAAAAAGGAACGTCTAGGTGAACCCGCGATCAAGAATTACTCTTCGGCACGCCGTCCGCCGACACGCAAGAACGCATATTCAAGACTGTTCCTCGGGTGATGCTGATGCCAACTCATAACAGAAGACGAGAAAGATGCAGTTTCTCACCTTGTTCCAGCACACGTCTAATACAGTCCCAGGATGGGATGCAAGCGCCTTCCCCTGTGATTGACCTTGGGGGCCTACGTCGTATATCCGGACCTGTAATGGCCCACGCAAAAAAGGATCAGAAACCAACGTCCAGGCCTTTCCACGTGCGGAAGGTAAGCCGCCAGCGCGACGAGAGTCGAAGAACGCACATCAGGGCCCCAGCTGCCTACGGCCAGGAGATCCGCGACGGGGGAAAACGCGATAGATGAGATACACTCAGGAGGTGGAGACACGAGGTCGACATCGGGAAAATCTGTCAACGTCGGCTGTGCAGCTAATGGGATTGCTGGACCACCAAAGATTCCAGCCATTTGTACCGGGGCGGTTGTTGGGTGCGGTCTGGAGCTGAAGGTGGATACTTAGGAAATAGTACGACGGGGAATCGAGAATGGTTCATCGCGTCTGGTGGTGCCGGTGGGCGCCCACCCAGTCGATCACCGCCGTGGCGGGCCGACGTGGGCGGTGGGGTGAGCTCGTCGTTCGTCTCAAATTCGAAACCGCTGCCCTGCAGCCTCGCATCCCCGGATAAGTTGGGTTGCCGCGACACACCAGACGAGTCGCATCGGAAGAGCGTTCATCAACAAATCAACCGTTTCACGCGGAGAAGTGTTCGCCGCGTACAATAGATACAAACAACGTAGTGAGACATCTGTAGAGAGAAAAGACAAGACCGATAGCCAAAACAACAGGACGAAGAGAGCCCCGTCACAACGACAGCTAACCTCTGATAGCAAGCGTACTATAGCGGCAAAACGATCGTGAAGGAGAGAAACGAGATGGAGGGATGACAGGAGAATACAAACTGGGGGTGGCATCGGAGGTGTGTGTGCGTAAGCCAGTGTGGTTGGGATCCTCTAGATATCGTCGATATCAACCTCTCCTTCGTCGCCGAACTCGAACCCGAATTCGCCTTCTTCGTCTCCGAAGGTATCCGTCTCGTTGATCTTGGCATTTTCGGGCAGCTCTCCATAGGCTTTCACTAAAATCACGACACATCAGGAGACGCTCAGATCGGATGAAGAGCGGAGAGGTAGGGGGACGCACGGCTTCGAGCCTCATCGGCGGTGTACTTGACGATGACATCCGCCTTGTCATCCTGGAAATCCCGGAGGGAGATTAGGATAATATCTCCCTGATTGATCCAGACCTGCGGATGTGAAGTTGAAAACCTGCGGATGATTCACTGTCCGTCAAACCGTACGTACTTTCTTTCTCATCTTGCCCCGGATATGGGCTAATCGCTTCTCGCCATCGAAGCACATCGCCTCCAGTCGGCCGTTCCCAAGCATTTTGGTAACTTGAGCATACTCCTGTCCATCTTCTCTGAAGACCAGTTCGCGTTTGTCATCCTCATTCTCGTTCTTTCCTCTTCTGCGATTTTTACCACCCTAATAAATCATTGGGGAGATCCGTAAGTCCCAGTTTCGTTCAGATGACCCCGGCGGGGCACCAGGTGTTCGAGGAGGGCCTCACCTTTCCCTTGTTCTACAGCAGAAAATAAATGAGCTACGTTATACTCGCCATATTCAGTTATCCAGGGCATACCTTTGGCATTCTGAGCTAACTTGGTGCTCCTGAAGTGTGTTGGAGCTTGTTCTCGAAGAAGGGTCTCAATCCTCGTCCAACGGGAGGAGAGGAAAAATGTCTACGTTGTGGGAGGACGGAAGGGGAGTCTGCTGACATAATCAGGTATCTAATAGGCTATGTACAATTGGCTCATGACTCGAAAAAAAAGTACAGTAGTTGGGATAAAAGTATTGAAAGTACAGTGGAAGGGCGGGCTATCAGCGTGTGTGGGGGTGTTGCTGTTGTTGAGGTTGTGGAGGATCCGGCGGGGGGTACATCCGCTGGGACGGTGAGGTGAACGGCGGGCGCGGACGGAGTGCACGATGCTCGGCAAAGCTCACTTTTAAATGCCGGTATTTTCGAAGAGAATACAGAGCCAGGGTTTCTGTTCCACCGTTTTCAGTCAACCGAGCCGGTGGAGAACGACGCAAATATCCCAGACCTTGTTTGATAAACTCTCCCAGCCGAATCGCCTGGTTGATGTCATCCTCAGCTTCGAGATGCTTGTTGTCTATTTCCCCCTCATCGCGTGAGCTTCAGACGGTTCCATTCGGAAGCAACCCAAGACGCACTTTCGAACAACCTGCGCATCCGGCCATGGTAATCGTACCTGGAAAGTTGATCAGGGAAGCTTCCTCGGTGGTCTGGGGAGGCAGTGCTCACGAAGGGTCCGGATAATCTCTGCCCAACCGCTGGAGTTCTTTGTACAGCCCAATGACCCTCGACCTGGTCGCAATCGCCGACATGGGTCGATTTTAGAGAGAGGGAGAGGGAGAAGGGGGGATGGGGCCGGCTATGGTCGGATTGACCGTGGCAATTGAAGTCTAAGTCTATACAGGGGGATCTCAATGCTGCTCAATCGCTACGCTGACATGGCCCGCTCACCCCACGACACCACGGACAGAAGACTATAGGCTTGGCCTCCAGGACTCACGACCTGGTCAACAACCTCGGACAGATCATCATGGGGACGGCGACACGTAAAATTTCATCCGGTCAAACGAGGCAAGAATCCCCGCCGCCCGTGCCTCATTTCAGGTGGCAAGAGCGTTCATCATACAATAGGACGTTTCTTCCCTCCCACCTCCACGTACCGTCATGTCGTCCTCTGTAGACTACGTCCCCATCCCCCCTCCTCAGCCAAAAGCTGATGCTGGCCCTCCGAAACTCACGACCGAGCAGGAGGATATGTACAAGAAGGTGTACGAACATTTCACGAAGGACGAATACGCTCTCCCCAATGAAGAGAAAGGCGAGTTCACGGAAGAGGAAAAGTTCTGGCTGGTGCGTTTCCCTTGAGACCCTGTCTTCGTGGCGCTGAAGACCTCCGCGGTACCTAGAGCTATGAGTGCCTGTTGAGGTCCGTTTCCTTACACCGGCACGAAGTCTTGATTCCGAGACCGACGTGGCGTTGTTTTACCATCAAGGTATCTCCGAGCGGCGAAATGGGACGTAGCGAAAGCCATCGAGCGGCTCGAATCCACGCTGAAATGGAGGCGTTCGTTTGGTCTCTACACCCACACGCCCGAGTACCTCGAACCTGAGGTACGCGTTCCTCCCCCCCCTCTCTCTCATGTGGACTATAGCCTGACAATTATGTCCTCCAAAGTTCCTTACTGGGAAACAGATTCTCTTCGGTTATGATGCTCACAACCGCCCGGCGCTGTATATGTTCCCCAGCCGCCAGAACACCGAGACCAGCGAACGACAGATTCAGCAAGTGGTCTGGGTGCTCGAGCGGGCTGCGGACCTGATGACAGCTGGTACCGAGTCAGTGTCCCGAACCTAATCCAAATGCCTTGCGCAAGCTTTTCTCACGTCGCTCCGCTTTAGGACCTTGGCGCTCATGATTGACTACGGAGAGAAGGGCAAGAGCCCTCCTTTCTCAACTTCCCTCACGGTAACAACTCTCCCTTCCACTGATTTGGCCAAATGCTTACCATAGGCCACGCATTTGTGCAGGTCCTGAACATCCTCCAAGACCACTACCCCGAGCGTCTCGGACGGGCGTTCGTCATCAATGTTCCCTTCCTCCTCAACGCCTTCTACAAGATGATCAACCCATTCATTGATCCTGTCACCCGGGAGAAGCTGAAATTCAACCCGAATTGTGTCAAGGAAGGCCATTTCGAGTCGAACATGCTTATCAAGGGCAATTGGGGAGGGGATAGGACGGTGGAGTATGTGCACGAGAAGTTCTGGCCGGCGTGGTTGAAGATGACCGGGGAGAGGAGGGAGAAGCACCAGGAAAGGTGGAGGAAGTTGGGTGGAAAGATTGGAGTAAAGGAGTGGGACTACAAGATGGAGGCTCCGGCGGAAGTTGTTGCAGAGAAGGACGAGGAAAAAGGCGAGAAGGCTGAAACCCCCGTCGCCGTCGCTGTCCAGGCTTGAGTTCGTGGATTGTTGTGCTCGACCTGTTCTAGACAATGTGCTGCAGTGTGTTTATTTTCCTGTTTTATTTAGAGTGTTTTTCGAGGAGGACGCGGCGAGATCCTCGAAATCGATCGTTGTCCCTCCCCTTCAATGACCATCACACCTGTGGCAGTTCAGCTTCCAATCCGCCCCCCTCGGTTCGGGCTGAATTTGAGATCCGGGGAACCGCAACTCGCAGCCTTTCTCGCCAACGTGGCCCCGGTCCTGAACGCAGGCGCCTCGCCACCAACTCGAGGGTCGACGCTCACCATCCCACTTTCTCGAACACCGAACGATGTCTGTCGCCCTTTCACCTCCCGTGACCGCTGGCTTTCCGCTCGGTGGGACAGCTGATCTGTCTCCGGATAACGAGAAATCCGAGGCGAAAGTTGTGGACTACGAACCCTTCCTCCCTCACCAGAAGTACCACAGGACCTCTCCGCCTGAGTTCCTGACTCTGACGGAGGAGCAAGACGCGGTTTACCAGGAGGTCTTCAAGCATTTCACCACTGAGGGCTATGTCATTCCGGGCCTCGAGGACGAGGACGGTACATTGACTGAGGAAGAAAAGTTTTACCTTGTAAGCCTCCCTCTTTCGCCCTTTCTGTGGTTTATCGGCGGTGCTGAGGATTCA
>Ga0307509_10004847_pt1 | contig 19099 bp, 31 predicted proteins | sample 10_EM_MG_FD_202245 | JGI IMG/M metagenome (GOLD analysis project Ga0307509, IMG submission 202245) | Populus trichocarpa ectomycorrhiza microbial communities from riparian zone in the Pacific Northwest, United States - 10_EM | ecosystem: Host-associated > Plants > Roots > Unclassified | place...
GGGAGTAGTCTGGACCTCTGTATTTCCAAAAAGGCATTTTATCTTACCTTATCAACGCATATGACCAAGGCGTCGGGCTGCCTTGAGGCATTGAATTGAGGTGTGAAGGGTTGAGCTGTTGGAAGCTGTTTCCTTTTCCAGACAAGATTGGATGCTGACTAAGCAAAAAAGGAAGAAAAGAAAAAGTAGAATTCGGTGTGGTATAAATCAGTTCCCTTGTACAAGATGGAGGAGGCTTTGGAGAAGATACGGCCACACACATCCTCCAATTTACCGCACCAGAAAACCCCGGCAAATCTATTGATCGCTCTCGAATCCACCTTCAATGAACAAAATACGGAACCTACACCCATAGCTTATTTTGCCGCCCTCCTCACTACATTGGATAGAACGATTCAGAAAGCGGATACCTCTCTGGAGGACGGCGCGGTTCTTCCAGCAGAACTCTACTTGTTGGCCCTAGTCGCACCTTTCGTTGCATCTGCAGTCATTTGTTCAAATCTCTCCACCTTGCTCTCTTTGACCGCACCTCTATTCCCTTCGTTGAACGCACATGCACCAGCCCTTCGGTCCCAGCTGTCTCTGTATCATGCCATATTTAATTCGCTGGATCGCTCCCAGTTGGAAGTGCAGGGTGTTCGTCAGACCTTTGCATCGATTCTTCAGAATAGTATAGACCCTCGTCCCAAGGTCCGGAAAAAAGCAGCTGAAGTGATCAAAGACCTCCTGGCACATCCCCCGACTCCACTTATGCGACACCCATATGCTGAGCGCGTCGCCGACTGGATTGTGACCACCCTTGCAGAAATAAGCAGCGGACCATTTTCTAAAGCGAAAGGCTTCAAATATATGCCCAACTCTGGAGCGGATATTGCTATACATGTTCTTACTTTTTTGAGACCGATCGTCCTTTATCTCCCATCTGAAGTAAGTCCAATAAAGTTATCTCACTCCGCTTTTGTTCATGTACGCTTCTAGTCCCTTCCAGCTGTCACAAACACACTCCTTACACTTCCCCGACTGGGAAACACTTATCTTTCACAGTCATCCTATTCCGTCCTGTCGGATATATTTTCCGCTTGTGTAGAGGACGTTTCAAGCAATATTGGAACACAACTATCCGACGTTTTGAAGATCGTACTATCATCACCTCCTGCGAGATCCGACTTGACCCTTTCCGCGAGTTGGATCCAAGTTCTCGGAAGCGCTTTAGTTGCCTACAATGCCCTTGATCCCAACGCAGCCTCGACGGAAATTGGGAAAGTCTGGAAAAGTGTTTGGAATTTCTTGGATTCCCCTGATGCCAACACTCGCAAAATTGCGGCGCAATCCCTTTCTTCCATATCGAGCTGCTTTAATCCTGCCCTAATTTCTGCCTCCATCGCAGATACAGAGTGCTGCTCAACGATCCGAAAAACCATCTCCCAAGTTTCAAAAGCATTGTATTCATTGCCTTATGCTCGCTCAATACCAGAGATCTTGTCTGTAATATCATCCCTCATCACTCACCTCAACTATAGGACCTCCAAAACATCGCCGACTGCTGCCGAACTTCTTTTAATGCCACTGATAGTGAGTGTCGCTGAATTGCGGACAATGAAGAGTTTCGAACATAAGGAAGCCGCGGACGCCACTTTATCTGTTGCCATGCATATTTTGGGACCAGCGGTCCTGTTGGAGGCCTTGCCTTTAAATCTCGATCCAAATAGCCGGTATGTTTTATTGCTCGATCCTTCATTCTCAAAATTCATGGTTTACATCGATTCGATTAAGTGCATCTGGTGATGAACCCCGTGCCTTCTTGCTTCCATTACTCGCTCAACCTCATCCCTCTCCTCTCTTCCACTTCATATCTTATTTTGTGCCTCTCAGTGAAAGGATGTTTGAGTTGCAACAGAAGGCGGAAACTGAGTGTCGCCAATCGGAGGCGAAAGTATGGAGCGTTCTCATTGGACAGGTTTGGGGAGGTCTTGTTGGATATTGCTCTGGAACGCGAGACCTCAAAAACGTAAGTTGGAATGGCCTCTACTCTAAAATCATTTTTTGATTTTATGCCTAGTCTCTGACCGCTGAATTTTCCCAACTTCTATCTCAATTATTGTATGGACAACCAGACCTCCGACCATCAATTTTGAAATCCCTCAAAAAGATGGTTGATATCAATGTGGCTCTCGCAGTATCTATCAGTGAAGAGGTGGCAGCGCTATCAAAAACCATTTCCCAAGAAGACGCCAAAGAGAACCTGGCGTACCTACGCACCCAGGTGGAAAGCTGGCTCGCCGTCCTTTTTAATGTCTATGGCAGCGTTAATCGAGATTCTCGGGCTTTGATTGGAGACGTGATCAACTCCTGGGCGTCAATAGCAGACGATAAGGTTAGCCAAAGGCTTTTCAAGGTACCAGGATGTAATCTTTCTGCCTAGGATATCCACTGCGCGTATCTAAAAGTGTTGCGCCTTTTCAAGACGAATCTCCCAACTGCTCAGAAGACGTCAGGCAACATGAGTGCGACAGGAGATATAGGCAATATGACCACGACATCCCAGGACATCCTCATTCTCCTGCTGCCATTTCTTTCCTCGGCAGACTCTCACTCACTTTTCAGTGCATGTCTGATGCCTGAAGTTCTCACCTGCAAAGATAACGGTGTACAAAAACGAGGGTACAAAATTTTGGGCAAGCTTGTTGAGGGTGGGAAGGATGCTATTGACCCTGACCCTGTCATCAATGCGCTCATCGGTTTGACGAAGGATTTGAGCCCTGCTGCAAAGAAGGTATTTCGTTTTCCCTAGGCTAGGGCACTCATAATCTTACTTTTTAGGATCGCTTCACTGTGCTTGCATCGTTAATCAGACTGTTGCCTCCAACATCACTGCATGTCATCCTCACTCTCGTCCCTGAAACCGTCCTAGGCATGAAAGAACCATCAGAAAAGGCAAGAACAGCTGCCTTTGAGGTCATCATTTCCATGGGGGAAAAAATGACTCAGGGAGGAGTTGTAAAAATCAACTTGGTGGAGGGCATGGAGGATGAAACCAAAGAAGGTACCTCCTCGAAGTTTCTCTGGTAATTGATGTTCATAACTTTTTTAGTGGCTGCCAATATCGAGGAGTTCATGAAGATGGTTGCTGTCGGCCTTGCTGGCGCAAGTCCACATATGATCAGTGCGACCGTTACCGCCATCTCGCGTCTCATCTTCGAGTTCAAGGGTAAGATAAAGTTGCGCTTTTCCTTCCGTTATTTAACGCATATATCCAGATTCTATCTCGGTCTCGTTGCACGACGAAATCTTGAAGACAATGTTCGAATTCCTTTCGTCCCCAAATCGCGAAATTGTCAAATCAATTCTGGGCTTCGTCAAATTGGCTATCCATACATTACCTGTCGACCTTCTGCGGCCCCATCTAAAGTGTCTTGTCCCCGCACTTTTGACTTGGTCGCATGACCACAAAAACCACTTCAAAGTCAAAGTTCGCCATATCTTCGAGAGGATTCTCCGGAGGTTTAGTTGGGAAGAAGTTTATTCGTGTGCAGGCAAGGAGGAAGCCTCAAAGGTCCTTATCAATATCAAAAAGAGGAAGGAACGATCGAAGAGAAAGAAAGCCAGTAGAACGGAAGACGCTGAAGAAAATGAGGTTAGCTGACCTTTTTTCTTCCTTGTGCATGCGCTAAGGTACAAAAATTTAGTCCACCCCTGCTAAAGCGGCAGCAGGAGATGCATTTGAGGATGTGCTTTATGGAAGTGAAAGCGAACTTGACGATAGTGACGACGAGGTCGCCGAGGCGCCGACCTCCGGGTTGAAGAACAAACAGGTTCAGCAAGACGTTAGATTGCGGGTAGATGACGATGACCCAATGGATCTCCTTCAAGGGGCCGCTACTCGCATCACAAGTATGTTAAACTATTTCATTGCCTTGGACTTGATTGTCAAATTTGGGTAGACCTCAAATCAAACCGCCGACGCCAACCCGGCCAAGACGCTACACACTTCAAAACAGACGAAGATACTGGAAAGATGATAATTGATGGAGACATGGACTCGGATGCCGAAAAAAGAGTACCCCAGAACGCCGCAACCGACGTTGCAGGTACTGCATATCGCGAAAGCATCACATCAGTGGATGGCTTTACTCGTGGACCGAATGGTCGAATCAAATTCAACAAAGACACCAAGAAACGAAGGAGGGACGAGGAGTCAATCCAGGACGTTGAAATGGCCGACGTTGACGAACTGTCATCTGGTGGCAGGCCGAAGAAACCCAAGAAAAACGACGATCCTAAATTTGGCCACGAATTCAAAGCCAAGGTACGCTCAGACATTTCCTCTTCAGTAACCAATATCCAATTTTGATGTTAGAAAGCTGGCGGCGACATCAAGAAGGGTGGAGTCGACCCATATGCCTATTTGTCCCTTTCGCAAGCAGCTAAAAGCGGAGGGCGGCATAGTCATAAAATCGGTATCGCCCGCAAACGCTGAGCGTTGTCTCTTGTCCCTGTTACAGATGTTCCTTTCTTCCAAAAACTGTACAACATGTTTTATAACTAGCCATAGAGGGTCTGATCATGTGGTGTTCCAAATAAACCATCTCTCCAGCTCCCAGGTTGTCTCCACTGTGTGATATCCTTCCTGATGACCTTTGCAGCAACAGAGGCAAGCAGCCCAGCGTCTGCCCGATTATCACCCTCCAAAACAAATTGTAAAAGGCCTGCTGTTGGAATATTCCATCCCGCAGGAAAGGAAGATAACATCCTACGAGTTAATCCTCCTCCGGGAATAAAGGCAATTGTGCTGCTTTCGACACCTTCGTGAAATTTTTGTTGCACAGGGGAGGTATAGGTCGGTATTGGCAAGGACATTAAGCTTTCCAAAGCGGTCGAAGCCAGTGACGGACCATTGGTCGGATGAAGTTGATAAGTCGGTGTCCTGACGAGTGTGAAGTTCATGCTCTCGAGAAAAAAAAAACTGTGATGACTCGAGTTAAACTCACAACATCTGAGCATCCGTCCTATTCGAAAGATTGACACCAGACAGGAACAATGTTGCGCCGAAATTCGACACCTTTATGAACCTAAGCAAACTCTCAATGAAATCCTGTTTCCTGGACTACCAAGAGGACATCAAATTACAAAAAGATTGATAAATAATAAACAAAACCTTCAATATCGGCGAACGCTGTTGGACAACAACAAAACCCATGCTGGGGTGCCCGTACACTGTTGGACATTATGGCCAAGCGAAAACAAGGTCAATTTGAAGGAGCTCACATTCGAGGGGCGTTGTGATCCCCTTCTGTCCATCTTCTCTGGCACCCACCACTGGTACACAAAAGGAGGAATCGAGGACAGCTACCCTTTGAAGAGAAAGACTTGCAATAATTAGATCTACTGCCAGTTGTGCGACATTGGCAGTTGATACCACAGGCTACGGTGAAGAATAGAAAGAGTACGTAGTAAGCCGCAGAGTATTTGGCAAGTTAAAGAGCATATCATCTGACAATGATAATCGTCCTTCCTTCCAGGTTAAGTGGAGTTGTTGGGTGTATAAAGTCCATGTCGAACGTTATCGGTTTCAATATTAGCCGAGGAGAGGGAACCGGCGATGTGTAATAATTATTGGTAATTGGTAATTGATAATTTCAGGCTGGCTGACTACGTTAATTATTGGCTGAATACTAAGTACAAATAGCCGGACCGTCCTTCCGTTCAACACTACCTTGTGTTTCGAGTTAACGTTCACGTTCAGCCTTCACAACGCAACTACCGCGCGCCGCGATGGTCAAACTAATTCCAAAATTTGATCAGCTTTCTTGAGATTGTGGTATACACCTCCATAGTGGTTTCTCATTCTCGCAAATTTGAATCGTTCGCTTTCGCATTACGAGCCTTAGAACCAAATACCATTCTCTCATGGCGACACACGAACCTTCCTCACGGCTGTGGGAGCCTCTGATGCCTACCTGAGAACTTTTGCAAAAGCGCAGTTCGAATCGGTCAGTCCAAAGCATACACTATTTATAGCTGCTCCAGGACGACCCTCTTCGAGAAGGACGCCTTCACAACAACGATGGAAAATACACCTGTCGGTAGCAGAATTCGCATTGCCATCTGGTGTGCCCTTTTCTTTCCACTGGAAACTAATCAAAACTCAATTCTACCCCGCGCAAATTAGTGGTGGAGGCATAGCCGGCCTTTGCTTAGCGATCTCTTTATCTGCCCATCCTCATTTGGTTGTGGACTTGTATGAAGCCACTGGGCAGTTTAAAGAAATCGGTGCTGGAGTCATGATTTGGTCCCGAACATGGCGTATCCTTGAGCTTATGGGCCTCGCAAACGAGTTTTCGAAGATTGCGCATGCCCCACCGACTGGAACACAAGGTAGGGTACAAACGGATCAACGAGCAGTGCGACCCGCTTTAACCTTCTTCTGTCAAGCAATTGGCTTTGATTTCAGAAGGTCGGACCAAGACCATGAAGGCTTTCGCTTCAAATCGGTGGAGATGCCATGTGAGACTTGCTTTTGCTTGGCTTACCACCATCTTCCTAATTATTTCCTGATAGATGGCGTATGTCACATCACAACCATATCTTCGAACAAGTTGCTGAAGTCTAATTCCTGGGGTAGTGCATTCGATTCCACCGCGCGGAGTTTCTCGATGTCTTCGTGAATCACATCCCAGAGGGTGTAGCCCATTTTGGGAAGCGGCTCATATCCTATTCCCAAATATCGGCTGAATCTCCAATCCACCTTTCGTTCGCAGATGGTTCTGCTACAACATGCGATGTCCTTGTTGGGGCCGACGGAATAAAGTCCTCTGTACGAGCACAGCTATACTCTGCAGCTGCCAAGATACAAGAAGACCCATCTTTGTTACGGTATATCTACCCTGTATGGACCGGCACAATAGCATATCGAGGTCTGATCCGAGTACAAGATATTCCCCGAGGCAACGATGGATCCATCCATAGGACTGTTGTTGCGCCGATGATGGTATGGTTCAGGTCTATCATGATTCAGTAGTCACTAACGGTCTGCCAAGTATTGTGGAAAAAACAAGGTACTGTTACCAACAGGGCATCAATTCGTCAGTTAACCAAGGGAATAATGTTCAGCACGTCGTCAGCTATTCTATATCTCAAGGTGACATAGTAAACGTCGTGACCTTTTCATCTGAACTGGAGAAACACGGGCAGCTATACAGTGGTGAATGGGTGACAGAATGTGAGCAGAAGGAACTCTTGGATTGTTATCGAGGCTGGGAGCCTGAAGTTGAGCAACTCCTGAAGGTGCATTATCTCCCTTTTCTTGCATAAACAGATACAAAATTTTCATTCCAGTGTATCAAGAAACCATCACGATGGGCAATACATCATCTTCGACCCCTGCCATTCTACTACAAAGATAATATCGTGCTTATCGGTGATGCCGTGTGTGTTCTTGCCTTCCATATACAGCCAAAATTTCCGACACATATCATGAAGGCCCATGCCATGTCCCCTCATCAAGGAGCAGGTGCTGGCCAAGCTATTGAAGTAAGGATTTTTGCCTATTAACATGGGAATGCATGGTCAACCTTTATCTTGAGGATGCATTTATTTTATCTGGTTTGCTTGCCAAAGTCACCCCAGATTCATTATCCCGGGCATTGGAGGCATATCAGGCAGTCCGAATGCCAGCTGCGAACACCGTGTTGAAGGGATCCTACGATTCAGGGATGATGTACGAATTCAACGGTGATGACGGTGTTGAATATGGCAAATTGGGAGAAGCCATCCAGCGACAATGGAAATGGATCGACGAAACTTCAGTCGAGGAGGATTTGGCCATTGCTGTCGAACTTGCCAGCAGGAAATAGCATTCCAATACAATGGGTTGCAATGTCCCGCAATTTTTGCCCGTGTTGTGCCGTGCGCCATGAATTGCAATCAAGCCAATGTTCGGGGTTCGTAAACGCGAAATATGCGTGTGCGGTCATAATTAGTCCATGGAGCTACTATTCAATCCAGAGTTGATAATGTCAATCTACATATAGTGCCCCCAGGAAGTGAATAAACTGGGCTTAAACCTTGTCACTCCCCTCATACCCCCCGAGAGATTTGTGATGTGTGTGTCCGAATGAATTAGAAGCATCAGCGTATGGGTATTGTGAGGTCGGTTGCGTCAATGGGTAGGTCTCGTCCGTGGGCTTGACGGGCTGGTACACTGGTCCTACAGGTGGGATGAATGCTCGAGAGGAACGCAAGCTCTCAATCCTCTGGCCTTCAAGGCGCTTCGAATATTGGTAAACAACGTAACAGGCATCTAAATTTGTGTTTTGAAGTGAGAACGGGCAGACGTTCATCTGAGAAGATGGCCGCATACATGCTTGAAGGATAATAGGAACAATAATAGACGCGATCATAACGCCCTGTGGCACACGTTTGAACGCATCCAAGGAATAACAATATGCAATTCTCTTGGTGTCGGTCGTGCCGTTTAAGCAATCTTCACGTGTTTGGCCGCGTTTTCGGTAAAATGTGACAATGTACCAGATGCTGCTTCCCACTTGTATGGGCAGGACGGCGCAGAGCAGGATATAAAAAGTCTTCACAAAGCCGTTCTTCTTGAGGAGGGCACCCAAGAAACTACCAGCCGGTTAATAAACAAGAATACCGAAATGTGAGTAAAATCTACCCAACCAGCCCAACCAGAGCTGCAGCGGTGTATATCGAGGCCGCAATGATAACGGTCGTCCTCATGGAACGTGTGATTGTAATTATGGCGACTGGATGGTTGCTCCAGTACAAGCACGGGTAGCAGAGAAATGTGCTCACGATCACTGTTAGTGTTTTTGTTGGCGTACCAAACGGCCCACCACAAAAGTCCGGCGGATCCTCCGCACAGGAGGAATTCTAGGAAGGAAATTACGATCACACCCAAACGCAGGGGCAAACAACACAGGAATTTAGCGGCCATTTTGGGAAGGGGTGAAATGGGAATGAAGAGATAGAATTTGACAGAGGCGACTATATATACGTCGAAGACCTTGAGGCTCTACACACAGCCTTAAATGCGCCAAGGGCATTCCCGCAGTAGTATGGTGGCTGTTCCTGGACTGCGAGACGTTGCACAGGTATGGCAGTGCGGTGTGTTTGTATGCGCTTGCCATTGATCATTGGACAGATGTGATCGATCTCCCCTATCCCAACGACGCGTTCAGCCTTCTCCACAATGCAAAGACATAGCTTCACCGCTCTTAACTCGACTTTTGTTGTAGATTCCGAGTACCATTTTGTCAAGGAACTCGGTCAGGGCGCTTATGGGTGCGTAGTGGCCGCCAGACATCGCCGCTCTGGCGAAGGCTGCGCTATCAAGAAAATCACGAATATCAACACAAAAGTATGCACTCATCGGACCTCCCATGACCTTAACATTCAAGCAGATTTATTTCTAGCGAATTCTAACCAAGCGATGCTTGAGAGAAATTAGGTTTGTTATCATCAGTCTGGCTCATCGGCGCTTTCTGACAGAGGCGCAGGCTTTTGCACCATTTCCGCGGCCATAAAAATGTCCGTACGCGCCTTTCACCCAATAATCTGCTAATTATATTTGGCCTGCAGATTACCTGTCTCTATGACATGGATATAGTTTTCCAGCCAAGCGGTAATTTTGACGAGGTTTATCTCTATGTGGGTACCCCATCGCAAACGAGGTACACCAATTCACACATGATCGAATTTAGGAAGAGCTTATGGAGGCAGATCTCCATGCAATCGTAAGCTTTTTGTTTGAATTACTCAAAATTTTCGCTCATGTTACGATGGCCTTTCATTAGATTCGATCTGGCCAACCTCTAACTGACGCCCATTTCCAGTCATTCATATATCAAACGCTATGCGGCTTGAAATATATCCATTCCGCTAATGTCCTTCATCGAGACTTGAAACCTGGAAATCTTCTAGTAAACGCGGATTGCGAACTCAAAATCTGCGATTTTGGTCTCGCGAGAGGATACACCCCTGGCGGGGGCACTTCGAAAGCTGCAGGAAATCAAGGCTTCATGACTGAATATGTGGCAACGCGGTGGTACCGAGCGCCCGAGATCATGTTGAGCTTCGCCAACTACGTTGGTATTCCACTCTTTTACTTCAGCCCCGAAATCTGAATTCCTCTCTAGTCTACTGCCATCGATGTATGGTCTGTCGGGTGCATTCTGGCAGAACTCCTCGGCGGGAAACCTATTTATAAAGGAAGAGAGTGAGTCGACACACACCCATTCTCCATCAAGTTAATCGCTAATTTACGCCTCCCCAGTTATGTTGATCAGCTTAATCAAATCCTTCACTATCTTGGAACACCTTCCGAGGACACTCTACGCCGTGTAGGATCCCCTCGTGTTAGCGCACTTTCCAAATAATCTGGCATGTTTTGTGCTCATGAGGACCTTCCACAGGCTCAAGAATATATTCGATCTCTTCCGATCAAGCCTCGCGTTCCGTTCTCAACATTGTTCCCCCAAGCAAACCCTCTCGCAATAGACCTCCTGTCGCAAATGCTTTGCTTTGACCCCGCCAAGCGTATGAGCTGTGAACAGGCTTTGAATCATCCCTACTTGCAAGTATGGCACGATCCTGCTGACGAACCTGTCTGTGACTCTGTAAGCCCTCGGTATTAGATCGTTTCAAGGATTGCTTACACGGATGTTATTTAGAAATTTGACTTCGGATTCGAGGAAGAGGATAGCATCGATGGTATGAAGAGGTTGATAATCGCGGAGGTCAATTCATTCCGCGCTGAGGTTCGCGCGCAAGCAAGAGCAGCAGGACAAATCCGCCGTCAAGAAAGGTTTGTTGTAGTTTTCTTTAGCTATTCCCACAGTATCCATCTAATATTCCATCTGTAGCCTTCCCATCCCAAGTCGCGACGAAATCCTAAGTTCCCCGGTGCAAGAGTACGGGCCCCATCACGGTGCCACATCCAGCTTCACCGCCGCCTCCACTGCAGAAAGGCCACCAAGCCCCATCATGGATGACCCCAGTGAAGAATTGGAACGCGAGCTTGCTAGTACCCACATTGGAGGCAGGCGATAAAGACCTACATCCGGTAATTCAAGGATGCAATGTGATAATATACCAAAGCAATCTCGTGTTCTCTGAAGTAAGGACATTATCTGCTAATGCCTACAGCTGTACGCACAGCATCTCTCCGTATCTGCGTTTGGTCTTTGTGATAGCTGTATTAACGCTCTTTGTAAATGTAAAAAAAGGCTCTATTGGATCTACATAATTGACTTTTCGTTGCAATCTACAGTAATCCAATAAACGTGCAACAGGTCTATATTTCTCAGGCTTCATCTCTATTTTCTTCGCTAACATCTTCTGAACCCTCATCCTCTGCCTCTTCTTCACTTTTTTCACCGTCAAAAACAAATGATCCTTTTGCATTCTGAATGAAGGCCTTGACTTTTGCAATGTCCTTACCAGAGCCATCAGCAAGTTCCACCCCACCACTAACGTCCACCGCCCAAGGTTGTACTTGCTTGATGGCCACCATAACGTTGCTTGGTGTGAGCCCCCCAGCGAGGATGATGGGGAGAGGAAGGGCAGAATGTGATGATCCGTCTTTCTTGTCTTCGGCGGTCTTTGCATCAGAGGGGTCAGTTACTTCCGCCTTGACGCTGGCGGCATTTGATTCTGACAGAGATTGTGTGGAGGTGGAAAAATTGCCGACAACGATTTCGCCATCATCTACGATCTTCTTGGCCAGCTCCCAGTCAAAGACTTTGCCTGTTCCCCCGCTCACCTTGCTTCCGTCATTTCTGAGACTGTCTAACAACACAAATGCATGGGCGCCTCCGCGACTGATATTTTGCACTCCTTCACCCGACGCACCCACATGGAAAACACGGATGACAGGAACGGGGATGTGGAACGCCCAATCGGTTGGTTCGGATCCGTGCAGCTGAACAATGTCAAGTTGTACTTCTGCAACTACGCTAAGAATATGCGATAGCGGTGCATCTTGAAACACGCCGACGAGCAGGGGGCGCAAATTCGACGGGGAGAGCGATATTCGGGTTGCTCGGTTTGTGAACCAAGGACTATCAACAGTGGCTACCGGTGGTTCCGAGGATGTTGGTGCGTCGAATCGCAAATTTCGGATTGCTTGGGAGACTTCTTTTGCTGAATTTAGGCTGATGGCACGTTTCGATCTGTCCGCGAACATCAGACCAAGGAAGTCAGCGCCCGCAGCAGCAACCGCAAGAGCCTCATCCTTGGATCTGATCCCACAGATCTTAACCAAAGGTGCCCGGGAACGCCACGCGGGCGGGTTGGCGTCAGAGGAAGAGAGAGACAGAAGTTCGCGAACGAAGGCAGCCGGATCTTTGGCGCGCATGAGGCTTTCTCCTATCAGAACAGCCCCTACGCCCTCCGATGCATAGCGTTTAACATCTTCTGCGCTAGACATCCCACTTAGCGCACATAGAATTACATCCTTCCCGGTAACCATGTCAATTAGTCGGCTCGTGGTATTCATGTCCACCTGGAAGTTATGAAGGTTTCGATTGTTGACGCCGATCACCTTTGCAGGCAGGGAAAGAGCGATCTCCATCTCCTTGGCGTTATTCACCTCGACCAGAGGCTCCATTCCAAGTTTAACACTGAATGTGTAGAGATCTTTCAGCAATGCCTCGGGCAGCATACTGACGATCAGAAGAAGGGTATCTGCCCCCCATAAACGTGCTTCCAGGATTTGATAACGGCTTAAAATAAAGTCCTTTCGGAGGATGGCAGGTCGATTAGGGAGGTGGGCGACGCTCAGCCGTGCATGTAGCATATCGTGCAATGAGCCAAGGAACCATTTTGGCTCTGTTAAAACGGATATAGCGTGCGCGCCTGACAATGCGTAGGTTAATGCTTGCTTTGCGGGAGAGGTGGAAATCGAAATAGGGCCTTTCGACGGTGATGCGCGCTTGATTTCTGCGAACAGCGAAGGTTGACCGGGGGGCGAATCCTTTATCCGAGAAACGAAGTCGATCAATGGTGGAGCGATGTTCAATGAAAGAAGCGTCTGCAAGTCAGTAAATGTGGTCCCTGGTGCATTTTCTGCGTCTGCGACGTCCTGGAGTCTTTGGGCGTATATTTTGTCCAAGATTGAAGGTATTTTGGTAGTGACGCCTGGTTTAGACGTGACTTCAATGGGTAAAGCTTCATAAGGGAAAGGAGGTAGGGTGTTGTCCAGAACTCTTGCTTTTGGGTTCTCTTCCCATAGCCCTCCGCGAAGGGAGAGGAAGTTGCGAATAAAGTCATTCCCGCCCTCACTGAGGATACTTTCTGGGTGGTATTGGATAGCTTCGACGGTATATTTTCTGTGGCGAAGCCCCATAATGACCCCGGATTCCTCGGTAGCCGATGTAATGGCCAACTCAGGCGGAAGAGTGGTGTGTGAAGCACTTAGTGAATGATATCGAATCGATTTGATGCCTTGGGGTACCCCGTTGAAGCATCCTCTATTATCATGCCGTATCCGACTGACTTTTCCATGCATGATTTCACCAGCATACCTGCATCCTGTCGTCAGTTCTCTAGCATAACGCGATACAGAATGAGGTGAAGAGCGCCAAACATCTCCGGCTGTCGAAATGATTCCCAATCGCCAAAGAGTAACAATGTTCTCATAAATTTGCATTAACACTCACGCAATTTCTCCGCCGTACAAGTCCACGAGACATTCCAACCCCATACACACACCAAGAACAGGAACTTTCCCTTGGAAATATTCGATGGCTGCTTTCGAAATGCCCGAATCCGTCTGAGGGTGTCCTGGACCAGGGGAAATGATCAAAAACTTGATTTGGAGCTGTGGAAGAAGTTCGGGGGTTATGGCATCGTTTCGAATGACAGTAACCTCAGCACCATGAAGACTGAGTTGCTGGTACAAATTCCAAGTAAATGAATCGAAATTGTCGATCATTAACACATCGATCTGGCCAGTGAGAAGTTGGGGCAAAGTATTCGCAGACATGTTGCGCATCGGTGACTGTATAGTGATAGGATGAAGGAGTCCTTGGAGGACTCGATGATCAGCTGCTTGATAACGTGACAGTGACTTATCCCGTGACAAGTTAATTGAAGGTTCAGCCGCTTGGGAGTGTTCGTTAATTAAGACCCATGAAGTATCCTTTCCGTTGCCAAAAATTAAAATCCTATTTATTTTTTCAGCTGCGCTGAACGTGATGTATTGATTGCACTTCCCAATAAGGCAGTTGTTGCCTTAATTAAGACTTCTTGGATGACTTGGGGCACCTTGTCTGTTCTCCTCCCATCAGACCTCTATTTACATGAGGTGGCCTTGATATTATATGGTCCATTCAAAAATCTTGGGTATTCTCTCGGAAATTCATCCTCTTTCCACTCAATTTAGGTTACTCTGTCTCCTACTCGGACCGAGACTTGACGACCAGGACCATGTCCAATCATACTCCAGTCAACAGTACTAAAGAGCGGTGTTTCAAGGAGATTGCAGAGCCGTCCCCACCTTTATTTCAGAATGGAAAGGTTGTCTTGCAAGGTATGTTGCAACTCTTCATGACCCTAGTCTGGTTACTAAGAACCCCACTTGAAATCACCAGCTTATCATGTGGGATACTTTCAACTGGAAGGCCCTTTCTCTCATTTGATTAGAACTTTAGGTTGGATGGATAATTTCTGGATCTTTGGCCATTGTCGCTATAATTGTGTCTTTTTGGCTTATCAGCAAGCACCTTCGTTGGTATACCAATGTATGCCCATACTCCATTCTGGAACACACGACTCGCTAACTTTCATTTGTAGAAGCGAGAACAACGATGTAAGGCCCTCAATATATATATACGAATTCATTGTTGAAATTGTTACAGATATTGTCCGCCTTCTCTTCTTGGTCCCTTTGTACGCATCGATCAGTTTTGCGTCCTTTCTCTTTTGGGCAGGTGTTCAGTTCCACGTTCAGGGTAAATAAAGTTGATAGTCTCACAGAATCATTCAACTCCAATCATCTTGATCCGGGATGCCTATGAAGCGATTGTATTAACCGCCTTCTTCTATCTTCTTCTCATGTATATCTCCCATGATTCTGAGGAGCAGAAGAGGGTCTTCCTTAAAGCTGGACTATCTGTTGAGGGGGACGAAATTGCAAGGCAGAAGAGGCAGGAGATTCAGAAGTGGGTGTTTCCTTTGGGATTTGTTCAATGGAAACCTAAGGTGCGGATGATCTACAATTAAAGATCTCGACCTTAATTTTATTTTTGCTTCTTTAGGACGGGCTATATTTCTTGCAACTCATGAAGTGGGGTGTCCTCCAGTACTGCGTCATTCGTCCTACGTCAGTTTTTCCCGTCTCCTTCGGGTTCCTTTAAGAAACTGAATTATTACTAGGACAACTTTGGCTGCCGTTATTTTGAATTATATTGGACTGTACTGTGAGAGCTCTTGGGGTCTGGGTTGGGGTCACATCTATGTCAGCTTTCCCATAGGCCTTAATATTTGCACTCAACATCTGAATAGATCACGATTGTTATATCAATTTCAGTCACTATTGCCATGTACTGCTTGATCCAGCTGTACGTACCTGTGGCCAAGGAACTAGCAGTCCATCGACCCTTGCTAAAGCTATTTGCTGTGAAAGCTGTCGGTGCGTTTGCAGATCCGAATAACTTTTGTTTATACGTTGACTGTTTTTAGTCTTCTTGACATTCTGGCAAGCTACGCTCCTTGGTGTACTCGGCATGTTTGGTGTTGTTAAAGGCGTAGGTTGCCATCTCTTGATTTGCGAAATCTTCCTCAATTTGCCATTTCTTGATAGTCAAAGTACATGACTGCAGAGGATATCAATATCGGGATTGGTGCTGTCCTTGAAACCTTTGAGATGATGTGAGTCGAGGTTGATTGGAGTCAGTTGTCGATTTATGGTGATTTGGAACTTTACAGGATATTTGCCTTTCTGCATCTCCGCGCATTTACATACAGACCTTACGTGCCTACCTATTCGAAATCATCAACTACGTCGCCTCCTTCTCAAACTCCTGCATGGCGTTCCCTAGGCCATGCGATGGACTTTCGTGAAACTTTCCGAGAAATCTGGGTTGGAACCATTTACTTATTCGATAAGATTCGGGGGAAGGAACCGAAGCCTGACCTGGGGATTATAAGGGAAGGCCATTATGAGAGTGCATTTGGGAGGCAGAGGCCAATACCAGGAAGAATTCAGAGGTCCCAACAACTGATCACTCGAGGGAAGGAGAAGGATGACGGCCTGGTTTTCCCAGTGGTGGATATTGAAGTCGATCAAGAATTCGAAATTAATGGACACAGACAATGGCTGTCTTTGGAAAAGTATGACCGATTCAACCATCCGAAGCGGGAGATGAGTGAGGGTTTGCAAGAACAAATTGAACAAGAACTAGAGAAGCGAGGGTACCCCAGACGTGCGGCATTTCTTTGTTCGCTACACGTGCTCAAGAATTCATCCCACCCTTGCAGACATGGAAACAGAAGGTCAGAGTCAACAGATCGACTTGCACTCGGGTGGCCATCAATCGTGGTGGCGGAACATCTACAACCGTATCTCTCAACCTGGACAAGAACAAGAAGAAGCGGAGAGTAAGCCGTTTACTCGACGGAAATCGACACGATTACGACGCTATTTACGAAAGGATACTCAATCGCCCATCTTCATGCATGATATTAACGATCGACCTCCGCCCAGTAGGCACCCTGCCACTCGAACTTATCCTTTGCGAACCATTGACTCGCAGAATCATAACAACCATGACCTCATTGGTGGAATGGACGATCTTGTACCTCTTTCCCATAATATTGATTCTCAGGGACTACGGCACTATCGTGAACGACCCTACGATCACCCTCCTCTGACGTCAGACGCGGGTCGATTTTCAGGATGGCTAATTCCTGGTTCTTCTCTTCCACTCCTTTCGACCAACCCCCCAATTCCTACTAGTGATGCCCCCAGCCCGGTATTTCTAACTCGGGTACATACCTCCCGCGTTGGCATACAAAGCACTCACTCCATTGACCCACGGCCTTCCCATGGACCAGGTGTCGAACCTCAGCCTGACTCACACCGATCTCCACATGCAGGCCCCTACAACTGGACACCACCTCTAACATACCCCTCCCTTGGTTCACGGCCATTAAACGAGGACGCCAATCCGCAACATCGCAAGTCAACGCACCGTCGCGAACCTGCTGTACCAGCGAGTGAAGTCGAAACTTGCAGATATTCTCGAAGTACCTCTCCTTCAGCACATATTCGATATCCTGGACTTCTTTTTTCCGACTTTTCCTCAGATCCGGCATATATACCTGTTGGACAGTGGCCAAGCACCCACGCCGACCTTCACGAGCCCCGATAACAGTTTCATGCTGATTCCCCATCACGTTATATTTCATATTGCCCACATCTTGATGTCCATTTTATGACCTTACGACTAGATAGTAAATAAACGAAATTTTACTGCAACAAGCGAAGTTGCGTGCGACACCCCAGTCATACATACTCTGGTAACAAAAATAAGGGCCATCTACCAATTTAAACAATTCGATACAAGTGTCAGAATAACAGTACGCTACAAGTATTCCATGCAGAAAGAATGGGGATGCACGGAGGCGAGGACCTGAAACCGAGGGATACAATAATATTGGAAGAGCCGTGAAACGAAAATAGGACGGGAGAGCAAAATTGTTAAAAAGGAGCCTTTGTCAAACCGAGTTTACCCCTTTCAAGCTTCACAACGTAGCCGTCGAGCGGCTCTGTCTCGAGATTGTTGATTGCATACTCTGGGTGCACGACACGCCGAGCGTTGATTTTATTGAGAATCATCCTGGTTTCAGCTGCCTTCTCACAGTCGGAGGAGTTTACTGCATCCTCCGCGTCGCCCATCCCGGCTTGACTGACATGGAGGCTTCTTTCGAAAGTCGAGGGATCGATTACAGGAGCTGCGATGTCCAGTAACTCTTGAGCAACGTCACCACAGTGAGCTAGACATTCGTGCTGTTCGGGAGTTGTCGGATTGAACAGATTTACGCAGAAGTCCAGCGATTTTTGAAGTTCTGTTTCTGACAGTCGTGCACCCATATCAGACGCTCCTTGGATTACTGAAATTTTACAGAAAGTGAAATCAGCGGACCAGGTACAACAAACAGGTATTTAACTTACCAGGGCGCAGAAACGAAAAGGCGCGGTCGTAGTTATCTTCATTGATGTCTGATAGAATGTCGTCACTTTGAGCGCGGATTTGCTTGTAGGCGCTCAGGACAACAACTTGAAATCTCAACAGATGAAAGATAAGCAAGTAGAACGGGAACAAATCATACGGAATACCTTGTATAACTTGTTGATACCCGCCGTGTATGCCACTCGGCCGATTTTGTTTCCGGACAGTGGCCACGAATTGAAGCACATATTGTGGCAGCAGCAGACAATGCGGAAGTCATTGCGAGATGAATGCCACTCGAAAAAAATGGATCAATGAATGCTGGCGTTTATTCGATTAAGACTGGCGCCAAGATGAAGTAGAGGATGGGCATACCTCCAGCGTCTCCAATAATCCTATAACCGTTTCCAGCATAAGAAGGGGCTGAGTAACTAAAATCGCTGGCACTCTTGACACTTCCTTCATCCAGCATCCCAGATGGGGTTATCAAATTGAGGACGCCAGGTGCAAGAGATAGGTTCGACAGATAGCGGATTGTTAGATGGAAATTTGAGGAAGAAATAGAGTTAAAAATAGAAGGGGACGGAGGTCGCTGAGACTTCGCTTTGTATATCTTTTCATTCATCACGATACCGACGGAAGTTGTTCCGTCATGCAGGGGGATAAACCAAGCCCACCCTGACTCGTCTTTTGAGAGGAATCAATCGACGCACAACCGTGACAGTGCGAGGCGAACTCACCTGTCAATGCTTCGAACCAAGGCGATCCTTCTCTTGCCGTCCCTGAACCGTACTGCGACGCATTTTTCCAGTACCCCCACACAGCAATGTTTTTTAAGGAAGCATTAAAGTGTCTATTTTTAATGTAGCGAGTGGAAAGGATCCCAGCACGGCCGGTCGCATCAATCA
>Ga0307509_10004848_pt1 | contig 19097 bp, 24 predicted proteins | sample 10_EM_MG_FD_202245 | JGI IMG/M metagenome (GOLD analysis project Ga0307509, IMG submission 202245) | Populus trichocarpa ectomycorrhiza microbial communities from riparian zone in the Pacific Northwest, United States - 10_EM | ecosystem: Host-associated > Plants > Roots > Unclassified | place...
TTATCTATCATACGCAAAATGGGTGTTGAGAAAGGCCCATGGCACAGATATCCGTGACGGATCTAGATGACACCACTTTAATTGTGCCATACAAAGGCAGAAACTGAACCGGCAATTGGGCCTGGTGCATTAAATGATCGAGCTAACTAAACCTCGACCATACGGGGCTAAGAGCAGACACACCTAAACTGCCGCGCGGGTCGGTGTACAGATAGAGGAGAGGTGGATGCGGAGAAGATTGGCCAACACGGCGTGAGACAGATTGTATACATTTCGCTTCGATGGCGGCGAGCTTACTTCACACAAAACATAAGCAACTTCGAATGATGGCCAAGAGAGGTACGCGATGGTGACAATCAGGATGTAGGAGATCGGGACTGTGAGGGTCAAGCTGGGAGAGTACCATTTTCGCTTGGGAATGAAAGATGGCAAAAGGAGTGAGTAAGGGGAGAACATGGGCAAGTGGGGACTGGGGTGTGTGAGGAGAAGGTGCGGGGCACTGTCCTTACCGGCGCCCAATTTCGGAGATTAATTGGGTAAAAAGTGGATGGATAAAACAATAAGTCGGGGATCAAGAAGTCGAGAAAATGGACCAACGTTCTATTCAAAGCGGTGCGTACCTATCGTTGCATTAGTATCCCTTGCTCTTTTTGGACATGCTATGAAAATTACAGACGAATTGCACAACATGAGTCGACGTGAGCAGATAATGTAAGATTCAGTTGCAAGCAAGGCAACGGGACTTGCCAGTGGTGCGAGCTTAAGACTCCGGTCCGGTCCGGGAAGAGTCGGGTATTACCGTGATCACATGATCACGTGGATCAAAAGTTGGCAACCAGGGCAAGCGGGCTCAGTCGCTCCTAATATCAAGCCCTCTGTCCTATTTGTGGGGGAGTAACTCCGAGTAAGAAGGACACTCGTTCGGATAGCAGATAGAAGTATGTCCGTCCACCGTCAATCTAGACCTGCCAAGGTCCTTCAGCGAGGTGACCTCACTCGTCACAAAAGTGTTCACCTTCTCTCCAAGTCTCCAACTGCACCCACGACGAACTGCCCAACGTGACTACGCTAATTCCACCCTTTGACCCCCACTGCACTTTAACTTCCAATTGTCATAATTAAGGCTACATTGTTAAGTATATGCGATGTTCTCTCTCGGCCACCAATCGTGTTTTCGTCAGTGACTTGTCGATGCCCCATACATCAGCGGGTTCTTATTGCGACATCACCTAGGAGGTCTCCTTCGCTCCGAGGCCCAGGCCTGCGAATCTGCCGTCGGGTTGATAACAAAACGATGTTTTTCAAGGGGTTTTTTTATGGGTTTTCCATATACGTCGTATGTGGGATTCAGCATCTTGTATGTGCATCGGGCTGGGAACCTCTAATATGAACCCCGTGATCCGTTCCCTAGGCATGTGGACATCTGGATTAGAGAATCACTTTTTCCGCCGTGAAGAGCCATATACTTCTGGGAATAGCTGTACCCACAGTCTGCGGCTAACAGTTTTTCATGGGTCATGTCACTTTATCAAGGGTTCAATATACGGATTCGTGTAGACCGGTCTATTCATTCGCATCAGGCAAGAAAGGATAGTACTAGGGACGAGTGTTCCGACTTCGCCTTGCGGTTCACTGGATAACTGCATCGGTGCCTTTACGAGAAGAGGTGTACTGCTGGGGGGCGATTCTTGGGGGCATCGTGACGTACTTTAATCGAGATGAATGTACGGTGCAGTATGCGTAGGTCTGTGGGAGGATTCTCAGGCTTTATTTATCCTAGGAGACCTTGAGGATTTACAAGACGAGAGCGGTTGAACGCGGTGAGCTGGAGAGATATTGTGCTTCTTTCACGAAAATGTAGGAAGAGATCCTCGTGATCACCTCAATTGTACTCAAATTCTTTTCATTCGTACGTCTCAGTCCTGGGGAGGCCAGTCGAAGGAGGTGTTCTGCGTATACTCTGATTTTCCGTTGAATGGACGTCACTGTGTCATCCCTAGTTCATCTGCAGTAAGACAGCATCGGCATACGACAGTGCATACTGTACCGTGTACCGGTCCCATTCCGCATCTGAGATAACATTGCTACCCGGATTAATGAACTTTAAGCCAATGTTGACCGTACACGTAAACCAACACTAGCTGTCCGGCGGCCGTGAGTAGATGTGAATATGAACCGCGATTCGAATTCAAATAATGACGCCGACTGTGCCGGCTGAATCGCGGGGTGTAATATGGGAAATGACTCGGACCAGTTGAACTGTGAGTTCGAGACGGTACCTGGCATCTCTCGAAGTTCTAGAGCCACTCACGCCTTGTATTTCAAGCCAGGAAATGTTAACATTCCGCGCTCGTACCTTGCGAGGAGAGCCTACATTTGTGCCGAATTTGTTAACTGTTGCACTCTGACAGCGCTCCCTTATTCTCATTCTGCGCCCTCGGAAAAGACCGACCGGAGTTTATTCCAAACCCCGCCTCCCTCTGTCCTCCGAGTCCTCCAGCTTTTGTCTTTTCCAATTAATCGTCACATTATGCCATCGCCAGAGAAACTCCTTCACGTCTCCGAGTTTCCACGGTTCCCGCAATCTGAGTCACGGTGGTGACCAGTGTCAGGTTAGCACCCATTATTTTTATGTGTTTATTGGGGCCCGGGTTGCTTATTAGGGTTTCTAGCCCAGTTGCGCGACTATCTGTGGAAGTCAGGCAGCAGCAAAGTGAGTCTCTCCTGCTCGCTCAAGTCAATAGCCATGTTCATAATATCAATTACAATTACACAAACGAAACACCAACGATGCCCCCAGTCTTGGACGGAAATAAACCCTGCTACGCCAGCATCAACGAACTGATACCAGCCTTTACTATGCGGCTCACAAACGACTATAATACAATGCCGTCTTTACTATGAAACACTCATATGGCCCCCGCCTCATGTATGTCAGCTCTCCGCCTCTTTGCGTTAGCGCTATTGCTGATAACTACAGATGTCGATCAGAGAAAAATCCGGGGTAGATTGGGAGCTCGCGCCTGGAACATACTACTGCTGTGGACCCCCGTAGCACTGCATTTCGCGAGGAAGCCGATCGTGGCTTCCAGGCCTCGCAAGCCACAAATTTCTCGACGCTCTTGCACAGTGAAATGATGTTGGTGCCGACCTATTAGATGACTCCTGATCCTCACTGGGCGCGTCCACTCGAAATCGCAGAAGGGACAACGCCGTGGTTTCTCGTGTATGTCTGCTATGTGCCTCTTTCGTTCTTGGTGTCGGGAGTATTTATTTTCGCAACCGCTATAGGGGCAGGGCCACTCCTTGGGACAACTTTTACGATGCTTGACACTTTGCGCACCCCCTATGTCTGGAACCTGGCGCGGATATGTAGGTCCTACGGCTCCGCCAATTTCGTTCCAGCGGTGTTGGCCCGAAAAGAGTGGTGCTTGGGGAGTTCCCGTTGTGTATTCGAGCTGCTGCGGTGATACAAGCGACAATTGTCCATGAGGCGCATCGAAAACCAGGTCAAGGTCAAGGAGGTGGATATCGTTTCCCTGAACAAAAGGCGAACTGGCACTCTGCCCAAGAATAGGGTCTCCGGTGAGTCGTAAAGCGCTGTCTTGGACCTTGATTCGCCATTTGTATTAGTACAATGTTAACAAGACTGAGCTGATGCTTCCTCACCCTGACCGGACCGGTGCCATTTAAGCAAATTTGGTCCGTTGCAAATGGTTGCGAAAAGTTCCCACCGATCCTGTCGGAAGCTGCGGTCACCCAAGAGCCGGTCTCCGGTATCTGCCGTGGTAAGAATCCTGATGGTCCAGACCCCAAGACTAGCCTCCATGGCTCCCATTGGGGATGCGTCCCACAGAGAATGCCATCGAGCGTTGTCTGTTCAGCCTAGGCGACGTATTAATGACCACTGCAATTGTGCAATCAAAGTCATACCTGATCGCCAAGCGAAGAAAGATCCCACAACAGATACTGGAATTGCATGTCCGTGGTTCTGGGCGTGTCCGATCCTGTTGTTATGGGGTCACCCTCAGTTGCGCCGCTGTACGCATGCAAATCGAGGGAACATTGGGTGGGGTTCATGTATAGGGCTCCTCCGTTCTCCATTAAACTCTTTCTCTTTGCTCGATGTCAGGTCGTACGGAAGGGCGAGGGTTTTAGGACGCTTTGGAGGCTCTATGCGTGCGTCTCAATTCCGAGATGAGAGGGGGGAGATCAGGTGAGAGATTCCTGTTCACGCTTGCTATCTCCACGGCTTCCGTGTGCGAATTTATACTGGTCCTTTCCAGCCTGCTGGGACTCGGACCACCGAAAGGAGAGCCATTTCTCCCATAAATCTGAAAATATTTGCCAATAAAAAGTGGGTTTTTTTTTCGTGTTTCCCTGTCAAATAGATGTTCTGAAGCATAAAAGCTAGATTGCGCCTTGCTCAACGTAGGAATCCATGCCGCCCAGGGGTGCGGACACCGGACGGCTTCTTTTATTATTGTGCCCACTAATTAACACGAGGGGTTCCTCTCTCAACATATCTAATTTCGGTGCTTCTTTTCTTCGCACGCCTCGCCGCGAACGACCTCGTGGACTGGGTAATTCCCATGGCTACCTACACCTTTCTCAGAGGCGCTCACGTATAAACTTAGTTAGAGCGAAATATTTCTGCTACATACCGTGATCCATATCCGTTCTGTTGCTCGAAGGCCTCAACAATTAGTGAGCAAATTCTCGTTGCATTTTTTTCTCTCTTTGTGTAGTCAACGGTGTGATTATGACTTCCCTTAGCAGCCCGTCAAGACCATCGATAGTGAGTTCAAGGATTATTTGATCCTTTTCACGTCTCGTTGACAAATTGTTTTGAGAAGCACCATAGAGTGCGCCCGGCACAAATCTTGGAATGTCAGGTGCTATCTATGGTTCCAAAGAAGATGCAAGGGGGTTGCCACCGCCCCCAGTGCCACGCCCGATCAGGAAAACATGGTCGTCCGAAATTTTTTCTCTTAGCTGTCGGCGGTCGGCGCTTACAAGATCCGCAAACCTTACATGTGCGCCCAACGGTTCGCTTGCGCAGTAAATCGTACAGTGTGGGACAGATGGAGGGTAAAAATATGCAGATGGCGTTTTCTCAGGCCGCGGCGTGCACAGCTGCGAACCAGGCTGTATCAGTCATTCGCTAGTACAATTATAGGCAGTCCGCTGTGCCAAAGGGTGCCACTGTTTTAGGAACCTAGCTAAAATATAAAATTGGTCCAGGTATCCGATTACTTGGGGGGAAAAGTCTGTCATAGACGGCACGTTGAATTCAGTATGCGGAAACCGTCACCACTGTGCTTTCGATCAAAGACAATTATTATGAGGTGAGGAAAGCAGGTGTCAAAGGTCAGCAGGAGTCGCTGAAACCGAGCCCCCCACCCACGCGCTCGAGTCGGCCTGAATGGCACACTTTATTTTGGAGGGAGGTCTGCCCTGAAACGCGTCGAGGATCAATTACGTTGTGCCTACTGGGCGCCGACATTTCCGATGGCCCTGACCCCTCCCAATCCAGGCGTTGTTTCCTTCGTACCTTAGAAGATGTCCCTGCCCGTTCCGCAATCCTCCCCTGGTACTCCTCGCCCAATTAGTAGCATCAGTTAATGAATGCCAAACTCGGAGCTGTGACTCACGGGTATCGAATTATCCACCCCCTTACGCCCTCAGGCTCACTCACAATGGGGTATATCCCATCGATCTATGCTAGCCAGAGGGGAGTCGGGTGTCAATAGAACACCGCATCCACGCCCGGGTGCAGCCTGGCTAACGCCTAGCCAAACGGCTACAGCAGACTCGGTTACAGAGAGAAGAACGGTGGATGGCACTGTGGACAAATATGTTGCCACTTCCGCATCCGCATTCGTATACCTGCCCAATTTGCTGTCGGCTCTTGAACCTTGGAAAGAACTGGGGTGTGGACCATCATGCGTTAGGGGCGCCCTAATTGACAATTGACACTAACCGTAACCATCCATACACTCCCATTGTGCCCGTGCCCCATTTCTAGCACCAAGGCGTTCCCGCCTGTGCAGGAAGACCAGAAAGGTAAACACACGACGCAGCTCCCACGAGACCTTTTTTAAAGCGGCCGAATGGTTTGAAATGATCAAAAGTACACATGCTACTATGAGGATAATAGAGTAAATAGCCAACTCTGAACCAATAAGTTTAGCAGGCCCGGATGGATACTGAGCCGTGAAAGTCACTAATTCGACATATGGGTTCAGCGGAGTACAACAAGTTTGGAACAACTCTGCATGCCCAATGATTGCACTTTCACTCTATTTGTTGCACGTGTGGTTCCGAGAGAGAGGAAGGGCTAAAGTAGAAGGGACTAGGCTGGGAGAAAGAAAACGGCGTTTTGGCTCAGTAGAATTCGGGAAAAAATCAGATACGATGAAGTGAACATGTGGTGGAAAAAGAAGACTGCGAGAGTTGACGTAGATGAACAAGCCTCTCACCACATGTGCCTTTTTTCTGCATTCCAATGCTCGTCGTTGTGATTTTAGCGGTGTGCAATGTGATCTGGCCGAAAATATGACGTTGAGTCAAAAGCGCGGGAATCAATTGTCTGGAAGGGACAAAAAGATAAGCGTGCCGCTGTGCGGATTTCTCTTCTGCACGGTTCCCATGAGGGGGTGAGTGCGGACGGATAGTGGAAGCGAGCTCGCCTGACATGACGCCTGTTGAGCATGTGGTCATACAAGCTCCACGTGGCATTGCTTCTAGGTATACATATACAGGTGCATGGATGGTTGCTGCGTGAATATCTGGCCGTGTTCATGGCCTGTCTATAATCGACACCTAAGTTAGCACACACCAGTCACAACGTTCAGGTCGGGCTACGTACAATTTCTGTCCACCCCCAAAATGACCCACAGACTTGACTTGGCTAGCACAGATGGCGAAAGAGCTTGCAGAGAGGATTTGGGGGAAATCTTAAGGGACGACATGAGCATGAGATTGATGAGAGATCATTGGCATGTGGAAGGGGTGTAGGTCGACGTTTCCACTTGTAGGTTGGTCCCAGGGACAGAGCTCTTGGTTCTCGGCGCAACAGAACTCGGTGCGTACACGTCCACGTCCACCCGAAATCGAAGCCCCTGAAACGTCCGGACCGAGCGCCCGAAGTTAACCACGTGTATTTGTCCCCCCTTAATATTTGATATGATAACGACCAGGAGGCCGTGCAATATTAATTGACGAAGCGTTTCCTTTAGTGAAGGCCCTGAAGGGTCGCAGGAGCTTCCAGTCAAGTCAGGGGACTAGGTCGATCAATCAGGTCGTTGTAAGGCGCGCACACAGCCCTGTGTTACAGTTGTTGACTCAACCCTGATGAATCTGTACCAAAGCCACCACTGCATAGGCACCCTCTGTGGGCCAGTGCAAACTGATTACAGTCCCCACGTACATCATCCCCCTCAGATTGTCCTCCTCACATCCTCGATGGGCGATGGGGTACAACAGTAGCGAATTACGTTCTATCCAGATTTTGAAGCCAGAAGCACTTGTAGCTGAAGTTTATGATGTGGCTGAAAAAGCTGACTAATAAGTGTACAGTTATTGACCACAAATAGTATGCGGAGTTGAAAAAAGAAGTACGTAATAAACTAATAAACTAACAATCACGCAGACATCGTGCTCAAGTGCCATCATTTAACAGGTATCAGGAAAGGGCGAGCCTTTGAGGCGGCGATGATTGAAACAATCAGCTATTTCACACACTTAAACTTGAGCAGATGCCTTTTATTCCCGTGATCTCCCCGCGGCAGGTATTAAATATTAAACTATCGCGCTGATTTCCGCTACACATGGTTAGTGACGTCACTGGGAACCTGGTATTGTCATCTCAAATACATTCATTCACTAAATCCCACACCGCTTTGACGACCCTTCTCATTTCATATCCTGTATTACGGAATGTTGTACGCAAAATGTGACTCGTTGGGATGTGCCATCTGGACATAAGAGAACAACCGTTCACCTAGGTTCTAAGTTTGACCTATCCGTTGATCTCCGCAGCGTCGAGGTTCTGAACGGTCGTCTCTTGTTGCAAACGTTTGCATTTGATGAGTTTTTTTTTTTTCATGATTTGAGTATTGTTTACCCAACTTATAACTAATTGCTAATACTGTAATTTAGTAACCCTGTAGTTGCGATGCTGTCTCCGATGATGACACCGGCCACCGTGACCATGGCCCCAAATGTGAGTGTATCGCATCAGGAATCTCAGCACACGTTGTCTGTGCAGCATGCACGATCATGGATCACTGACGCAATTGTCTGGCCAAATCATACCTGATCATGAAGCGGAGAAAGACACCTCGACAATAAAGAGCTTTGACCTTGCGAATCCTCCACTCTGGGTGTACCTGCCCTTGTTGTTAAAGGGAAGTCCTCAGTTTCAATGTACGCAGCGGTCGACCGGGGCCCTATTGAGGGTTGAAATATTGGATGCCTCGTTCTGCCACTAGACTCCGAGTCTTTCTACGCTCGATGACGCGATGAGAACACACAGAGTACGCTAGTGCCAGTCGCTGCCAGAGTCATCCGGGGTTGGATGCACAGACCAATTGATTTGCAAGAATCTCTGAGAGGGATAGGACGAGGAATTGGTCATTATCAGAGACTTACGCTGGAGCTCATGGACACAGCGAACCTCTGCTGGGCCCGATTCTTGGGGAACGTACTTCGACGTAGTAAGTATTTACACCACAGTATGCGCAGACTTGAGAGAAGGTCCTGTGTCCAGTTCACCCTGAAGGAATTTGAGAATTACGGTTGAGGGGTGTAAGGTAGGGGATCGCGTTGGCCCCGGATTCGGTCTATTTCGACCACGTGGCAATTCTCCCGCGCCAATGCAACATGTCAGTACATCACCACCGTCGCACCTCGCACCTCCTCCCACCTCAAACAACAACGCACGCATCGCCGAACACGCCGCCTCTGCCCCTTTCTGATCCACAAGTGCCGTCTATGCTTGGACCTTGCGCCCGCAGTCGTGCCTCCAATACAACACTCCTTTCCTTTCCTCTTTCCTCTTTTATTCACTCTCATTCATAGCATACTTGTTCTTATTGTCATATAAATACCTTGCACCGGTCTTGCTGGAAAGGCATGCAATACAGGAGCTGATTCCCCCTCTCTTTTGTGTGTGATTCCTTCTATTCTCTCATTCCCTCCCTGCTAGCAGTCGAGCGATTAACAACCGCCAATCTGCCTCTTCTTCTTCTTCTATCTTACTATCCCACTTCCTCTCGAACTCACGGCGCGGACTCACTGTCGGCGCTACAGGGGACACCTCGGCAAGGTGAGTTTGACAGGTATCACACTGGCATTTTATTTATGAAACGTACGAAGAGATTCTCATGATCATCTCAACCGGACAGGAATTTGTTCCAAGATACATCCGTTCCAGCCTCGGGGAGGTCACACGAAATGGGCGTTCTGCGTACACTCTGGTCGTTTCCCTTGAACGAATTTAATAGTCTTTACCTCTGGTTCGTCTGCTGACTCGGATAGTATCTGAGTTCGTCACTATCGGGGCTTGCCGGATGATCCGACATTGAATTAATATCACTTTAAGCCAATGTCGACTGTAAACGTAGACCAGCACCACGTCTAAGAGTAGATCTTTAATCGAGTGGGTTGTGGACTCGACCCGAATAATGACGCTGAACATGGTGGTCGAATCGTGGGGTATGATACGTGGGAATTTGGTAAACGACTCGAACCGGCAGTGCCGCGCCACGAATTCGAGACCGTGACGGCACTCAGCTTCTCTTGATGGCCTTCGAACCACTCACAAGTCACACTTTGTATTTCAGGTAAGCAAATGTTGGCATTACCCATATATGCGAGCAGCTCGTCATTGTACCGCGTTTGGTTGTTGGTGAGCTCTAACACCGCACCATGTCCGACTCCGTCCCTTGTTCTCCGTTATGGGAATTACCGGTTAGGTGCCTCAAGGCTCAACCCACCTCTTTCTCTTCTCGATCGCTCAACGCCCTCGTCAAAGAGCCTCCCTCACTTCTGAGCCTCTCGATATCACTACCACCACTTGCGCCCCCGTAAATCCGAACCATTGCGCCAAGCTCCTATCGAATCTTGTTCATCTACCCAAGGTGTTCATTAGAATTTTCAGCTCAGTTGCCTACTTGCCCAGATATTAGCTGCAAGTAGGCAGCAAAAAATGTGTGCCCTGCCGCTTTCCTGAACCAATGATTATCTTTAGAACACAAACGAAACACCACGCGACACTCTCTGCCTAGGGTAGGCAAGAACGAAACCCTACAGCGACAGTACCTTCAACAACGAACTGACACGAGCCTTTACTATGTGTGTGATCCACAAACGACTATTAAAATGATACTACCTTACTATGAAATAAACTCCGAAATATCATCTAGCTCTCGCCTCATGTCTGTCAACCTTCGGCCCATTTCAATCAATGCTGTCGTTGGTCACGACAGGTGTCGACCAGAAAAATGGTGGAATCAACTGGGAACCCGTCCCCCGGGCGCGTTACTGCTTGGGGCCCTCGCGGATTGGCATTTCGCAAGGAAGCCGATCATGTCTTCCCGACCTCGTAAGCCACAGATTTCTCGGCGTTCTTCTTTGGTAAAATGACGTAGGTGCAGATATAGAAGGTGACGGCCCATCCTATCTGGACGGGTCCACGTGAAACAACAGAAGGGGCAATTCTCCGGGTCCTCGTGCTTGTCTTTTGTGTGGCGCTTCAGCTCTTGTTTTCGTTGATATCGTTTGTCGCACCCGCTGTGGTTACATACCCATTCTTTTGGGCGTTTTCCACCGTGCTCGACATTTTGCATCACCCGCGTTTCCGGGACCTGCTGAGAATCTGTGAATCCTACAGCTTCGATAACTTGTTCCCAATGGTGTTGGCCTGGAATGGGCGATACCGGGTGAGTCCCCATCATATTTTCGAGCTGCTGTGGTGATCCTTGTGGCGACTGACTATTGGACGCATGGAAGAATGTGTCAAGGCCATAGAGGTGGGTGTAGTTTCTCTGAGCGAACGACGAGTTGGCACCGCTCTGTGGAAGATGGTACCTGGTGAGTCGTGGAGAGTTGTCTTGGTCCTTGGTCCGTTATTTTCATTAGTGAGATGGTAACAAGACTGGGTTTACGCTTCCTCACCTGGATTAATCTAGTGTCATCTGCGCGATTTTGATCATCCACAAGTGTTTGAATCCCACCCAAAAGGTTCCCAATGGGCCCCTCGGAAACTACGGTCATCCGAGAGCCAAGTTCCGGTAACCGCCCTGGCGATACGCCCCGTGGCCCAGACCTCAACACATGCTGAGGGTGTGTTGCTCCAAGGACGTCAAAAAGTGTCACCTGCGCAAACTGGGTGGTGTGTATATCAATAACCAGCGACGCAATAGTTCAGCCAAAGTCATACGTGATCATCGAGCGGCGGAAAATAATCCCACAATTGCAAATTTTGAAACTGTGAGTCCGCGGTTCTGGGAGTATCAGGGCTGCACCCAACTACGCCGTACGCAAGCGACGCAGTGGATCCTGGAATGGGTTTCACGTATTGCGTAACTTGGTCTCCCATTATATTCCCCCTGTCTTCTCGATGTGAGGTTGTACCAAGGAGCGAGGGCCCCGCAATACTGGAGTAATGGGCTTGTGCCGTCAATACCAAGATGAGACAGGAAGGAGTACGATCAGGTAAGGGATTCGCTGTTCCCTCTTACGAACTTTATTGCCTCTGTGTTTATTTATACTTTTCCCAGGCAGCCCGGCGGAACTCAGACAACCGACAGCAGAGTTTGAGCTTAGATCCTTATTTTCGTATTCGTTGTCAAATCGACGCCGTGAAACATAAACGCTAGACGCTTCAATTGCCCAATTTAGGATTGCAAGGCGCACAGGGGTGTGGTCACCCGACGGCGTGTTTCTTATTGACCTCAAAATTAAGGCGAGGGCACTTCCCTCCGAAAAGGGAACGGTACTGGTTCCTTTTCTCGCGCGCTTCACGCGAAAGACCTCGTGGCCTGTACAATTACCACACCTACCCACCCCTTAGAATCCACATACGAAGGTAAAATATTCCCACATACTGTACTACGATCCCCTTTTCTTGGCCGAACGCCCAACGTTTAGCGAGCATGCTTGCGACCTTTTTCTCTCCTTGTGTGCCCCATGCCATGCTTACAGTCTTCCTCTGCAGCCCATTGAGACCTCCGATAATGGATTCGGACCTTATTTCATCCTTTTCGTGGGTTTCATTTTCATTGAAAAGATTTTGAGAAGCGCAATGGATCACGCCTGGCAAAAACCTAGGGACGTAAGGCGTCTAGAGAGTCCCAATGTCGTGAGACGTGACTGCCTTTCTAGCGTCCTCGTGCCATTCACAATAAGCTAGGCATGATTAAGTCCAAAATCACAGCTCGTGCATGACTTGCCAGGGTCCATCCGGACCATCCTGACTCCCGGCCCAGACCATCTGCTGATCGATCAAAGTAAGCGAGTTTGGTACCGACGACAAAGTGATTAGGTAGTATCAGTCGTCAGCGCTTGGAGCATCCACTAACCTTACATGTGCCCCCGCCAAGGTTGCATGAAACGTAGACAGCATTTTCTCACACCGGATGATCGATGACCCGGCCTGCATGTCCACACACCCTTCCTTCGTATTGGTCATTTGCGACACACAAAAAAAAAGTAGGTCCATGGGCGTTCCGGGGTGTCAAAGGGTGCCACGTTTAAGGAACTCAGCAACGATACAAAAATGGTCCAGATATATCTGTAACCTAGACGAAAAAATAGATTTGCCCTAAATGGTGCATCAAAAAATGCAGGAGCTTTACCACCACACCTATCATCATAACTGCGAGGACAGTGATGTCAAGGCCGGTTAGGGACAATTAGCAGAGAGCTAAGCGAGCTAATCGAGGCAAGTGATCGGCTTAGCTCGAACGCGAGATCCTGTTAGGGTTTGTGACGAACGGGCTTCGATCGCCTTCAAGTTCAATTGTGCCCCCTGGTTGCCACAGCCTCGATTGACCCTGCACGTGCTGGACGACCCATCGTAATTTAGACGCCAGGTCCTGGGAGATACCCATAGTACAAGCTCTCCTCACCTCATACTCCTCGTTCACTTCTAGAAGCATCGCTTCATCGCCGTCAAACCCGGATCCGTGACTCGCTGATGTCTTGTGGAGTCTGACCTGGCTTCGGTGGAGCTTGGGGGTCTCTTGAACAGCGCATCGGCGCCTCCACACCTGACGCGGCTTGGGTAATGACATTAGCCAATTAGCTACATGTAACCCTGATAAACTACCAGGGGGTACTTATCGAATAAATAACGAACTGTGGATCAACATGTGTACGGTGCCACTTCCACGTGTTTACGTACCTAACCCGTACCCAGCCCGTTTGAGGTCCCAATAAACCGTAGGGTCGGTTCTGTGCAGAAGACTATCATGTTACATATACCCAATCGACACTAACCACGATCACTTATTCCCCGGCGCCAGGGAATTGCCATCTCTGCTGACGGCTTCCCAACTCGGATCTGGAGAGGTAAAGAAAAAACTCCCGATGCAGCACCGCAACACCCTAGCTCACACGTCCCGGGTGGTTGGTGACGACCAAATAACCATGTGACTGAGTCCTACTTTGTAATAATGTGCCGGACTGATGATCAGATGCATCGGACATCGATGATACCGACCGAGCATCTCACCGATTTTGACACATGAGTTCAATGACTTATGAACTCACTTAAGCACCAGTACCGGATGGGTGGAGGTAGATTAGAGTGTTCGGACGGAGACATGGGGAAATATGGTGTGTAGGAGGCTATAAGCCTTGTATTCCAAATGGTCACGCTGCATGGGTAGCCAGGGGCGAGGTGGTTGTCAAGCGCAGCCAGCGACGATGAAGAAATACGCCAATAGACTTTTGAAGGAGAGCTACCGCGTGGGGTTCTCTGCTCCCTTTTCCATGCGAGGGTCGCAAACGAGAAGTATTCCACAGAAAAAATCCCATAAGACTACCAGGAATCAACAAAATAGGTAATAGATGCAACAACAAGGCCGTTTGTTGGATAGCGTCGTCAGCGAGACAGAAATCGGCTTGTGCCAGAATGACATGTGGGTTGCTATCACAAGCACTGCGAATTTGCCCGAAAAGTTGGGGTCACATACGGTTTTCTATCAAGATTTAACAAGGCCCGGGCTAGTACGGATGGAGAAAGGGGGTTGGAGGGACAGGAACAAGAAAATGACGTGATATTTGGATTTGGGCGCGTCGTATGTGGGAACACCTAGAGACGTAATATCAGACCCAGACGACTTTGACAAAACAGACCACACCGAGCCCGACATTAGCATGTGAGAGGTGCCCATGGGTGTGCCCACTTGATGGTAACATAGCACCCTGAGGAGTCCCAGAGTAAAGGGGATTAGAAATTTGGGAACCCAAACTTCCGCAAGCACCCGGACCGCGCTTCCGAAGTGAAGTTGACCATCCGTACCTTCACCAAAGGCTTTGCCGATTTCAAGGCCTCCTCCTGACTTGTCCACTTCCCTGCAGGACGTCATCGCTGATGACCACTGCCCTCGCCATCGGCTCAACTATGAAGAATCCCACACCACTACATGTGCACTTGCAGCATGACTCTGAAGCAAGCCATTACTGGCTTGATTACAACCATCACCGCCTCCTCAGGCCTCAGACTACCCTTCTAGCATCTTCAGAACGGAACCGACGATGGCGCAAAATCTTTACTAATTTCCCCGTTGCGATGCGACCCTGCCAGATTCCTGCCGATTACCGTAAGCTGACCAATAACTGCACACGTATGCGGGGTTTTAAAAAAAGGCACGTATCCAACACAGAAAATCAAACGCACCCATAAAGCTACACCAGCACCGCCATCCAATGAGGGCTAACACTACATAGCGTTATGAGGATATCAGGAGAAAGCCCACTTTGGAGGAGGCGTCGGTAAAATCAATTGTCACTTCCGTACGTTCTGTCTTGAGGAGAGTTGGAATGTGTTTCATGCCCGTGACCTCCCCGCTAACTGGATGCAGGGTAGGTGACGTCATTGGGATCTGACTGGATCATCTCATATATTCTCCTATACATCGCTTAGCGATGTCTCTTCCCCTTGCCATTTCATTTTTATTGTGGAATGACGTATGCAGAATGAGGCTCATTGGTATGTCGTTCCATCAAGGAGGGACCCATCTCCAGGCCTTAACTAGTCTAATGTCAAGTAGTGTTCAAGTTCGTGAACGGTCCCATTTCACCGCAAATACTCTCGTTCGAACGGAGCCTTTCTTTTTTCTCTGTATACCCGAAGACTTGACTGATTACTACAGTAGTAGTACAGTAGTGATACAGAGCCCAGTCGATGGATCATTAATTAGTAACGCCGTACTCTCGGTTCTAAATTCTCTCGTCGACAGCCGGGACATCAGGGGACACCCATGAGAACCCAGACTTATCTCCTGACACATAAGAGTGTTGAAACTGAGCGGGTGCGCACAGGACGGAACCTGGATCGGAAGATCTCGCCTTAAACGCTGGAAAGATTTCCCGAAATTATGCCCAAACGGACATGCACGACGCTAGCAGTAGTTTTAAACGTTTCATTTCGTCTCAGGGTATTCATTTCCGTCAGCTTGTTATTCGGGGAGACGCGAACTAAGTTGTATGTGCGTTAGTTAGTGCATCTTGGCACGTCAGACCTCAGTTCTCCTGAAAACCCGCGCACACTGTGGCCGGGCGCACATCGTATTCGTATACGTAAATACAACATAGTTTTCCCGCTGACCGGAGCATACGTTTTTCCCAGAGAGGGCGATTTCCCCCGCGCACTCTTGGGCCCACCAATCTAATCATGATGCTTCTATTATTGAAATGATTGGTGGAGCGCCCCTGCTTGAACGCGAACGAAGCCACCCCGGGAGGACCCCCACTAACTGGAGCAGCGAGATCAACACGATCACTTAGAGGACTACAACACGTTCGGCCTTTGTTTGACAGGTCCATATGACCACCCCGACCAGGAAAATGCCCCAAGGAGGCCATGTCCTTCGCATCAAATAGCAGTTCGGGATGGGTCCAAACCTCTCCGAAAACCACGAGTAGGTAGTCTCCAGACGAAATCAAGATATATACAGTGGATATTGACATGTCTATGCTAGACGTAACTCTTTCGAGTTGTCGCTCGTATAGGCGTCCCGGAATTGTGGCGGACGCACTGTAGAGGAGTGGCAGTACTTGTTTATCATACAAACCCATGGCCACTCCCGCTCACTCTGTCCCCAAAGTATCCTTATTCCCCCTAGGTTTGGTAGTACGCAGATGACATCCTGACTTTGACCCACCTCAACTCTGAAGAACTGAAATTAAGGTAAAATTCAGCTGTTAACCTCGAAAGGTACAGCTAAGGCTTGGAAGATGGGTATTCCCAGTCGCAGGCTTTCTCAGCCTCAGCCATCAGGGCCAATCACCTACTGTTGAGGCAGGTCGGGCTCACCTGTCAACGCTAAAGCGACACAGACCTTGATTCCGACAGTTTCGTTCGATCTAGTCCTTCCAATACCTGGCCAATCCATGTATTTATGGGCGGTGATGACGGCCAGACCTGAAGAGTGAAAGGTAAGCTTTGCGGGGCCGCGAGACGACATTCTCCGAAGCAAGCGAGACATCGGGCGAGGTATTCCCGTCGCTGGGCCCAGCGCCTAGACATGGAGAAGTAACGGGAGCGGAAATTTCTGATCCCGGAACCTCCTCTGAAGTGCAAAGGATGCTGTGCGGAGGCGGATGAGGCGATGATGGGGTGTGCAGAAGTCCACGTTCAGAAGCGATTAGGTCGGGTTTCTGCGGAGAGGAGAGGGATCGTGTTGTTATAATCTGCCAATCTCTGATTCCGAGATTAGGCTAACATAAAGAGAAGAAATAGGATAGAAAGGACTCACATTGTGGAAAAGAAAGGGTGCTTTTTGATCTTGGGGATAGATGTGAGGCGATTTGTGACAGTTTTTGCTAAGAGCTAATATATCTAAGTGGCTTATTCGATGGAAATTACTACGACGCCTTACTTTCTGCAGTAAATCTTTCGCTTCACCAGAAAAGTTACAGCTCCTGAATTCGGGTGTGTAGGACACGACCCGTTCGATCATACAGCCCATCCATCTTCGATCACTCCTTGGGGCGTTCAGAAATACCTCAAACGGTAACTATGGAAACATAGCTGTGAGAGTCCGTAGACGTTGTAATCAAGGCCTCGACCAATGCTCACCTCATGGCCCAACATCTCATACAGGATGATCCCGAAGGACCAGAGATCCACTTCTAATCCATAAGGCTTCTCAAGCAAGACTTCTGGTGCACAGTACTCGGGCGTGCCGACGCACGAAGAAGGGGAGTTGCCTCCTTTCTCGAGCCGCCTAGCTGTGCCGAAGTCCGCTAGAACGAGATGGCCATCCTCGGCAATCATGATGTTCTCTGGCTTGAGATCCCTATGGATAACGCCACGTTTGTGAATGACCTCGATGGCAAGAAGCTGCAAGAAGATAAATGCGAGGCAAAGTGACGATGACGATGACGGCCCGTAATGACGCACGAGCTCTGCAGCATATCGCCTTGCATCATTCCGGGAAAAATCGGGGCGCGTATAGATAAGGCCGAACAGGTCCCCGGCTGGGAGATACTCCTGGATCGCCGGGGCCGATAATTTTTAATCAAGAAGAGATATGGGGACCGAAGGTGTGGTACTCACTGTCACGATGTAGAAGTTTTGGTTCTCGTGGAAGGAACCGTAGAACTGTATAACGCGATCTTCTCCTCGAAAGAGAAGCAAGGCGTTCCGTTCCGCGGTACCGCGCTCAACGCTCTGCCCGTCATCCTCCGGCACGGACTTGAGGGCGTACAAAAGTCCGGTACTCTTCTCTTGGGCGAGTTGTACCGTACTCGAAGTCCCATCAGCCAACAATCGGATCGACGCAAAGTCGTGGAGTTGCATCGGCAAGATCGAGTTTCACCCAATATGTGATCCAGGGGAGAAAAGTTCCTAATGAATGTGCGAGCGTCGGACGCAGGACTGTGACTGCGTGGTGTGAGGGGAAGAGGGTGTTTGGAGATCTGCGTCCAAGAGCCGGGGGTTAAAATACCCATGCACCGCGTGGAAGCGTCTTTCGCCGCGATTCGCGGGATTGATAAAGTAAGTTGGGCATCGTTGTCGTGATCTTCACAGCAAGGCTCGGGGAGTTGAAAACACTGACTCATATAACTTACCAGTATGTCATGTGATAGATAGGTCATAGGGTATGTTTCAAACTGACGTCTCCGAGTGAAAGAGTTGCAGATTCTGCTTCAATAGTAGACAACGGCCTAAGACAGAGAAGTGTCGTCGTTCTGTGCTACGGAACCACAGCGTTCAGGTGACCACCGCGGGATGTTGGTGAGGTTGCATGTCGGGTCGGATAACTGGACTTCTCCGGATCCGAGTCCGACTCGTTCCGGCAGCGTGATCGGATTTATCAGCAGCCCCACTCAGCCCCGCGACCGCGACCGTTGGGGCTGTATCCTGTAACTTATCTCGATACCGAGGAATTTCGTCACTAATCGGTTCACTAATCGGTGGCTCACAGCAGAAAGGCCTTCGAGCCCGGGGCGGGTTAGGGAGGATCAACATTTCACGAATGCTGACGATGGGTACTGCGCATTCAGTAAACCCTCAAGGCCTCAATTATCATAGATGAAAAATACCGCGTCGATGATACACCATGGTAGCTGAACTCCGTACTGCGGCTATGGCATATGCATGGCAATAATGGATGTTATTGGCGGTGGCAGGGAACCCGAGAACCCTCATGGGCCGGGGCCTGGGGTTTGCTATACTGTAATGCAGAACGGTGCCTGCGTGCCGAGTTCGGGGATGTTCCCCAGGTGACAAGAGAGGGAGGGAGAGGGAGAAAGGCCGCGATCCCGAAGATTCGAGAACGCGCAAATGAGGACCGGGAGAAGCGTAGATGCCGGTGTGTTGGCGTCGAGCGTCGGCGTGTTGACGTGATGAGGCGGCG
>Ga0307509_10004849_pt1 | contig 19088 bp, 22 predicted proteins | sample 10_EM_MG_FD_202245 | JGI IMG/M metagenome (GOLD analysis project Ga0307509, IMG submission 202245) | Populus trichocarpa ectomycorrhiza microbial communities from riparian zone in the Pacific Northwest, United States - 10_EM | ecosystem: Host-associated > Plants > Roots > Unclassified | place...
AAAATAGCGCAAACTTTGGACTTAACTATCACGTGATATTTCCCTATATAGATGCATTTGATACATATATAGTAACTCGTGCCTGAAACACAAAACCTTGCACATCTCACTCAATTTTCATCCTATTCACTTAAAAGCTTCAGAAATCAATTTCCCAGCCTAATTTACATCCAAAATCGACCTCGTGTATTTTTCTCTGATCCCAGCACCCCCTTGTGAATAAGTACATCCTGAACTGTAAAATAAAACTCTAAATGTTTCCAGCACATCGGAATAGATCTGTGATTGGCCATGGACGACTTTCCTTAACGATCTAGTGGAACGCAACACTTTTTTGTAGTCATATTTTTCAATGAGGTACATAAACAGCTCCGGCAAGTTTATAACTGGAATTCAAGCACTTTAGAATATCCTTTATGGATGTCCCTGACATTCGGCATTGAGTCACGTCATTCCAGACATATAATTTATACCTGGAGCGCTGTCTAAATGTTAAGGAAAGTCACCCAATGACCGATCTATGTATCGAGAGAGACCAGGGTCGCTGTTCACTGCCTCGATTTGAGAATCATCACTTGCCTCGCGTCCTCGACCTGTTCGATCCATTCCACGCGAGCGACGATGACTTTCCGGTGATTATTGCTGAAGGTCTTTAACTCGCGTGGTTGACATCTGGGGATACCTACGAAGAGAGCTTCAATTGAATGACGGGCCGCCGCGGGGCCCGGGGACAGATAAATACAAGAAATGGAAATCGTCTTATTTCTTGATCAGTTCTTAACGGGCGTACGTTATGGCGCCAGGTGGGGCATACTTACAGAAAGGTACTGGGTAAGTGTATCGGTCCTACTTAGGGTCTTTTGCATTCTGATTCAGACCCGTTTGACAATTGATGAGCGTCGTTGTGAAATAGACTTATTAAATCAACTAAATGACGGCCTTCGAATGGAAGCATGGTTTTATCCCGAGTAGCCAGAGTTACGTATGCGTAGGGGAAAAAGTTGGGAATAGATATTAGAAATGGAAAGTGTAAAATTTGGAGGACAAATATCAAGAGAAGACGAATCATTCGGTACCAGTATGTTTGTCTAATCCCCAAGAAAGATGAAATGTGAAATGAATGTATACAGGACCATTGAACACAGATGAAGCTGCCTCACGGGGAATGCTTATCCTCAACAGACCTCCATCTCAAGTTGGATTCGTAGAAATCGAGCATCTAAAATTTTTTAGGGATTGCAAATAGAAGTAAAGGATTCCAGACTCACTTTGGCGGGGAAGCGTTGGTTACAAACCTTCGAGGGAGCCATGACCGCTTCCCCGGATTGCCTGAAAATCCAATTAGAAATGGTGCATTTGGGAGAAGTAAAAGGCTTACAAGGTGAAATACACGATTAAATTGTTATCATCCCCCCGTTCAACTGTATCGACAGATTTGACCAACCCATCCCATTCATTCATATGCAGATAGGACTCCATAGTACCGATCATTTTCGCTTCTGGTTCGGGTGTTGCTGTCTTCGTTTTGGTCACCTTTGAAGCCTTTCTCGCCTTTTTGGGGGCTCGAGTCGCGGAAATCTCATCGACGTCCATTTCGTCTGACTCTACAAACGTTTTCGTGGAGGGTTTGCGTCCTCGCTTTTTGGTTGACGTGTTTCCAGCGTCAGAGCTATCCTCTGCAGCTACCGATTTCCGGGGCTTTTTGGGAGATTTCTTGTCGAGTGATTTTCGAGCGGCAACTTTTTTCTTCGGATTTTTTGCCCAGTATTCCTCAACAAGATCACCAGCATTACTAATAGTTAAGTTAGGCAGGAAGATGCGTAAAGAACTAGGTGACACGTACAGGGCATCTTGCTCATCGACCCAACTATTCTCCTCACTGCCATAACCCTTCCATTTCACAAAATAGCCCATGCGTCCCTAAGCCATGACAAATAACGCGTTGTTAGAGTGTAAGATGGGTAATTCACTCGAAACCATACATACATCTGGGAAATAACCGCGTTTCGCGTCAAGAACTTGCTCAATCTCATATTCTGTGACTTCTGCCTCCTCTTCTGATTCAGGGTCCCCTTGGACAGGTTTCCCTTTGGTTGTCGACGCCGCTTTCACGGGTTCTTCACTATCTGAGACAGAATTGACGCCAGCCATTGATGTTAGGCCCAGAAGAAGGAGCGTTGAAAGCGCGAGGTGCCAAGTCTGAACCGTGCGAACAATGTTTGGTCAACGCAAATAAAGTTTACGAAATGTGCATTGATTCTCGAAGGGCCCTCAGAACTGACAGAAACAACTTGGCATTAAGATTTTATTTTTTTGTGGGAAGTCACAGACAACTTGTGCTGCCAAACCGTACAATTCGTACATCAAAGTAGAAGGAATGTAATATAGACAACAGCAATTCAGCAAACTCTAGAACGCAATCATCTCCGTCGACTGGGGCTTGCACTTCGGCCTCGTGCGGGTCTGCCCTTTTTAGGTCCAGAAGGAGGTGGTCGAACGAAGGCATAGTCACATTGGATGACCTGCTCAAGTAAAGCGGTCCCCGACGCTCCATCGATGGCCGCCTGAGCCTCTGTCATAGTCTCGTACTCGACCAATGCATAACCCTGGAAGAGGAGGTGAGAAGATGAAAAAGGAAGCCCAAGCAAACTTTCGTCGGTCAGGATACTACACGACGTACCTTCACATAACCGGTGCGGCGGTCAAGGTTCAAATGCAAATTCTTGATCTCTCCGAACTCTCCAAACTTGTCTTGAACATCCTCTTCTGTCGCCTCTTCGTGTACGTTTGTGACCAGGACAATCCATCCTTCTACGGCTAGTTCAATCTTTCAGTATGAAAACAAGGAGCGAAAGTCCAAAACGTACAACGCGCTGCTCGAGCGTCTGAATCCTTTGTGGATTCAACGCGATCATAAGTTGCTTCTGATGACACAGGCACTTCCTTTGGTCCTGCATGGGTTGTTCATAGGTTAACTGCTCAAACTAAATACGAATATCATACCTCCTCCATTTTTGAAACCTCTGCCCCTTCTTCTCACAGCCCCACCACCCGAGGCGACTTCAGAACATACAAAGTTAACTCAAAACCAGTTTAGTACAAGTTCGACTTACTCTCGTCAATGTTCATCTCATCGTCGGACATCTTGAATTAATTCCTCTGTGTGGTCTGGTCAAAGGGAGGCTCAGTCGTGACGACTGTCACAGGAACAATATATGTGTGCCGTCCGGCCGAAAGCCACCTTCGGAGGTCGAAACGTGACCATGTTACGAAGCCATAGCTTGCAAATTTCTGTGGGCAGTTATTTTTCCAGGGTGACAAAAAAAAAACGGCTATACAGTACATACGTTTTCCATGCCAATATTTATGATGCAAATTCCTTGACTTGAAGTGTTGCCATGGAAATCACAAATCCCTTCGCAAAATTTGTAGGTTTTAAATTGTCACCGCATCATGTGACTATTTTGGCAGGACAAAGGACTGTACAGATAAATTCTTTCTCGTGTGTCCAGTGTCCATGACCATATCTACTTACGCATAAAAGCAGGCGCCGTCTTGATCCCGATGTTGATATTTTCTATTCCATTGAGCTTACTTCACCGCCCATGGCTATCAGTGGTGCCTTGATTCCTGAACCTGTTTTGTCCTTGATCTCGTTGGATCGATCGCCGGGAATCGCAGATTCACTCATCAGTATGTAGTTTCATGGCATTCACACACTCCTAGGACGGACCGACCTAAAATCAAGCCTGGAACTATTAAAGGCGTGGTGTTCGATGAAGCCACTTACCGACTCTGCTACGTCACCTCTATTTTCAATTTCTTCCCGACATGCACCCCGTACCACTCATCAACCATCCATGTACCCTATGCTGCCGACCCACGTCGATGTGGTGTAGTCGCTGTCAGAGTGCCTGGTATTGTTCCCCAGAACATATCCACAGTGTCAGTGTAGCTCTCTGCACCTCCATTTCTTCTCTGACCTGGAAGCATCTCTCAGGATTGGCCCCGACACCGGCGCGAGTGTATCCCCGCCCAAAGTTCTCCAAGTTCTTATAATGTCAACATGATTGCAACCCCACCTCCTGCAGAACCACAATTCGTTACCGTCTCCGCAATTGTATTTCCTCCCGAAGATGGTAAGTCGCGTTTTGTCTCTGCTACATTTGTCTTGAACTCACAATAAATGTACAGAACGTCCAAAAATCGTCAACGTTAGTTGTCGACCTTCGCCGAAAGCTTCCCAAGGATTATGCCCTGTACCAATTCTTGACTCCCACTTCGACGGTAATGAAGTACAACATTTAGTCCTTACAGAAGGACTGAATGGTGAACCGCTTCGGTTCCCTCTTCACCTCTGGTATGCGCCGCAACTACTTCAAAAAGGTTCTCCTGTCAACCGAGCCATTTTTCACATAACGTCTGGAGCTGCTGAAAAAGCTTGGTGTGGACCCGTTGTCGTACTCAAATTCAACGGTTCTCGGCGGCAAGGCTATTCAGATGCTGGCTCGAACGATCTCCCTGCTCTATCTGCCTACTTCCTCGCTTACAAATGAGTAGACGCCCCGGCCCCGTAAGTTCGCCTACCAAACGGATCAACAACTCGACGCTTATCAACTTTAACGTGGGACAGGGACGACTATCATGTCAGAAAGGTCATCCACTCATCTCGGCCAGATATTCACTTATCCGTCGTCCCACACTTTATAACTGTATTCGAATTGTAGCATATTGTTGTCTATCTGCGCGGTCGCGCGAAGTCTAGTCTCATCATCATTGATGTTACATGGAATATAGAAAATCCTTTTTTCCAGCCTGTTGTCAACGTTTTCACTTCCAGTAGCCTCTGAACAATTTGATATCCGAGATCTAGGAAAGGAACGGTTGCAGGCTGTGTGTTGACTTGATCGACCCAAAATAGAGACGCAATCAGTCCCTGATCAACGATTCTTGGGCTGATTGATCATGGTGCTTGATGTGGAAGTAATAATACTGTACCTGCAAGCTTTTTAGATCACAGGAACCTTGCGAGGTGTCTAGTTCTCCATAATAACATTATAACATATTATGTATATGTGGAAACTTGACCCAGTAAGTAAGTATGTTCCGACCTGTATACATCCGGGTCAGCTGAACAGTTATGTAAATTTCCAAACGTTTAGCATCTCTCCTGAGCAAGTCCTCGTCGATCTTATCATTGACCAATCCAAAGTAAAATTTGCTATGATTACTGACCTTGTGTATGTGCTCATGAACCAAAAATTTGCCAAAAATCTATTTCGCTCTGCTCATATATACATACAACCCTAACCTGAGAATTACATAACAGAAGTTACATAACCGCGATTGTAGTGTATCTCACTGGCAACCATGATCTCTTTCACCTCATTTCCTCTCAAATTCGAAGACCCAGACCATGCCAGTACAAGACACCACCCGAATGTCAAAGGAGACCTCATGGATCTTGACGATTTTCAGGGATCAAAATTGACCTGCCCAGGAGAATCCTTGACATCCTCACACGCTTACATGCGGTATGGACCTATGATCCCCGTTGAGACTATTCCATATAACTAAGAGGTGAGATAGTGGACACGGGACCTATGTGGATAACGAGGAGGTTATTGCATCTGTAGCAGGAACCATCGAACGCGTGAACAAGCTTGTGACTGTTCGGGCGATTCGAAGTCGGTGAGCATAGAGTTCCCGACCGTCTCTGCAACCTCATGTTGAGTGGTATGTCAAAGATATAACCCAGAAGTGGGAGATCTAGTTGTTGGGCGGATAACGGAAGTGCAACCTCGCAGATGGAAAGTCGATGCCAATTCGAGGCAAGATGCTGTCCTTATGTTATCGTCCGTGAATTTACCCGGCGGTGTGCAGGTAGGCGCAAATCCACCTTCATCATTCCAAAACTGGCCTGATTGTCAACTAGCGTCGGAAATTGGAAAGTGATGAACTGCAGATGCGAGGGTTTTTTGAAGAAGGGGACCTATTGGTCGCTGAAGTCCAAGCATTCTTTTCCGATGGTGCCATGTCGCTTCACACACGATCACTCAAATATGGAAAGGCAAGTAAGAATTATTACATCCCCAGGCATTATTAAATTTTGGATAGCTACGAAACGGACAACTAGTGATGGTTCCACCCATTCTGGTGCGACGGCTGAAATCCCATTTCCTCACGTTGCCGTGTGGCGTTGACCTTATCCTTGGCCTTAACGGTTATATATGGGTAAGTAAACATGTTAAAGAAAATGAACAGGAAGGAGAAGAGGGTTTTGATGCTGAGGCGGTGTATTCAAACGTAAATGATGTGCGTGCTTTTTCGCTTTTAACCCTCGAGTCTCAATTCCTCAACTCGAACGTCAGGACGTCGACGACTCGACAAGAACCGCGATAGCACGCGTCACCCACATAATCCATGTATTGACCTCTCATTTTGTACCATTGACGGACGCGTTGCTCCTTGAGGCATATGAATGGACTGTAGAGCAGGAGACTTCTGTGAAAGATCTCCTCCAGCAGGACTTCGGTGATGCGCTGGTGGCATCGATAGTTTCCAACCATTGAATTTGAATCTGTAAATTTGATATTTTGTCAAAAAAATAATCCTTGGTTGGTCAGAAAAAGGACCTTGCTTGGTAGATAAATTGATCATTCTTCCTCCCCCTCGCTTTCTTCCTCATCTTCCTCATCCTCGTCCTCGTCATCTTCGTTGTTTTCATCGTTTTCATCATCATCTTCGTCTTCGTCGTCATCCTGGCCTTGTTGCATTTGAGGGACTTGTTGTTGATGATGCTGTCCTTGTGGATTGTTGTTTGCCGCGCCACTGGCCATCTTCCGTGCTTGCATCGCTCTTTTGGCTTCTTCTTTATCTTCATCGATTGGAAGCAACTCATCAAGAGCAAGGTCTCGCCATCGAATTGAACCATTTACTCCTCCCCCACCATAACCCATATCCTCGAATAAAGCACGAGATGCGGGGTCATTTTTAGGTTGGGGTTTGGATGCAGGATGTTTTAAACTCGTAGGGTTTCCGTACGGATAGGAAGGATGTACTTGAGATGGCAAAACTTTTAAAACTATGTTAGCATTAGTCGCAATATTTGGTAAACCTTCCCCACTGTCTGATTCATCTGGGTTCGGTGGGATCAAGTGCTCTGGAATGTCGAGTTCTGTTCAATGATGATAAATAATGAGGGAAGACACATCAATATTATGGGGTACCATCGTCGGATAGTTCACCATTGATATACTCGGCAGTATCGACAGTATCCAAGACGAGAAGATCCTGGCGGGTCATGTGCAGATAGCAATAAGTGAGGTCCTGCGAATGTGAAAAGGGGGTAAGCAACCAGAAATATGTGTGTATCTTGTCCTACTAGCCGTCATATCGTTAGATGTTTTATGATGGAATTGAGTTCAAGTCTTTGAGAGCTGACGTAATTTCAAGCTGAAAGTAATCTGCCTTACATAAGCATCTCTCTCTGGCCTGAATGTATTTTCTTTGCATACCTGAGAGGATCCGAAGACTCTTGTTCAGTCGGGACAGCTTTTTTCTCTTAGTGTTCTTGCACCTGCACTTATGGATGACAGCCATCTCCATGGCTAGTATGGCGTAGGCCGCTGACAGGAGTTCTATAATGCGATCTGACCAACTTCCGAATCTTCACCTCCAGAGTCCGATTGGACCTTCATGGACGTATTGCTTTGCAGAGTGGGAGCTGTCATGCAAGCTGACCCCATGAATATTTCTCACCCTCGGTTAAGGCTGCGTTCACCTGAAAACCTGCGTGGCAGCTGGCCTTGAGATAGACTTTACTAGACATTTCAACGGCCAAGCAAATGCTTTAACGCCTCAGAGTTGATGTGCGAGCATCAAATTGGGCCCCTTTCTCCGACAGACCTTGGGCACACACCCTTTATCATCTCAATCGTACGCCATGTGCGCTGAGTGCGATGATGATATCTTCTCCTCAAACTTTCACACCACACGCTTGGATTTTATCATCTCTATCCAGAGAAAGGGAGATACTGGTAAATTTGCTCTTGTTCGCTCCACCATCTCTTTGTAGCGTAGCCAACAGTCAACGGGTTTCCACATAAACCGGGGTCATGCAGAAATGATAGATAAAATGCGACGTCCTTGTGTAACAATATCTTAAGCACGCATGGGTTTGTTGGGATGGAATTTAAACATGTCGTGTTCAAATACATAGTACAGACGTTGGAACCACTCACGAATGAAATCAAGAAATATCATCTCAAACGAGATTTTGTAAGGCCAAGAAATTGGGTGTTCCCAGACCAGTGACCTAATTTGGGCGTCAGTTCAAAAAAAGGTAAGCATCTAGGATAGGAAATATACTCACTGGATCCCATCCTATACCAGCAGTGAACCCTAATCCAAGTGTCAGAAGGCTTTAGTTTCAGGTTACAACTTGAAATTGCCTTGCCTGTGGTTCCACATCCAGGATTCGAGCCAGATGTGATATCAGTAAAACCAGACTTTGCAGTGGAATAAATGAGAGGATTGATGAATCCCAGGGAGGTCTTATTCTTCGACAGACGGAAGTCGTTGAGAAGAGAGAATACGCCGGCGACAGTCTTTGCGTGGCATGAGCACCTTTGGATATCGGAAAAAAGAACCTAGGTCTTACAGGAGAGCTGGCACTCGTTCCAGCAACGTTTTCCGTCCTGCCACCGACAACCACTTGGAAATTCAGACCCTGTGCGGATACATCTGGGTATGCACGTCCGGTTTTGCTAAGAGGCCATGAGGTTGTATCTAGCAGGATATGATACTAGATACATACTTGAACAAACCATTGAATTTCGTTCCGAGCCCAGTGAGGAAGGTATTGACAGCGGTGGTCTGGTAGGACGGAGCAGCGAAGTATCGCGAGAAGCCTCCACCAGAGAAGCTGACAGCAGTCTCTGGGTTAATCCCCTTCGTACCACCAACAGCGGTGACAAATGGGCATCTGCGGCCAAGGTAAGAAAGTGGGTAGAGAGACCATCATGTTCCGCAATGAGATTACTCACGAAGCAGGGAAGGCAGGCTGGAAGAGAGTCTTCGAGGTGCCGTCGTTTGTCAGACAGTCGCCCCCGCCAACACTGAAATTCGGTCAACATAAATCCATGGTTGGAAGTCGAAAATATCTCACCCAAAGTCACCACTCGAGAAGAAGATGGTCGTGCCAAGGGAGCCAAGTGTCGCAAACATGTTACAGACTTTCGTAGCGTAGTCAAGAGGAACCTAAGATCCGGAGTTCTTGTCAGGCTAAAGATGGCGCCATTGGATCACTTACGGTTTGTTCGTCGTCCCCATAAGATGTGGTGAGGGTTTGGGGGATCGTACTTTGAGCCAGGAGGAAGGTAAGGAAATCCAGGTAAGGTTCGTTGGTGTTGGTGGGTGTCTGAGAGTCTGGGATAAAGGGGGGAGATCCACCGGTGCTAAGCGAGAAGATATTTCACAAGTCTTCCCGTACGCTATAGAAAAATAAATACCTATAGTATATGTTTGGAGTCGGGAATGAGATGCCAGTCGTGTACTGGATATCGAGATTGGCCTACAATTGATTTAAATGTTGGTAAATAATCTTTGAGTCATTCTGAAGTTTTTCCTTACCTCTACACCAGGATGTGACTGATCATTACCTCCTCCGTTGACAAGCACAGTAGTATATGAAGAGCCGACAGCGTCTGTGCGGAATTTCTGGAAGAATGTCTAATCAAATAGGATGGACACATCAAAATCCAAACGTTATTCCTTGAAGATGGGGCATACCTGTAGATCTGCCGTGTTCGCGAACTCTCCCAAATAACCGGCAACGCCCAGCTTGTTGACGTTGGTCGCGGCGGGCACATAGGTGGAGGTATTGTACAGATCTTTGAGACATGTGGGGGTGATGGTGGTCCTGCAGCTTGAAGGCACAGTAGCGTCGGATATGGGGACAAGAGAGGCTCCGGCATCATTATCGGGCCTGGGTTGGATGAAGCTCGTACTTCGCATGCTGCGAAGGGTACCGAAGTAAGTCGTTGGAGCAACGACGTCAATATGGGAATGGAGCTCCCGTGGAAGAGAGTAGCTGAGGGTTCGGACGACTTCTTCGCCGGAGGGACCGTGTTGATAGACATTGTACTTCGCGCCCAGCATCTTCTCGGCCTGTGCGACGGATACGCGAAGGGTGATCCAATCACCAGCGCGAAAGCGGTCAACGGTGCTTTCCGGCCCAATGCCGTGGAAATCGAGCCAGGCATTGACAGCGTCTGTTGAGTCTGCGTGAGGAGCATTGAAAGCTTCAACTTCCTCCTTGGTTAAATGTTGCGCGTATCTGGAGGTCCGTCTGAATGAACATGAATTTTTGGGAAGTTGCACGTATTCACCTCGAGTGGGTGGGATCACTAATCTCCATTAAGTTCGCTATGAGGTCCTCCATTCCATGCTGTCGCAAGCCAATCTTCAGCTGGAAAATATGCTTGGATGGGGCAGGTCCTTTGAGTTGCCAGCCACGCGGGGTTTCGACCCAGGAGTGTTTCTCAGCGACATCATCCCAGCGCTTAGTGAGTACATTGGAAGTACAGAGCTGGGCGAGACCCAAGAGTAAGAAGGACGTCCACAGCATCGAAAAAAGACTGTTCAAGGGAAAGAACCACAAGAATTCTAAGAGTCGCCAAGTATCAAATGGCGCGTTTATATAATCCAATCATGCCTTCTGCCTTCGAAGGAAAATTTCGAGAAACATTATCCTTATCTTCTCTGGTCGCATGGGCAAATCTGGGTGGTGCGAATGGGACACGATGATGTACAATATAGATCAGGGATGGTTGCAAGTAACCATTTGAGAAGCGAAGGGCAAAACCATATCAGCCTCCACGGAGCATGAGGCGAGTATTCGTTCGTGTGGTGTACAGGACTGAGTCTCACCACAGCCCATATTAACCGTGTCCATTTACTGCACTATTATTGGCCGAGCGCAAGTAATGCACAATACTAGTCTGCGTGGGCGTATGAGTGTATAATCAAGTTTGCTAACAATAGAACTCCACCATGTGCTCGTTACTAATAATTGCAAGGTAGCTGATTTTCTTCGTGCTTGCGCTCTAATGAACGAGATTTGAACGATATCATGTGTTTCCCGTGCCATGGATTCTGAGTTTCGGTCCGCATGACGATTAGGAAAGTAAAACGTGGTGCTGTTTACCCAGTATAGAGGCCCAAACCGGGAAATCCAGGAGCCGACGAGGGTATTTCGCACCACTTACAATATTTTGGGATGATCGGATAACTGCAGGCAAGATAGTATCACCAGGGACAGTCGTCGTACTTTTTAGCCATGGTTGACCTGCCTGACAACGGGCTTGATCAGGGTATCCGTTGGGTTTGGGCGAGAGGGCCTCAAATGGAGCCGCCCCACAAATGTCCGCCTGATACGACGCCCGTGAGCGAGCAAAGTTGTAGGCCAGGAACACAGACGTATATCATTATGCGCAGTATAATCATTGTTGGTTGAGCAGCGGTATGGAAGGAAGGATATCATCGGCGTTTTACTGACGTCCTTCTAGTATGATTATAAGGAACATCTCTTCCGCAGGCATGCCCCTCCACAACAATTGTTGACAGGAGTGGATTGAGAATTCTGTTGCAGTGAACCTACTTCAATTTGAAAATGTCGACGTGCTCACGAAAATTGAAACACTTCAACCTCTGGATATTTGATTACTGATTTAGTGAGATTCTGGCGCAAGAGATCATGCAATGATGCAATATTTAGAACGCCAAAGTATTGCCTGCTCACCCGAAATCATGGGAAAAATAGTATTCATAGTTGGAGGACCTTTCGCCATAATGTATGAGGTTTTTACTGGTCAAAATCAGACGCCGGGGTTCCATGATAATTTTTGGTGGATAAGAAGGAGGTGGCAGTGATTCCTAGCCACTATTCTCTAGTGGAAGCAAAGTGGAAGGGGCAAGGAAGGGGGCTCCACAAGTGTCTTGAAAAGGAAGTTGTTCACGTGTTACAAAAACAGGCGCGTGTTGACCAAGGCTCTGACCAACATTCTGAATAACGAGCAACCACCCTCGACGTCACCAACGACGAGCACCATATTTCTGTCGCTATAGCACCAGTTCTTAGCTGAACTGCTGTACCAATGCAAGAAGCAGAAGAACAAGGTGAGACACTTTCCCCCTTTGCTCCTCATCGCCCCGTTCCGCTCTTATCTTTCTTTTTCAGATACATGTCGGATATGTAGCGCCCCAGAGGAGCCCGATCAACCCCTCTTTCATCCATGCAAATGCTCGGGCACGATACGCTATATTCATCAAGATTGGTGTGCAGTACTACCCCTCCGTATGACTCGTCTAATCCTTGTTTCAGTCTTACGACCTGGCTTGCCCATAGCAAGAAGAAGACTTGCGATGTTTGCAAGCACCCATACGCATTTACGAAAGGTATGTTCATACCTGGTCAACTGATGACTACCTCGTTAATTCTTCTGTGGTGAAACAGTGTACGCGCCCAACATGCCATCCACTCTCCCCCCCGTCCTTCTTCTGAAACGACTGATGGAAACCATGCTATTGGGTCTACTCTTCGTGATGAGGGCAGTGGCTGTTGCTGCCATCTGGCTTGGCGTTCTACCTTGGGTGACTGTTTGGACGTGGAGAATGTATTTTTCAATGGGAGAAACAACGTCCGTTGTTCATCTTGCTTTCATTTCTTTCTGAACAAAATCTGAATTTGTTAAACAGTGCGTGGTGGATAAGTGACCGCCCAAGGCCTCCAACAACCGAAAGTGCCAGTGGCAGTTTCTTCTATACAAATATTGGTTTCGACGGAACTGTGCCACCTCCAAGCAGCTTTATCGCCAGGATTACCACTCACCCAGTTTGGCTGGCACTATCTGCTGACATCTTCACAGGCCAAATCATCGCATCCCTGATTGTCCTTACATTTGTCGCCGTATTCCTTCTTCGTGAATGGATTGCTCAAAATGCTCGCCCAGGCGTTTTTGAGGAAGAGGAAGTTGTACCACCAGCAGACCCACCTGCAGCACAACCCCCGGAACCACAACCACAAATCATCGACGCGGATGACTTTCCTGAGCCAGATATGCTTGTTCAACGTCAGGCCGATGCAATGCAAGCAGTCAACGCTATCCAGAGACAAAACGTTGACCCTGACGTCGCTCTGAATCCTGATCGTTGGTTCCAAGACAATGACGAAGGTCCGAGAAGGAACATCAAGAAACAGAAGGCAAGAAAGGCCGATGACAGTGACGGTGACGGATGGCAAGTTGATCAGCGACGGAAGTTGCATGATAACCATGTGCAAGAGGTGGAGGATTTCAGGAGAAAGCAGTTTCATCGGCGGATCCATGTTGCAAAGGCAGTCGGAGCGCACCGACGAAATTTCTATCGTCCACAGAAGCCACATTTCCCGCCACCACAACGAAACGTCCCTGTAACAGCAGAAGGACAGCAAAAGTTCGACTTCACATTCAAGCCTGACCAACACGGAGAGTCTTTGTCTGAACCTCAAGCACCAAGTCATTCACATATCTCTAGTCCACCAACAAGTTCTAATATCCCATTCACATTTAATTCAGCCAATGACCCATCTCCCTTTCCCACCGTTGCCCTGCAACCACCCAGCAGAGATATCCCTTTTTCGCTTCGATCACTACAACCAGAATCGTCTACATCACCCAAATCATATCCAGTTCGACCGTCTCTACCTACTTATACACTAGATGGTTCGCGATCCGGATCTGAGTCTCCGTTCCCCTATTCCCCAGCGAAGACGCCATTGGAAACTCCAAGCCTAGCGACGTATCGTGCACCAGAAGAGCTTGGCTCTATTGCTGGTCCCTCTTCTCTGCCACCTGACTACTTTGAGCTGGAACGAATGGAACAAGAGGTGAAACATGAAACGGTTTACGGTGACCATCTTAATGATGATGATGATGAATGGGACAATGTTGATTCGGACGAGAATGTGGAGATAGAGGCGGAGCATGATAACTATTTCCGTGAGCATGGAGACGTGGACATCGAAGTTGAGCGCGAGCGATACTTGCGCGAGGTTGCTCGAGATGAAGATAGAGAAGGCCCACAACAAGAAAGAGTAAGAATCCAGGTTGCGGTCGACAGCGAATCGGAGGATGAGTCTGACGAAGGTGAGGGCGAAGAAATACACGATGATGGAGATCATGAGGATGAGGAAGACAATGCCCGTGATGTCGAGGAGGATGAAGAGGAGGAGGAGGAAGAGGAGGAAGAGGAAGACCCGCAAGTGTTGCCCGATGGCCAAGCTGGGCAAGGTGCTCAAGTTGCTGGCGAACCAGGACCCGCGGTTGGCATCAACGAAGAGGACCCTGGGCCTAATCTTGATCCGAATGACATGGCAGAAAACGTCGAAGATGATATGGATGGAGCCATGGAAGGTATGTGTACAATTTCCAGGACCGCTTTTCGGCTAACACAACACTGCTAGCCATTGGGATGAGAGGGCCTGTATATGCAGTTTTCCAAAACGTTTGTTTAATTTTAGGCAGTTAACTACCTGATTTTCTGACCGTTTACAACCTATAGGCGGCCTTAATGATCTTTGTCCTGGACATTGCTATCGGTCTTGGAGTCTGGATACCTTTTACCATTGGCAAGACAGCGGCTTTGCTATCAGTATGTAATTTTTTTTAATGATTTTTGTTTTTTTATTTATTTTAAAAAATGACCCCTTATCTTCCTTTAGTTGGACCCTCACCGGTTACTCCAGGTCATGCACCTACCCCTCCGCGCCACAAGAATTGTCACAGATCCATTTGTGGATTTTTTTGCTTTCCTCTTTGTCGAAGTCTTCCTTCCATGGCTTGCCAGCGCTGTACGAACTGTTTTCCAAGTTGTCCTATTTTTTGCCTTGTATTTCGTTCGTCTCTTGTTGGGTAAAGGTGTGGCGACTTGGATCTCAACCTCTTCTTCGAGAGTAGTAAGTGTTCATACCTCCCTTCGAATCACCTCTGACCGGATTCAGTATCAAAAATCCATTGATTTAGCCAGCAAACCACTGGCCGAGTTTGTCTCCCCATGGGTGAACCCGCCCAATGCGACGGAATATATTCTCCTAACTGAAGATACGGTAATATTTAGTACATCCTCGATTCCCGATTATCTCGGATTTACCGAGCCGTACTTTGAGCTCCTGGGGAAGGAGGTTAGGCTTACTGGGGTCAAATTGCAGGCAACATGGACTCAAATGGCGCTTGGTAGTGGCACCTCAAGCCGAGTCTTCGCTATCGGCCTTGGTTATGCCGTCGTGTCCCTCTTATTCTGCGTGTACCTGAATATTTTGACCGTTGGAAATGCACGAACTGCTGGACTCGCCGTGCGGAATGCCGTTCGACAACAACTACTTGTTCTTAAGGTTTGTCCTGGCCCTCTTATCTTTCCCTGACTTGTTCTCATCTGTCCTAGGTTGCTGCCTTCATCTTCATTGAATTGGTGACATTTCCGCTTGGATGTGGCATCGTTTTGGATTTGTCTACTGTGTGGCTATTCCCAGAGGCAAACCTACAGTCTCGCCTGGCATTCTTCTCACAAGCGCCCCTCACTGCTATGTTCTATCACTGGGTTGCTGGAACGATGTTTATGTGAGCTAATGTTTCCTATATTCTCTTTTCCGTTCTTATGGTTCGACCTCTGCAAGGTATTCCTTCGCCCTTCTTTTGTCTGGGTGCCGAAGTGTTATGCGCCCAGGAGCTATGTGGTTCATCAAAGATCCTCAAGACCAGAACTCACACCCCATTCGTGACATTCTCGATCGCCCAACTTTGACGCAGCTTCGCAAAATATGCGTTAGCGGACTGATGTATTCTTTTGTGGTCGTATGTGTGGTGGGCAGTGTCGCTGGGTTGTTGGTTGTGGGAAGTAAATCAATTATGCCATTTAGGTGGAAGAACCGGTATGAGTATCTTTCTTTCGACATTCACGTTCATTAAACGAACCCTTTATTTCAGTGAACCATTATCTAATGTGCCTGTGGATCTTCTTTTCCTTCACCTTGTCTTGCCTTATACCATGCATTATTTCCGTCCAAAGAAAGTTGTCAAAGACGTCGCCGCATCTGTGTGGAAGTTCCTCGCCACACGGCTTCGCCTTACTTCTTACTTTTTCGGAGGACGGCATCCTAGAGAGGAATTCTCACCCAAAAATTGGCGAGACAACTTCGTTCGAGAAGCAGTTCACGTGGTTGATGAGGGCGATATCGCAAACGGTTCCTTTCGGCGTGTACCAGCTGTCGACAATGTGGCTCTTCCCCGCGACATGCGTGCCACCGTTTCCGTCAATGCAGAAGGTGAACCTGTGGATGACGAAGCCAAAGAGTTGATGGAACTACAGAACGCAGAGGCAGAAAAAGCGAAGAGGAACGTCAAAGTCGACTTCATGATCGTCTACATCCCACCTCACTTCCGCTACCGTATCATATGCTTCATCGCTCTACTTTGGATGTTCGGTTCGGTCATGCTTGGCCTTTCCGTTGCCCTACCTATCACTTTGGGTCGAAGTTTCTTCAGATTATTTACTGCACGGGATATCCACGACGGGTACTCATTCATTGTTGGTTTCTACCTGGTATGGATGTGTTACATCATTGGAAAGGCCGTCGACCGTTTGGACAAACGCCGTCAACGGAGGAGTGGTGACGGGCCTCGGGCGAACCTCCATGTGCTCGTGCTCAAACGCGGTTTACTCTGGGTGGCCAAGACGATTTACATGGCCTTTTTCTTAGGGATAATTATTCCCATTCTACTGGCAGTGGTCATCGACTTGTATATTATCCTCCCTATCCGGTTAGAGTGGGACCCTGCGATGACCCCTCGTATCCGTGTTGTTGATGCGTGGGCACTTGGATTGCTTTACGCCAAAATCGCGATGTACGCCCATCGTATCGAACCTCCAAATCGCATTACGCGTGGTTTGCAACACGTGAGTCAACGTCCTCTTGTATTATCTATCTTGGCGTCTGGAGCTAAAATATTTGAAATGTGCGCAGATCATGACCCATGGGTGGACGCGCCCGGACCCTATTATGGCCACAAGGGAGGTGATTGTGCCTCTGGGAGGTGGTTTATTGGGCATGATTCTCCTCCCCGGTGCTATTTTCCGCACATTGCAGTACTTCTTCCCGAACCTCGTTCTTGACAATCGCTTTATCTGTGAGTCACTTCTTTCTTTTGACTCGTTCCACATGGACAGCTGACAATGAATCGTCCTCTTTCATGCACAGTTATGCACGTGTACCCTATGGTCTTTATCTCTGCAGCCACCGCCCATTCTGCGATCATTCTTTATGGTGTTCTGCGCTCATGGTCACAATCAATTCGCGACAAAGAATTCCTTGTCGAATTGAGGCTGAAAAACCACGACCCCGATGAAGTAGTAGAGCCGCCGAAAGAACGTCCGAGACGACGGCGGCTAATGCCACGAGATCCTGCTCAGAGGGCAGCATTCCGCGCAGCACAAGGAAGAGCCATTCGTCAGAGGCAGTTGCAGAATGCAAGGTTGCCGAATCAGAGGCTTGGCTGAGTGGAGAAGGGGGTGCTTACTGGAATAGAATGTTTAATCTTAATCCTGACTTGTAGATTAATATCTGATGCATTACATTTGTATTTACATTTACAAATTTTGGACTTTGCATTTTCTTGTCCCCTCATCTCTTGCCGTAGCTGGTGAGTCGTGTGCTCCGTCTTGCGATTATAGGGTCAGCACATTTGATGGCTAAGAACAAGGATTAGTCGGACAAAGGCACGGAGATGTGCACGGAGATGTTTCGTCGCTATTATCTTCGCCTCGTCTAACACTGCTGAGTATAGGTGACTTTCCCTCGTCCGCGGCTTACAGGCAACATAGATACCTACCAATTGTCAACGACTGCGCCGTAAGTCACTGAAATGAGATGGGTGACCTGCATAAAAACCTCATAGTAAAAGCACCCCAATGTTCTCAAAGAGTAATGAACAAGGGCCACATGTTTTGTCCAAGCAAAAGAAAATGAGATTATAAAAATACAATTTACAACAAATAGATAAAATAGAACAGTCTCAAGAATCCCAGACCCTAAGCTCCGAAACCGTAAAGTGTACGTCCTGATCGCTTGAGGGCGTAGACGACGTCGAGGGCTGTTACTGTCTTCCTCTTCGCGTGCTCTGTATATGTCACTGAGTCACGAATGACCTAGAGGCAGGGTGAATGTCAATAAATAGTGAAGAGCAAAGAGTGGCAGGGAATACTAACATTCTCAAGGAAGATCTTAAGAACACCACGAGTCTCTTCGTAGATAAGACCAGAGATACGCTTCACACCACCTCGACGAGCAAGACGCCGGATAGCGGGCTTTGTGATACCCTGAATGTTGTCGCGAAGGATTTTGCGATGACGCTTGGCTCCACCCTTTCCGAGTCCCTAAAGTAGATGCATGAGCAACGAAAAACAAAAACATAAAAAAGGAAACTACGCACCTTGCCGCCTTTTCCGCGTCCAGACATGATGATTTAGTGGTGAGGTGAGGGTTGGTGGTGGTAGTGGTTGTTGTGGTGATGAGGGCGGTGGAAGATGGGAGGTCACGGCTTCTCGGACTCGGTTATATAAGGGCGCACAGTGGCTGTGCTGTATTTCCTGTTTGTTGATAAACGAGGCGCGAATCATCACGTGGGCGACGCGCTCGCGTTTGTATATAAAGAACGCCGGATCCGGTGAATTGGTCCCTCATCCGCCTCTCACCTTTACCACCACCACCACCACTACTGCCACACTATCATCAATGGCCCGCACCAAGCAAACTGCTCGCAAGTCTACCGGTGGTAAAGCTCCCCGTAAACAACTCGCCGCCAAGTCTTCGGCTCGCAAGACCGCTGTATGTATTCTCAACTGTGTCTTTGGTAGCCTCTTTTCATTAGCTTTCTCTCTTTAGGCTGCTGCTGGTGGAGTGAAGAAGCCTCATCGTTTCAGGCCCGGAACTGTTGCTCTCCGTGAAATTCGTCGTTACCAGAAGTCGACTGAGCTTCTGATTCGCAAGCTCCCTT
>Ga0307509_10004850_pt1 | contig 19087 bp, 21 predicted proteins | sample 10_EM_MG_FD_202245 | JGI IMG/M metagenome (GOLD analysis project Ga0307509, IMG submission 202245) | Populus trichocarpa ectomycorrhiza microbial communities from riparian zone in the Pacific Northwest, United States - 10_EM | ecosystem: Host-associated > Plants > Roots > Unclassified | place...
CTTGTTCCGCGGTGATGTGGACAAACCGAAAGTCGTAGCCGCCCACTGTCTGCGGACGCACACGCCGCGTGCATGACACATAGATGGTAAAGTTTGGTTGGGTCACCATGCGGTGCAGTTCGAGCGCAGTACCGTGCGACAGGAAGTAGGACGCTGAGCCTGCGAGTTCGCGCGCGATCAGGTAAGGACTGCCGATGTGCTCGGTGGCGCGGCCGAGTTCGAAGGGCACGAGGTTGTACAGACCTGGCTTCAGTCGTGTCACCAACCCTCGTTGCTGGGCCTTGTGCACAAGGTTGCGGGCCGATGACGCCGACAGGCCGGTGATCGAGCCCACATCCGCCAAGGTGAACGTAGACCGGCGCAGTTCATTCAGCTCAGTGAAGAGCTGGGCTGCGCGGGGGCCTAGCGTCTTCGTCTGCGGATGATATTTTACGCTCAATGTGGTCCTCTAATAGAGACGAATTGTGCTTAAAACATAACATTAATGACATTTAGTGGCAAGTCCGTTTCCTCAAGGGGGACGACCTGAGCGTAAAATGTAACAGCGAAAACTCAAAGATGAAAGCTGCCATAGGCTGCATTAAAAGGGGGGTATCGATAACGGTCAGTGCCCACAATCCAGACCAATACATGGCCAGCCTGCGGCAGATCATTGCCCAGGGACGCAAGCGGATCGGCCTTCTGGTCGGAGCGGGCGCGCCGGCAAGTCCCTCCTGGCAGCGACAAACCGTTGATCCCTGCGGTAGCAGGCCTCACCGACATGGTGATGGAAGCGCTGAAATCTGACTACGGCAAGACCCTGGATGCCGTGCGAGCCGAACTCGAAACCCCAAACATCGAACCCATCCTGTCGCGGGTGCGCAGCTTGGCTGGAGTCATTGGCAAGACGAAGGTCCACGACAGCGACGGGGAAGGGTACAAGAAGTTGAGTGAGGCGATCTGCGAGCAGATCGGCATCATCGTCAACAAGCCCCTTTACGACGGTCCTTCACCGTATACCGAGTTCGTGACGTGGATCAGTGGCACGGGACGCGAGCACCCGGTGGAAATTTTCACCACCAACTATGATTTGCTGTTTGAGCAGGCGCTGGAGCGTACACGCGTTCCGTTCTTCGACGGCTTCAGCGGCGTCAGCGAGCCGTTCTTCGATCCTTCGTCCGTCGCGAGCAATGATCTGCCCGCGCGCTGGACGCGCTTGTGGAAGTTGCACGGCTCACTGGGCTGGGCCGCCAACGCACGAGGCGAGGTGATACGCACGGGGACGGCAGATGCGACCCACCTCGTATTCCCCGAACATCTGAAGTACGACCAGATCGGATCAGTGTTTGCCGTCAATCTGCGAGGTTCCGTGGCGGCAAGCTCCGAGTAACTCGTAGAACGTCGAGTAATTGGTTCGCTGCCGTGGCGAGCGCGCGGGCACACTGGCCGCTCCCATCGCATCAAGGAGGATTCCCCATGTTGATCTTTACTCGTCGCCCCGGCCAAACGATTCGTATTGGCGCCGACATCATCGTCCTGCTGCAGCGTGTGCAGGGCCAGGGGGTTCGCGTCGGGGTGATAGCACCCCCGCGCGTGCCTATCATGCGCGGTGAACTCTGCCCGGACAGAGCGCCGTTGCAGCAGCCACGAGAGCATTGAAGGCGCTAGGATCTTCGTCGTTTGCTAGGTGCCTGTCTCTGCGCGCTCGTGGCAGACGCCGTACTCATCAATGGCTTCTCAAGTGTACGGGGATCCTCGCTTGGGCGAGGATCCCCGCTGGGAGGCTCCAGTCTGGGTCGGCTTGCTTTCCATTGTTGAATCTCAGCTTCGTCCCACCCCACTGCCCGAGCACTGAGCTGCTGGCGTCTGGGAAACAGTCCGCGCGACTCGAGTTGATAGATGGTCGATTTGCACAGGCCGGTTCGGGTCTGCACCTGGGGCAAGCGAAGAAAGTTCGTGCAGGCCATGCTGCTGGTGCTGTCAGTCATCGCGGTTCTCCTCCAAAGCGGACCGTGTCGAAAAATGTCGAGTGAGTCGCAGAGGACGAGCTTGTGCGAGGCGCGCGAGGATGTCTGTATTGAGAATCGGGTGAGTTCGTACACAAACTTTGTGTGCAATTTCGGACCTGTCTTTCTCGGAGGAGAAACCTCATTAAGACATCAGATACTCAGGTGTATTGAAGGCTTAAGGGACATTCGCAGGCGCTGCGCCTAGTCCGATTCGCACAAGCAGGTATTTTTCAGTCGATATAGATTCAACGCAGGTGGGTCACGAGCTCTCCTGAGAGCAATTGAATCGCATGGATATGAAGATCCCGCAGACTCTCACGGTCGTCCGTCGCACAGCAGCTGAGCAAGCGTGTCCAGATGATCGGCTTGTCTTCCCAGCGTGGTCGCAGTCGAGCGTATTGGTGCTCCGCAATCTGATCGATCTGCGAGAACCGCAGCGATCGTATGATGTGAGCGCAATCAAGCGAGATGCCCATCGAGACCACCGCCGCATTCGGGTCGCTCCTGACCTGATGCCAGGCGAGCATCAAGAGTGCTCGCGTGAGCGCGATAGCCGGGCGCTTCGCAAAGAAATCGCGATGGCCGCGCGCCTGCCACCGGCAGCTCGCGTCGTTTTTCACGGCGCTCCACCACGCGCTATCGCAGAAGCCGAGGTCCAGCAGCAGGAACGGGGAGGCGGCGGCGCGATGCCGGGCCTCGGGTCGCATCGTGTGCAGCGCACCGCGAAGCACTTGGATCAACTCCGGCGCCGAGTTGGACGCGGTGCCGCCGGCCATTCGCGCGAGCAGATCAAGGCAGCGCTCGTTCAACTCATGCAGCGGCGGCCATCCCTGCGCAAGGGAATCTGCGTCCGTGATTGGCTTTGCGCCGCCATCGCGACGTTCTTTGACGTCAACCCTGCTCGGCATGCGTCCTCCTTGAGATGCCCAATCGCCCCACGCAGTGTGCGCGGCTTCATTGCCGAGTCGGGTAGAGGCGCAACGACAGCGAACAACTGGAGCAGGTAACAAGTCAATGCGTGTTTACGACGATCGATTCGCGCGCGATCAGCGCAAGCATGAACTCGCCGTGAGGCTGCTGCGATTGGAAGCTCGCAACCATACGGTGCAACGTTATACCGGTTTACGCGAAGCGCGCGTGCGTAGCCTATGGAAGGCGTACTGCGAGGGTGAGAATGAGAGCCCGGGCCCACGTCTGCGGGGACCGTCGCCGTACCGAGTGGACATCATCCTGCAACCGGCGGGGATGAAGGCGGAAGCCGCTGCATTGGTAGGCATCTGTCAGGCACTCGGCATCGTGCAGAAGGCAGAGCGATCGAGAAGCAGTTCGGCGCTTGATCTTACGATCGGTGAGCACCTGTGCGATGCCTACGAACTGTATCGCGAGACGGTGACGTCCCCGCGCATCAGTTTGGAGCAATTGCTGTGTCTGCTTGCGGCCGTACGGCAAGGCGAGGAGCTGGCGGTGGAGCGTTGTAGACACTGTGAAGCGTTCATTCTGATTGATCCGTTCGGACTAGCCGCGCGCGCGTGCGCGGCGTGCGCGGCGGACGGTTCAGTGCAAGCGCCGCACACGCGCGTCGCGGAATCCGCCGACGCATCGGATGAAGCGCAGCCCGCGCAAGCAAGCGATAGCCCTCTGAGCGGGATTCAGCAAACGCTGTTCTGAAGGAGGCGCGGGGAATCTTGAGTTTGGCGCACCGGAGTTTCTGCGCAAAGTCGCAAGATACTCCGATGGGAAGTCGGCAATGCACGTGCTTGAATGTCCGTGGGCACCAAGGAGAGGAGCGCAGACATGAAGAGCATCGTCTTTAGGGTTCACGGGGCACGCATCGGATTCGTGTTGGCGTCCCTTCTCGCATTCCCGCTGCTCGCCCATGCGCAGGCCCGGGACTCTCCGTTCGCCCGAGGGCTCGCCGGGTTTCAGACGGACCTTTATGCCTGGATGACGCCCATTGCGATCATCGCGGTGATGGTTGTCGGCATCCTCGCCTTCGCACAACGCATATCCGGCGCGATGTGTGCGGCGCTGATCGTGGGTATCGTTCTCGTATTCGGCGCACCCCAGCTCGTCGTATGGGTGCGTGACGTGTTCACGGTCTAGCTCCCATGAACGCGCGCAACCAAGGACTCATTGCGGAGGTGCTGTTCGTCGGCGCGACGCGCCCGCCTATGCGGTGGGGCGTTACCTTCTCGGCGCTGCTGCTGAACGCACTGTTCTCGCTTGAATTGTTCCTGCTGACACGGAACCTGCTGTGTTTGTTGATTGCACTGCCCATCCACGGCGTGTGTGTGCTGTTGTGCGCGCGTGATGCGCGGTTCTTCGATCTGATCGGGGTGTGGCTTAGAACGCGGCTTCCCGCCATCGTCTGCAACTTGCGGCACTGGCGGGCCAGCAGTTATTCGCCGCTGTCGGTCGAACTCCCCGATTGCCGTGGTCGTCGCAAATCTGCGTTGCGCACGCTGACGGTACCCGCCGTGACCGTCAGCGCAGTGAAACGGAGGACGCCATGGGTGGCTTGAGGTTTGCCGCGGCCCTGAATCGAGAGCTGCCGGCAGCGCAGCACATTCCGTATGCGGCGCACGTATCGCAGTGCGTCATCAAAACGGTGTTCGGTGACTACGTGCAGATCATCCGCTTGGGTGGGGCGAGCTTTGAGAGCGCGGATGACGAGCAGCTGAATGGCTGGCATGAGCGCCTGAACGTACTGTGGCGGAACCTCGCGACGCCGCAGCTGGCGCTGTGGACCCATGTGGTTCGCCGGCGCGAATTGATATCCGCGCCCGGTGTGGCTCACGGATTCGCAGGGGGCTTGAGCGAGAAATACTATCGCCGACTGTCGCGCGAGACGCTCATGGTGAATGAGCTCTACGTCGCAATCGTCTATCGGCAGGTGCAAGGTAAGGCGAGTGGCTGGCTGTCGAAGGCGGCGACCCAGGCGCAGCGAAACGGCGCGGCCATTGAAGTCGCCGATGCGCTGGATGCCTGTGAGAAGCTTGCGCAAACGCTGGAGGCGGCGTTGGCGCAATACGAACCCGAGCGGTTGAAGATCTACACCGACGAAGGCCGAATGTACTCAAGCGCGCTTGAGGTGCTGGGGCTATTGATCAACGGGGAGTTTCAGCGCGTGCCGTTGCCGCGTGCGCCGTTGAATCAGGTGCTCGCAACGACCCGCTTGTTGTTCGGCTATGAGGTTATCGAGTATCGGCAGCCGACCCGCACGCGGGTGGGTGCGGTGTTGGGCATCAAGGAGTACCCGACGCCGACGGTCGTGGGCATGCTCAATCGCCTCTTGACCGCGCCCTTTCCCTTCATCCTCACACAATCCTTCAGTTTTCTGAGCAAGGCGGCCGGGCAGGGGCTTTTGCAGCGTCAGTACAACCGAATGAGCAATGCGGGCGATCTCGCCATCTCCCAGGCGGAGGAGTTGAAAGATGCGCTTGATGCACTCGCCAGCAATGAGTTCGTCATGGGAGACCACCATCTGACGCTGCAGGTGCTGGCTGATGAAGAGAGGGAGTGCGTGGCGGGAGCCAGTGGGCGGCTGCGGCGGCTCAATGATCAGCTGGCGGTGGCGCGCGCGTTCCTGGCGGATACGGGAATGATCGTGGCGCGCGAGGATCTTGCGCTGGAGGCGGCATTCTGGGCGCAGTTGCCGGGTCACTTTCCGATGCGTCCGCGCAAGGCGCCCATTACCTCGCGCAACTTTGCGGCGCTGGCGCCCTTTCACAATTATCCCATGGGTCGCGCGCACGGCAATCATTGGGGAGATGCGCTTGCGGTGCTGATGACGAGTGCAAGCTCGCCTTACTACTTCTCTTTGCATGCAAGCGATCCGGCGAGTCCGGATGGAGGCAGTCGCAAGGACACGGGACACACCCTGATTTGTGGACCGACTGGATCGGGCAAGACGGTGTTGATCGGGTTTCTGGTGAGCCTGCTCACGCAGCGCGGCGCGACCCAGGTGCTCTTCGATAAAGACCACGGACTCGAGATCCTGACGCGTGCCTTGGGCGGCACATACCTGCCACTTAAGAATGGTCGGCCGACGGGTTTCAATCCGCTGCAGCTGCCGGCGGATCCGAACAACATCGAGTTCATGAAAGCGTGGCTGCGCACGCTGATTCGGCGCACACCGACCGAGTCGATTTCGGTCCGCGATGACAAGGAGTTGGAGCAGGCATTGCGCGGCGTGCTGTCGTTGGACGCGCCCGCCCGGCGGTTGTCGCGACTGATCGAATTCACCGACGCGACGTCGCCCGAAGGCGTGTATGCGCGGCTGTCGCCCTGGTGCGAGGTGACGGCGGGCGCCTATGCCTGGGCGTTCGATAATCCGACGGATTCGGTGGTATCCACCCTGGCAGCGCAGACATTGGTCGGGTTCGATGTCACCGACTTTCTCGACAACGAACGCGTGCGCGGGCCCATCACCGTTTATCTGTTCCACCTGGTTCGACAACTGCTCGACGGTCGGCGGCTGGTGTGCTGGATGGACGAGTTCTGGCGCTTGCTCGGGGATCCTGCGTTCGAGACCTTCGCCAAGGATGGACCGAAGACCTGGCGCAAGCTCAATGGTGTGATGTGCCTCGCCACGCAAAGCGTGAGCGACGTCCTGCAAAGTGATATCAGCCGCACGATCGTCGAGCAGACCCCGACCAAGATCTTCTTTCCGAATGCCGATGCAGTGGCGCAGGACTACATCGAGGGCCTCGGGTTGACGCAGCGCGAGTTCGGACTGATCAAGCAGGAGCTGCAGCCCGGATCGCGTCGCTTCGTTGTCCGACAAGGCCACCAAAGCGTCGTGTGCGAGCTCGACTTGAGTGGATTCGATGAGGAGATCAAGGTGATCTCGGGGCGTGCGTCCGAGGTCGAGCGGATGCATCGCCTCATGGAAGCGAGGGGGAGCGAACCCGACCAGTGGTTGCCGATGTTTCAGGCAGGGATCGCATGAAGTACGACTGACCGTTTTAGGCACGGAGAGCACAATGAGCGGAATGCGGCTTTGGAAAATCGCATTGGGGTTCGCGGTACTGGCTTCCTCACCTGCAGTCCATGCGCAGTGGGCGGTGGTGGATGTGGGGGCCATCACGCAGCTGGTGCAGCAGGTGAGGACCATGCAGGAGCAGCTGGCGACCGCCCGCAATCTGCTACGTCAGTCGGAGGCAACGTTGGATGCCATGCGCGGCGGACGGGGCATGGATCAGCTGCTCGGCGGCGTGGCCCGCAACTACCTGCCGGCGGATTGGCTGGAGCTGGAGGCCGCGATTCGCAATCCCGGCGGGGGGTCTGGGGCGTTGGGAGCGCAGATTCAGGCGCTGATGAACGCAAATGCCGTGCTCACAATGGAGCAGCTTGCGACGCTCTCGCCGGCGGAGCGGGTGAATGTCATGGCTGCACGCGAATCCGCCGCGCTGCTTCGAGCGATGACGCGAGAGGCGCTGCGCACGACCAGCGGCCGGTTCGCATCGATTCAACAGCTCATTGGTGCAATTTCAGGGGCACAGGATCAGAAGGCAATCCTTGATCTTCAGGCCAGAATTGCGGCAGAGCAAGGAATGCTCGAGAACGAGCAAACCAAGTTGACGGTGCTCTATCAGGCAGCCCAGGCCGAAGAGTGGGCACGAGTGCAGCGCGAGCGTGAACAGGCGATTGCAGATGTCGGATCAATGCGGCGATTACCCCCGATGGGACTTCGCTAGAACTGCAGTAGGAGAGAGTGATGGAACTTGCACGAAAAGTGGTTGGCGGCATCGCGGTAAGCCTGATGCTGTCTGCATGCGGTCCAGGCGCGATGGAGCCGGCGCCAACGGTCGAGTACTACAGAGCGCATGCGGACGAGCGGGAAGCGCAGATGAAGGTTTGCGCAAATGATCCTGGAACCGCGGCGGGCAATGCTGCATGCACCAATGCATTGGAAGCGACCCAATTGGAGAAAAATGACAATCTTCGAGGGCTGCCGCCGATGGGATTGCCGAGCGAAAAAGCCAATTGAGGTAAGAAAGCGTCAGTAGCTTCTGATCGGAAATGTCATTGCATTCGGCAAAGGAACGCCATGGGATTCTTCGCAGAATTTAGTGCTTGGTTGACTACTCTGCTAGCGACCTACATCAGCACGAATACTTCGCGCATTGCTTCAGCGCTCGAGCCCGCAATTGTGACCCTCGGCGTCATCTACGTCGTCGTGTGGGGATACCTGCAACTCACAGGAAAAATCGAAGAGCCAATCACCGTCGGATTCAGAAAGATTGCGATCCTTGCATTAGTTCTTGGCGCCGCGCTGCAGCTATGGCTTTACAACGATGTCATCGTTGAAACGTTCTTTAACGCGCCGTCGCAACTAGCTGCAATAGTCGTCGGAGCCTACGACCCAGTTAGTACCGTTGACCAAATCATATTCTCTGGTGGGGACGCGGCTGCATTGCTTATGCAGAAGGGCAGTGTATTCGGCGGAAATATTTCTTACTACCTTGCTGGATTCTGTGTCTACATCATAGTTGGCTTCACGGCGATCTATACCATTTTCCTCTTGTCCCTATCCAGGGTCGCCCTCTCAGTTCTTCTTGCGATTGGTCCGTTCTTCATTGCATTGCTTCTCTTCGATACGACGAAGCGGTTCTTTGAAGCTTGGATAGCTCAGCTCGCCAATTACGCCTTCATCACCATTTTAACCGTCATGGTGGCGGCGTTCATGATGACGTTGATCGGCGCTTCAGCGGAGCAGGCGGCAAGCGCTGGGGGCGGGATCGAGATTGCTCATGCGGTGCGTGTGTGCATGGCGGCCGGTCTGACCTTCCTCGTCATGCGGCAGGTCATGCCCATGGCCGCCGGGCTGGCAAGTGGTCTTGCGTTGAGTTCATTCGGCGCGATCAGTAACGGGTTTGCGTGGGCGTTTCGGGGCGGCACGCGTTCGATGAGCCAGTTCACGAGGGGCGCAGTGTTTGATCGCGAGTCCACGCGCTGGGACAGCCTGAGTCGAAAGAGTGGATATCTCGTCGGGCGCGGCGTGGCGCAAGGATGGCGGCACCTTGCGGGAGCTCGGCATAACTCAGTGAGGGCGCGATGAGCACGCGGCGCGTTACATGGGGAGCATTTGCCGCACTTGCAGTACTTGCCAGCTGGGCCGTGATGTCGGGGTGTGCGTCGCATGCGAAACGCGTCGACTGCGAGGCGAAGCTGGTGCCCATCAATATGCCGGCGTCGTCTGCGGCTGTGCGTGACGCAGCGAGTGGCGCCGAGCAGAGAGCGAAACCATGAGCACCGATCCGCTGGTGGCGCAGTATCTGGCTGAGGCGGCATCGTGGGATGCGGATCGTGTAGCGCAGACCGAGCGCAGCGCGAGGCGTGCATGGCTGGTGGCCGGTGCGGGGTGGATGTGCACGGGCCTCGTGGCTGTGGCGCTCATGATGCTGATGCCGTTAAAGCGCGTGGATCCCTTTCTCATTCGCGTGAACGACACGACGGGCGTGGTGGACGTGGTGCCGGTGTATGCCGGGGAAGCGGCGCTGCCGCAGGCCATTGCACGCTACTTCCTGACGCACTACGTCACGGTGTGTCAGCGCTTCAACTTCGCCACGGCTGAGAGTGACTATGAAGAATGCGGTGCATTCCACACCGCGCAGCGCAACCAGGCCTGGTCCGCCCTCTGGGCTCAAACCAACCCGTTGTCGCCGTTGAACCTCTACAAGAACGGCGCCACGGTGCGGGTGCAGGTGGCGTCGGTGAGCTTCTTTACGCGTGCGAGCGGCATCGCGGATCTGGCGCAGGTTCGCTACCTGAAAGCCGAGCGCAGTGGCGATGGCGCGGCCGAGACGGTGAGCCATTGGATTGCGACGTTGCAGTACGCGCAGACGATGCCGTCCGCGGATCCGCAGACACGGCGCTGGAATCCGCTTGGATTCAAGATTGTCGATTTCCGGCCCGAGCCTGAGATCGAGGCGAGCGTTCAAAGTGTTGCGACGGTCAGCGCCGCCGACGCGCGACCTGCAGCGGGGGCGCAGTGATGAGTGTGGAAGCTGTGCGTGTGATGGCGTTGGGTAGCGCGTTGGCCCTGGTCCTGCTGGGTACTACCCAACGCGCGCTCGGCGACTCTGCGGACGAAAGGCAGGGCGATCAACGGGTGCGCACGATGCTCTACGACGCGGATCGGGTCTATCGGCTTCAAGCCGTGGTGGGTTACCAGATCGAGCTTGAATTCGAATCCGGTGAGTTCGTGACCGGCCACGGCGCTGGGGATCTGGAGGGTATTAACCTTGCGAGCTTCGAGAACCACGCTTATCTGAAGCCCAAGGCGGCCAATGTTGCGACCAATCTTACGATTGCGACCAACCGGCGCAGCTACCGGTTTGACTACGTGGTGCGCGGCAGCCGTCCCGATCGGACTGAAGGTGAGCTGATCTATCTGCTTCGCTTTTCATATCCGGCGAGTGTGTCTGGACCCACCGAACAGGCGTTGCTGGAGCAGCGACTCGCGCAGACCGATCCGTCGGCGAGGGTCAATATCGACTACTGGTACTGCGGCAGCAAGTCCATTCGACCGGTGGCGGCTTCCGATGATGGTGTGCACACGCGTTTGCGGTTCGACGCGCGAAGCGACTTACCTGCGTTGTTTGTTCGTGGGGAGGACGGATCCGAGTCGTTACTCAATTTCAGCATGGACAATGGCGATGTGATCGTACATCGGGTGGCGCGCAGGCTGATCCTGCGCCGGGGCGGTCTGACCGGGTGCGTCGTGAACCAGGGATTTGTGGGGGGCACTCAGCGTCTTGAGTCGGGCACCGTATCCCCTGAGGTGGTGCGAATGCCGATCGGAGTGCAGCCATGAGGCTGTTTGCACGCAAAGACGCTGCGCCGGCGGCGCAGGACGCCGACCGTCTGCAGCGCGCTGCCGCTTCCGAGCGCACGGCATCAGGCGCGGGCGCCGATGTTGGCATCGATGCAGTGGGCAATGCGGATCGCGATTCTGCTCACGTCGACGGCGAGCGCAGCATTGCATCGGTCAATCGAACGCGATCACTGCACTCCAGGATCAACAATCTGCTGGGCGCAGGACTCATGATCGCAGTGGGGGGCGGACTGCTTGTCTTCTATTACACCCATCTGCTTGAGCGGCCGGCGGCGGCTAAGCAGCGCAGCCAGTCTAAGGCACAGCAGCAGGCGCAGAGCGAGATGGCGTTGCCGCCGTTAGGCCCGATCGCGCCGCCGGCGGCGCAGTCCAACGTGACTGCAGACGGTGAACCACTGTATCCGCATAGCGTGTTTGAGCGCGTGTTGGGACCTGCACCCGAGCCACCGCCCTCGTCGATGTCACTGCAGCACTCGCCCGAGCAGTCATCCGCGGGGGATGCACCGGCTGCCCGGCCGGTGGATCGTCGGCTCGGCGGGGCGGTCTTTACCGTCGTGCGCGACTCCGGTGGCATGAGTGGGAATGCAGAGGGGGCGCAAGGCATGTCAACGGGGTTACCGGCGCAACTCGCACACGTACCTGACGCGGCGGCGTCCGTTTCATCAGGTGCAGGGGCTGAGTTCAGCGAGCACTTGCACGCGACGCCCACGGCCGCAGCACGTGCACAGGTGCTGCCGACGCGGCGGTTGCTGCTGCCCAAAGGCGCCTTCTTGGATTGCACCTTGGAAACTGCGATCGACTCGACGTTGCCGGGCATGACGACCTGCATTCTGGCGACCGATGTCTTCTCCGCCGATGGCACGGTGGTGTTGCTGGAGCGGGGAAGCAAGCTGGTGGGGGAGACGCGGGGTCAGGTGGCGCAGGGCGCCGCCCGGGTATTCGTCATCTGGACGGAAGCGCGCACGGCGGCCGGCATCGTCGTGCCGCTGGCCTCGCCGGGCACGGATGAGCTCGGGCGCGCGGGTCTGGCCGGCATCGTCGATCGGCACTTCTGGGATCGCTTCGGCGCGGCGATTCTGCTGTCGGTGATCGATGGCGCCGTGCAGGCGGCAACTCAGTCTTCAGACGGGGACACGGTGGTGGTGACACCGAGCGCGCCGTCCATCATGACCGAGGTGCTCAAGGGCACCGTGAATATCCCCCCCACGGTGCGCAAGCACCAAGGGGATCGCATCCAGGTGCTGGTCGCGCGGGATCTGGATTTCAGGAGCGTGTATGAGCTGCGCGTTGCAACCGGTCGATGAGGCGTGTGCGCCGTGCGCACCGACGGCGAGTGAGAGCTCGTCGCTAGACCTGACACTGCGTGCACTTCGTCCGCTGCTGGCCAACCCGCAGGTCACCGAGCTGTGCATCAACCGTCCGCTTGAGGTGTTCATTGAAACGCAAGCCGGCTGGCAGCGCGAAGCGCTGCCGTTCGCGGATTTCGACTGGTGCATGCGCTTTGCGAAGCTGATCGCGCATTCAACCCGCCAGAAGGTCGATGAAACTTCACCGCTGTTGTCAGCCTCCCTGCCGAGCGGTGAGCGCGTGCAGATCGTGCTGCCGCCGGCGACGACGCCGGGATGCGTCTCCATCACGCTGCGGCGCCCGTCGGCCGCCGTGTGGTCGATCGGCGAGCTTGCGGAACGCGGCGTCTTCGAACGCACGACGCGCTCAGGGACAGCGGTCGAACCCCAGGAACAGCAGCTGCTGGATTTGCTGTCGGCCGGGCGCTTCGAGACGTTCCTGCGCGAAGCGGTGCGCTTACGCAAAAACATTCTGGTATCGGGGCCGACGGGCTCCGGCAAGACGACGCTGACGAAAGCATTGATCCGGGAGATTCCGTCCGATGAGCGGCTGATCTGTATCGAGGATGCCAAGGAGCTGGTCCTCGACGGACACGCCAATCATGTGCGGCTGTACTACTCGAAGGACGATCAGGGCCTGGCGCGCGTCGCGCCCAAGCAGTTGCTCGAGTCCTGCATGCGCATGAAACCGGATCGCATCCTGCTCTCGGAGCTGCGTGCCGAGGAGGCCTTCGAGTACTTGCGCAATGTGAATAGCGGACATCCGGGCTCCATCACGAGCATCCATGCGTCCAGTGCTGAACTTGCGTTCGAGCAGCTCACCCTGCTCGTGAAACAGAGCCGCGGCGGCGCGGAACTGTCACGGCGCGACATCAAGAACCTGTTGTATCTGCTCGTGGACGTCGTCGTGCAATTCAGCGTTGAGCGGCATCAGCGCGTCATCAAAGAGATCTGGTATGAGCCCGCACGCAAACGTCGCACCGCCGTTCGGCACTAGCCGGCGACGCCCTGGGCGGGCCGCGCTCCGGGCGCTGATCCTGGCGGGGGCGCTGCTGGTCATGGCTCAGTACCTGGCCGGATACATATATATAGTCTCGATCGGCGGCAATCCTCGTTATGTCACGCCACTGACCAGCGCGCGCTACGCCTACTACTTCGGGCAGCGAGCGGAGGTACGGCAGCACCTGATCGTCAGCACCGCCGCGGCGTGGGTATTGATCTTGGCGGCGACGGCGGTCATCGCCTGGCCGCGGCGTCGAGCACTGCATGGGGATGCGCGCTTTGCGCGGCGTGGCGAGATTGCGGCGGCGGGACTGCTCGGCGAGGGCGGCATCATCTTAGGGAGGCTCGGTGATCGGATCCTCATGCTGCCGGGCCAGCAGGGCGTTGCACTCGCGGCGCCGCCGCGTGCGGGCAAGGGTGTTGGCGTCGTCGTGCCCAATGCACTTCACTGGCCGGGTTCGCTCGTGTGCATCGACATCAAGCGTGAGAACTGGCAACTGACGGCGGGCTTTCGGCAGCACAGCGGGCAGGCGTGTTACCTGTTCGATCCGTTTGCGGAGGATGGCTGCACGGCGCAGTGGAATCCCCTGTTCTACGTGTCGAGTGACCCGGCGCGACGCGTCAACGATTTGCAGCGCATTGCGGCGATGCTGTATCCGGACCCGCCGAACGTGGATCCGTTCTGGAGTGCATCGGCCCGCAGTCTGTTCTTGGGGCTTGCGCTCTACGTCTTTGAAACGCCTTCGCTACCCAGCACGATTGGTGAGGTGCTGCGTCAGGGCATGGCGAGCGACGAGGAGGGTTTCTGTCATCACTGGAAACGACTCATCGAGGGCCGCAAGGCGGGCGCGCATGCGCTGTCGGCCGCGTGCGTGCGCGCGATCTACGACGTCATTGATCTGGCGCCGGTGACGGCGAGTTCCATCCGTAAGACGTTCACCAGTCGCCTGGACCTGTGGCAGAACCCGATGCTCGATGTCGCCACCTCCGACAACAGCTTTGACCTGCGCGAGCTGCGACGCCGACCCATGTCCATCTACGTGGGCGTCAATCCAGACGATCTGCATCGGCTTCGGCCGCTGTTGAGTCTGTTCTTTCAACAGGCGATCGGCCTTCAAACCCGCGAGTTGCCCGAACGCAACTCATCCTTAAAGTATCAAGTGCTGATGCTGTTGGATGAGTTCACGGCGCTGGGACGTATTCCGATTATCGCTGAGGCGATTTCGTACCTGCCGGGCTTCAACGTGCGCGTGGTGCTGGTCATTCAGACGCCTGCGCAGCTGCGCGATGTGTACGGCGTGAACGGGGCTGAGACCATGCTCAAGAGCCTGGCCGCGCGGATCGTGTTTGCGCCGAAGGATTTCGCCGATGCACGCGAGATCTCCGATGAACTCGGCAACACCACCGTCAACGCGAAGTCGGTGTCACGCTCGCTGGACCTGTTTACACGGGGGCGGGGACGCGGACGCAGCGAGAGCGTGAGTGAGCAGCGACGCGCGTTGCTACTGCCGCAGGAAGTGAAGGACTTAGATCCTGACGAGGAGATAATCTTTTATGAAGGCGTGCGGCCCATCCGCTGCAAGAAGATCCGCTACTACGAAGACAAACGCTTCAGCGCACGCGTTCGTCCTGCGCCCGTCGTGCGCCGTCTTCAGCCCGTGGCGACGGCAACGGCTGTAGATCCACACACGCCCAATTCCATAGTAGCGCGCGACGGTTCGGCGGTCGTTGGTGAGGGAGGCGTGGCAGCGCCCGCGGCCGAAGGAGTGACCTCGCGGGATGCAACGATCGCGGACCTGTCGCAACTTAAGTCCCTCACGCTTGAGGACTTCGACGTCGATTTCAGCGCGGTGCGACTGCCGGACAAGGCTTCACTCACGCACGACGAGCTGCAGCGGGGGGTCGAGGACTTCCTGCGCACGCTTCGACAGTAGGAGAGGGCGATGACACGAAAATCCGCCAAACGAGGCCGCGGCGCTCCACGCACCGAGATTCAAGACGCTGAGCATGACAACGTACTGCAAGCGCATGCGCCGGTGCGCTCACCAGCCCGCCCGTTGAATGGGCAGGGCCGCGTTGCAGGAAATTCAGTGCAACCGAGTCGGTTGCCTGAGCGACAATCGTCGGGGGAGAAAGTATCGAGTGGCCGCGCCGGTGACGCGGCGCCCGCCCGCGCGCGCGGCCGTGCTGCACGCGGCCCGAATGCGCACGCGGATGCGATGCCGGACGAAGTCAAAAAGCGGTTCGTTGCGGTGGGGCGGACCTTCTATTTCCACGACGGCGCCAAGGCGTTTACGGACCTGGGCAAGCGCCTCGTCACGCAGAGCGAGAACACGGAAGTTGTACGCACGCTGATCGCCATTGCACAGGCGCGCCATTGGGCGGATGTCACGGTGACGGGTACGGAGCGCTTCAGGCGCGAGGCCTGGGCTTCCGCGACGGCGGCGGGATTGAAGGTCCGAGGCTATACGCCCACGGAGTTTGAGAAAGAGCGCTGGGTCAGATCGATGGCGCCGCAGGGCACGGCACGAGATCGGTCCGCTCGATCGTCCGCGCCAGAGCAAGAACAGGACTCACCGACCGCGGCCGCTCGCGCATCTGAGCGCCGCGCAACCCGGCCGGTCGACGATCTCATCGTCGGCCGGCTCGTTGATCACGGCGCCGCGCCGTACAAGCACAAGGCGAACGCCGAGCGGTCGTATTTCGTGAGAGTTGAGACATCGGCCGGTGATCGGGTGGTGTGGGGCGTGGACTTGGAACGCGCGCTGCGCGAGTCGCTGACCGCACCCGCCGCCGGCGATCGTGTCGGTGTGCGTTCCGTTGGTCGCGAGCCCGTTACGGTGACGCGCCGCGAGCGCGATGGCGAGGGCCAGGTCGTGGGGGAGACGCCGAAGCAGGCGCACAGAAACCGCTGGCTGATTGAGAAGCAGGCATTCTTCGAATCGCGCGTCGCCGCGGCGCGCGTTTTTGCGGATACGAACGTCAGTGCGGAAGTTGCAAGCCGAGAGCGACCGGAGTTGCTCGGCAGCTATCTGCAACTGCGAGCCGCGGAGGAGGTCGCGCGCTCAAATGTACGCGATCCGCAGGATCAGGCGCGGTTTGTCTCGCTCGTGCGCGATGCGCTGACCCAGGCCATCGCGAGGGGTGAGCCCCTTCCGCCGGTGCGGATGCGCGAGCGCGATGCACCGCGCACCGCGCTGAAGCCGCATGCGCTCGAGCGAGATGCGCCAGCCGTGCGCAGCTAACACGCCGCGACGCCCATGCGAGACAACCGCAGCCGGGGCGATCAACTCATCGTAGGACGACTGCTGGCACATGGCAGTGCGCCGTACCAGTTTCGGCGGCACCAGGACGTCTCCTACTATTTGAAGGTGCTCACGCAGCACGGCGAGCGCACATTGTGGGGCAAGGATATCGGGCGGGCGCTGGCGACGTCGGCGACGCAGCCCAAGATCGGTGACATGGTCGGCGCACGTCGCATCGGCCGCGAGCCCGTGACGATTACCTCGACGCATCGAGATGCCGCTGGACGCGTGACCGGTAAGCAGGCGCAGGCGGTCCATCGGTATCTCTGGGTGGTCGAGAAGCCTTCCTTTTTTGCCGAGCGCGCCAAGCTGGCGCGCCGGCTGCGCGATGCGCAGCTGGACACCCGCGCTGAACTTGAGCATCGACCCGAATTGCTGTCCGCCTTCGTCACGCTGCGCGGTGCGCAAGAGGTCGCGGCCCGGCGCATCCAGAATCCAGAGGATCGGACGCGATTCTTGGAGCTCGTGCGCGAGGCCATGGAGAAATCAATCAAGCGCGGCGAGCCTCTGCCGGATATTCGGCTTCGCGAGCCACGCACGAGTGCGGCGCCGCTACCCAAACCAACTCGTGATGATGACAAGACTCGCTGACGCGGCGCAGCTGCATCGACAAGCGACGTAACGACCCCACGCACCCAGGCGGTCGCGTGGACCTGCGATGGCTCGGCGGTGCCGCCGGCGCTGTCCGGCACATCACCGTGCTTGCGAGCCTGGCCCGGTGCGCTGCAGGGACAAGGGGCTTTCGCGGCATAAACGGGGCCCCCGCGCGAGCGCGGGTTCCCATTTATTCCACGTCCCCTTGTCCCTGCAGCGCACCGGGCCGCACGGGTCGCACGGCAATGTGCCGGACAGCGAGGGATCCACATGAACATGAACACTCTATTTTCTCACCGTCAGGGTGCATTTCGCGAAGCCTCTGCCGCCGATGTGCTGCGATGTGCCGAGGCGGTATTGCGCGAGCGGCTGCACGTCGGCCTGCCCATCCTGAACTCACCGCAGCTCGTGAACGACTATCTGAGGATGCACCTGGGCCAATGCGACTATGAAGTCTTCGGCTTGCTACACCTGAACGCACAGCGTCGCCTGATCCACATTGAAGACTTGTTTCGGGGGACGACCGACCAGGCCAGCGTCTGGCCGCGTGAGGTGGCACGCAGCATCGTCTCGCGCAATACCGCCTGCGTGATCTGCTACCACAATCACCCCAGCGGCGTGGCAGAGCCGAGTGACAGCGACCGGCGCATGACGACGCAACTTGCCAAGGTGCTGCTCATGCTGGACGTACGGCTGCTGGATCACTTGATCGTCGGTGACACGGTGTACTCCTTTGCACACCACGGGCTGGTGTGACAGATCGATCTGGCGGTGGACGCCGCCGCCAGCTTTTCTCGACGCCTCGACACCGCGCACAGGACGACGCTGGATCGTCGATCGCTCGGTGCGCCGGCAGCACGAGCCGGCATTGATATCCCTGAATAGAAATCTGGGGGGATTGCCTGATCGCTTCAGCGTATCGCGAGGCGGGTTGCCGTCAAGCGCCCGGCGTCGGGCTTTCGCGGCATAAACGGTGCCTCCCCGCGCAGCGCGGGTCCCCTCCATTTATTCCACGATCCCTAGCCGGGCGCTTGACGGCAACGCGCCTCGCGATGGCCCGCGTGCGGGCAATCCTGCCCAGGCACATGAGGATGCAATCATGAAGAGCACGATCGGACGGCCGCGTCTCGTGACTGACGCGCAGGTGCGAACCATTCTGACGTGGCATACGAACCGTAAGACGATGGCGCAGCTGGCGCGTGAGCTGAATCTTCCCGTCACCACGGTGGCGCGCGTCATCCAGTGCAAAGGGCAGTTCAAACAGCCTTCACCGGAGCAGCGTCAGGCGGTCGTGGAGCACCGTCGAGCGTTGCGCAAGCGGCTGTCGAGCGAGGGTTGGATCTGATTCGTGTTGAGACCGTCCCTGCCGGGTACCGGACACACCGGATCCGGCAGGAACGCCGTCACGCTCGGTGCCGGTCACGCAGCGCTCTTCATGCGAGAGCAACTACCCCAAGGGAATCTCCATCAACGCGGCGTGATTCTGGATCAGTGTGCGCTGAGGGTGAGGGCAGTGGCTCGCGGAGCAAGCGCAAGAAGAGGGCGGGATGTCTGGAGTGCTTCAGCGTATCACGGGCCATCTCACTGTCCAGGGCTTCGCAACGAGCTTTCGCGGCATAAACGGTGCCTCCCCGCGCAGCGCGGATCCCCTCCATTTATTCCACGACTCGCCGCGAAGCCCTGGACAGTGAGCTGTCCCGTGATCGTGGGACGCGGGCATTCCCGCCCAAGATCACTTGAGGATCCGATCATGAACACTTCCGTAGTTTCTTCGATGGCGCTTCCCGCGTGCCTGCCCGAGGCACTTTCCTTGGATACCATTGCCGCACGAGCGCCCGCGGTGTTCGCTGACGACGCGCACCAGCGCGTGAGTTCGAAATACGCATTCATTCCTACCCAGCGAATACTGCAAGGGTTCATGGATGCGGGCTTTGTTCCGGTGCAGGCACACCAGGTCACTGCACGGCGCGGTAACCGGATGCATGCCCCGCACCTGGTACGGCTGCGTCG